>Ga0214472_10004410_pt1 | contig 14855 bp, 8 predicted proteins | sample RVTome_6_FD_207662 | JGI IMG/M metagenome (GOLD analysis project Ga0214472, IMG submission 207662) | Soil microbial communities from uranium-contaminated site in the Upper Colorado River Basin, Wyoming, United States - RVT140D175 | ecosystem: Environmental > Terrestrial > Soil > Contaminated >...
GATTTTGAAGGGTGCAGCGGCGAAGCCGCTGCACCCTTCAAAATCGCCACCTCAATTTTCGGATAGGTTCTAAGTGTTCTCTGTGGTGAATACTTTAAGGAGTGAGGATGGGTAACGACACGTGGATTTTGGCCAGCTTCGTTATGGAAGCCGTTTTCTGGATCGGAGCCTACGTCCTGATCCTGCGCGGATCCTTCAAGAACCGGATCCATTACATGCCGGTCGCGGCGATGTGCGGGAATATCGGCTGGGAGTTCATCCTCGGCCTGGACCTGTTCCCGCCCTGCCCGGTCTACTGGGCGAACTGCCCCGATTTCATCATGCGGCCTGCGACCCTGGCCGCTGCACTTCTGGATGTCGTGATTCTGTACACCATCCTGCGGTTCGGGCGCGATCAGTTCACCTTCCCTGCCATCCGGAAATATTTCGCCCCGCTCGTCCTCGGCGGGGTCGTGCTGGGTTTTGCGCTGAACTACGGCGTGATGAGCGAGATGTACACGCTGAACGTCTACAATGCCCCCGTCGGCGGGATCGTCCCGGAATATCTGCAGGCCGGTCTCCAGGGCGGGCTCTACACCGGTTGGGGGCTCGCGCTGATGATGGGGATCCTCTTCATCGCCACCTTTTTCACCCGGGGCGATCTGCGCGGCCAGTCCTTCTTGATCGCTTTATTCATGTTCCTGGGGAACCTGGGCGCCTATTTCTTCGACCTGACCGCCACCGGGGGCCGCCTGATCCCCCTGCTGCACCTGCTGGCGATCCCGAGTATGGCGATCAACGTGGCGTATGCCTTGTTGCTATTTCGCAGATCGAGGGAGCTGGGGGTCAATCCGTGGAAGATTTAGTGTTATCTTTTGTTTCGATCCAGCTCGAATCCAGAATCCTTGCCTCAAAAGCCAACCCAAGCTCCCTGACCGCTTCTTCAGCGGCGGCTCGATGCCGCGCGCGGGTCTTCAGGTCCTGCCCCGTTTCCCGCCGGGCCATCTCGAGGTGCAGCCGGGCGCATTCGTACGGCATCAGACCCTCCCACTTCTCCAGGGCGACCGTCCAGATCTTCGTCGCTCGGCCGGGTTTCCCGGAAAGATACCGGTGCAGCCCGGCGTACAAGGCATGCGCTGGTTTTCCGATCGGGAATGTGCGGGCGTATCTGCCCAGCGCAGCGACGACGGAACGCGCCCGGTCCTTCAACTCCGGCTCAGCCTGCCCGTGTTCCCAGAGATGGAAATAAGTCTCCGCCGTCGTCAGGTAGCCGGGCAGCGTGAAAAAGCTCGCCTGGAAGGCGCCTGCCATCAGCTTCTCCGCCTCTCCGGCCGCAGCCAGGGCGGACTCCCGATCTCCACTGCGGGCGGACAGCAGGCTGCGCAGCCCGAACATGTTCAGGGCGAACTGCTCATCGGTGAATGCCCCGTCCTCGAGGTAGAGTCGCATGAGCCGGTCCAGCACCTCCATGCAGAAATCATAATCACCGCGGAAGAAGGCGCAGTAGGCCTGGCCGTAAAGGGCGTACCCCTCGAACCGCGCGTCCTGGATCTGCCGGGCGGCCGGGAGCAGCTCGGCGGCTGCCTCGGTCCCGGCCGGGTAGTTCCCGTGCATGAACTCCAGGAGCATGAGGTGCTGGCGGCCGTCGTTCTGGCGGCGGACCGAGCCCAGCTGCTCACCGACCGCGATCAGCTCAACTGAGACGGACCGAGCCCGGTCCCAATCCCCTTCGCCGATCAGGATGCCGCAGCGTACCAGCAGATAGTAGGCGTACGCGCGCAGGTTGTTCGCCGTGCGGTGGGCGCCCTCAGCCCGCCGGAAATGTGCCTCGGCGGCTTTCTTCAGGCCGATGAAGTAGAAGAACGGCGCGGCGCCGGCGTAGGATTCGACCAGCTCCGCCGAATCGTCCACCAGCTCGGCCAGGTTGAGCGCCTGGAAGGTCAGATGCGTCGCCCCAAGCAGCTCCCCGGAATGATAGTAGACCTCCACCAGGCGCTGGCTTGCCCGGCTGGCGGCCAGCAGTCGCTCCCTATCGGCCTCCTGGGATTTCAGATAGACCGCAGGCAATGTCCGATGGAGCGCCTGCCGGGCGAGGCCCTTGATCAAGGCGAGCGCCTGGCTGCCCGTCGTCCGTGGGACCTTCACGCTGAGCAGTTCGAGCCCCCGCTCGATATGTTCGCGGGCGTCCCTGTAGCGGGTCCAGAGCACGTACGCCTCTCCGCAGAGCAGCTCCCAGCGCGCCCGCCGTCGGACCGGGTTCGGATGACCTGCGGATGCATCCCGGGCCAGGGCCTCGAGGGTGAATTTGACCGCTTCCTCGTTGGCGAAATTCTTGAAGGCCTCCTCACCGGCCCGCTCCAGGTAGTCGATAGCCCGTTTATCATCGTCCGTGCGCGCCCAATGATAGGCCAGCAGCGGGTAGTGAGGGACCAGGTTGTCCGAAAAGCGCGACTCGTACCATTCCGCCGCGCGCTGGTGCAGGGTTTTCCGCTGGTTGAGGGTCATCATCTGGTAGACGACGCCGTGCGTGATGCTGTGCTTGAAGATGTACCGCAGGCTGGGCTCCAGGTCCTCCGGTTGGACCAGGTCGAGCCGGTTCATGGCCTCCAATTGGTCGGGAACCAGGTCCGGCGCAGCCAATCCGGCCGGATGGATATCCCGCAGGGTCTGGACGGCGAAGACGCGGCCGATCACGGAGGCGGTTTTGAGCGTCAGCTGTTTCTCCCCGTCAAGGCGGTCAATCCGGCTGGTGACCACACCCTGGACCGTCAGGGGGAAATTGAGCTCCGCCAGGTCCGTGACGCCCTCCTTTAACACGCAGCGATCGTCGACGATCCGGACGATCCCACTATCGCGCAGGGCATACGCGATCTCCTCGCTGAAGAAGGGATGCCCCTCTGCGGTGCGCATGATCATCCTGACCAGTGCTTCGGGGACCTCGGAGACCTTGAAGCGGTTTCGGATCAGTTCGAGGGTCTGGGCGTGGTCCAGGCTGCCAACGGTCATGAAATGGGTTTCCGGCCGGTCGAGCAGCTGGGTGTATTCGGCCGATCGGGCCTCCGCCTCGATCGGGCGGCCTGCCAGGACGAGCATGAACCGCGCGAATTCCGCCCGGGCGCGCAGCACCAGCGCCCAGGAAGCCGAGTCCAGGTACTGGAGGTCGTCCAGCACGATGACGACCGGCCGATCCCCGAGCGCGCCCGCGAGCAGGCGGATCAGGAGCTGGACCGTGGAGTTCGCCCGCCCCTCGCCGTCCATTTGCAGGGTCACGCCGGTCTCGGGAAAATTGAGCGACAGGACCCGGTTGAGCAGCGGGGCCAGGGACTCGACCCCCATTCGCTCCAGCTGCCGGAGGACGATCTCGCTCGCCTCGGCGAGCGAAAGGTTTTCATGGACTCCGAGCAGCTTCCGGAATACCGGCTGCCAGACAAAATAAGCCGTGGTCTGCTCGATCGCGCTCCCGCTGCCTTCATAGACCTCGACGCCGTTCGAGCGGACCTCGGCGGTCCAGGTCTCGAGCAGGATCGACTTGCCGATCCCGGGATCCCCTTCAAGGACCACCGTTCGCTGCTGGCCGGAGACGGAATCGTTGAAAAGGCCCCGCAAGGTGGACAGCTCCGGCGCGCGTCCGACCAGGGCCGACCGCTCGACGGCCCGCGGGATCGCATAGCCCCGAAAGCCCTGCAGCACGAGCACGGGGATCAGCTTTGAAACCCCCTTAAGTTCCTGCTTCCCGAGCGGCTCGGTCTCGAACCGGCCGCGCAGCCCGTTGGCCACGTTCTGTGTGATCAGGATCTGGCCCGGCTCAGCCATCGACATCAGCCGGGCGGAGATGTTGACGTCGCTGCCCTGCACCCCGAAAGACCGCCGCCGGGAACCGCCGTAAGCCCCGGCGTAGACGATCCCGCTGCTGATCCCGATCCGGATCTCCCGCATGTAGTTCAGGTGCGCTGGCGGAGTCCGCAGGTCGTACGCCGCCCGGGCGGCCCGCAGCGAATCGTCCTCGTGCGAGGCTGGCGCCCCGAAGACGGCGTAGATATAGCTGCCCTTGTCTCCGATCGTGACCTGCAGGGGATAGGCCTCATACCGGACCAGGACCGACTGCACCCAGCGGACCAGGGCATCCAGCTTCTCCCCGGCTTCCTCGTCGAGGTCGTAGTCGATCCCCGAGAAATTGATGAACATCGCTGTGGCCGGACGCAGGTCGGCCAGGAAACCCTGCTGGCCGGTCCGGATGCGTTCGTAAACCGGCCGGAGGATATAGGGCCGCGCGATCTCCTCCGGTACGATCGGCGGATCGACCCAGGGGGTTTCCGGGAGCCGCCGGTCCAGCCCGGTGATGATGCGGTAATGCTCCCCGCCTTCTCCGGTTCGCCACTCGGCGGTCCGGATCTCATCACCGAAGTGGCCGATCACCTCGGCGCCCACGGCCACCTCGCTCTCCTTCAAGGCGTGATCCACGTCGGCCGACCGGGCCAGGAGCTGCCCTGCCAGCGTCTCGAAGAGCTGGATTTCCGGATCCCCGATCAGGAAGCGCCGGGCGTCGCCGGCTGTGACCGTGATTTTGATCCCCAGCCGGACCTCCCGCCCGGATGGGGTCACGAAGACGCCCAGGTTTTCCATGGCGTCGCGGATATCGAGTGCACAGGCCGTCGCCCGGCGGGCGCCGTTCTGGAGGCCGGGTGGGATTACCGGCGGGCGGTCATCGAACCAGCACAGCATGGCGTCTCCGCTGAGGGAGATGACGCTGCCCATGTAGCAGATGACCGGGGCGATGATGGCATCGTAAAGCCGCTCCAGCCAGCCGGCCAGCTCGTCGGCGCCGCGGTTCGGACCCAGTTCGCTCGCCAGCAGCTCGGTGACCGTCGTGAAACCGCGGATGTCGGCAAACAGGACCGCGCCGCGCGCCCGGGAGGGGAGGGTTTCCCCGGCTGCGAGCGCATATCGCCGGTCGATGGGGATGTAGGGGTTGAATGGGTCCATTTGCTGCCGGGATTCAATCCCGCAACCGCCTGTCGAGCTCCATGATCTCCTCATACGTCCCGAGATCGAGATATTCCCCCTCATTCATGGGCAGGCCGCGGAAGACCAGTCCAGCCCGGATGGCCCGATTGAGGATCTCGGCGAAATCGCCGACCCCGTCCTGCCGGCAGCGGTGGAGATGTTCGGTGAACTCGGGCTGCCAGATGATGCAGCCCCACATGTGTGTCAGGTCGGTGGACCGGGGCTTGTCGACGATCTCAACCGCGCGGCCGTCCGCCTGCCGCACCATCCCGAATTTTTCCGGATTCCGGGTCGGGAACAGGCACAGGACGCCCGCATCGCCCGCCTCGCCCGCCTCCAGCCGCGCGAGGCCTTGCAGGAAGATATCCTCAGGCCGCATGATCGTGTCGGCCATTCCGAACAAGACCGTTTTGCCGCGGGTGAGGTGGTAGGCGGAATCAAGGGCGTTTGCGAGCCCGGGCGAGGTCGATTCGCCCTCGAACGCCGGCTCCTGGACGACGTAGCTCAAACGGCAATTGAAACGGCTGCCGTCTCCAAAATAACCGATCAGCTGGCTTTTACGGTCGTTAATGACGAAAACGATGTGCTCGACCCCGGCGGCCACGAGGTTCTCGAGCACGAATTGGGACACCGGCTTGTACCGATTGTCACGGATGATTGGATATAATTCTTTCGGATACGGCAGCCCGAGGCGGATCCCCCGTCCGGCTGCCGGGATAAGCCCGATGCGATTGTCTGTGTTTTCTTCCATTTCGATGTGGTAAAAGGTGAAAATTGGATATCCGCTGCGGGGCATCGCCCCGCAGCGGATATCCAATTTTCACAACACTCCATTCCGTGAATTATAACAACAAGCCCCGAATACTCTTCCTGTGCGGGCGCGAAGCCGCCTACCCTCTGAACCGCTTCCTCATCGACAGCGCCCGGACCTTCGCCCGGGTCGAGGTGATCGCCGAGGACGGCCCGGGGACTTCGATCGTCCGCCGCAGCCTGCGGGTGGCCCTCGCCGCCGTCCCACAAATGCTCTCCGGCCGGTACGACCTGGTGATGGTGGGGTTTTTCGGGCATTTCCTGATGCTCCCTGTCCGGCTTCTCAACCGCCGGCCGGTTGTGTTTTATCCGCTGATCTCAGCTTATGAGACTCTGGTCGAGGATCGGCAAAATTACCGGGCTGGGTCGATCCCTGCCAGGTTGGCACACTGGCTGGACCGGCGAGCGTGCCGGTTCGCCGACCATCTTTTACTGGATACCTGGGCCAACATCGATTATTTCAAGCAGGCTTACGATCTTCCGGCATCTCAATTCACGCGGCTTTTCGTCGGAAGCGATGAGCGGCTTTTTTTCCCTCGCCCGGGCCGGTCACCTGCGGATAGAACGGTGGTTTTGTTCTTCGGCACATATTTACCTCTCCACGGCATCGAGGTGATCGTCGAGGCTGCTGCCGCACTTCGGGACCGGAAAGATATCGTTTTCCGGCTGTTGGGCCGCGGGATCGGATACGAGGGCATCGCGCGACTCGTGAACCGGCTTGACCTGCAGAATATCGAATTTGCAGAGCCGGTTCCCCTGGCTGAACTTCCGGAAATCATCGCCAGGGCGGATATCTGCCTGGGCGGCCATTTCGGTGCCTCAGACAAGGCCGGGCGGGTTATCGCCGGAAAAACCTTCCACGCACTGGCGATGGGCAAAGCGACAATAGTAGGAGACGGGCCCGCTAATCACGAGCTCCTGACGCACGGGATCGATGCCTGGTTTGTCCCGGCCGGGGATGCGGAGGCGCTGGCGCGGGCGATCCGGCAACTGGCGGAGGACAGAGACCTCCGGATGCGGTTGGGGGTGAACGCGGTCCGAACCTTCAAGGCGCAGGCCGGTCTTGACGTCCGCGCCTCGCAGCTGCAGGCGATCTTACGCAAATTGGTTTAACCGATTTCCGAATTCGTTCTCCTACAGAGCGCCCCGGTTCGGTTTCAATCGAAAACCCCTATCGATCTAGGAGTCCATGACCTCGCGCAGCGCCGCCTCCATCCTGTCGACCGCACGATCGACCGTATATTCGGCTGCGGTGAGCCGACCTTTCTCGATCAGCTGCCCGACCAGGTCAGGTTCGGTTAAGATCCGTTCGACCGCAGCCGCGATGGCCGGCGCATTACCGGGCGGAACGATCAGGCAGTTTTCTTCGTGACGGGCGTAGTCGCGGACACCCCCGGAATCGGTTACCACGACTGGCGTCCCGCTGGCCATCGCCTCCAGCGGCGGAAGCCCGAAGCTCTCATGCCAGGAGGAAGAGACGAACACATCGCCCTCTCCAAACCAATGGGCCAGCCGGCCCGGATCCGGCCGAAATACGACCTGGTAAGGAACCGGGGTGTCGATCTCTCCTCGCTCCTTTAAGACCAGCACAAGCTCGATCTCGAACCGCTTTTCGAACAGGATCCGGGCGGCGCTCAAAAAATCGACCAGCCCTTTACGCGGTCGAAAATCACCCACGTAAATCAGCCGCCTGGGTTCTTCCATATTAACGGTGTGATCCCTGACCTGCGAGCTGAATTCGTCATAATCGTTCAGAATTTGGCCGACGTACCGGACTTCCCCTTTCGAGATCCCGGTTAATTCATCCGCTGAAAACCGGGACACGACCAATGCGAGGCGATGCCAGCGCATGGCATTGCGAAGCAGCCAGCTTTCCAGCGGTCGTCCGCGGAACATTTCGGGATAATCCTGGTAAAACCAGACGCGGATTCCGCGCCGCGGGAGCGCGCCCGCGACCAGGCTGACGACGGTTGTGGGGGTATGGGTGGCGATGAGGAGGTCCCCCTCCGGAACGGCCCGAACCAGAGCGATCGTCAGCCGGAGTTTATCCCACAGGCTTGGCGGCCTGTCCTCCGGCCCGGCCAGCGGATAATCCGCTTCGATAACGGAAACCTCCGCCCGGACGGCGCGCCGCATTTCATCATCGATGGCCGATTTCGGGACGACGATGGAAACACGATGGCCGCGTGCGGTGAGCTGGTTTGCATGCTCGATCACGATGCGTGTTCCCCCTGAAAGCCACATGGAAGATTGGATGAACGATATCCGCAAGATTTGCTCCAGGGGACAATTATAATCAGGGTTCATGGTCGAGAAGACGGCGATCCTGATCGTGAACTGGAATCTGCGGGAGGACACCCTGGCGTGTATCCGCGCTTTGTTCGCAGCCGGCGTCAGGGATGGGCACGTTGTCCTGGTTGACAACGGCTCGAACGACCGTTCCCCGGAAGCGGTGCAGACAGAGTTCGAGGACCGCGTGGTTCAAGTTCAATCCGACCGGAACCTGGGACTGGCCGGGGGCATCAACGCGGGTCTCCCCGCCGCGCTGCACACCGGCGCGGATTGGATCTTTCTGTTGAACAACGATACGGTGGTCTGCAAGGATGTCTTCGAGCGCCTCGGGGCCGCGCTGCAGGTTCTACCGGAAGTGGGAATCTGGGGCCCGCGCATCGTCTACGATACCGCACCGGAGCGGGTCTGGTCGCTGGGTGATCGTCGGGTGCTGGGCACCTTGCTGACCCGGCCGATTTCGGAGTCGGCGATGTCATCGAATGGGCTCCCCGCAAGCATCCCGGTCGACGTCGTGAGCGGCTGCGCGATGCTGGTGCACAGGCAAGTCTTTGAACGGATTGGGGGTTTTGACAACTCGTTTTTCCTCTTCGCCGAGGAAGTTGATTTTTGCTTTCGAGCCGGACAAGCCGGTATCGACCTGGCTGTAGCCCCGAGGGCCGTCGTGCGTCACAAGGTCTCGCTCAGCACGGGCCGTGACCGCCCCATGACCCGTTTCCTCCGGATCCGAAACCAGATACGGGTTTACCGGCGGTACGCCTCCGGGGCAGGCAAGCCGTTCTACTTCGTGTTCACGACGCTTCGCACCGTCAAGATGGCCGCCGTTGACCTGGTGCGGGGGGATTCCGGTCTCGTCGCCCCTTCGATCCGCGGCTGGGCGGCCGGCTGGTTCACTCGAGCGGATCGCCGCAATCCCTGAAACAGCCCGATGCGCCGCCCGGCTGGTCTGCTTTTATTGTATGATCATTTTTATGCGGAACCACTTGCGGTGTCTCCCCCTGCTGGTTCTGGGCGCGATTTTGATCGGGACCTGGGCGCCCGTATCCGCGCAGCAGGATGCGATCCTCCCCGTCTCGGTCTCCACGGACGGGGCGTTGGCGGACGCCGGCGCCGCCAACCCATCTCTTTCAGCCGACGGCCGCCTGGTGGTCTTCGATTCGACTGCCGCCAACCTCCAACCCGGCGACGCGAACGGCCTCGCCGATGTCTTCCTCCATGACCGGCAAACCGGGGAGACCCGGATCCTTTCAGCCTCCCCCGCCGGCGTCCAGGGCGACGGTCCCTCCACCCGCCCGGTGATCTCCGGGAACGGGCGGATGATCGTTTTTGAATCCGCGGCGTCGAACCTGGCGGAGGGCGATGCCAACGGCGTGCACGACATCTTCGTCTACGACCGCCTGACCGGCCTGATCCGCCTGGTCTCCGCCGGCCGGAACGGGTCTGCAGGGGCCGGGGCTTCCTCTGGCCCGGATATCGACTTCACCGGCCGCTACCTGGTCTTCGAATCCGCGGCGGACGATCTCGTGCTCGGCGATGACGGAGGCGTCGATGCGTTTGTCTACGACCTCGTCACGGGAAACGTCCTGCGCATCCCAGGCGGCCGATCGCCGGTCATCTCCGGGGACGGGCGTGCGGTCGTCTACACCGATCCGGGCGGGGCGCTCCAGCTCTATCACCGGGTGCTGGGCACGACGGTGGAGATCGCCGCAGCAGGCGTATTCCCCGGCGTATCGCACACCGGCCGCAACGTGGCCTACGTCCGTGATGCGTCCGTGCGGGTGCTCGACCGGGAAACCGGCGGGGACCGGACGCTCTCGGGCCAGGTCTCCCCGGCCGGGCTGCGGCTATCCTCGGATGCGACCACGGCCCTCTACTCGGTGGAGGGCGCCGGGCTTGTGCTGCTGCGGGAGGGGGCGGAGGGGATCCCGGTCTGGGAGAGCCCGGTCGGACCGGTTTTCGATCTTTCGGCGGACGGCGGGGTGGTCGTTTTCTCTGCAGCCGGTCTCGAACCCGGACACCCGCATGGCCAGATTTATGTTCGGGAGATGACCCCACAGGCGGAGTCCTACCACCTGGCCGGCCGCGTCACCGATGCGCGCGGCCTCCCGCTCGGGCTCGCGACCATCTCGGACGGCCGGGGCGGGAACACCCGCACCGACCTGGACGGCTATTTCTACCTGAGCGGCTACCCGGCCGGTCCGCTGACCCTGACCCCTGAAAAGGAAGGCTTTGAGTTCGACCCCGTCGCCTGGAATCTGTCGGTCATCCGAGATGTCGCCGGCTACCTGTTCTCGGCCTCCTCGGAGGAGAAGCTGCTCGAAGAGGCCCGCCTGGATATCGGTATGCCCTACGATTTCAACCGCGGCTGCGAGCGCCCGGATGAGGGCTGCGGCAAGCCGTTCCACGGTTTTGCAGCCGGTTTCTGCACCGACCTGGTCCTGGACGCCTATACGTTTGGCCTCGATTACGACATCGATTTCGCCCTGGAGCAGGACGCCTACGCCCACCCGGAGCACTTCTATCGCTGGCGCGACGCCCGGGACGCCCACGATATGTGGCGCTATTTCCACTTCAGCGGCCAGATGCTCGCGCCCGACGCCGGCTACCTGCCCGGCGATATCGTCTTCTTCGACTGGTCCGGCGACGGCGAAATCGACCATGTTGCCCTGGTCTCAGAGGTCGAAACCGGGCGGCCGGTGACCCTGATCGATGCGACCGGTGTAACCGAGCAGAACCCGTCCGGGCTGGCGGCCGAGCTGGACTGGCAGGGCTTTCACACGACCACGTTCCGCGGACACGCCCGCTGGAACGGGACCTACGAACCGGTCTATTCCGGGTTCCCGGCCGAAACGCGGGTGCTGCAGTCGGCGCTCAGCGGGGGCGGGATCTTCATGCGCCTGGTGGATTCGGCCGGGCGCGCCGCCTCCTTCGGCGAGGCCGGGCTCCCCGGCGCGGCCTACTTCGATCTGGAATGGGAGGAGGTCATCAGCCAGTTGGATCCGGCTGGAAGATACACCGTCGAGATTCGGTCCGTGACCGGCTCACCGCAGCCGTTCATCTTCGCGGTGCAGACCCTTTCCGGCGGGCTCATCACCGGCCGGCAGGTCTTTTCCGGCGTGGCTGCGCCGGATGAAGTCGTCCGGATCGATTTCACCGTGCTCGCCGATCCCGCCGGCGAACTGGGTCTCCGGTCCGAGGGCGGCGGGCGCACCGAACGCCCGAGCGGGCTCCTGCGCAAGGATCGCTGAAATCCGCAAAAAATATAGGACTCGAGTACTATTCCGCAAAAAAAGTTGTAAAATAAAGCCATGCGCAGAGCCGTTACCATTGTTTTGATCCTGCTCGGACTGGCGGGGGTGTTCATCGCCGCTCGGTGGCTGCCCGAAACGCTTTTCGAAACGGATTCCGAAACGCTTTCCGAAACGATCCCGGCCGCTGACCTGCAGTCTGAGCCGGATCCCGGCGTCGATCCGGAGACCCGGGCTGCCATCGAGACTGCGGTGGCCGAGGCGGTCGGACGCCGCATCGACACCGGCCTGGCTTTCGTCGTCTTCGATGTGCAGATCGACCGGCTGAGGGTTTCCCCAGACGGGCGCTGGGCGCTGCTCTGGCTGGCGGGCGTCGACCGGGAGACGGGGGAGCCGGCGGGGATCGAACCCTGGATCGGGATCGGGGTGCAGGAGGACGGCGCCTGGCGCGTCAGCCTTCCCGGGGATGCGGATTTTGGAAGGCTGCTCGACCGGGTGCCGGAGAAGATCTTTCCCGCCGAGGAGCGGCTGGTCCTGGGCGACGCCCGCGGGCTGAATTGCGACACTTCCGGGATCGGCCCGTTCACGGGCTACAAATTGCCCTGGCCGGCAGGCCAGACCCTTTTCCTGACCCAGAGCATCTACCATACCCTCGGCTGGGGGTTCAACCCGACCTTCTCCATGATCCACGCCTTCGATTTCTCGACGTCGCCGAGCAGCCTCTTCGAAGTCTGGGCGGCGCGGCCGGGGACGGTCCGGTATTTCTGGGACGGCCAGCCCAACAATGACCCGACCTCGCCCGGTAATTACATCGTCCTTGAAGATACGGGCACCAGCCCCAAGTCTTACCAGCTCTACCTGCACCTCGCCCAGGGCAGCATCCCGGCCGCGCTCAAAACCGTCGGCGTCCCGGTCCAGCCCGGACGGTTTATCGGCCTGGCGGACGATACCGGCGCCAGCACCGGCCACCACCTGCATTTCCAGGTCCACACCGAAGTCAACTGGTGGGGCTGCTCGGTCGACGTCCGCTTCGCCGATGTCGCCATCAACGGCGGGCGGCCGCGGCTCCCGATCGAAGCCCAGACCAACCCGGAATACGGCGCCCAGGGCCAGTCGACCTATATTTCCGGCAACACACCACCGCCGCCCGCTTTGAGCCCGCTCGGCGGAGGCGTGGTCACTCCGGTGACCGGGCAGACCATCGCCAGTCCTGACCTGCTCCTGGAGGGCTACGCTTTCGACTTCATCGACGGGGTCCGAACGGCCGGTTTCGCCTACAACACCGGCCAGAGCTGGACCCCGGCCGGGAGCCCGACCAATTTCCCCGGGACTCCCGGGACGGTCGCTTTCAGCGCCTCGATTGACGTTTGCGGGCTCGGGATCCCGGACGGCCCGGTCACCTTCGGGATCCTGGCGGAGAACGATTCCGGCTCCGTTCTGCAGGGCGGGCTGGCCGTCCCCGTCATCCTGGATGCGGATTGCGACCCGCCGCCCCCGGCCTGCAGCCCGGCGGCAAACCAGGTCGCCGTCTTCGAGCTTGAAAATTACGGCGGGTCCTGTCTGGTATTCCCGGTCGGTGAGCACGTCCAATCGTTTGCGGCGCGTTCGGTGCGGATCGGCGATAACGTTTCCCTGACCCTGTATTTCTCACCCCTGCTGCGGGCCCGCAGCCAGAGCTTTTTCACCGACGACCCAAACCTGGACGACGATCGCGCCGCCCTGGACCTGTTCGCCTCCGCCCGGGTCCGGCTGCGCACCCAGTCCCCCGGCGTCCCGGCGCCGGCCTGGCCTGCGTCCGGACAGGCCATGCCGCGTGAGAGCAGCTTCAGCCTGGTCTGGCACGACGGTGGGGGCAGCCGGGAATTCCAGGGCCGGGTCAACGGCCCGTCCGGGACCCTGACCTCTCCCTGGGGAAGCGCCCAATTCTGGGACCCGGGTCCGCTCCCCCCCGGGGCGTACACCTGGGAAGTGCGCGCCCGCAGCGAGGCCGGCGAGTCAGGCTGGAGCCCGTCCGGATCGTTCACGATCGCCGCGGCTAATCCGATCGCTGCCACACAGGTCATCACGGCCCCGGTGGCAGAGGATTTTGAAACCCCGGGGACCGGCTGGAGCGGAACGGGTCTCTGGAACCGTCTCCAGGACGGCGAGACGGCCTTCAACGGCCTTTACGCCTGGTGGTACGGCCAGCCGCCCGGCGAGTTTGACGGGGGGGATTACCGCAGCGGTTCGCCGAACGCCGGTAGCCTGACCTCCCCGCCCATCTACATCCCCGGGCCGGGGTTCTACCTTCGTTTTTATTCCCGGTACCAAACGGAAAACGCCGGCAGCCACTGGGACCGGCGGCGGGTCCTGGTCTCGGCCGGTGAAGGCCCATTCCTGGAGGCTCGCCAGCTCTCGGATGACCTGATGCACCAATGGGGCCGGTCAGTTTATCTCAACCTGAGCGCCTACAGCGGCCAGACCATCCGCATCCGCTTTGTCTTCGAGACCATGGACGCCCAGTTCAACGATTTCCAGGGCTGGTTGCTGGATGCGGTCACGATCGACCAGAACGCCCCGCCCGCTTGCACGGCCGCCAACGAGCCGGACGATACCCCGGCGGGTGCGACCACCCTTGCGTTCGGGGTCCTGGTGGACGGCGAGATCTGCCCGGTGGGCGATGTCGATTATTACACTTTCACAGGGAACGCCGGCGATCGCATCCACCTGGACGTCGACGCCCAGTCGATCGGATCGCAGCTCGATGCGTACGCCTTCCTCCTCGCCGGAGACGGGGCTTCGGTCATCGCGGAAAACGACGACGAAGTTCCCGGGGTCCAGATCGATCCGCTGCTCGGATACACGCTCCCGGCTTCCGGTCCGTATTACATCAAGATCCGATCCTACGATCACCCGGGGCAGGGCGGGAACGCCTTCCATTACACCCTGCGGCTCGAAGCGGACGGAACGGACCCGGTCATCGGCGCCCTGACCGCCTCCGCTCCTCTCGACGACATCGGGTCGCTGCCCGGGACTGTGACCCTGACGGCCTCCGCCTCCGACGGCGGTTCCGGCCTGGCGTCGGTCGAGTTCTTCTATCATTCCTGGGATTGGGGCCAGGATGAATGGGTCAGCCTCGGCGTCGATCAGAACGGGACGAACGGCTGGTCGGCGAGCTGGAACACGACCGTCCACGCAGCCCAACCGGGCATGGCGCTGTTGGCCATCGCCACGGATGCGGCCGGCAACACGGCGGCGTTCGGGCTCTGGGATCTTTTTCCCCTGCCGGATGCCCTCTTTCTCCCGATCACGACGCGATAGACATGTTACACTCATCCATCCTCCGGCCGAAGACGGCCGGGCTGCCATGAAGCTCATCATCCAGATCCCCTGCCACAACGAAGCGGAGACCCTTCCGGAGACGATTGCCGCGCTGCCGGATTCGATTGCCGGTGTGGACGTCATCGAGCTGCTCGTGATCGACAGCGGTTCGACGGATGAGACCGTCGAAGTCGCCCGGCGGGCGGGCGTGCATCACATCATCCG
>Ga0214472_10004411_pt1 | contig 14854 bp, 9 predicted proteins | sample RVTome_6_FD_207662 | JGI IMG/M metagenome (GOLD analysis project Ga0214472, IMG submission 207662) | Soil microbial communities from uranium-contaminated site in the Upper Colorado River Basin, Wyoming, United States - RVT140D175 | ecosystem: Environmental > Terrestrial > Soil > Contaminated >...
GGATTGAGGGAGCAGGGACCGAGGCACGCGGGGACGGAGAAACAGTGCAGCGAAAAGAACGGCTTCCCATCCCCACAGGCGCGGGGGTGACCGTTCCGAGCCGCGACCGCCTGCCGTTGACCACGCGCAGCGGTGTCCAGGGTGAGGGAGCGGACGGACGAGGAAGGGACGGAGCGAAACAGGGACGAAGGAATGATGATCCGAACCGCCGTCGACGGTGCTCTGCGACGCGTGGAAGTGCCAAGGGTGAGGCCGCAGACCGTTTCGACCGGTCGCTCCGAGCGCACTTCTCGAGCCGCCCGGGGCGTACCTGTCGCGTCACCCTGAGCGCAGCGAAGGGTCTCCGCCTGACGAGATTCTTCGCTACGCTCAGAATGACACTGTGGCGCGCGAACCGAACTTGGACGAACGACGCCGAAAGGCCGGTGACGTGAAAAACAACGTAACGTGCGCAGTCACCGGTGCGTTCGGCTTCACTGGCCGGGCCATCGCCCGGCGACTCCTGGACACGGGAGTCAACGTTCGCTCGCTGACCGGGCACCCCTATCGGCCGGATCCATTCGCCGGCCGCGCGAGTCTTCATCCGCTCGACTTTCACCGCCCGGAGTCGCTCGTCGCCTCGCTGGCCGGCGTCGACACGCTCTACAACACCTATTGGGTGCGTTTCAACCACGCCGACACGACGTTCGCCTCGGCGGTGAAGAACAGCCGCATCCTCTTCGAAGCCGCGCTTCGGGGCGGCGTGCGACGCATCGTTCACGTGAGCGTTTCCAATCCGACCGCGGACTCGCCGCTGCCCTACTTCGCGGGCAAGGCCCGGGTCGAAGAGGCCCTTCGCGAAAGCGGCCTGTCGCACGCCATCCTCCGGCCGACGGTCATCTTCGGCGTCGGCGACGTGCTGCTCAACAACATCGCCTGGCTGTTGCGCAACGTGCCCGTCTTCTGCCTCCCGGGCTCCGGGGCGTATCGCCTCCAGCCGATTTTCGTGCGGGACGTGGCCGAACTGGCCGTCGCCCAGGGTGTTGGACGCCAGAATGTGACCGTGGACCTGGCCGGACCCGAAGTGTTCACTTTCGCGGAGCTGGTGAAACTCCTGGCCGAGGCCGTGGGAAGCCGGGCGGCGGTGCTCCGCGCCTCGCCGCGCCTGGCCCTGCTCGCCAGCCGCGTGTTCGGCGTGCTGTTACGTGACGTTCTGCTGACACCGGACGAGCTGGAGGCCCTGATGGCCGACCTCCTGGTCTCCACCCAACCGCCCCTCGGCCGCACCCGCCTCGCCGATTACCTCGCCAACCACGCGGACCACGTCGGCACCGAGTATGCGTCCGAACTGGACCGGCATTTCCGATAGGCGCGGCTGGCTGCACCTTACTGTTGCCCTGAGCGCAGCACCCGCGCTGTCACCCTGAGAGTTTGTGAAAAATTCGAAACGGAGGCTCCCGAGACGGCTGCCAAGTTCGGATTCCGGGGTTTTTCCTCCGCAAGAGCGCTCAAAATAACCCCGCTGTCGATTTTTTCACAAACTCTGAGCGAAGCGAAGGGTCCTGTCCTCGCGTCATTCCCGCGAAAGCGGGAATCCAGACGATGCATCTATGCGGGGCCGCATTCCTTGTTCCCTCGTTCCCTCACTCCCTCGATCCCTTTCCCCTTGTCTCCCTGAGCGAAGCGAAGGGTCTCCTGGCGTCCAAGAGTCTCCGACAATCGAGATGCTTCGCTGTGCTCAGCATGACACGTAGTCGCTCAACCGATCACCGGGCAGGTGCACGCGGTGACGGCGCCGCCGTGCGATCGGCCGCCGCGTCGAGCAACACGCGGCAGAAGTCGTCCTGGATGCGGCGGTAGGGATGGGACGATCCGCGGTAGCCGTTGAAGAGAATGGCGAACGCAAACACAGGATCGCCGGCCGCTGACTGCTCGGCAGCATGGTCCGTGGAGATCGATTCATCGGCGGCCCGATCGTCGTCCGTGGCTTCGTCGGCCGCACGGTCCTCCGCCGCGAACGCCTCGGACGCAAGGTCGTCCGAAGAATCGGCCTCCGTGTCAGCTCCAGCTTCCGCGTCGGCGACCTCCCCGGCGGGCTGGCCGGCCGCGGGAAGTCTTTGTGCGGGTGTGGGCGACGACAGGGCGTCGCTCCCGGACGCCGCTCGCACAGGCGCACTCGGCCCGGCCACGTAGCCGCTCAACGTGCGCACGCCGCGCATAGTGCCCGTCTTGGCCCAGACCACGCCCGCGGAATCCTTCAGGTGCTTTCGCATCGAGCCGTCCACACCCGCGACGGACAGGCAGCCTCGAAAGAGCTTCCCCTCCGGCCGGCCGGCCACGTGGGCCAGCAGACCCGCAAGCTGCCGGGCGGTGCAGCGGTTCTCGCGGCTCAGGCCCGAACCGTCGGAGATCACCAGGCCGGCAAGGTCCAGACCGGTCTCCGCCAGGTAGGCGTGAACGGCGCTCGCGCCGGTCGTCCAGGTCCCGCGGGCGATGGGCTCGCCAGCCCGACGCGCCCACGCATGGCCCGTACGCTTCAGCAGACATTCGGCAAAGAGGTTCTGGCTGTCCTTACCGGCGCGAAGCAGCACGTCGACCAGCGGCGTGCGCTCCACCGCCAGGATGGACACCGAATCGGGCACCGATCCATCGGGACGGCGGACTTCCGCCCGGCGGACGGAACCTGCCACGCGGATGCCGCGTTCTCGCAGAATGGTGAGCAGCACGTCGGCGGTGAACCGGCCGGGATCGGGAAACGACACCGGGGCGAAGGGCCAGCGCTTCGAGCACCGGCCGGTGATGAGATAGGAAAAGCTGTCCTGTTTGTGGCGCAGGATCGGCGTCCCCTCGCTCGCGGTCCGACACTGATTGACAATCTCGACGATCGTGCCCGGAGGCGTTACGCGAACCTCGACCGGCTGCCCGGCGGTCGTGGGAAGCAGGGCGATGTCCACGCAGTTGTCGTTGAAGTTGAGGGCCCCCACGGGCGCCGCGTACCATTTGCCGAGGTCCTCCGGCTCCCACGCGGGGTGAGTCCATTGCTCGTCGAAGACCGACTCATCGACAATCAGGTCGCCGGGAAACGCGGCGTGGCCGGCGCGGTGCAACGCGTCCGCCCAGCGGACGAAGACCTCGGTCAACACTTCGCCGCGAGCACGGGCCAGGCGCGGATCGCCGAGCGCCGGATCGCCGTCGCCGATGAGCAGCAGGTTCACTCCGTCGGTCGCCAGCCGGGTCTCGAAGACAAAGTCCGGACCCAGCGTGTGCAGCGCCGCGGCGATGGCGAAGACCTTGGCGTTGCTCGCCGGGAGGAGCGGCTGGTCGGCACGCAGCTCGAAGACCGTCTCACCGGATGCCAGGTCGATCACGCAGGCACCCACGGCCGTCTCGGCATGAGGCAAAGAGGCGAGCCGACGGGCGAGCTTGTTCCGCAATTCCACCCGGTTGGACACCGGCGGCGCAGCGCCAACGGCCTGCGCCACAACAAGTACCCCCACCGCCCACGGCGTCCAGCAACGCAAAAAGGGCCCGCGGAAGCGGAAATTCATTCGTGTGTCCGGGCGCCAGGTCATCGGATCAGGAATGATAGACGAGCGAGGACGTGCTTCAAGCAGGTGGCCGGTCCGTTGGCTCGCCTGCCCCTCACCCGACCGCGCGAAGCAAACGGCCGGACCCCGCGGCCGAAATCGTCACACGGCGGTTGACTGGATCAATACGGCTCCGGGTTCGGGCCGTGTTGCCACTCGGAGAAGAGCTGAGCGCAAAGCTCCCGGGCGACGTTCGCGAACACGCGCACCTGCGCCGGTTCGCGGCACAGAATGGCCTCGACCGGCACATCCAGCTCCCGAAATCCGGCACTTCGCGCGTCCCCGATGCTCGCTCCGTACACCAGACAATCGAGGCGCGCCCAGTGGATCGCGGCAGCGCACATGGCGCACGGCTCGCACGTCGAGGCCATCACGTGACCGGAGAGGTCGATGGTCCCCAGCGCGGCGCATGCCTTGCGGATGGCGTTGATCTCCGCGTGCGCGGTGATATCGCCATCGTGCCGAACGCTGTTGTGAGCCGCGACGATCACATGTCCGTCGGAGCGGGCGACGACCGCCCCGAAGGGACTCTCTCCGTCGTCGATGCCGTTTCTCGCCGTCTTAACTGCCTGCTCCATCAGTTGAAGCTGAACGGACGATCCTGGCATCGCACAATGGCGTTGAGGACCGCTCACGGTGCCAGGCTCTCCAGCCGCCGCCGAGCGGCCTGATGGTCGGGCGAAAGCTCGAGCACACGCCGGTACTCGCCCACCGCGGCATCGCGTTGTCCATCGTGCTCGTAGGCCAGACCGAGGTCGAAATGGGCCTCCACCCACTCCGGACGAAGCCGTACGGCCTCCTTCAATTCTACGATCGCTTCATCCGTGTCGCTCCTGGCCAGAAGCGCCCGGCCCAGATTGTCGCGCAGTTCGGGAGTATCGGGGGCGACGCCCAGGGCCTTGCGGTAGTGCTCGATCGCCCCGGGAAGTTCACCCCGCGCCGCGAGAATCAGGCCGGCGTTGTTGTGGGCCTCGATCATGTCCGGGGCCACGTTTAGCGCCTTGCGGTAATGATCCAGCGCCGCCTCCAGGTCGCCGGTGCTTTGGAAGGCGATGGCCAGATTGTTGTGCGCCTCGGCGTATTCGGGCCGAAGGGCAAGGGCTCGGCGATAGCTGTCCGCGGCACCCTCGGAATCTCCACGGAGGCGCAACGTGTTTCCCTGGCCGTACCAGGCCTCCGCCAGCCGGGGATTGGCGCGGACCGCGAGTCGGTCGTGGCTTAGCGCTTCATCCAGCCGGCCGTCGGCGCGGAACAGTCCCGCTAAACCTGCGTACGCCTCGGCGTAGTCGGGATTGAGCGCGATCGTCTGTCGATAGTGCTCAAATGCCTGTTCCCTCTGTCCCTGCTGCTCCAGCGCCTGGGCGAGGTTGTAATGCACGAGGGCATAGGTGGGTTTGAACTCCAGCGCCCGGCCGTATTCGGCGACGGCCTCGTCGAGGCGGCCCCGCTGCTGGAGCGCGTAGCCCAGGTCGGCATGGCGGAATGCATAGTCCGGTTTGCTGGAACCGCGCTGTTGCGCGACGGCAAGCGCCTCGGGATCCGCCGGGCCGGCGGCCGGAAGATCGCCTCCGCGAGACACGCCACCGGCCGTCAGGCCAAAGCTCTCCAGGGCGTCGCGGATCGCATCCGCCGTGACCCGGCAGCCCTCCACCGACGGATGCAGTCCGTCGCCGATAGTGAAGCGCAAACGCGGGTTCCGCTCGCCTCCTTCGCCCAGCCAACGTTTGAAGCGCGCGGAGAGTCGAACGGTGGGCAGTCCGAATTGTCGAGCAAGTCGCTCGACGATGAGCGACGACGGGTCATCGGGCATCGCGTGCAGGTCCACGACATTGCTGTTTGTGAACTGCGGCCAGATGGCGATGAGAACGCCGAAGCCATGCTGTCCCGCCAGAGCACGCAGACGCCGAAATCCATCCACGACGTTGTTGTCCCCGATGGCCTGCTGGTTCCAGACGCCTGGGTCGGCGTCGGCGCCGAAAGCGAACAGGTCGAAGCGGATCATCGTCAGGCGAGCCAGATGCGAGCGGAGATAGAGTGCCTTGACGATCGCCGGGCGATCGGTGAATCCAGCCAGCCGGGCGGCCCCACGGTTGAAGTTCTCAAAGTCATTCTCCACAAACACAAGCACCACGACGTCCGGATTGAAGCCCAGGCCCTTGCGCTCCAGCAGCTCAACTTCCGCCCGTGTGCAGTAGCCGCTGACGCCGAAGTTCAGCACCTGGACTCTCGGCGATGCTAAGAAGCCTTCCAGTTGGGCCGACATCGTGTCTCTCAGGTCGCGGATGCCCAGTCCTTCTACCACCGAATCGCCCAGCAGCAGGATTCGCGCGGCCCCCGACGGTTTGTCGAGGTCGCGCTCGAAGTCCCGCAAGCCGTGGGCGTTGGTAAACGCATAGCTGCGGATAGAGTCCGCCTGCTCGTCGCGATGGTTCGGCTTGAGCTCGTAACCGAGGATGGGATTGTCCGACCGCTGGTAGACGCTTTCTACGTCGGAGAGCACGATGGGCTTGATCGCCGAGGCAAACCCGGTCGCCCGGATCAGAACCTCGGCGAGCGACAGGCCAACCAGCACGGAGGTCGCGGCAACCAGCAGCCGGCCGCGGAGTCCAAACCGTCGACTGCCGCTTCGGCTGGGCGGTGTGCGATCCCTATCGTCCTGCCCGGCGTTCGCGCCGGGCGGCCGCGGAGCTTCGCGCTTGCGGGCTGACCGTCTGCGATGTTCCATCGTTCCTTCGCCCCCGCTGTCCCCGCCGAAATCGTCACTAGCGATCAGAACGTCGTACCGGTCGATGCCTGAGGCCGCAAGCGCGCGGCTCGGCGTAGAAAGCGACGATACGCAGCCGCGCCGGCTCTCGTTTGTACGAATGGCGGACGACGGGATTGGTTGATGACGCGTTACGGCGCGCTCGGTGCGTCGGCCACATCCTGGATGAGGCGCATCAGTTCTTCGTATTCCTGCTGCCCGTCGGTGATGGTGGCCGGCCAGTCGCCCACCCCGCCGAAGAAGTCGAGCAGCGGAATCCCCGCCGCCAGGTCGTGTGGATAGCCGTTGAAGATTTCGCTTCCCCGACGGAGGGCCTCGCGGTCCTGGGTGTTGCGGCTCGCGGCGTGCAGGTCGAACATCGGGATGTAGTGGAAGTTGAGCGCCGGCGAGACCAGCGAGCGGATGTCGTACACCACCGTCTGCACCAGCTCACCCTGATCGTTGCGTTCCGCGGGACCCTCGTACAGGATTCCGTCGCGATAGGGCTGCCGGCGATCGGCGAGCTGGTCCCAATCGTCGGGAAAAGTGACCACGTCCCGCGGAATGCGCCGCGATTCACCGCCGCGGGCGAGGAGGTCCGCTTCGTCGGCCTTGTAGGCGCGAGTCAGGTCGGCTTCTTCTCGAAAGCGCCGCTCGTCGCGCGCCAGGTGCTCGGCCTGCGTCGCCGCCGGCCGCGAAGGTCCGGGCCGTGGAGAAAGCGTCCGGGCCCGATCGAGAGCCTCGGTAAACGCCGTGCGCAGCGGACCGACCACGGCGTCGTCCTTCCACTTGGCCGCGGCATCCAGCCCACCGGCCCGCTCCAATCGGGCGTCAACGATCAGTTCCACGAATGGCTGACTGAGGGCCGGCCGACCGGCGCCCGGCGGCAACCGGTCGACGCCCTCCAGACCGGCCCATGCCATGCGGACGGCATCGTCATACCGATCTTCGATCAGCCGCGTCCGTGCCTTCTCGAACGCCAGGGCGATCGTGTCGGCCAGCACTTCGACTCCGGCGTCGGCTCCGGTCAGTTCTTCCATCGAGCCAGCTTGAGCCTCGGACGCCTCTTCCGCGGCCGGAGGGTTCGCCGGTGGCTCGTTCGACGTCTGACCCCGAGCGGCCCACGGCCCCCATCCCAACGTCCCCGCAACGACAATCGAGAGTACGGTTCTGATCATGATTGGTCCTTTCCCGCGGGGAACCTCCCAGCGTGCCGCCGCCTCGAGACGCGCCGCCGCCATGCTCGCCGGTCCCAGGTCATTATTCGGACGGCGGAAGGCCGAGGTCAACTCCGCCGACCCGGCGGCCTCAATTCCCTGACGCGGCGTGGCGGGCTCCTATTGCCGCCCGACTGACCGGCCGGGCCGAAAGCCAGACCCCGGCCGCCAACGCCACGCAACCAGCCAGCACGAGCGGGATCGGAAGGTGGGCCCACGGATCTTCAGGGTTCAAACCCAGGGCACGTGGCCAGGCCGGATACAGCGGACTCAGAGCGTTCAGCCCATTGTGAACCACGTGGGCGACCATGGCCGGCAGAATGGAGCCGGACTGCCAGCAGAGATACGCGAGCACGACGCCCAGCGCCGCGGTCACCGCAAACTTGAAAAGCATAAAGTGGAACACCGCAAATACCACCGCCGACGCGACGATCGCCGTCCACTTCCGGCTCGCCGCACCCAGCCCGCCCAGCAGATACCCCCGAAAAAGCAGCTCCTCGCAGATGGCCGGAATCAACGCGAGCAGCACGACCACACTCCCCGGCGACATCTGGGCGATCGTACTTCCGAGAAGCTCGAAAGATTCCTCCGCCCCCGCGGGCAGACCCATCAGGCCTCGTTGAAACACGCTCACTTCGTGCGCCGGGACCCAGGCGGCGGCACCCACGATCAGCGCCGCGAGCAGGTGACGCGTGGCCGGCCAGTGCAGCCGGAAGGTCTCGCGAACGTTTACTTTCCAGTACCACAGCACGCCGGCGGGAAGCACGACAAACAGAAGCGGCATCAGGTATCCGGTCGTGCGCAGAAGGTACTCCGCGCTTTCTCCTGGCCCGGGCGACAACGCGGACTGAATGAAAAACCACGTGGGAAAGAGCAGGGCCACGAAGATCAGGGCCATCGGCACGCTCGGGGCGTCGGTTGGCCGGGCCAGGGCCCGGGAGAACATGACCTTGATCGACGCCGCGTCGGCGAAAACGACGGACTCCTTCCCGAACACGTACGCCGCCACGGCCACCGCCGCCCCGGCGTAGAGCGTCGTGGACAGCAGCACCAGTGTGACCGTCCAGTACGACATCGCCGCACCCAGCAGCAGGTCGCGGGCCAGCAACACCATGTTCCCCACCGGCATCACCAGCATGACGCCTTCCAGTCGCGTCGCGGGCAGAGCGGCGATGCCTCCCGGCACCAGCACGGCCAGGATCACCGGCGTCACGTAGTTCTGCGCCTCCTTGAACGTCCGCGCGTAGCTGCACACCGCAATCATGATCGCCGACATCAGGACCGCGAACGGCACGAGGCAGACGAGAATGAGCAGCATCCGGCCGACCGGGATGTCGCCGCTGGTCTGGGCGATCATCCGGTCGAAGCCGCCGAAGTAGACGGTGGCCGTGACGCTGACCAGGTTGAGCGTCGCTCCCAGGATCGCCACCGTCGTCACCACCAGGAACTTGCCCACGATGAGGTCCAACACGGGCACGGGGCTGACCATCAGCGATTCCAGCGTCCCCCGCTCCCGCTCCCCGGCGGTCAAGTCGATGGCCGGATAGATCGCCCCGGTAATGGTCATCAGGATCAGGATAAGCGGAAGAATCTGGCCCAGAATCGACGGCGGAGAGGAAAGATTGTGCAGCGTGACACTCAGCGGGTAGAGAAACTGCTCGGGAAGTTGCTGCTGGCGCAGGCGGCGTTTGTTGCTGCGCTCCGCCGTGCGATCGAACAGTTCGCGCAGCCGGCTGGCCACGTACTCACTTCGCATGTCCTCCAGATCGGCGGCGATCGTGATGGGGTTGCTCTCATCAAGGCCCAGGTACAGGGCATCCCGCTCGAAGTTCACTCCCGCGTGTACACTACGCTCGCGGATGGACTCCTGAAGGTCCGCTTCGGACGCAAACGGCACGATGCGCGGCTTCTCAATACCCACCGGAAGCGCCTGGGCCTCCGGAGAATCGGGCCCCAGCCGGCGGCGCTCCCGGGCCAGGGCGCGGTGGTCACGCTCGATGAGCATGGCCAGAAGCTGTTGCTGCCGCTCGCCGACCACGCCGATCACCAGCACTTCCTCGCCCAGCGAGTCCGCCTGGTAGCTCACCGCCTGAATCGACCCCAGCATCAGCAGCGGGTAGAGCACGATGGGCACGATGATCATCGCAATCAGCGTGCGGCGATCGCGAAGGATATCGACCAGCTCCTTGCCGTAGATCGTGCGGATGCGGGCCGAGAGGCTCATGGAACGATGGCCCCCACTTTCTCGTCGGCGTGGATGGTCGTCAGAAAGATGTTGCTCAGTCGCTCCTCGCCAGTCGCGGCACGCAGCGCGTCCAGTGTGCCCGCCGCTACCAGAATCCCCTCGTGCAGCAGGCCGATCTCATCACACAGGGTTTCCGCCTCGTCGAGGTAATGGGTGGAGAGGATGATCGTCTTGCCGCTGTCCCGCGCCTTGCGAATGTATTCCAGAATGACCCGGTTGCTGATCACGTCCAGCCCCAGCGTCGGTTCGTCCATGATGAGGATCGGCGGGTCGGCAATCAGCGCCCGGGCAATGTTCACCCGCTGCTTCTGGCCGGTGGAGAGCGCCCCGCAGCGCAGGTGGGCGAAACTCCCGATGCCCAACCACTCGATCAGTTCCGCCGCTCGGGCGCTGGCCGCCCGGCGGCCCATCTGGTGGAGCTGAGCGAAGTAGACCAGCAACTCGCGGGCGGTGAGGCGTTGATAGAGCCCCGTGTTGGCCGTCAGGAACCCCAGGATCTCTTTCACCCGCTGCGGTTGCGTGCCGACGTCGAAGCCGGCCAGCCGCGCCGTCCCGGAAGTAGGCGCCATCAGGCCGCTGAGCATTCGGAGGGTGGTGGTTTTCCCGGCCCCATTCGGCCCCAGCAGGCCGTAGATCTGCCCCTGCCGGACCGTGAAACTCAGGCCGTTGACCGCACGCTTCTCTCTCCCGTCGGGCGTCGGGAAGAGCTTTACGAGTTTGTCGGCCACGATCATGTCCACGGCCGGGCATTGTAACCCCCGCTTCCCGTCGGGGCGCCCCGCCTTAAGTCCGCCCGATCGCCCCGCGTTAACCCGCACCGAGCCCCCGTGTTTGATCTGAGCCCCCACATTCATGTGGGGGGTACCTGGACCTGCAAAACGCACCATCTGCCCTTCAACGGTGGGCTCTGTGGAATTCCGGGGCCCGGAAGGTGCGGGAAGCGTGCCGGCTCGGCAGACGCACGGCGCCGGATGGCACGCCGTGTGCAATCCGAACGGTCAAGCGATAGAGTAGAGGTTGGGTGACGGCGTGCTGCCGCGCCGGTCGCGCGCCGGTGCAAGACTTTACAGGAGTCCAACCATGTCAGCGGCCACGCGGATCGAAAAGGACAGCATGGGGGAAATGACCGTGCCGGCCAAGGCCTACTGGGGCGCCCAGACGCAGCGCGCGGTCGAGAACTTCCGCATCAGCGGCTACCGCTTCGGCCGGCGCTTCATCCGCGCCATGGGCCTCATCAAGAAGAGCGCCGCCAAGGTCAATCGAACCTTGGGCAAGCTCGACGCCCAGCTCGCGGACCTCATCGGCCGCGCCGCCGACGAGGTCATCGAAGGCAAGCTTGACGACCACTTCGTCCTCGACATCTTCCAGACCGGCTCGGGCACCAGCACCAACATGAACGCCAACGAGGTCATCGCCAACCGGGCGATCGAGTTGGCTGGCGGCAAGATCGGCTCCAAGCACCCCGTCCATCCCAACGATCACGTCAACATGGGCCAGTCGTCCAACGACGTGATTCCCACGGCCATCCACGTCGCAGTGGCCGAGGCCCTCAAGCTCGACCTCATCCCCGCCCTCGAACACCTGCACAAGGCCCTGGTCGCCAAGGCCACGGCCTTCGACGGCATCGTCAAGATCGGCCGCACGCACCTTCAGGACGCCACCCCCGTGCGCCTGGGCCAGGAGTTCGCCGGCTACGCCCGGCAGGCGGCGCTGAGCGTCGAGCGGGCCAAGCGGGCCATCAAAGCCCTTCGCGAGCTGCCCATCGGCGGCACGGCCGTGGGCACGGGCATCAACACCCACGCCGGCTTTGGCACTCGCATGGCCACCGCCCTCACCGACGCCACGGGCATCGAATTCGCCGAGGCCGAGAACCATTTCGAGGCCCAGGCCTCCAAGGACGCGGTGTGCGAGGCCGGCGGCCAGGTCAAGACCATCGCCGTGGCCCTCACCAAGGTGGCCAACGACATTCGCCTGCTGGCCTGTGGCCCGCGCTGCGGCATCGGCGAGATCGCCCTGCCCTCTACGCAGCCGGGCAGCAGCATCATGCCCGGCAAGGTCAACCCCGTGATGTGCGAGATGGTGATTCAGGTGGCCGCTCAGGTGATCGGCAACGACGCCGCGGTGACACTGGCTTGTCGCGACGGGCACTTCGAACTCAACGTCATGATGCCCCTGATGACCCACAACCTGCTGGAATCGGTCCGCCTGCTGAGCAGCGCCGCCCGAGTCTTCACCGACCGCTGCGTCAGCGGCATCGAGGCCAACGAGGAGCGCTGCGCGGAGCTCATCGAAGGCTCGCTGGCGATGTGTACCAGCCTCGCTCCGCTCGTCGGCTACGACAAGGCCGCGGCCATCGCCAAAGAAGCCTTCGCCACCGGAAAGACCGTCCGCCAGGTGGCACTGGAGCAGAAGGTCCTCTCCGACGCGGAACTCAACAAGGCCCTGGACCCCATGTCCATGACCCGCCCGGGGTAGGGACGGGCTCCAGGAACCAGCAGGCGCATTCGCACTGTCGTTCCCGCGAAGGCGGGAATCCAGGCGTTACCCGTCACCCTGAGCGCAGCGAAGGGTCTCGATGGCGACTCGCCTTCGCGGCGCCAGATGCTTCGCTTCGCTCAGCATGACGCGTGTCGCGTGGCATTTGGCCCGGTCTCGGAGCGATGCTACGACCCCGCCTCCAGTGCCAGAACAAGACACTGCGTGGCCCGAAGGTCGTTGACCGCCGAGCGCACCGCCGCAAACACGTCGGGCGCCAGGGAGGGCGAGCGCACCTCGATCCACCGGCGGAAGTGGATCGTCTTCCCATCGCGCTCCACCACCTGGCCCGCCGCGCCCCACGGGCCGGATACTTCCGGCAGCGCCGCCGGCAGGGTTGCGACGTTCAATCCCTCGGCCAGCTCGATGGTCAGGTCCACGCGCTCGCGGAACGCACCCGCCAGTTCCACGTTCGTGCGCCTCTGCGACCGGGCCAGCGGCATGGGAACGTCCGGCAGGAACGCAGGCCCATCGCCCAGCCGCAGCACGCGTGCCGGCCCGTGCTTCGCCAGCGGCTCCTCGACCGCCACCTGCGCGGTGGCCCGGAACGCCTCGTCGGAGAGCGTGACCACCGAATGACTGGACACCTTCACGTCGCTCAGCACCCGCTCCACGAACTCCCCGACCCGCTTGGCCTGCGTCTCGGCCGAGTCCAGCTTATCAGGGTCGAAGAAGGCGCCGGTCGCCTGGATGCGCAGCTCGCCGGTCAGTTTGCTCTCTTTGTCGATGGTCAGCTTGCCGCTGAGGGTCAGTTCGCTGGGCGCATCCTGTCCGCGAGCGTAGACCGGCGTGCTGGTGACGGTACCCGCCTCGTCCAGCGTCAACAGCCGATGCCGCCCCCACTGGCCGGGGTTCTTGAACACCCCCGCCTGCGGATGGACGTAGATCGGCCCACTGGACACCGGGACGACGACCACCACACCGGCCAAGTCCGCAAGCGTGGGCACCCGTGGCTCGTCCGCCGCCTCGGCGGGGCGGACTGCGGAGCTGGACTCCGGCCAATCGACGCCCACAGCCAGCGACGCTTCGTGCCCCAGGGAGCGAACCATCGCCAGCAACAGGGCCGCGGCTTCCAGCTTGTTGCCGTAGTTGGCGGAGCGGACCGTGTCACTAGAGCGACACTCCAGGCCCCGCAGCGCCTTGTCGGAGTTCACAAAGTTGAATGAGTCCGCAAACTTTTTGGAGACCTTGCGAATCTGCTCGGCCGGATCGGGCTCGTTCTCCACGACCTTGCGGGCCCAATCGCCAATGGCCGGCGACGCCACGGCCGCCGCTTCCACGCGCTTCAGCAGCGTCTGCACCCACTGGCCGTCGTCCGGACACGTGGTGAACCGCAGCCGCCCGCTGCGGACCTGCCACGACGGCGCCTGCGGCTCGTCCCGATCGGCGGGCAGGCGAGCGAACGTCCACACGTATGTGCTGCCGCCCTCACCGCGTTGGGTGCTGGTCACCGCGACGGCCGGCGCCGAATCCCCTCCGCCGTGCCGCAACGTCGTCCCTTCCGGCACCGTCACGGAAACGACCCGCTCGAGCGTGGGATACTCACCGCAGAGTCGCAGATCGGCTTCCAGGAACGGGTGGACCCCCGGCGGCGAGACGACCTCGTAGTCCAGTTCCAGCACCGCGCCGGCCTCGATCCCGCTGAAGGACACGACCTTCTCCTGCCAGTCGGCATAGGCCGGCCAGCCGGCGACGTCGTCCGGCGCCGCGGCGTTAAACGAATAATCCGGCACCGGCAGCACGGTGCCATCCGGCAGGTGCGTCCGGGCCGCGTGAACGATGAGTTCGTCCTGTCCGGCGACGAAGTCGATCCGCGGGTCGCCAAAGTCGCGAATCGCCCGCTGATTCTGAAGCCGGAATTTCTGGTGGTCGCGACGCCGAATGGAGCCGTCGTCTTGCAGCGTCCAGCTCTGGTGCCAGGAGACGATCACCCCGTCTTCATCGGCCAGGGCCGCTGTGGTGTCGTCGCCCCGGTCGGTGGCCAGTTCCGTGCGCGACTGGGCGACAGCCGACTGACACCCGACCAGCAAGGCGAACCCGAACAACAGACCGATCCCCAGCGACGCCAGGACCGGCGAAGCCAATCGAATCGAGAGCCTAGTCATGCTTCACCTCCGCGCTCTTGTCGGAGGATGCGGCATGCTTGGCAATTCCTTCCGTTGACCCCGGGCGGGTGCAGACCACCCAGGCTTCCGTCAACTCATGAAGCGCATCGACCGCCTTCTTGAACTCCGCGTAGTCCGCCGCGGGCACCACTCCCTTCTTCAACGTGAACACCAGGCGATAGGTCAGGCTCTGGTCATTCGGCGTGACCTCAAAAGAGAGGGCAGCCGATGGCGAATCCAGCGACTTCGCCTCCGGCACGTGGGCCACCGTCCAGCCGGGTGGCAGGGCGATCGTTTCCTCATAGTTCAACTGCCGCGTCGCCCAGAAACGCATGTCGTACGTACGTTCCTGGGCCTTCAAGCGCTCGAGAAACGCGGCCCGGAAGAAACCGTTCAGCGGATGCTGCAACAGGGGAAGCTGAAACATCATCGTGCTCTCGCCC
>Ga0214472_10004412_pt1 | contig 14851 bp, 14 predicted proteins | sample RVTome_6_FD_207662 | JGI IMG/M metagenome (GOLD analysis project Ga0214472, IMG submission 207662) | Soil microbial communities from uranium-contaminated site in the Upper Colorado River Basin, Wyoming, United States - RVT140D175 | ecosystem: Environmental > Terrestrial > Soil > Contaminated >...
GGCGATGCTGGGTTGGGTCGCGGCCTTCGCTGCCGAAACATCGGAGCCGACGCGCAAAGTCTTCGAGCACTTCGAAGAGTGGATGAAGCTCTCGTTCTACGCGCTGGCGTTCCTGGCCACGACGGCGTTCCTTTCGGGCGCCGTCGTGCGCGTCCGGAAGTACCGGCAAGGCCGCAAGGCCGGCCGGCTCGACCGGCTGGGAACGCGAATTGGCAAGGCGCTGCACAAGGTCGGTTCCAACAAGACGGTCGCGAAGCGAAACCTCAAGACCGGCATCGCGCACGCGCTTATCCTGTGGGGATTCACGGCGCTGTTCATCGGCACCGTGATCCTCACGATCGACTACGACATCATCCGGCTCGCCTTCGGCGAGAACGCTCGTTTCTTCAAAGGCACCTTCTATCTCGGCTACTCGGTGATCCTCGACACGCTCGGGGCGGCGTACCTGGTGGCCCTGGTCTACATCGCCTATCGCCGCCGGTTCGTGAAACCGTTCGCCTTGGACTACACCCGCGTCGATAAGGAACCAGAAGCGTATTCCCGCACGCCCTACAAGCGCGGCGACTGGCTGTTCTGGCACTTTCTGTTCTGGCTGGGTATCGGCGGCTTCCTGCTCGAAGGATTTCGAATCTACGCGAGCGGATTTCCGGCGCATGAGATCTGGTCGCCGGTCGGCTGGCTCTCGGCGCGCGGCATTCGCGGACTCGGCATGAGCGCGGCGACGGCTGCCGATGCCCAGTTGTTCACGTGGTGGGCGCACGCAGCGATGGCGCTGCTGTTCATCGGCTACATCCCGTACTCCAAGGCGATGCACATGCTCACGGACGCGGCCAACCTCACCTTCACGGACGGCCGCGACTCGACCCTCGCCTTGCCGCGCGTCGCTGCCGGAGCGCCGGCCGGCATCCGGAGCGTCAACGATTTCACGTGGAAGGAGCTGCTCGACTTCGACGCGTGCACCAAATGCGGGCGCTGTCACGAGGTCTGCCCGGCGCGACTGGCCGGCGCGCCGCTGTCGCCGCGCGATCTCATCCTCGACCTTCGTCAGTTCGCAGAGCAGTCGAACCGGATCCATCCGATCATGGACTGGGAACGGCGGGCCGCGAACGGACACGCGGGCGAGGGGCCGCCGCCCGTCGCCGGCGGGATCATCCCAGCCGAGACGCTGTGGGCCTGCACAACCTGCATGGCCTGCGTCGAAGCCTGCCCCGTGGGAATCGAGCACGTCCCCACCATCGTCGGGATGCGTCGCGCGCTGGTGGAAGAGGGCACGATGGACCCGACCCTCCAAGACGCGCTACAGAACATCGCCAAGAACGGCAATTCCTTCGGCAAGTCCCCGAAGATGCGCGCCAAATGGACCAAGGATCTCGACTTCGAGATTCACGACGCTCGCAAGCGTTTCGTCCAGGTTCTGTGGTTCGTCGGCGACTACGCCTCCTACGACGAGCGCCTGCAAGACTTGTCCCGAACGTTCGCGCGGCTTCTGCAGCGAGCCGGGGTATCGTTCGGGATCCTCTACGACGGCGAGCGCAACGCCGGCAACGACGTCCGCCGCGTCGGCGAGGAGGGCCTGTTCGAAGAGTTGGTCGAGCATAACGTCAAGGTCATCAGCGGCTGCGACTTCAACGAGATCGTCACGACCGATCCGCACTCGTTCAACACGCTCAAGAACGAGTATCCGGAATTCGGAGGCGACTGGCGCGTGCTCCACTACACGCACCTGCTCCATCGGCTGCTCGAACAAGGGCGGATCGTTGCGAAGCAGAACCTGAACATGCGCGTCACCTACCACGACCCGTGCTATCTGGGACGGTACAACCGGGTGACCAACGCGCCGCGCGAGATTCTGAAGATGCTCGGCATCGAGCTGGTCGAGATGCCCCGCAACAAGGAAAACACGTTCTGCTGCGGCGCCGGCGGCGGGCGGATCTGGATGGACGACTCCAACCAGACGGAGCGCCCGAGTGAGAATCGCATCAAGGAGGCCGTCGCGCTGGGCGTGGACACCTTCGTCGTCGCGTGCCCGAAGGACGTCACCATGTATCGCGACGCCGCCAAGACGACCGGTCACGACGACTCGCTGCAGGTGCTCGACATCATCGAGCTGGTCGAACGGGCGGTCGAGGGCGGAGGCGAACCGGCGCTCGCCGGCGTCCGCGAAGGCGGTGCAGCGATGCGAGTCGTCGATGTCGCCGACGTCCCCCCGGGAGGCGCCCGGTGACCGCATTCGACCCCAACGCGCTGGCCGATGGGCTGTGGAAGCGGCTGCGCGACGTAATCCTGGTTTCCGAGCGGGTGGACACGTTCGTGTTCGGGCCCGGCGACGGCGGCGACCTTCCGAAGGTCGAGCTCGGCGAAGAAGAAGCCGCCACGCTTGCGACCGACTTCGTGCAACGCGCGCTCGCCGTTGCATGCGACCGAACCAACTTTGCGATCCTGGAAGCGGCATCCGCCGAAGACGGGATCACCGCGCCGGACCTTGCCGCTGCGATCTCGCTGCCGGCGCTGGTGATTTCCGAGCGTGTCGGCGACCTGTTGCAGACGGGTCTGATCGTCAAAGCGCTCGACACCGGGCGCGTGTATTCGACGGCCGCCGGCGTGCAGGTGGTCGTACTGGTGCGCGAGACCGCGCGCCGGCTCGCCGAAGTGACGCTGCGCGCGCGCGGCCCGAATGGGAGCGACCTTGAACTGCCCGTATTGTGATTTCGAAGGCGCCCGGAGCGTCGTTCACCGTCATCTGGCCGACGAGCACGCCGACCGGGTCACCACGCGAGTCGCCGAAGAAACCGGCCGGCGATTCTACGAAGTGCGTTGCCCGGTGTGTGACGCCCCGTGGATGCGCGAGATCAAGCCGCGCCTGCGGGATCCGCGATTCATCGAGAAGTTTGAAGAGGAGATAAAGCTGGTCGCGTTCGACATGCTGCTGTATCACATTCAAGCGGAGCATTTGCTCGCGGAATCCGGGCTCGAAACCGAGCCCCAAGGGGAGGGACAACCGTGACCGTCGTGCGCAACTGCAACATCCCCGACGACCTTTTCTATCTCGTTCGCAATCACGTCTGGGCGCGGCGAGAGGGCGACCTCGTCGTCGCCGGGATTACCGATGTCGCGCAGAACCTTGCGAAATCGTTCATCTCGTTCACGCCGAAGAAGGTCGGCAAGAGCGTGGTCAAGGGAAAGAGCGCGGCGACCTTGGAGAGCGGCAAATGGGTCGGACCGGTTCCTGCTCCGGTCGCCGGTGAGATCGTCGAGATCAATCCGACCGGCGAATCCGATCCGACCATCTTCAACCGCGACCCGTACGGCGACGGGTGGGTCTGCAAGATCAAGGCCGAGGACTGGGACCGCGACTCCGCCGATCTGCTGACGGGGCAGGCGGCTCTGGACGCCTACGACGCGTTCATGCAAGAGGAAGGCATCGAGTGCGGAGGATGATCGACGGTGCTTGAGGCCTCTCCGGACGAAATCCATTACGGCTGCGTCATTCCGCGCGACCTTCTCTACGACGTGGAAGCGGACGTGTGGATTCGACTGGAAGGAGACGAGGCCGTGATCGGCATGACCGATCCCGCACAGACCCGCTGCGGCAAGATCGTAGCCGTGGACTTTCGCCGTGTGGGAAAGTTGATCGAGCGGGGGCGGGGCCTCGCCACGATCGAGTCGGCAAAGTGGGTGGGCCCGGTCCCGTCTCCGCTGACCGGCGAGATCGTCACCGTCAACTCCGCCACGTTCAACCGCGACATCCTGATCGCCAATCGCGATCCATACGGAGAAGGTTGGCTCGTCCGGCTGCGCCCCGACGCGCTCGACGAGGAGCGAGGCATGCTTCAAGCATGGGATGAGGCGTTCGCCGCCTACAAGCAGCGGATCGACGAACTCGAGATCCGCTGCTTCCGTTGCGCCGACTAAATCATCAGCCGGCCGCGATCGGCCGAAGCTCGCTGCGCCGGTCGAGCTGGCTGGCCATGACCGCCCGAAGAAGATCCAGGGCTTCCACGACGCGCGCGTCCTTGAGCGAATAGAACACGTTGTTGCCGTCCCGGTTCGCCGAAACGACTCCCCGCTCGCGAAGGACCGCCAAGTGCTGCGAGACGTTGGACTGCGACAGCTCCAGCTCGGTGGTCAGCTCGCCGACCGACTTCTGCGCGTCGCGGAGTGCGTTGATGATCAGCAGTCGCTTCGGATCGGCCAGCGCCTTGCACAAGCGGGCGTGGAGCTCGTAGATCTCGTTGCGTACCGATGCATCCATGTCGTCTAACCTCCTCCCTCACCGGGGGGGATTGTCTCCCCCGCCCGAGGGATTCACACGCCGGTTCGGAAAAAATAGGTGCCCTCACCCCTGTAAATGCGCGCTTGTGCATATTATAATCCCGCTGAGTGCCGGAGGAAAGTCTGTTCGCTCGGATTCCGGCACGATGGAGGTGTCCGATGTCCGAGGAGAACAACAAGCTCTCCATCGTCTGCTTCTCGGGAGAGCTCGACAAAGCGTGGCCGACGTTGATCCTAGCGACGACCGCGTCGGCGAGCGGAATGGAAGTCTCGGTCTTTTTCACGTTCTGGGGCCTGTTCCTGCTGGTCAAGCCGGGTGTGCGAATCACCGGGTCGAACTGGATGCAGAAGGGCTTCTCGCTGGTCAACCCTCCTGGGATAAAGCGCGCCAAACTTTCGAAGCTGCATTTCGGCGGAGCCGGCAAGAAAATGATGCTGAAGCTCGCGAAGGACTACAAGGTCGCGGCCCCATGGGAGTTGATGGAGTACGCGCAGGAGATGGGCGTCAAGCTGATGCCGTGCCAGATGACGATGGACCTGCTCGGGCTCAAGCGCGAAGACATGATCGACGGCCTCGAGCCGCCGCTCGGCGCCGCAAGCGCGCTGCTCGATATGAAGGAGTCCTCGGTCCAGTTCTTCATTTAAACATCGGCCGCTTGCTCGGGGACGGTGTAGACGCTCACATCCGGCTTCAGCGGCCGGAACATCCAAAGGGGTCGGCGCAGACCGCCGGGGCCGGGTCCCGGCCGCGTCATCGCGAGCCACTCCTTGTAGATCTCGAAGCTCTTGGCGGTGTCCACGACGATGTCGCCGTAGCGGTCGTCGGGTCCGCCGGCCTCCAGGCGAACGACTTGATGCCAGCAGTGCATCCCCGACACCGGGTCCGGCTGCGTCGGGAACGTCAGGTTCTGATGCACGCCCGCGTCGGTCCACCACACACGCGACGAGTCGGGGTCCGAGCTGTCGAACGCCTTGACGCCTTCGGTCTGCCGGATCCGCCACACGGCGCCGTCCGTCGACGACTTCTCTTGCGTCAGGTCCACCAACGCCGAGGACCAACGGTCGGTGCCGAAACCGCGGTCGAGCCGCCAGCGACCCATGTGGTGCGAGGCCGCGACGACGCCCGGCCGGATCCCTTCGGTGACCCACGCGCGGATCACGAAATGGCCGATGCGTGTGATCACCTTCACCAGGTCCTCGTCGCGCACGTCCACGCGCTCGGCATCCTGGGGATGAATCCACAGCGGATGCCGGTGGCTGATCTCGTTGAGCCACTTGGCGTTGTTGGATCGCGTATGAATGAGCGTTGGCAAACGGAACGTCGGCATCAAGATGTAGGTGCCGGCGGCCGGATCCGTATGCGTCACGTGGCTTTCCATGTAGTTGGGCAGCGCCTGCTCGGGCCACCCCCACTCGGCCATCGTCGGGCTGTAGAACTCGAGCTTGCGCGAGGGCGTCAGGAATCCTTCGCGCACTTCGCCGTCGATCTGCACGCCCGGCGCGTTCCACGGTCCGATCAGAGGGATCGACTTGCCCGTCGGCGGATCGCCGGGCTTTACGGCCAGGCCGGTCTCGGGGTCGATCGTCGTTCCTTCCAACGCGGCTTCCGGCACGGGAGTCTCGTGCAGCTCGTAGACCGTCGGCGCGATTTCGACGACGCCGTATTTGCGCATGTACGCCAGCGGCGTGAGTCCTTCCGCTTCGGCTTTGGCCGGCAGGCCGGGCACGTTGTTCTCGAACATATACCGGTAGTACTCGTCGATCGTGACTTTCTCTCCGGGCCGGTAGGGGGACTCGAACCATTTCCGCACGCCGAGCGACCCGTCCGGGTCGATGCGCCACGACAGCTCGATCCAAAACTCGTCTTCTTCCCAGACCTCGCCCGGATTGGCTTCGTAGGTGAACTGCACCGGCTTGCCCATTCGCTCCATCGCGACGCGCAACACCGGCTGGCGAAACCCCAGCCACTTGCCGGAATGGGTTTCATAGGAATGCGTGTCGTGGCGCTCCGGCCCGAGGCCCATCGGCAGCACGTAGTCGGCGAACCACGAGGTCTCGCTCCACGTCGGCGTCAGCGCCACGTGCATGCCGATCATCGACTCGTCCGACAGCGCCTCGATCCAGGAGAACCCGTCCGGGTTGGTCCAGACCGGGTTGTACACACGCGTGAAGTACATCGAAAGCTTCTGCCGGCGCTCTTTCAAGAAGTAGGGGAGCAAGATCGACATCTCGTGGTGCGCGAGCGGATACTCGCGCGGCCACAGCAACTCGTTCCACACCTTCTGCGGGGGCGGCGCGATGAACGGCTGCGGCACGAACTTGTCCCACCAGTTCGGTGACGTGCCGCCTTTCGTCCCCACCGATCCGGTGAGCGCGTTGAGAAAGAAGAGGCAGCGGGCGACCTGCCAGCCGCCCAGGTTGCCCGCGGCCGCGGCGCGCCAGTTGTGCGCCGCGAACGCCGAGCCGGCGCGGCCGACTTCGTGGGCGACCTTGACGATCATCGCCGCCGGCACGCCCGCCAGCCGCGCGGCGTAGTCCGGCGTATAGGACGCGTATTGCTCTTTCAGCGCGAGCACGAAGTTCTCGAACGTGGGCTCGTCCTGGGGGCGCTCCGCACGCATGTAGACGTCCCAGTTCCACCAGCGACGCATGAACGCCGCGTCGTAGAGATCCTCGTCCAAGATCACCTTCGCCATCGCCAGCAGCACGGCCGCTTCGGAGCCGGGCTTGGTCGGCATCCAGTAGTCGGCGCGCGACGCCGTGTTGGAAAGCCGCGGATCCATAACCGCGATCTTCGCGCCGGCGAGCTTGCCTTCGATGATTCGCTGCGCATGCGGATTGAAGTAATGACCGGTCTCCAGGTGCGAAGAAATCAGCAACGTAAACCGTGCGTTCGCATAGTCGGGCGACGGCCGGTCGTGGCCCATCCAGAGCGCGTACCCCACGCGCGCCGACGACGAGCAGATGTTGGTGTGGCTGTTGTGGCCGTCCACGCCCCAGGCGCGAAGCACTCGGTCGGCGTAGCCATCCTCGCCGGGCCGGCCGACGTGGTAGACGACCTCGTCCTTGCGGTTGTTGCGAAGCGCGTCGGCGATCCGGGCGGCGATGTCGTCCATCGCGGCGTCCCACGAGGTGCGCTCCCACCCGCCGCCTCCTCGCGCGCCCGTGCGGCGCTGCGGATAGAGGATGCGTTCGGGATCCTGAATTTGGTTGAGTGTCGCGGGGCCCTTCGCGCAGTTGCGGCCACGTGATCCTGGATGGACCGGGTTGCCTTCGATCTTGCGGATCTCGAGCGTCTCGCGATCCACGTAGGCCAGTTGCCCGCAGGCCGATTCGCAGTTGAAGCAGACGGTCGGCACCAGGATGTAGCGACGCTCGACCTTCTTCGGCCAGGCGGAGCCCTCGTATTCGACCCAGTCGTCCCACCGGTCGGGTGGCGGGTACTGCGCCATCCGTCCGTCCGAGCCCGGCAGCTTGGTCGGCTCCGTCACCTCTCGTCACCCTCCCCGCTTGGATGCTCCACGCTGGATTATTACGATATTCGAGTATGTGAATGCAAGGGAGCAGCCCCGCGTCCCGGGTGGCGCCGCTCAACAGCGAGCCCGCCCGGTACCATAGTTCGAAATCCCCATGCCTCTCCGTCCCTTCCCCTTCCGTCTCGCGATGCCGATGCTGTTGCTCGGCGCGTTGACCGCCGGCTGCACGAGTCCCGACCGGCAGACAGCCCCAGCGCCGGAGGCCCCTTTCGCGGCCAACGTGGCCGATCCGGTCTTCGACGGAACCGCTCAGGCGATCGATGCAGCCGCGCTGGCGTCCATGGGCACGTCGTGGAGACCGGGCTGCCCGGTCGCGCGCCACGATCTTCGAGTGCTGCGCATGCCGCATTGGGGCTTCGACGGCACGGTCCAGCGGGGCGAGATGATCGTCCACGAGTCGCAGGCGCACAACGTGCTGGCCGCCTTCGCCGCGATCTTCGACGCGCGCTTCCCGATCGCCACCATGGTGATCGCGAACGGCTACATCGGAGACGATCCCGCACGCGCCCAGCAGAACGCCACAAGCGCGTTCAACTGCCGCAAGGCCGTTGGATCCGCCGCGCTGTCGCAGCACGCCTACGGGCTCGCGGTGGACATCAACCCGGTGCAGAACCCCCGGATCTCCACGACCGGCGGCATCATTCCGCCCGGCGGCGAGGCCTATACCGACCGCACCCTTGACCGGCCCGGCATGATCCAAGCCGGCGATGCCGTCGTAAAGGCGTTCGAAGCGATCGGCTGGACCTGGGGAGGGACGTACCGGCGATCGAAGGATTATCACCACTTCTCGCTGAACGGCCGCTAGCCTACGACAGGGGAACCGATTGTCCCGCCCGCACGAAACCATGCTCGTAGAACACGAGCCCGCCGAGCGCCGCAATCGCTCCCGCGACCATCGGTCCGCTGTTTTCGGTCACCAGCGCGAGCGCACCCAATCCCGCGGGTGCCACCATTCCGAGCGCTACGCCGGTCCAGAACCAGGCCGCATACGGTCCGCGGATCAGGTTGCGCGCCGCCTTCGCCGCCTGCTGGGTCGAGTGCGACGAGAACTCGACCAGCGTAAGCGCCGCCCATCCGACGGCCGACGCGACCAGCACGCGAGTCATAAGAACCTGGGTCTCTTCGCCGCCCGCGAACAGGGATGCCAGCAGCAGCGACGCGGAGCCGACCAGCGTCGCCTGTGCGATCAGCACCGGCGCGAGCAGCGGGCTTTGCCACAGGTCGCGTCCTTCGGCCTGACCGAACAGCCACGCGGTGTATGCGGCTGCGAGCGCAGCCAGCGGGATCGCCGGCCATCGCACCGCGTCGACCAGGTGCGGCAGATCGAGCACGCGACCGGCCATCCAGGCGACCAGAAGCGCCGAGTATGCGCCGAGCACCCAGGCGCCGCGCACCAGCCAGGATTTCGGGTTTCCCTTCACGACGAGCATCCAGAAGCGCTCCGGCCGCTTGAGATCCGCGACCAGCAGCGCGCCGGTCAGCGCGGTCATCACCAGCGCTACGGCCGGCGCGAACGTCGCGAGCAGCGGGATGCGGCCGTAGCCGCGCAGCATCGCCGCCGCGGCGAGCATCGCGACGCCGGCGCCGATCGACTTGGTCCAAAGGTATGCCGAGACCTTCCATCCCCAGGGCATCGGATGATCGATGTCGTAGACGGTGCGCGCTCGTGCCTCGGCCTCATCGATGCGCGGCTGCAGCTGGCCGTCGAGCAGATTGACCTCGGACCACATGTAGGCATCGGGGAGCGTGGTTTGCGTGGGGTCGATCGCGGCTTCGTCGGCACCGACGTAGAAAACCTTCGGCTTCGTTCCTTGCTCCGGCGCCCGCACCTGTGTTTCTTGCCGCGACACGAACTGCGTGATTTCGCTGAGCGGATCGTCCAGATCGCCGGCGATGATCGCGTGCGTCGGGCACACGATCACACACGCGGGTTCCAGGTTCACCTCGACGCGGTGCGCGCAGAAGTTGCACTTCGCGGCCGTCTGCGTGCCCGGATCCAGGTACAGCGCGTCGTACGGGCACGCCTGCATGCATGCCTTGCAGCCGATGCAGACGGAGTTGTCGAAGTCGACGATGCCGTCGTCGCGCGTGAACAACGCCGACGTCGGGCAGATGTTCGTGCAGGGCGCGTCTTCGCAGTGGTTGCACCGCAAGACCGAGAAGTAGCGCTTCGCGTCGGGGAAGTTTCCCTTCTCGATGTACTTGACCCAGGTGCGAAAGACCCCCAGCGGAACGTCGTTTTCCATCTTGCAGGCCACGGTGCACGCATGGCACCCGATACAGGCACGATGGTCGATCGCGAAGCCGTACTTGGTCACCCGCTCCCCTTCCCCACACGCATGCAGCAGGAGATTATTACGATATTCGCGGACGCGAATGCAAGGGGTGGCCTGATCGTTATGTCAACGGCGCTTTCCGGGGTGCCTACCGCTTTGGGTATCAGCCCGGTCTCGCGCTAGAATCCCGCGGACTCGAACACGTGAGCGTTTTCACGAACGCTCTTTTGTGGCTCTGACCAGCGGAAATAGACGACATCGCAGGGGCCGGGAAAGGCCGTGGGCGGGGGGCCCGAATGACGCAGTATTTCTGGCAGTACGGCACGATCGGAGCGCTGGCGGTTCTCGGCGTTCTCTTCGTCGCCATCGCCTTCTCCGCGAACCGCGTGATGCGTCCCCGCAAGCCGCGGGCCGAAAAGTACACCACCTACGAGTGCGGGATCGACCCCGTCGGCCAAGGCTGGTCCCAGACTCAGATCCGCTACTACATCTACGCGTTCCTGTTCGTGATCTTCGACGTCGAGGCGGTGTTCCTATTCCCGTGGGCGGTCGTGTTCGAGGCGTTCCCGCGGCCGGGCCTGCTGCTCGTCGAGATGATCATCTTCATTCTGATCCTGGCCGTGGGCCTGCTCTACGCCTACAAGAAAAAGGTGCTGGACTGGGTCGAGCCGTCCGAGAGCGCCGCCATCCGGGAGTCCTCGCCGTGGGCGTAGTCGACAAGGTCAATCTTCCGCAGCCGGTGAAGTTCGTGCTCAATTGGGGACGGAAATACTCGCTGTGGGTCATGAACTTCGGGCTCGCCTGCTGCGCGATCGAGCTGATCGCCGCATCGACCAGCCGTCACGATTTCATCCGGCTCGGTGTCATTCCCGTCGCGCACGGTCCGCGCCAGGCCGACCTGCTCGTGGTCGCAGGCACGCTGACCGACAAGATGGCGCCCGCGCTCAAGCGCGTCTGGGAGCAGATGCCCGAACCGAAATACTGCATCTCGTTCGGCTCCTGCTCCAATTGCGGTGGCCCGTTCTGGGACTCCTACTCGGTGACCAAGGGCGTGGATCAGATCGTGCCGGTCGACGTCTACGTTCCCGGCTGCCCGCCGCGCCCGGAAGCGCTTCTGGAAGGAATCATCCGTCTGCAGACGATGATCGCCGACGAGTCGCTCAAAGAACGATTTGAGCGCCAGCATCGCGAAGCGATCATCGTCGGCGGTCCCGTCGGACCTGTCGACCTTTCTAATCGGTAGCCGATGACCGCGACATCGATGATCGATCACGTCAAGGAGGCCACCGGCGCCGTCGAGCGCGAGGAGGTCACGCCGCAAGGCCAGATTGCGTTGCACGTGACTCCCGCGAACTGGCACGTCGTTGCCGAGCATTTGCGGCGGTGCCCGCGCTGCAACTTCGGGATGTTCAACTGGCTCTCGGCGGTGGACATGGAAGACCAGGGCTTCGAAGTGATCGTGCATCTGTATTCGGCGTCCTCGCTGCAGGCGGTGAACATCAAGACGATGGTGCCGCGCGACGGGGGGTCGGTTCGCACGCTCACCGACCTGTGGCGCGGAGCATCGTTTCACGAGCGCGAATGCTGGGAGATGTTCGATATCGGCTTCGACGGTCATCCGCACTTGGTGAAGCTTCTGCTGGCCGAGCCGTTCGTCGGCCATCCGTTGCGCAAGGAATTCCTGCTGATGACGCGCGAGGCCAAAGAGTGGCCGGGCGCGAAGGAGCCGGAGTAGCCGTGACCGACCCCACCATGCTGCCGGGCGCGCCGGGCGAAGGCATCGCGATCGACGTCGCCGAGCCCGGACGCTTCGCGACCGAGGAGATGATCCTCAACATCGGGCCGCAGCATCCCTCGACGCACGGCGTCCTGCGCATGGTCCTCACCCTTGACGGCGAGCTGATCCGCGACGCCGAGCCGGTGATCGGCTACATGCACCGCGGCTTTGAAAAGATGGCCGAAGTCCGCGACTACCGCCAGATCATCGCGCTGGTGAACCGCCACGATTGGCTTAGCGCCTTCGGCAACGAGCTCGGACTCGTGCTGGGCGTCGAGGCGCTGATGGAGGTCGAAGTGCCCGAGCGGGCCCAATGGATCCGCACCATGCTCGCCGAATGGAACCGCGTCCTGAACCACCTGATGTTCATGGGATCGTACGGCTTGGAACTGGGAGCCATGACGCCGATCTTCCTGGCGTTTCGCGAGCGGGAAGAGATCCAAGGGCTGCTCGAAGCCGCGACCGGCGGCCGGATGCATTTCACCTACAACCGGATCGGCGGGCTGAAGGAAGATCTGCCGCGCGGATTCATGAAAGAGTCGGCCCGTCTGGTCAAGGTCGTTCGCCACCGACTCGCCGACTACGAAGGACTGCTGCTGGGCAACGAGATCTTCAAAAAGCGCACCGTCGGGATCGGCAAGCTTCCGGGTTCGGTCGCGCTCGAATACGGCTGCACCGGCCCGATCCTGCAGGCGGCCGGCATCGCCGAAGATTCGCGCAAGACCGAGCCCTACCTAAAGTACTCCGACGTGAGCTTCGAGGTTCCCGTCGGCGAGAACGGCGATTCCTTCGACCGGTTCTGGGTCCTGTACCGGCGGATCCAGGAGTCGCTCAAGATCATCGAACAGGTTCACGACAAGCTGCCGTCCGGCCCGATCATCCCGGGCAAGATGCCCAAGAACATCAAGCCGCCGGAAGGCTGGATCTACAGCCGCGCCGAAAACTCGCTCGGCGAGACGGGCTACTACATCGTCTCGCGCGGCGGGAAGGAGCCGTGGCGCGTCAAGATGCGAACGCCGTCTTTCTCGAACGTGTCCATGATCCCGTATCTTCTGCGCGGCGTGCTGGTGCCGGACTTGATCTCCGTTCTGGGTTCGGTGTTCTTCGTGGTTGGAGACGTGGACCGATGACGCATCTTTCGATGATTCCGGCGATCGCCGACTCGCACAACGTGTTTCTCGGCTTCGACTTCTCCAACGAATGGCTGCTGCTCGGGTTGAAACTTGCCGCGGTTCTGGTGTTCTTCCTGACGGCGCCGCTGGGCATCGGCTACGCCGAGCACAAGATTCTGGCGCACATGCAGGCACGGCTCGGCCCGATGGAGGCCGGCCGGTTCCACGGATGGGCGCAACTCATTGCCGACGGCGTGAAGTTCGTCCAAAAGGAAGACATCGTTCCCTCGGCGGCCGACAAGGCCGTCTTCGTGATCGCGCCGGCGATGGTGCTGGTCCCGGCGATCATGATCTTCGTCGTGCTGCCGCTCGGCCCGAACGGTTTTTGGGCCGAGAACATGGACGTCGGACTGTTCTTCGCGCTGGCGATCTCGTCGGTCAGCGTGATCGGGATGCTGGCCGCGGGATGGTCCAGCGCCAACAAGTTCTCGCTGATCGGCGCGATCCGCGGCGCCGCTCAGCTGATCGCATACGAGCTGCCGCTGGTGCTCGCCGGCGCGGCCGTCGCGATGCAGGCCGGAACCCTTTCCCTGCCCGGTATCGTCGAGGCGCAGCAAAACCATTGGTTCATCTTTCCGCAGTTCTTCGGCTTCGGCTTGTTCCTGACCGCGTCGCTGGCCGAACTGTCGCGTCCGCCGTTCGACATGCCCATCGCCGATTCCGAGATCATCTTCGGGCACATGACCGAGTACACCGGGATCAAGTTCGCGTTCTTCCTTCTGGCCGAATATGCCGGCATCGTTGCGCTGTCGATTCTCGCGGCGGTGATGTACCTCGGCGGATGGAAGAGTCTTCCGTTCATCAACTTCATTCCCGGGCCACTCTGGACGATGGCCAAGGTCGGGGCGCTCGCCTTCTTCGTTATCTGGCTGCGCGCGACGTATCCGCGCTTGCGCGAGGACCAGCTGCAGAAGATGGCTTGGAAATACATGATCCCGATCGCGCTCGTGAACATCCTGCTGACGGGCATCTTCAAGGTGGTGTTCTAGGTGGCCATCGAGAAGAAGGAGCTTCAGGGCGATCAGCTCACGCGCAAGGAACAGATGCTCGCGCGCTTCAAGGAAATCGAAACCAAGATCGCCGGCAAGAAGCTCATCGGGCCTGCGTACGGTCTCGCCAAGGGGCTGAGCGTGACGCTCAAGACGATGACGCGTCGCGCCGTCACCCAGCAGTACCCGCACCAGGTTCCGGACCTTCCGCCTCGCACCCGCGGCGTCATCGCGCTAAAGGAAGAGAACTGCACGGTCTGCATGCTTTGCGCCCGCGAGTGTCCCGACTGGTGCATCTATATCGACTCGCACAAAGAGCAAATGCCGCCGAAGACGCCGGGAGCCCGGCCGCGGAACAGAAACTTGCTCGACCGCTTCGCGATCGACTTCTCGCTGTGCATGTACTGCGGCATCTGCGTTGAGGTCTGTCCGTTCGACGCGCTGTTCTGGTCGCCGCATTTCGAGTACTCCGAGACCGACATCAACAAACTGATTCACGAGATGCCGACGCTCGCCGAGTGGGTCAACACCGTGAAGCCGCCGCCGCCGCTGGAAGAGGGCGCGGCGTCCGAACCCGAGGTCGAAAAGGACGCGAAAGTCTTCGACGCCGGCGGTCCGGTCGCGGCTCCGGCCGCACCCGCAGCGACGCCGGCCCCGGCCGCGCCGGCAGAAGTGTCACCCGCCGCGGAAGTGGCGCCTGCGGCGGAAGCGGCGCCTGCGGCGCCGTCCACGGCCGAGCCCGCGCACGACGAAGGACCAGTCGAGATCGACGAAGAGACCTACCAGGCCGAGCTGGCGGCCGGAAAGCCCGAGCGCGTGGCGCGAGCAA
>Ga0214472_10004413_pt1 | contig 14850 bp, 16 predicted proteins | sample RVTome_6_FD_207662 | JGI IMG/M metagenome (GOLD analysis project Ga0214472, IMG submission 207662) | Soil microbial communities from uranium-contaminated site in the Upper Colorado River Basin, Wyoming, United States - RVT140D175 | ecosystem: Environmental > Terrestrial > Soil > Contaminated >...
CGGGACTAGGAGACTGTCGGACTATACGGACCGAAGCGAAAATTTGGATGTTTGAGAACAGATTTTAGCTCGTTTGCAGCTCCATAGCCGTAGCTATAGAGCCAAAAGGAGCTGAAATATGGGCCAAACAGCCGAATTTGCAGCCGGTTCATGGATAGTCCGACAGCCTCCTAGCGTTGCCAAAGGACTCTGATCTTAAGCTCTGATAGACTTTCTGATGATATGTCTGACTAATCGAGCTCGCAATTCAGGAGAGATACCCGAGTTTGACCTGTTCGTGATTGGTGAACCTGGGTTTGTGAACGTCTTGACTTTTATGAGCTCTAATGTTAAAAGCGCGAGTCTTATTGAAACTACAAAAAAACAATTGGAGAATATCATGGAACGCACATTCGCGATTATCAAGCCCGATGCTTTCGCTGCCGGGAATGCCGGCAAGATTCTGGCCCGTATCTATGCTGAAGGTTTCAGTGTGGTTGGCATCAAGAAATTGTATATGAGCAAAGTCGAGGCTGAAGGTTTTTACTATGTTCACAGGGAACGTCCTTTTTTTGGTGAATTAACCGACTTTATGAGCAGCGGCCCTTGTATTGTCATGGTCCTGGAGGCTGAAGGGGCAATAGCCAAATGGCGCGACCTGATGGGTGCTACCAATCCTGCCGAGGCTGCAAAGGGGACGATGCGCAAGGAGTTCGGCGCCAGTATCGGTGAGAATGCTACTCACGGTTCAGATGCCCCTGAAACGGCTGCTTTCGAAATTCCTTTCTTTTTTTCAGGGCTGGAACTGCTTTAATAAAATTTCCACAAGGAAATTCTTGAGTCAATGAAGGCCCTTCGCTACAATTCGAAGGGCCTTTAACTTTTAAGGACAGGCATTCTATTTGAACGTGATGAAACAAACCGACCAACTTGTTGACCTGAAGAACCTGAGCCCTGATGCCCTGGTCGTTTTTCTCGAAGGGATGGGCAAGGAAAAATTCCGGGCTGATCAGATTTTGCGCTGGATTTATCTGCGCGGTGTCACCGATTTTTCTGAAATGACAGATCTGGCCAAATCTTTTCGAGAAGAAATAAGCCAACGAGCAATTATATCCTGCTTTACGCCTGAGACGATCGAAGTCAGTTCGGACGGGACACGCAAGTTCCTTTTTCGTCTTTGCGACAAAAGGAGCGTGGAAACCGTTCTCATTCCCATGGAAGGCGGACGCAATACCTTATGCATCTCCACTCAGGTAGGCTGCGCCATGCAGTGCTCCTTTTGTCTCACGGGAACATTCGGTCTTGAGCGCAACCTGGCAACTGGCGAGATTGTCAACCAGGTCTGTGCAGTACGCAAGGACTACTCCGTAGACAATATCGTTTTGATGGGAATGGGAGAACCTTTGCACAACCTTGAGAATGTCATAAGTGCCCTGAAGATCCTTTACGCCTCAAAAGGTTTCGATTATGGTCCTCGCAGAGTGACACTTTCTACTGCGGGGTTGGTCCCCGAGATGCTTGAACTCGGTCAGCGCATCAAAGTTAATCTGGCTGTTTCTCTCAATGCGACGACTGACGGAGTGCGTGATGAACTGATGCCGGTCAATCGCCGCTATCCGTTGTCAGAACTGATGCAGGCGTGTCGGCAATTCCCCCTTGCCCCAAGCCAGAGGATTACCTTCGAGTATATCCTCATCAGGGGTGTCAACGACAGCCAGGCCGATGCTAAACGTCTGGTTAAACTGCTTCATGGAATCAAGGCCAAGGTCAACCTGATCCCCTTCAATGAGCACGCAGGTTCTGCTTTTCAAACTCCGGATGAATATGCTATTCGTGCTTTTCAAACTTACCTGTTGGATAGACAGATTGTTGCAATCCGCAGGGCAGGAAAAGGGCTGGATATCTCCGCTGCCTGTGGCCAGTTGAAAGAGAAGTTGGAAAACAAGTTGTTGGGCAGCGGTAAAGAATCAAGCCTGCAAGGCAAATAAACAAGGCCCTGTAACTTCATCGGTCAGGTTTCAGTTGCTTACAGCTTTAATCATTTATGGAGGATAGACTCTTGGAGCAGATGACGATTGGTGTGATTGGCGGAAGTGGTCTGTACGAAATTGAGGGGCTTACGGACATTGCAGAGGTCCGCCTCGAGACCCCGTTTGGCGACCCCAGTGACGTCTACATCACCGGGATACTTGAAGATGTCAAGATGGTCTTCCTGCCGCGGCATGGTCGCGGGCATCACTTGCTGCCTTCTGAAGTGCCTTATCGCGCCAACATCTATGGAATGAAAAAACTCGGAGTGCGACGGATTATTTCCGTTTCTGCCGTAGGCAGCATGAAAGAGGAGATTGTCCCCGGGCACATCGTTATTCCTGACCAATTTTTTGATCGGACTCACGGAAAGCGTGCCTCAACCTTTTTTGGCCAGGGTGTGACCGGTCATATCCAGTTTGCTGATCCTGTGTGCCCGGAACTCAGCAGTGTTCTTTGTGACGCCGGTCAACGCGCCGGGGCGACTGTCCATAAGGGAGGGACCTATCTCTGTATTGAAGGCCCGAATTTCTCTACGCGCGCCGAATCGATGATTTATCGTAGCTGGGGAATTGATATCATCGGCATGACCAATATCCCGGAGGCACGCCTGGCCCGTGAAGCGGAAATCTGTTACGGCACTGTGGCGCTGGCGACTGATTATGATTGCTGGCATGACAGTCATGATGATGTTACGGTGGAGGCGATCCTGGCGATTATCAAGCAGAATGTTGCAATGGCTCGCAACATTATCCTGCAGGCAGTACGAGCGCTCTCAACTGCACCCCGATGTGAGTGTGGAGAATCTTTAAAATTCGCCATTATGACAGATCGTTCATTGATTCCTGAACAGACACGTAAGGATCTCGACGTGATACTTGGCAAATATCTCGAATGATGACTTTAGCAGCATTGCTAAATGTTGACAGATTTGCTTAAATAATCTGTCTTGTCATTTGTGAATGAATTGATAAATTGAGGATCAGCATGGATATACTGGTTATCGGGTCGGTCGCTTTCGACAGTGTCGAAACGCCTTTTGGGCGTGGCGATGATGTCCTCGGTGGGTCTGCGACCTATTTCTCAACGTCTGCCAGCTTTTTTACCGGTGTGCAACTCGTCGCTGTTGTTGGTGAGGATTTTCCTGAAGAACCGCGGCAATTTCTCAGCTCCCGCGGGGTTGACCTCGCCGGTTTGCAGACCTGCCCGGGACAGACTTTTCGCTGGAAGGGCCGTTATGGCTATGACCTGAACGAGGCCCATACCCTGGAAACACATCTAAATGTTTTCGAGACTTTTCATCCGGTACTTCCGGAAGCCTACCGTCAAGCAAAATATGTTTTTCTGGCGAACATAGATCCTGAGTTGCAACTTGAAGTTCTCCAGCAAGTAGAAAAACCAAAGCTGATTGCTTGTGATACGATGAATTTCTGGATCGACAGTAAGCGTGATGCGTTGATTCGCACCTTGGGGCATGTCGATATTCTGGTGATCAATGAAGCCGAGGTCCGCCAACTGGCTGACGAGGTCAACCTGGTTAAGGCGTCACGTGCCGTGCTGGCTATGGGCCCGAAAACCCTGGTTGTGAAACGCGGAGAATACGGCGTGCTTGTGTTTACTGAGCACTCGATCTTTTTTGCTCCGGCTTACCCCCTTGAGGAAGTTTTCGATCCTACCGGGGCAGGTGATACCTTTGCCGGTGGTTTCATGGGTTATCTGGCGGCGATCAACAATCTGACAGATCAAACAATCCGCAAAGCAACAGTTTTTGGCAGTGTCATGGCTTCATTTACCGTTGAAGACTTTAGCCTCAACAGGTTGCGGCAATTAGATTGGGCAGAGGTGGAAGATCGTTTCCGTCGTTTTCAGGCCCTTACCGCATTCGAAGGTTTATAAAGAAGGCAGGAGGTCTGAATGTTCCATTGGGATAAAACGATCAATGCCATCAATATACCCGCCTGTAATATTGTGCAGCTTTTTCGATCCATGCGTGAGATACAGTTAGCTCTTCCCGGAGTCGCTGCACAACAAGCCAACGCAATCCTTTGCCAATATCAGATTGAAGGTGGCATTGGCACTGTCGCAGTCTTTCACCTGCACAAAAACGAGGTGCTGGCTTTCTACTTCAGTGAGCCGCGTATTGTTCCAGAAAAGAAATCAGCAGGAATGTTGGATAAGGGCCTGAATTTCGTTGAATCTATGGGCTTTCTCATGACGGATCAGGATATCCATCTCCTTGATGTTGCAGAGCAGGAGCTGCTTTGGGCGTCTCTGCCAATCAAGTCAGGCTTACCAGGTGAGAAAAAACTTATGCCTGTAGCGGCTACGACAAATAGAACAGAAGAAGAAACTGCTGCCAAACTGGAAACGTATAGATCTTATTATACTGCTCAGGAGGAAAACAAAGAGACTGTTGCAAGCGCAGCGATCAGTCATGTCATTGATGAGGGAGCGGCAACCGTTGCTGAGCCCGAGAAGGCAACTTCTGAAAGTGAGTTAAAGACGGAAACGGCAGACAACGTTGATGACCTGCTGGCAGCGGTTGAAGCAATGCGAGCCAAACGTCCTGGCCTGCGAGCACGCAAATCTGCACAGTCAGCTGAAGAGATGAGGAGTCGCCAGCTGCAGTTGTGTGAAACTGTCGGCCGTATTCTGGCCTCCCTTTAAACGGATTCCACAAAGGTTTTTTATGATGCAGCACCGATTATATTTGTCAGGTTTAACCTTTCTGATCATTGCTCTAACTGCTTGTGTGCCATTCGATGAGGCCAAACCTGATAAAAAAAACGCAGAGTATCATTACTCTCTCGGGTTTGCAGCGCTCTCAGAACAAAACCCGACTGACGCTCTCAAAGAGTTTCTGAAAGCTGAAAAGTATGATTCCCGCGATCCGGAAATCCAGGCGGGTTTGGCGCAAGCCTATTGGTCGAAGCGGGCGTATGCGTTGGCAGAAGAGCATTATAAGAATGCCCTTAAGTTAAGTAAATACGACCCTAAGTATTACAACAACCTTGCCGCACTATATTTGTCCATGGAACGTTACGATGAAGCCATCGAAGCGTTCCGGACCGCTGCAGACAACCTCCTTTTTGATCGGTCGGAGTTGGCGTGGACAGGAATCGGCCTGGCCAATTACCACAAGCAGGATTATCCGGCAGCCGAATATGCCTACCGGAAAGCAATTGAGCTTAATCCACGTTATTACCTGGCTCCGTTCCACCTGGGAGAGCTCTATTTCAACATGGATCGTCCGGCCGAAGCTCTCGACATGTTTTCGCGAACCGTCGAGTTGGCCCCCGGGTTCCCCAAGGGCTATTATTGGCAGGGGCTGGTCTACATGAAGATGAAAGACACAGAGAAAGCCGAACAATCTTTTATGGAAGTCATCCGCCTTGCTCCGCAAAGTGAAACTGCCCGTTTGGCAAGAAATTATTTGAAAATATTAGACAAATGACCGAAAATACTGACAAAGACATCGGTACCCTCCTTAAAGACCAACGCGAGAAGCTGGGTTACTCTCTCCAGGATGCTGCACAGCATACGCGTATTCGGATTACCTCCCTGGAAAGTATTGAAAACAACCAGTTCTCTGACCTTCCAGGACAAGTCTATGTAACCGGGTTTATTAAGGTCTACGCGAACTATCTTGGCGTCGACAGTGCGCCGCTGCTCAGGCAACTTGAAGAAATCCGACCAAGTGATGGGCCTCAGTCGGTAAAGGCTGTCAGCGTTTTCAAACATCAAAGCGAGCGATTCGGTAAATCTTCTACAGGAGCGGGTTGGAGAGTCTTTCTGTTTGGGGTTATGGTAGTTCTAATCGTCGCCGCTGCGGTATATTTTCTACTGCCCTTGTTCCAGGCTGAGGACCCTACCAAGGTGACACCGAATCAGGTCGTCCCCGGGAAGGTGTCTTCAGTGCAGGGATCAGTCGAAGCAACGCGAGAAGCAACAGGGGAAGTTGATAAAACGCAACAGGATGAGATCGTTCCTGTTCCAGGCGCGGAATCGGTACCTGCCATTGCCGAAATAGCCTCTTCAGAGGCTAATACGCTGCCGCCAGTCGCTCCTGATGGGTCGTCGTTTCGCATGCTTGCTTTGTCGGAGGGCTCGCTTACAATCTACCTTGATGATCGTGAGCCTGATCGTTATAAGCTATTTGATGGACTGGATCTGACCTGGGAAATCAAGAGCACGGCCAAGGTTGAACTGTCAGGGCCGGGCATGGCGCGTTTCTGGTTGGATAGCCAGGAACTGGAATTTGGTGACCTTGAGACTTTTCAGCTGCAACCAGCTAGCGGAGATTAAGCGCTGTTATGGTGATTATCTGTCCTGCATGCCAATCTCGCTACCGTATTGACCCGTCTGCAAGTAAATCGCATGTGGCCAAGGTCAAATGCCCTGGATGCAAGCATGTTTTTGAGGTCTCAATGGCTGAAGAAAAAAACGTGCCACTGGAATATCGGATGTCAGGACAACCTGTCGTTCTGGTCGTGGATGATGCGCGTTTTTTCCGAGAGATGATTAAGGATATCCTCAAAGATCTGCCAATAGAGATGGTTATGGCGGCTGATGGCGATGAAGCCTGGCAGCAGATCACGCTCCTGGTGCCGCAACTGGTCTTGCTCGACTTAAACATTCCCGGGAAAAACGGCAAAGAAATTCTCCAGGCCCTGCAAGCATCTCCTCAACTCGGCCAGGTCAAAGTTCTGGCCATGAGCGGCGTTGAGCGTGGCGAAGAAACCGCAACAGCAATGCGCCTTATTGGCGCGGATGATTTTATCAGCAAATCCTTTAAACCACGTGAACTACAAGACCGTGTCCGAAACATCCTGGGCCTTTAAACCTGGCGATTCTGGCGACCAATTCGTCAAAGCAATCCGTGTACGGACTCAGATCGAGAATTTTGATCTGGCTGTCGTGCTTGGTTCCGGTTGGAATGAGGCCACTCAACTGGGTGAAAGGCTGGGCATTTTTGAATATAGTGACTGGCCCTGTTTTCCTGCTGGCCAGATTGACGGCCACTGTGGTCAACTGATTGCGGTTCAATACGCCTCCTGCAAGATTCTTTTTTTCTCCGGACGTTTTCATTGTTATCAAGGGCTTAGTGCTTTTCAGGCTGCTTTGCCGATACGCCTGGCCTCCGCATTGGGTTGCTCGCGGGTTTTGCTGACCTGTGCTACGGGAGGGATCAATAGAAAATATCGACCCGGTGATTTTATGCTGGTTAAGGACCACCTGAACCTGCTTGGCGACAACCCTTTACGTGGCCTTTCCGGCAACACTTTCATCGACTTGGCCGGGATGTATCAACAGAAGGTTTATGATGTCCTGGAGCTGCGTGGCCCGGACAACCTGACATTGCATCGTGGTATTCTGGCGGCCATGCCAGGCCCTTCCTATGAGACTCCGGCAGAAATACGTTTTCTTGAAGCAGCGGGCATCGATGTGGTTTCCATGTCGACTATTCCTGAGGCGATTATGGCCCGGTATCTTGGTATGCAGGTCGCTGCTGTTGCCTTCGTTGCCAATTATGCTGCCGGTTTGAGCCCTGTTGCTGTATCGCATAAAGATGTTCTTGCATGTGGTGCAGAGCATGCACATTTGTTCCCCTTTCTGATCCGTCTTTTCATCGAGGCCTGGCAAGATGTAAATACTGACACTGCCGACTGATTTGTTTCCATTTTCATTCTTAACCTCCTGTTTTTACAGGATGTTTATTTGCTGAATTCACAAGGTCTCCGCTTGACAGAGAAGGTCTCCATGTTAAACTAGCTAAAATCAATCAAACTCAGAGGCCACCTTGGGTGAAGCAATAAAAAGCATACTGATTGTCGATGATGAAGAGAATACCCGGATCGGGTTGAGCAAGCTATTGACTCAGGAGGGGTTCGAGGTAGGGAGTGCTGCAAACGGTAATGAGGCGCTTGACTATCTCGGCCAGAAAAAGGTTAATCTGGTTATCAGCGACATCAACATGCCGGATATGAATGGATTGATTTTTCTGCGTGAACTCAGCCGTAAATTCCCGAGCATCAATGTCATTATGATAACGGCCTATGGTGGGGTCGAGTCGTATCTCGAGGCAATGAACCTGGGCGCTTACGAATATCTTCACAAGCCCGTAAGGCTTGAAGAGCTTCGCTCGGTAATGAAAAAGATTTTTAATGGTGGAACAATTTCCCAGCTTTTATGAGGTTCAAAGGAGGAGGCATGAATTTCAAAACCATTCTGTACGCTACCGATTTTTCAGAAGGCTCTGACTTTGCTTTTCAATCTGCACTTACTCTGGCTCGTAAGTTTGATAGCAAGTTGATTATTGTCCATATCATCAATGAGCCCGTTGATCTGCGTGGTTTTTATGTGCCGCATATCTCATTTGATAAACTGGAAGAAGAGATAGAGCAGGGTGCTGAAAAATTGATGGAAAAGTTTTGCCGAACTCATTTGCATGATTTTGACAACTTCGAGTCTTTCGTCATCCCCGGCATCCCATATGATGAAATTATCAAGAAGGCTGTTGAATCCAATGCTGATGTTATCGTGTTGGGCACCCATGGTCGCACCGGTCTCGACCATGTCCTGTTTGGCAGCACTGCAGAAAAAGTGGTTCGAAAATCCCCGATTCCGGTAATGACGATACGCATCCAGGAATAAATCCGATTCATGTTTATAAAGGCAGCGATTCCGCTGCCTTTTTTTATTGTTACCCGGCTCCCTGGTCTGTCTTGACCTGTTGTCTGTCTGGGTCTTGTCAAAGAGTTGTCTGAAGAGTATTCTATCTGGCCAGGGAATCTTTCGGACTTTACGGGCCGACAGGCTCCAAGCGATTTAATTGTGAATATTTAAACCGTCATTTACTCACGAATTCAGAGGGCAAACAAAGAACTAATGTCTATGCGCGAAAAAATCTTGATCGTCGATGACGAACGCATGATCCTTGAGCTCACCTCCATGGTGCTGAGCAGCAGGGGTTTCGATGTCTCCATTGTTGATAATGCTTTCGACAGTTATAACTTTATTGAATGCGAACAGCCCGCTCTGGTTCTACTCGACTACATGATGCCTAAAGTCAACGGCCTGGAGGCACTTAAGGAGATTCGCGCGCGCTTTCCTGAGACTTATGTGATCATGTTCACCGGCAAGGGAAGCGAGGAGGTCGCGGTTGAATTGATGAAATCCGGGGCTGCAGATTACATCCTCAAGCCCTTTAATAACGCTAAACTGGTCGAGCGTATTGAGAATGTCCTTCGTATTCGTTCCATTGAACTTCGCAACAAGGAACTTGTTCAAGAGCAGGAGCGGTTGCTGGATGAGATCGAAAGGTGGAACCGTGAGCTGGAAGAACGTGTCGAACTTAAAACGAAAGAGCTTGAGCGCGCTCATCATGAAATTCTGCTTACGGAAAAACTGGCAGCACTCGGGCACCTTTCTGCGGGGATGGTTCATGAAATTCGCAATCCACTGAATTCAATCAGTTTGTTTGCCCAAGTCATACGAGCCGGTTTGGAAAATGAGCCAGAAATGCAGTCCTACTCGGAAAAAATCATCTCTGAAGTGGAGCGTATCGATGCCATATTGGTCAAGCTCCTATCAACCAGCAAACGTTCTCCATTCCAATTACGTACCATCCATATTGGCGATGTAATAGAAAAAAATTTACAGCCGTTTCTTGAACAAATGCAGGCACAAGGAGTCACTCTGCAGAAGCATCTGTTAAAGTTGACTCCTTCAATCCTGGCAGATGCCGATGAATTGGGCCAGATTTTTTCCAACCTGTTTTCCAATGCCCTTTTTGAAATGAAGCAAGGTGGCACCCTTTCTGTGACGCTGACTCACGATAACAAGGAGGCTCTGGTGACCGTTGCTGACACTGGCGGCGGGATTCCTGAGGATCACCTTAATGAAATTTTTGACCCGTTTTTTACAACCAAAGAACGGGGCACTGGCTTCGGACTCTCCGTGGTGCTGCGTATCGTCAAGACCTACGCTGGTCGCATCGATGTCAAGAGTGAAGAGGGCCGTGGGACGACTTTCCAGATTTGGTTACCGCTGGCATGACGCCGCCGTGTGATGATCGGACAATGTGATGGCATTGCTGCTGCGTGATCTGACTGTCGATATCTTGACAGAAGAAGAGATGCTGCCTCTTGAAGCTGCACGTCAACTTGGTGTTGAAGCAGAAATGTTAAGGGGCTTCAGGATTGTCCGGCGTTCTATCGACGCTCGCAAAAAGAGCCGGATACGTAAAGTTTATGCCGTTGAGTTTACTGTTTCTGACGAAGTGGCTCTTCTACAAAAACATGGCTCTGGTCGGCTCGAAAAGTTGCCCGATGCCCCTGAGCTGATATTGCCCCGAGTCTCTTCCGGTCATCATGCCCTGGTGGTCGGCACGGGACCTGCTGGCCTCTTTGCTGCCAAACGGCTTGCTGAATCAGGGGTGCGCGTGACTCTTGTCGAGCGTGGGCGGCCTCTGGGACAACGCGTGAAAGACGTCGAGAATTTTTGGACGTTTGGGCAGTTTAATACTGTCAGCAATGTGCAGTTCGGTGAAGGTGGTGCCGGAACCTTTTCCGATGGCAAGCTGACTACACGCTTGAATCATCCGCAAAGACTGGTCGTACTTCAGACGCTGGTTGATTGTGGTGCGCCTGCAGACATTCTGATCGAGGCCCGCCCTCATGTCGGCACGGATCAGTTACGTAAAGTCGTTGTCAATTTCAGGCAACATCTGATTAAACTTGGCGTCGATGTGCGTTTCGAGACATGTCTGACGGATATTGAGATTTACAAGGGACGCATTGTCGGCGGCGTCTTCAATAACCGGGACAGTGTGTCCTGCGATTCTTTGATACTGGCTCCGGGGCACAGCGCCCGCGATACTTATCTTATGCTGGATCGCCACAGCGTCAAGCTTGATGCCAAGGGCTTTGCTGTCGGTGTACGGGTTGAGCACCCTGCAGAGCTGATCAACCGGATTCAATATGGTGAAGTCGCCCGCCAGCTGCCTGCCGCAGATTATTCCCTGCGTCATAATGACGGTGAAACGGGACGTGGTATCTATTCTTTCTGTATGTGCCCAGGTGGAGAAGTGATCAATGCCGCTTCCGAAGCTGATGGTTTGGTGGTCAACGGTATGAGCCGCATGGCACGTACAGGAAAATATTCCAACAGTGCGCTGGTCGTTAGCGTTGAGCCCGAGGATTGGGATCATACAACACTCGGCGGCATGTATTTCCAGCAGCAATGGGAGCGCCGGGCATTTGCTGCCGCCGGTGCCGGTTTTATGGCGCCGGCTCAAAATATGATGGCTTTTGTCGGTCGAGGCAAGGGAGCGGTGACGTCCAGTTGTCGCCCAGGGGTTGTTGAAACAGAACTGCGTGAAGTTCTACCGGATCTCGTGTACCATGGCCTGGTTGACGCTTTACCGCACTTTGACCGCAAGATGAAGGGGTTTATGACATCAGAAGCCGTACTTGTCGGAGTGGAGACACGAACTTCGGCACCGCTCAGGATCACCCGCAACGAACTGGGTGAGTCTGTCAGCCACCCGGGACTGTTTCCAGCCGGCGAGGGAGCTGGTTATGCCGGGGGCATTGTGAGTGCTGCGCTTGATGGCTTGCGTGCGGCTGATCAGGTCATTCAATCCGCAATAGTCAGGAGTCACTTTTGAAAAAAGTCTTTGTCAAGGATATCCAGGAACGTGATTTGATAGCGACACCGTTTCTGGTCAGGGATAAGATTATCGCCATGGCCAAAAACGGCCGCCCGTACATGACCCTGAAGTTGATGGATTGCACGGGCGAAGTTGAAGGCCGCATCTGGGATCGTGTCGATGAGCTGTCGGTACGATTCAATAAAGATGATTTTGTCCAGGTTACTGGCAAGGCCAGCGTTTACATGGGCAAGATGCAACTGATCCTCCAGGATCTGGAGCGGATTGAGGAATCTGCGGTCGAGCTCTCAGACTTCCTGCCGGTGTCCATGCGGCCGGTGGCCGAGATGGTTAGTGAGCTTAAGACCGTCGTCGAAGGGCTGATTGATCCCAACCTGAGAAACCTGATGCAGGCTTTTCTCGCTGATGAGGCTTTTATGGCCGGTTACACGCGAGCCCCGGCTGCAAAAGCGATGCATCATGTTTACCTTGGCGGACTGCTCGAGCACTCATTGGCGGTTGCTGTACTCGCCAATGATATCAGCCAGCGTTACCCGGACCTCAATCGGGATCTGCTGGTTGTCGGTGCCCTGCTGCATGATGTCGGTAAAGTTGCAGAGCTGCGCTATCAGCGCTCTTTCGAATATACGGATGCCGGCAAACTGTTGGGTCATATTATGATAGGTGTCGAGTTGGTTGAAGAGAAATTGCGGACTCTGCAAAGCTTTCCGCAGGAGCTGGCAGTTCATCTGAAACATCTGCTCCTTTCGCATCATGGCCAGTATGAGTATGGTTCTCCGAAACGACCGAAAACCATGGAAGCTGTGATATTGAACTTCCTTGACGATCTGGACTCCAAAATAAACGGCGTCCGTACACATATAAATCGTGAGCCGGACAGAGAATCGTCCTGGACTCAGTATCATCGACTCTACGATCGATACTTCTTCAAGGGGGGAACTGAAAAACCGGCAGCTGAACCAGAGCTTGATAAACCTGCCGCAAAGCCGACCCGCTCAGCCCGGCCTCTTGGAAAAGAGCGCTCTGGTCACCCCCAACCACGTTTCAGCAATACCCTGGGCGAGCAGCTCCAAGGGAAGAAACTCGATCTTTTCGGGGTCGAGAAACAGGATAATAAGGATGAATAATGGACTTATAGTACATCAGCTCAGCGTCGGACCATTGCAGGTAAATTGTTTCCTGGTTGCCTGCCGTAAAACACACAATGCGATGGTCATCGACCCGGGTGGGGAGGGTGATCGGATCCTGTATCTAGCCAAGAGCGAGGGACTCAAGATCAGCAAGGTCGTCAACACACATGCTCATTTCGACCATATCGGTGCCAATCAGCAGCTGGTTGAGGCAACCGGGGCCGAATTGATGTTGCACGCCGCAGATCTGCCTTTGCTGCAGAATGCCAGGAGGCACGCCGAGATTTACGGTTTGACCGTTGCTTCTTCACCCGAGCCTGACAGGCTGCTTGATCAGGGAGACAGCTTCGAGGTTGGTGAGCATTCTTTCAAAGTGTTGCATGTGCCGGGGCATTCGCCCGGAGGGATCTGTTTGTTGAGTGATGGACATGTGTTTGTCGGTGATGTCCTATTTGCCGGATCGATCGGCCGGACTGACCTGCCTGGAGGTGATTTTGATACTCTGGTTGAAGGAGTACGGCAACACCTGCTCTGCTTGCCCGATGAAACGATCGTTCATCCCGGTCACGGACCAGACACCACGATCGGTAAGGAACGACGGGTGAATCCATTTGTTGGTGATGGAGTTTAAGGACTGTATCGTTGTTGTCGTCTCGTTTTCCTGGTTGCTTTCCGGCAAGACGGAGAGCCCCGGTCTGGAGCAAAAATGCTGCAAGGTAAATGCATTATACTGGGTGTGACTGGTGGTATTGCCGCCTACAAGGCTGCCGAGCTGTTGCGCTTGCTGGTCAAGGCCGGTGCTGAAGTCCATGTTGTTATGACACGCAGTGCGCAGGAGTTCATAGCACCTCTCACCTTTCAAACCCTTTCCGGCAACCCGGTCCATACAGAGCTTTTCAATCTTATCCAGGAACAGGAAATCGGTCACATCTCACTTGCCGATCGTGCCGATCTGGTGCTGGTTGCTCCGGCAACAGCCAATCTCATCAGCAAGGTAGCCAATGGTATTTGTGACGATCTGCTGACAACCACAATCATGGCAACCCGTGCACAAGTTCTCTTTGCTCCGGCTATGAACAGCAACATGTGGGAAAACCCGATCTATCAGAAGAACCATGCAGAGCTGAAGGGCTTTGGCTATCATTTTATTGAACCAGTCTATGGTGACCTGGCTTGCGGTTGGCAAGGGCAGGGCAAACTGCCTGAGCCCCAGAAAATTTTTAACTCTGTGCAAGCGTTGCTTGCCAGTAATTCCCTGGAGGGTAAAACGGTTCTGGTGACGGCCGGCCCTACGCGCGAAGAGATCGATCCGGTTCGCTTCCTCAGTAACTATTCGTCCGGCAAGATGGGTTATGCTGTCGCCTGCGCCGCCCGCAACCGTGGTGCCAGGGTTATCCTGATCTCCGGGCCGGTAAGTTTGTCTGAGCCCGAAGGTGTTGAGACGATTCAGGTCGTCAGCGCGCAACAGATGTATCAGGCTGTGATGGATAGGGCCGGGCAAGCTGACCTTATTGTCAAAGCCGCTGCAGTTGCAGATTTTCGTCCGGTGATACGGGATGCCCAAAAGGTTAAAAAAGGTGGCGTTGAGACCGCAACAGTTGAACTGCAACGTAATCCGGATATCCTGGCAGAACTTGGCAAGCAGAAAGGTTCTCGTATCCTGGTCGGCTTTGCTGCAGAAACGGAACAATTGCTGACACATGCTCGCGAGAAGCTCGAAGACAAGAATCTTGATATGATTGTCGCCAACGACGTGACCCAGGAGGATGCCGGGTTCGATAGCGATACCAACATTGTGCGTTTCCTGACAGCTGACGGCAAGGTGGAAGAGTTGCCAAAAATGACCAAAGCAGATGTCGCTGAACTCCTGCTGGATCGTGCAACGGCCCTATTACCGGGTCATTAATTGTCAGGAGGTTGAGAGCAGGTTTAGAAGATCGTCAGGCTTGCAGATCCCTTCCCTGAGCCTGGCTTTGATTACGGTGAATATCTCATCGGCGTCAGCTTCGCTCAGTCGACCATCGAGCCAGAGAGTGTGAA
>Ga0214472_10004415_pt1 | contig 14846 bp, 12 predicted proteins | sample RVTome_6_FD_207662 | JGI IMG/M metagenome (GOLD analysis project Ga0214472, IMG submission 207662) | Soil microbial communities from uranium-contaminated site in the Upper Colorado River Basin, Wyoming, United States - RVT140D175 | ecosystem: Environmental > Terrestrial > Soil > Contaminated >...
GGTGGTCTATCCGGCCGCGCGCGAGGGCAAGCCGGTCGTGGCGCGCGCGCACGAGGCGCTGCTGCACGAATCGGAGGCCGGCAGCGCGACCACCTTCCCCTTGGAGCACGGCGGGCGCGTGGTCGGCGCGCTGACCTTCGAGCGCGCCGCCGGGCACCGTTTCGAGGCGCCCACGCTCGAAGTCTGCGCGGCCGTCGCCTCGATTGCGGGGCCGATCATCGAGCTCAAGCACGGCAACGAGGCGAGCCTGCCGCTGCATGCCGGCCGCTCGGCGAAGGGCCTGTGGGAAAAGCTCGCCGGGCCCGGCTACCCGGGATGGAAGCTAGGCGCGCTTGGCGCGGGCGCGGTCGCGGCGTTCCTCGCGCTGGCCACGGGCGAGTTCCGCGTTTCCGCCAACTCGACGGTCGAGGGGGTGGTGCAGCGCGCGGTGAGCGCGCCGTTTAACGGCTTCGTCACGGCGGCGCCGCTGCGCGCCGGCGACACCGTCAAGGCGGGCCAGGTGATCGCGCGGCTCGATGACCGCGACCTGAGGCTCGAGCGTGTCAAGATCGAGAGCCAGCGCGAGCAGTACGTCAAGCAGTTCCGCGAGGCGATGGGCAATCGCGAGCGCGCGCAGATCGCGATCGTCAGCGCGCAGATCGCCCAGGCCGAAGCGCAGCTCGCGCTCGTCAACGAGCACCTGGCGCGCACCGAACTCGGGGCGCCCTTCGACGGCATCATCGTGAGCGGAGACCTGTCGCAGCGGCTGGGGGCGCCCGTGGAGCGCGGCCAAGTGCTGTTCGAGGTCGCGCCGCTCGCTGATTACCGGGTAGTGCTGCAGGTGGACGAGCGCGACATTTCCCATGTCGGTGAAGGCCAGAAGGGCGAGCTCACCGTGACCTCGATGCCGGGCGAGCGCTTTCCCTTCGAAGTGCGCAGCATCACCCCGGTCAACACCGCCAAGGAGGGGCGCAATTTCTACCGCGTCGAGGCGACGCTGCGGCAGGAGGCCGAATCGCGGCTGCGGCCGGGCATGGAAGGCGTCGGCAAGATCTCGATCGACGAGCGCAAGCTGGTATGGATCTGGACGCACGGCTTCACCGACTGGGTGCGGCTGTGGGCCTGGTCCTGGCTGCCCTGAGCGGCGGCGCGCGGGCGTAGCGGCCGATGTCGTTCGACCTGCTCAGTTCATCCTGGTACCGCGTCGCGGAGCTGCGGCCGCGGCTGCGCAGCCACGTGCGCATCCACCGCCACCACTACCGCGGCGAGCTGTGGTACGTGCTCGAAGACCGCGTCTCGCGCCGCATGCACCGCTTCAACCCGGTGGCGCACTACCTGATCGGCCTGATGGACGGACGGCGCACGGTGCAGCAGATCTGGGACGCCGCCATCGACCGCTTCGGTGACGATGCGCCGACGCAGGACGAAACTATTCGCCTGCTCGGGCAGTTGCACGCAGCGGAGGTGATGCAGTCCGAGGTGACGCCCGACGTCGCCGAGCTGCTGCGCCGCGCGCGCAAGGGCAAGCCCAAGACCTGGATCCAGAATCTGCGCTCGCCCCTGGCGGTGCGCATCCCGCTGTTCGACCCCGACCGCTTCCTCGAGCGCTGGCTCGCCTGGTACAAGCCGCTCTTTGGCTGGGGCGGCTTCCTGCTGTGGTGCGCGGCGGTCGGCTGGGGGATCTACGCCTCTGCGGCACACTGGGACGCGCTCACCGAGAACTTCTCGGATCGGGTGCTCGCGCCGCAGAACCTGCTGCTGATGTGGCTGCTGTTCCCGCTGCTGAAGCTGTGCCACGAGTTCGGCCACGCCTGCGCCACCAAGGCCTGGGGCGGCGAGGTGCACGAGATGGGCATCATGATCCTCGTGCTGATGCCTATCCCCTACGTCGATGCCTCCTCGGCAACCGCGTTCCGCAAGACGCACCGCCGCGTCCTGGTCGGCGCCGCGGGCATGGTCGTCGAGCTGTTCATCGCGTCGGTGGCGCTGTTCCTGTGGCTCGAAGCGCAGCCGGGCCTGTTCCGCGCGGCGCTGTACAACATCATGCTGATCGCCGGCATCTCGACGGTGCTGTTCAACGCCAACCCGCTGCTGCGGTTCGACGGCTACTACATCCTCGGCGACCTGCTGCAGATCCAGAACCTGCGCCAGCGGGGGCAGCAGTACCTCGCCCACCTCGCCGAGTCGAAGCTGTTCGGGCTGAAGGCGCCCGAGTTCGACGCCAGCCGCTCGGAAAAGCGCTGGTTCGTGTTCTTCACCATCGCTTCGTTCCTGTACCGCGTCTTCATCATGCTCGCCATCGCCGTGTTCATCGCGCGCGAGTACATGATCATCGGCGTGCTGCTCGCGCTGTGGGCGCTGGCGACGGCGTTCGTGCTGCCGATCGCCAAGGGCGTCGGCTACCTGCTGTTGCACGCCAAGCTGCGGCGCAACCGCCTGCGCGCCATCGCCAGCAGCACGGCGATCGTCGGCGTGCTCGGCGCGCTGCTGTTCGCGATGCCGGTGCCGCACTGGACGCGCGCCGAAGGCGTGATCTGGATGCCCCAAGACGCGCAGGTGCGCGCGGGCGCGGACGGCTTTGTGCAGCGCATCGTCGCCGTGCCGGGCAGCGTCGTGTCCCGCGGCAGCCCGCTCGTCGTGGTCGAGAACCCGGAGCTTGAGCCCAGGGTCCGCATTCTCGAGGCGCAGCTGCAGCTGCTCGAGGCGCGCGCGCAGGCGCAGCGCGTCGAGGACCGCGTGCGCCATGAGCTGACGCTAGAGGAAATCGCGGCGACGCGTCACGAGCTCGAGCATACGCGACAGCTGTACCGGGACCTCACGGTGTCGAGTCCCACCCGGGGCACCTTCGTGCTGTCGCTGCCGCCGCAGGACCTGCCGGGGCGCTACCTGCGCAAGGGGCAGGAAATCGGCTACGTCGTGCCCGCCGAGGCGGTGACGGCGCGCGTGCTGGTGTCGCAGGATGACATCGACCTCGTCAGGACGGATACCGAAGCGGTGCGCGTCAAGCTGGCCGGCAGGCTGTACGAGACGTTCCGGGCCGAGCTGCGGCGCGAAGTGCCGGCGGCGAGCAATCGGCTGGGCAACCTTGCCATGTCGAGCGCGGGCGGCGGCGCCGCGCCGCTCGATCCGCAGAACCCCGAGGAGCCGAAGACGCTCAACACCTGGTTCGAGTTCGAGCTCGCGCTGCCGGCGACGCGCACCTTCGTGCTGGGCGAGCACGTCTACGCGCGCTTCGAGCACGACCCGGAGCCCGTGGCCTGGCGCGTCTACCGTTCGATCCGGCAGCTGTTCCTCAGGGAGTTCGCGGTCTGATGGCGACGGCGAGCTCGTCGCTCGCAGGCACGCGCTACCCCGAGCGCGACGAGCCGCGCGAGGGCAGGCTCGAGCGCCTGGTCACGGGGCTGCGCTATTTCACGGGCGGCGTGCGCGTCGGCGAGCGCCGCCTCGAGCGCATCGTCACAGCGACTGCGCGGGCCGGGGCTGCGCTCGGCAATCCGTCGGACGCGGTGCTGCGTGCGCGTGCAACGGCCCTGCGCGCGCTGCTCAAGCGCCGCAGTATCGACGATATCGGGCTCGCGGCAAGCGCCTTTGCGCTGGTGCGCGAGGCGGCGGCGCGCACCATCGGCCTGCGCCACTTCGACGTGCAGCTGATCGGCGGCTGGGCGATGCTGAACGGCATGCTGGCGGAAATGCAGACCGGGGAGGGCAAGACCCTGACCGCGACGCTAACCGCGGCCACGGCCGCGCTCGCCGGGCGCGCGGTGCACGTGATCACGGTGAACGATTACCTCGCCGAGCGCGACGCGCAGTGGATGCGGCCGGTGTACGAGGCGCTCGGCATCACGGTGGGCTGCGTCAAGCAGGGCATGGACCCGGATGCGCGCCGCGCCGCGTATCGTTGCGAGATCGCCTATTGCTGCAACAAGGAGATCGCGTTCGACTACCTGCGCGACCGCCGCGTGCTCGGCGGCAAGCCCCGGGCGATCGCGATGAAGCTGGATGCGCTCGGCAGCGCCGCGGTAGCGCCGCGGCTGCTGCTGCGCGGCCTGCAGTTCGCGATCGTCGACGAGGCCGACAGCGTGCTCGTCGACGAGGCGCGCACGCCGCTCATCCTTTCGGCCGAGGCGGACCACAGCCAGCGGGAAACCCTGTACGCGCAGGCGCTCGAGCTCGCGCGCCGGCTGAGCGAGGGCGACTATCGCATGGGCGAGACCGGACTGGAGATCACCGCGCAGGGCCTGGACCGGCTCGAGGAGCTGGGCGAGGGCATGCACGGCGTATGGCGCGGGCCGCGGCGGCGCGAGCAGCTGGTGCGCCAGGCGCTCAGCGCGCTGTACGCGTTCCAGCGCGACCGGCACTACCTGGTGCGCGACGGCAAGGTGGTCATCATCGACGAGAACACCGGCCGCCTGATGCCGGACCGCTCCTGGGAACGGGGCCTGCACCAGCTGATCGAGCTGAAGGAAGGCTGCGAGGTCACCGGACCGCGCGAGACGCTGGCCCGCATCAGCTACCAGCGCTTCTTCAGGCGTTACGTACACCTTTCGGGCATGACCGGCACCGCAAGCGAGGTGGCAAGCGAGCTGTGGGCCGTGTACCGGCTGCGCGTGGCGCGGATTCCCACCCACAAGCCCGGGCGCCGGGTGCGCGCCGCCGACCGCGTTTTCGGGCGCTCGGAGCACAAGTGGCAGGCGGTTGTCGCGACCATCGCCGAGCTGCGCGCGGCCGGCCGCCCGGTGCTCGTCGGCACGCGCTCCGTGGCGGCCTCGGAGACGCTGGCCGAGCATCTCGACAAGGCGCGGATCCCCTACCGGCTGCTCAACGCGCGCCAGGACCGCGACGAGGCCGGGATCATCGCCCAGGCCGGCGCGCCCGGCTGCGTCACCGTGGCCACCAACATGGCGGGGCGCGGCACGGACATCAGGCTCGCGCCGGGCGTCGCCGAGCGCGGCGGGCTGCACGTTATCGCCACCGAGCTGAACGACTCTGGGCGCATCGACCGGCAGCTCTTCGGCCGCTGCGCTCGCCAGGGCGACCTGGGCAGCTGCCAGGCGATCCTCGCTATCGAGGAGGATCTGGTCGCTTCGTTCCTGCCGATCGCGGCGGCGCGCCTGCGTCCTCTGCACCGGCTGCCGCACTGGCTGGGGCGGCTGGTGTTCGCAGCGGCGCAGTGGCGCGCCGAGCGCGCCCACTCCAGGGCGCGGCGCGACCTGCTCGACCTGGACGACTACCTCGGCGACATCCTCGCCTTTTCCGGCCGCGGCGAATAGCGCGCTAGGCGCGCCAGCCCTGCGCCGCGCGCGTCTCGTTCAACCTGTCGGCGGGATTTTTCTTTTCTCGTGGCTCGGGCGATGGCGGGGCCGCTGATTTCCTTTCTGCGCGGATCGTCGCGCGCGCCTTGACCGGCTCGGCGCCGCGGCGGTTATCGAGGACCAGGTAGTAGTCCCCCGATTCGGGCAGCAGCACGCGGAAGCTGAGGCTGCGATCCAGGGCGCCGCGAAACAGCGCTTCGGGCCGCTTCGACTTCAGTTGCGCCGCGCTGATCAGCACGACCTGCAGCTTGCCTGCGGCGCTGACCTTGACCGCGACCGCGGCGCCGCGCGGCATGTTGCGCAGGCGAACGGACCGGGTCTTGCCGTCGGGGACCTCCAACGATACCTGCACCGGACCTCCAGCCGCCGGAACCTCGGCGCACGCGAGCAACAGAACCGCTCCGAGTGCCACCGCCGAACGCAGGCAGGGCAGGCATGCGCTCAGAAACGCACCCGACACTTGACTCCCGCAGGAATGCGCCCTCCGGGATTGGGCAGGCGCAGGCGCACGCCGAACGTGCCGCTCGCCGCATCGAGCATCCGGTCAACAACCTCCACCCGCGCGGCATACAGGCCCCCCACCGGCTCCTCCGGAAGCACCTCGGCCATCTGCCCGACCCTGACCTTGCCGAACTGGCTCACCGGCAGCAGCAGCTCCACGTTCAGCGGATCGATCTCCATGATCTTCATGATCGGATCCTTCTGGCTGGAGCTCATCAGCTCGCCCGGCCGCAGCATCACCTCCACCACCACGCCGTTCACGGGGCTGTGGATCGAGCGCTGCGCCAGGACCTCCTTGGCGCGGTTCATGTCGAGCTCCGCCAGGCGCCGGTTCTCGCGCGCGGCGCGCAGCTGCTCCGTCGCCAGGCGGTACTCCGCTTCCGCTTCGTCACGCGCGTTCGCTGACACGAAGTTCTGCCTTTGCAGCTCGTCGGCGCGCTCCCACTTCTTGCGCGCCAGCTCGACGCGCGCCTCGGCCGACTTGAGCTCGCCCTCCATGCTCGCGCGCGAACGCGCCAGATCGAGCGCCGCGCGCTCCGGCCCCGAGGACAGGGTGGCGACGAGACTGCCCTTCTTCACCAGCTCGCCGCGCTGCACCAGCACCGACTCGATGACTGCCTCCACCGGCGAGCGCACGGCGATGCTCTGCCGGGCTTCGATCAGGCAGTCGTACTCGCGCGGCGCCGCCGCGTCGGCGGCGGACGCGGTGAGCAGCGCGCAGCAGCAGAGACGGCAAAGGTACGGCGGCAACCGAGTTTTTCTCTCTTGCGGATGATCGAGCCTAGTCTAGCGGATTCGCCGCACCGGCGGAACGCGCAGCGCGCTACGCCAGGATCGCTTCGACCGCATCCCGGTCGAAGCGATATTCGTGGTTGCACATCTCGTTCTTCACCACCACCTCGCCCTGCTCGGCGAGGATCGACTCGACCTCGGGCCGGCCCAGGCCGCGCAGCACGCGCTCGACGCTCGAGGGATTCCAGGGGCAGTGGTATTCGACCGGGTAGAGCCGGAACACGCGCAGCAGCTCCTCGTGAAACAGCTTCACCAGCAGGTCGTAGGGCTGGGCGTTCACCGTTTCGGCGAGCGCCAGCGTCGAGGCGAGGGTGGTGACGCGGGTCCAGCCGTCCGCGTCCCTGCCGTCGGCGCCCGGCAGCTTCTCGAGCAGCAGGCCGCAGAGCGCCGCTTCGCTCGCCTCCAGGTGCAGGAACGCCTCGCGCTGCTCGGAGCGGCGCAGGTAGTTCTCGAACACCTCGGCCATGGTGTCGCCCTCGAGCGGCACGAGGCTCTGGTAGATCCGGCCGCTCGCGTCGTCCTCGTAGCTGACGGCGAGCCGGCCGTCGCCCAGCTCGGGCGCGTCGCCCGCGTAATGCGCCATGCCGCGCACCTTGAGCTCGGAGGTGCAATCGGCGACCAGCAGCTTGAGCGGCCCCGAGCCCTGCGCCTGCAAGGTGACGCGGCCCGCGCCTTTGCGGCCCGCGCCGAGCAGCACGGCGAGCGCGGTACCGTGACCGAGGGTCTCGGCGATGCGCGCGGGATAGCCGCGGCCTTCGAGCATGCGCGTCCAGGCGAGCGTCAGGCACACGAGGCGCCCACGGATCGCCAGGCGCTCGAACAGGAAGCGCTGCACGTAATCGGTCTGCACTGCTGCGGATTGTACCGTCCTCAGTCGAGCGTGCGCCGGTAGAGCGCGAGGCCGATCGCGATCACGACGAGCATGAAGGCGAGGATCGGCCAGACCTGCGGCCAGAGGTCGGCGAGCGCGTTGCCCTTCAGCATGATGCCGCGCACGAGGACGAGGAAATGGGTGAGCGGCAGCAGCGACCCGAGCCCCTGCGCCCACTCGGGCATGCCGCGGAACGGGAACATGAAGCCCGAAAGGAGGATCGAGGGCAGGAAGAAGAAGAACGTCATCTGCATCGCCTGCAGCTGGTTGCGCGCGATGGTGGAGAAGGTGATGCCGAGCGTGAGGTTGGCGGCGATGAACAGCGACACGACGAAATACAGGAGCAGCGGATTGCCGAGCATCGGCACTTCGAACAGCAGCAGCGCCGCGGCAAGGATCAGCGTCACCTGGATGAGGCCGATGAGGATGTAGGGCACGATCTTGCCGGTCATCACCTCGAGCGGCAGCGCCGGCGTGGAGAGCAGGTTCTCGAAGGTGCCGCGCTCGCGCTCGCGCGTCATGGCGAGCCCGGTCATCAGCACCATGGTCATGGTGAGGATCGTGCCGATCAGGCCCGGCACGATGTTGTAGGCGGTGACGCCCTCGGGGTTGTAGCGCCGGTGGATGCGCACCTCGAAGGGCGGCGCGCGCGGCGCGAGCTCGGCGAGCGGCCCCTGCAGGTCGCGTGCAAGCGCCGTGTTGGCGAGCTGGCCGAGCGCGGCGACGGCGTTGACGATGGCGGCGGGATCCGAGGCGTCCGCCTCTACGAGCAGCGTCGGGCGCTCGCCGCGCACGAGCTTTCTGCCGAAATTCTCCGGGATGGTGACCGCGAACTGTACGCGGCCGTGCGCGAGCAGGTCCTCGACCTCGGCCTCGCTCGCTGCGTGGCGCTCGATGCGGAAGTAGCCGCTGGTCTGCATGGCGGCGAGCAGGCTGCGCGAATAGGGGCCGGCATCGGCCGCCAGGACCGCGGTCGGCAGGCGCTTCGGATCGGCGTTGATGGCGTAGCCGAAGAGGATCAGCTGCAGCACCGGGATGCCGATGATCATGCCGAAGGTGAGGCGGTCGCGCTTGAGCTGGATGAACTCCTTGACGATGATGCCGACCCAGCGCGACCAGGAGAACGCCTGCAGCGTCATTGCGGCTCGCCGTTTGTCTTCGGCATCAGGTGGATGAACACGTCCTCGAGCGTCGGCTCGGCGCGCTGCCAGGCGAACCCGGGGTCGGCGCGAAACGGCGCGATGGCGCGCTCGAGCACCGCTTCGTCCTCGCCGGTGACGTGCAGGTTGTTGCCGAAGGCGGTGACGTGCGCGACGCCGGGCAGCCCGTGCAGCTTCAGCGCGAGCGCCGCGAGCGGCGCGCGCGGTCCCTGCACCGACCAGGTGGCGAGGCGCACGCGGTGCAGGACCTCGTCGGGAGTGCCGGTGGCGAGCAGGCTCCCGTAGGCGATGTAGGCGAGGCGGTGGCAGCGCTCGGCCTCGTCCATGTAGTGCGTGGATACGAGCACCGAGATGCCGCCCGCGGCGAGCGCGTGGATCTCCTCCCAGAAGTCGCGCCGCGCCTGCGGATCGACACCCGCGGTGGGCTCGTCCAGGAGCAGGAGCTTCGGGGCGTGCAGCAGGCAGGCGGCGAGGGCGAGGCGCTGCTTCCAGCCGCCCGAGAGCTCGCCGGCCAGCTGGTCGCGCCGCGCAGTGAGTCCGAGCTGCTCCAGCGCGGCGGACACCGCCTTGCGCCGGCCGCGCATGCCGTACATGCGCGCCACGAAATCGAGGTTTTCCCGGATCGTCAGGTCTTCCCAGAGCGAGAAGCGCTGCGTCATGTAGCCCACTTCGCGCTTGATCGCCGCGGTCTCGCGCACCACGTCGTAGCCGAGGCAGGTGCCGGAGCCCGAATCGGGCTTGAGCAGGCCGCACAGCATGCGGATCGAAGTCGTCTTGCCGCTGCCGTTCGGGCCGAGGAAGCCATAGATCTCGCCGCGGCGCACCTGCAGCGAGAAATCCTTGACCACGTGCTTTGCGCCGAAGGACTTGTTGAGACCGCGGACGTCGATCGCCAGCTCGCTCACTTGAGCCTTACGTCCACCGGCTGTCCGGGGCGCAGGCGCGCGCCGTCGGCCGCTCGCGGCCGCGCCTCTACGAGAAACAGGAGCTTGGCGCGCGACTCGCGGCTGTAGAGCACGGGCGGCGTGTACTCCGCCTGGCTGGAGACGAAGCTCACGCGGGCAGCGAGCGCTGCGGGGCAGCCGTCGCAGCGGATCTCGATTTCGCGGCCGGGCGCGACGTCGCTGAGCGCGGCTTGCGGCACGTAGAAGCGCGCTTTGACGTTGCCCGGCGGCAGCAGCGACACCACGGGCCGCCCGGCGGGCACCCATTCGCCCTGCACGTAAAAGGTGTCCTGCACCACGCCCGCGGCGGGCGCCGCGATGCTCTTCTGCTCCAGCTTCCAGTCGGCCTGCGCGAGCGCCGCCTTGGCCGCCGCCACCTCGCCCTCGGCGGCCTTGCGCTCGTCGTCGCGCCCCAGGGGCTGCAGTGCGGTCCTGAGCTGCGCCTCGGCGCCTTTCAGGAGCGCCGCGTCGCGCGCGTGCGCGCTCTGCGCCTGGTCGAGCACCGCCTGTGCGATGAATCCGCCCTTGAACAGCTTCTCCTGCTGCGCGAGCTGCGAGGAAGAAAGCGCCAGCGCCGCCTTCGCCTGCACCACCGCGGCGCGCAGCGACTCGATCTCCGGCGCGCGCCGCCCGGCGCGCAGGTTTTCCAGGCGCGCCTCGGCGCTCTTCAGCTGCTCCTCGGACTGAAGGCGCGCCGCGCGCTCGCTCTCCTGCTCGAGCGCGAAGGCCGGCTTGCCGGGCTCGATCTCGTCGCCGCGGCGCACGTAGAGCTTCTGCAGTTGCCCCGCGGCGGGGGAGGCGAGCATGACGTACTCGCCCTCGATGTAGCCCTGCCAGCCGTCGTCGGCGGGCTCGCCGCAGCCGGCGAGCAGGATCACAGCGGCGAGGAGCGCAAGGCGGTTCATCGGGCGATCGCCCCCGCGGCGCGGCGCAGCACGGACTTCGCTTCGGCGTGCGCCTCGGCGTTGTCGCGCGCGAGCTGCAGCACCGCGCAGCCGATGGTGACAGCGTGAAAGAAGGCGACGCTGTCGGGGTCGGTGCGCAACCCCGCTGCCTCGAGCGTCGGCACCATCATCGAGCGCAGCTCGGGGATGAACTTGCGCAGTCGCCGCTTGATCGCCGGATCGCGATCCGCCGCGCCCACCAGTCCCATCATCAACCGCACGCGCCGCTTGTCCGCGGCGCCGGCGGCGATTCCTTGCGCCACGGTGGCGGGCACATGGGGCGCGTCCGCCAGCTCGCTCGCCAGCACCGAGATGGAATGACGCGCGACCGCCTGCAGTAGGTCGGCGCGCGTGGGGAAGTAGTACGTGAGATGGCTTTGACGGACGCCCGCCGCCTTGCTGACTTTGGGCTGCGTCAGCTCATGCGCGCCGCGCTCGGCGAGCAGCCGCAGGGCGGCTTCCAAGATGCGCTCGCGGACTTCCATTTGGTAATACTACCAAAAGTGGACTCGGTCCACAATTGAGCCCAGGCATGGGCCGCAGTCGAGCGCATAGGCCGTTCGGCCCATGGCGAGTGCCTCGCGAGTCAACGATCCCGCCGGGTTCGCGGAACTAGCATCGATGCATGCCCGAGCCCAGTCCCCGGTCGTCCATCCCCGGGTTCGGCGACCCCCTGAGCGCGGACTTCCTGCGCCGGCCGGTGCTGGTCCCGGGACTGAGGTGTGTCGCGGCCCTGCTGCTGGCGGGCGTGCTGGTTTCCTGCGGCGGGGGCGGCGGCAGTGACGGCAGCGGCGGCAGTGACGGCAGCGGCGGCAGTGACGGCAGCGCCGGCAGTGGTGGAATCAGCAGCGACGACAACACGCCCCCGCCGGCGGGGACGCGCTTCGAGGAATCGGATGCGGCGGTGAGCTTTAGCGCCGGCTGGACGCAGAGCAACGCCAATTTCGGGTGGAGCGGGGGAGCCGCCAGGCAATCCTCAGTTGCAGGGGCGCAAGCCGTGTTCACTTTCACCGGGACCTCGGTCAGGTGGATCGGCAACCGCAACGTCGGAGGCGGGATCGCCCTGGTCCGAGTGGACGCGGGTCCGGCCCTCGAGGTGGATCTGTTTGCGCGCCCCGAAGAGATCCACACGCCCGTGATCACGCTGAATGGCCTGAGCTTGGGCAGGCACACGCTGACGATCGAGGTGACGGGCCGCAAGAATCCGGACCCGGCAGCCGTGTCAAGCGTGGTGGTGGTGGACGCCTTCGAGGTGCAGGTGCAGCCGGTCTCGCATTTGCAGGAGACCGACCCGGACGTAGCCTTCAGCGCCGGCGATTGGGTCCAGGCGGACAGCAAATTCGCATGGAGCGGTGGCGGGGTCTTCACGGCCCCCGACCCGCCGGTGGGCGGTGCGAGGGTCACCGAGACCCCGGGCGCGAAAGCCACGTTGACGTTCAGGGGCACGGCGATCAGCTGGAGCGGCGCGCGCATGCCCAGCGGCGGCATCGCCAGCGTATCCGTGGATGGCGGCGTGGCCAGCGAGGTCGACACGTATTCCCCGACGAACAAGATCCAGGACGTCGTGTTCACGGCCACGGGGCTGGCCGACGCGATCCACACGCTGACCATCGAGGCGACGGGGCGGAAAAACGCCGCGTCGACGGCTGCGCAGATCGTGGTGGACGCCTTCGACGTGACCACGCCGGGGAGGCGCTACCAGGAGAAGGATGCGGCGCTCGCCTACAGCAGCGGCGATTGGATTTTCGGCAACCCGAACAGAACCTGGAGCGAGGGGTCGATCGCTCAATCCAATACGTTGGGCGCGACAGTCACGTTCACCTTCACCGGAACCTCGGTCAGCTGGATCGGCTTGCGCAAGCTCTCCACCGGGCGCGCCAACGTGTACCTGGATGGCGTTTTTGTGGAACAGATCAATACCTTTCTGCCGGCCCCGATGGAGGCATACCAGACCACCGTCTTCAGAGCGGATGGGCTGGCCAGCGGCACGCATACGTTGACGATCGAAGTTGCAAGCGGTGGTTCCGAGCACGTGGTGGACGCCTTTGATGTCCGCCCATGAGGCGGGCCGATCTTCCCAGTCACCGACTACAGGCCACCCGGAACTCCGCGCCCGTCCGGGTCAGCCGTAAGTACCAACGCGTGCTAGCCAGGTTGCTCTAGAAGCGCCAGCCGAGCTTCACGCTGTAGGAATCGGCGTCGCCTGTCCGGTCAGCCTCGAGGTTGACGTTGAGCAGCGCGAAATTCATGCCGATGCCGACGAAGACCTTGGTGAGCGAGAACTCCTCCTTTTGCAGACCCGAGAAGTTCGGAGTGCTCTCGATCCAGACACGACCTACCCCCGCATAGGGGGTGAACAAGGCGAGGCCCTTGGAGATCGACAGGTCGATGCCGCGCGTCTCGAGCTCGAGCTGGTCGACGCCGCTCAGCTTGGTGAGGCTGCCGCGCACGGCGAGCGCGGGCGAGGCCACGCCGCCCTTCAGGATGGCGTAGCGCAGCTCGCCGCCCGTATACCGGATATTGCTGCCCGGGATCGAAGCGTACGTGAGTCCGATATCGAATCCGGCCGGCAGTCCCTTGTGCAGGCGCAGCGTCGGTACGTACAGGGTAGTGTCGGCATCGTCCGAGGTGGCGCGCTGCAGGATCGCCGCGTTCTCCATCTTCGTGGCCGTCACGCCCACGCCAATATCGAACCCGGTGATGCCGAGCGGCTCGGACGGAACCTGCGCGTGGTAACTGAGCGCCGCGCCCAGGTCCTCGGAGAGAAGGCGGAACTCACCCTGATTGATAACCTGCAGCTGGTCGATCTCCTGCGCCCATGCCGGCGACGCAGCGAGAAGTCCTGAGAGCAATGCAACCTTGAAATGGCGCACGATCGACTCCTTGTTGGCGGCGATAGAATGCCGTGTCATGGTATGTCCGGATGAGGCAGGCGCAACGTGAACAACCGCACACCGGTTGGAATTGTCGGCGCCGGCCCGGCGGGCCTTTTGCTCGCACACCTGCTGCGTCTCGACGGCGTCGAATCGATCGTCATCGAGACGCGCACCCGCGAGGAGATCGAGGCCACGATCCGCGCCGGCGTCCTCGAGCAGGGCACCGTCAACGTCCTGAACGAAACGGGCGTCGGCGAGCGCATGATGCGCGAAGGCGCCGTGCACCACGGCATCTACCTGCGCTTCGCCGGACGCACGCGCCGCATCGACCTCGCCGGGTTGACCGACGGGCGCTCGATCATGGTGTACGCGCAGCACGAGGTGATCAAGGACCTGGTCAAGGTGCGGCTCGAGGCCGGCGCGCCGATCGAGTTCGGCGTGAAGGACGTGACGCTGCAGGACCTCGACATCGACTCGCCCAAGGTGCGCTTTCGCAACGCCGCGGGCGAGCTGTGCGAGCTCGCCTGCGATTACGTGGCGGGCTGCGACGGCTTTCACGGCATCTCGCGCCCGGCGATGCCGTCGCGGCGCCGCAGCGAATTCACGCGCACCTACCCCTTCGGCTGGCTCGGCGTCCTGGTCGAGGCGCCGCCCTCGACCGACGAGCTGATCTACGCGCACCACGAGCGCGGCTTCGCCCTGGTCAGCACGCGCTCGCCGCAGGTCCAGCGCCTGTACCTGCAGTGCGACCCCGAGGACCGCATCGAGAACTGGCCCGACGAGCGCATCTGGGAGGAGCTGCGCGCGCGGCTCGCCACCGCCGACGGCTGGCAGCTCGAGGAAGGCCGCATCTTCCAGAAGGGCATCGTCGCCATGAGGAGCTTCGTCGTCGAGCCGATGCAGTACGGGCGTCTGTTCCTCGCCGGCGACGCCGCGCACATCGTGCCGCCGACGGGGGCCAAGGGCCTCAACCTCGCGGTGGCGGACGTGCGCGTGCTGGCGCGCGCGGTGACGGCGCACTACCGCGACCGCAGGAACGATCTGCTCGCGCAGTACTCGGCCACGGCGCTGCGCCGCGTGTGGCGCGCGGAGCACTTTTCCTGGTGGATGACCTCCATGCTGCACCGCTTTCACGACGACACGCCGTTCCACCACCGGCTGCAGCTCGCCGAGCTCGACTACGTGACGAGCTCCAAGGCCAAGGCGACGACGCTGGCGGAGAACTACGTGGGGCTGCCGCTCGACTGATGGCGCGCAGCTTCACGACCGAGCGCAAGATCCGCTTCTCGCACTGCGACCCGGCGGGCATCGTCTACTTCGTCAACTTCTTCGACATGGTGAGCGGGGCGGTCGAGGACTGGTTCGGCGAGGCGATCGGCTTCACTTTCAACGAGATGCACCTCGAGCGGCGGGTGGGCTTTCCCATCGTCAACACCGGCTGCGAGTTCTTCAAGCCCTGCCACCTCG
>Ga0214472_10004416_pt1 | contig 14846 bp, 5 predicted proteins | sample RVTome_6_FD_207662 | JGI IMG/M metagenome (GOLD analysis project Ga0214472, IMG submission 207662) | Soil microbial communities from uranium-contaminated site in the Upper Colorado River Basin, Wyoming, United States - RVT140D175 | ecosystem: Environmental > Terrestrial > Soil > Contaminated >...
GGGAGATGTTCCGGCGCCACATTATTCACCGTGACCGATCCGCCGGTCACGGCCGCGGCCAGCAATAGCGTCGCGGCTTCGATGCGGTCGGGAATGATCTCGTAGGCGCCTCCGGTGAGTTGATCCACGCCGCGCACGTGCAGCGTCGGGCCGCCCAATCCATTGATCTCGGCGCCACGCTGATTGAGAAAATTTCCGAGGTCCACGATTTCCGGTTCGCAGGCGGCGCCCTGGATGACCGTGGTGCCGCGGGCACGACAAGCGGCCATCATTGCATTCGCGGTGCCGGTGACGGTGCTGCCGCGCGGCCCGCGCAGATCGATGCGGGCGGCCCGCAGTTTTCGGGCGGTGGCGATCACGTGCCCTCGTTGGATACGAATATCGGCCCCCAGCGCGGCCAGGCTCCGCAAATGGAGATCGACCGGGCGATGTCCGATCCGACAACCGCCCGGCAGCGCGACGACCGCCCGGCCGCGGCATGCCAGCAACGGTCCCAGGACACAAAAACTGGCCCGCATCCGGCCGACCAGTTCGTACGCAGCGGTGACCGGCCGCATGTCGGCCGCTTCCAACTGTAGGCGCCCGTCATCTCGCCAGACGACTTGCATCCCCAAAACCGACAGCAATCGGGCCATCGTTTCCACGTCGGTCAATCTGGGAACGCGCCGCAACACGACCGGCCCGTCGACCAATAGAGCGGCCGCCATGATGGGCAGCGCGGCGTTTTTCGCGCCGCTGACCGCCACGGCGCCCGCCAAGGCGGTGCCACCGGTGATTCGTAAAGTGGACATGATCCAACGATCCGTGTCGAATCTCGTGTTTTCAAGTCGCCGATTCGCCGGCGCCGGAGCGGAGGAGTTTGACTGGTTGAGGCAATTGAACGCAATAGCGATTCCTTACTTGAGGTGCATGCCGGTGCATGCGGGGTGCATGCCGGACCGCGAGCCTGGTCGGCAAACGCTAAATTCTGAGCGGCAGTTCAAGCACCGGACACGCGAATGGGAATCACCGACGAGCCGGGATCGGGGGTTTGGCGCCTTCCGCCTGAGGGCCGCAGCGACAGCATAAGACTAGCGGCGACGATCAGCCAACCCAGCGCACTGGGCGACAACCACAGCCACCAGCCGACGCCCACGGCGACTCCGACCGCCTCCGGCCATCGCCGAATGCTCTGGACCAGCCGTTTGCCGACAGGCGCGGCCGCCACAATGCTCGTCAACAACAGCCCCAGCGCCAGCAGGCAGCGGTCGAACCAGGCTGGCAGCGTCGTTGGATGTTCCACGGCGATCTGCTCGACGCGTCCTTCGACGCTGCCGAGCGATAAGTTGCCGTATCGGCTGTGAACGTGGGACCAGATGTCCGTTGGCTCGCTCGCAGTGGATGCCTCTTGGTCGGTTTGCGCCCAGATGTCGCCGCTGTTCAGGACGTCGCGGGCGAGCGCCGCCTGTTCTTCCTGGAGTTCATTCGCTTTCGAAAGGGCCGCGGCGCCTTGTTCCGCCGAACCGTCATGACTGATGGCACCGGAAAGCGCTCGGTAGGCTGACCGCGCGCGACGGGCCCACGGCGGAAACCAGCGGGCGATTTCTTCGGTTGGCGCGTTTCGCGTTCCCCCCGACGTCGTGGCTGCCGTCCGGGCGGCGCCATGGATCATGGCATCGATGCTTTCCAGCCGTCGCATTTGCTGCTGGACGGCCGATGGGCCGCCGTCGGATTTTTTCGCGGTCGCCCCGTGCCGCGACGGTCCGCGAACCGTCCAAAGTGATCGCCGCACCGGCATCTCGTCCAAAGTCGGTACGGGAAACGACGGACTAGAACGCCCATCGTTTGCTCCACGCCAGTCGCCTTGGAACAGGATCTCGATGCGTTGGGAAAGTTGTTCGGAAGTAAATCGGAGATGAAGTGTTTCGTCGTCGCGTCGCGTCGCCAAAGCGCTGTTGCGCTCGACGGCGACATGCAGTGGCCGACAATTTCCCGGCATTCGTAAGACGCCGTGATCGGTCCCGAACGGTTCGACGTCAAACACCGCCAAGCCGCGGTATCCCCCGGAGTCCGTCCAGACGATGTGATAGTCGGCCAACTGCACGCGCGGCACGCCGGCAGGCCGCTCGACCGACCGCAATTGCGCGCCGAAGCGGGGTTGAATGACGCGGAACGCCTGCAACGTATCGTCCGATATCCGCGCATGCAAAATGTCCGTCGGCGTCTCGACCGGCGTCAACCCGGTCGTTTCCCAAAGTGCGAACGATTGATCGAACTGAACGGGCAAAATCAAATAGCGCTGCGTGCGATCGAAACCGGTGGACGGGACCTGCGGAACGTGCAAATCTTCGCCCGCGGCCAGGACCAACGGCGCGCGAATCGAGAGTTTGAATTGTCCTTCCAAGGGCGAGTCGGGACGAATCACGAGTCGGCGGCGGCCGTGCTCGTCACTTGGCTCGAGCGTGTAGGGGAGCGGTGGGTCGATCTCGAGCGTGCCGGCCACTTCCGAGGGCATGGTGAGCCAAAGGTTGTCGACGACGCCGTCGGTGACAGAGATTTGATACACGAACTGCGCGCTCCACACACTCTGTTGACGTCGCACGACCACGGTCTCGACAGCCCGTAGCTGAGGTCGATTCGGACGGACCAAGATTTTCAACGTTTCCGTCCGCCCGGTCATGTCGAAGACAGCGACCCGCTGTCCGAGGCCGTCGTTTTGGTCGTCTGTTGACGAGTTCTCGATCGGCGCGACAGGGTTTTCGACGCGCACCGTCACGTGAGGTCGACGATAAACCTCCACTTCGCGCGACTCCACCAGGTCCGCCTCGACGCGGATGTCCGGTAGTTGCACGGACTCCCCGGACACAGCGGGCAGCCAACCGTCGACCTCGACGTCTTGGGGACCTGTCGCGGGCGCACCCAGAAAAATCGTCAAACCGGCCGTTTCGTGGCGTGCCCAGCGCGACGTCTTGATCACCCCGTCTTCAAGGACCGCGACGCGCCGGATCCGCAATTCCGGCGGGACTGCGACGCGATGCACAAAACTTGCGCCGCCTTGCGTGGCGACGGTGGCCCTCAGGCGGACGTCGTGTCTTCGTTCGCCGGCGCTTAACGCGAGATGTTGCCGGCACGAGGTCCGCTGGCGCCCGGGCTTGGTGAATAGGCTCCAGGCGATGTCTTCGCGCCCGATTTGAAAAGCCGCAAACGGCTGTTTCTCGGCTTCTCCCCAGGTTGTCAAAAAATTCTCGACGTCGATGGCGTTCGGCGGAATTTCGGCCGCATCGCTGTATTCCAGCGAAGGATCAACGGAAACAGCCAACAATCGGCGTGAAGATACCGTTTTCAGTGGTTCGATATATGGCAATCGCTGCCGACCCACACCGGTCGCTTCGGTCAGGCGCAGTTGGGCTTCGATCACCAGTGGTTCGTCGCCGGAGTACGGTTTGAGCTGATACTGCAGGCCTGTAAAGTCATCCGTAGAAATCCATTCAGCACTGGCAATTCTGGCGTTAGCGGCCGGCAGCGACCGTGGTCGTAGCCGGGGTTCGGTGGCGATTCGAATGGTGTCGACGGTTCGCCCTTCGGTGCTGAACGTGAATCTGGCATCCAAGTGGACCGATCCTGGTTGGATGCGCAGCCACAGCAACTCGTCCACTTCAAGCGGTGGCTGTACCGATTCGGCCGCGGCCTGGGTGGGCCACTCGAGCCGAATGCGGCCGCCGCGCCCCAAGTCCGCCGTGACCCGCCTGCGTTGCTGCTCCCGCCGGACGATTCCTCGCGCCGAGGGAACCTCGATTTCAATCGGCGTCGGCGGCAAGTCCAGCACCAGCCTTGCCAGCGCGGCAGGGACGGCAGCGGTTTCCAATCGATAGGCGCCGTCGCTGGCGCTAACCACTCCGCGCAGCAATAACTGCAAGCGGTAGTCGCCCATCTCGGCGGTGGCGAATGAAAAGCTTTGGTTGTCAGCGCTCCACTCGACATCCAACGAATCGCCGTCCAAACTGACGGCGCCCACTTCGGCAGCGAGATACTCACGCGCTACCGGGATCCGCACGCGGAGCCCTTCCTCGAGAACGCTCAAGTCCACGCTTACGTTAATCAGTATTTGGCCGTCGTCGCCAGGACTTGGCAGGTTGTCGAGGCGCGCGCGGTAAACGGCGGATCGCGCAATCCATCCCTGCACGGATTGCCGGGCTGACGCCGCCAGGGTACGCAGAGACTTCAACAGCGGTTCGGGAACCTGATAGGCGTCGCCGTTCGGATTCCTCGCTTCGTCGACAGGAATGAACACCCGATACAATGGCGCCGTGTCCGTGGCATTGGTGAGATTGTCGTCCTGAGCAACCGTCGTCGTGGCTGCGATGCAAATGGCCAGCGGCAGCACTGAGACGCTCCATCCGCGAACCGTAGCCAACTGCAGTTTCACCGCTGATCCGCCGTCGGCGGCAACGTAGACCGGCGCAGCGTGCGGACGGCGCACCGTGGCCAGACAGCGCAGCACCCAGCAAGCCAAAATCGCCAATACGGCGCTCGAGGCGGCCGGCACGAACGGGTCCGGCGCCAGCAACGCGATCGATCCCAGCGCAGCCATCAAGGGGATCAAGACCCGTCGGTTGCGGGCCGACAGCCACCAGCCGAGCGCCAGAGCGCAAAAAAAAGTCAGACTACCGCTGATCCGCCACAAGTCCCGATCCACGACCGTGATGACCGGCGCCGCGTCCAGAGTGCCAGCCAACCGGTACGACGACCAACCGCCCCGGTGGTTCGCTGCGCGATTCGGCGATTCAAGCGAAGACCAAGGCAGTCGTTCGGCGCCCCACGACGCCTCGTCGGCGCTGGTCCATCGCCTGGCGGAAATCAACGGCATGCCGGCCGAATTGACGAGATCAGGCCCGCCCGTGTCGGGGCCGGGCGCCAGTTGCGCGGCGGGAATGCCCGGCAGCCATGAGATTCGAGCGCCGACGGTGGCGGCCGCCTGCGAACTGGTAATCACGTCCGTATCCGCGTTCACTAGCAGCACGAGACCCATTTCTTCCAACAGCGAAGCGCCCGTGCGGGCGCGATCCGCCGGTTCACGAGTGGAAATCCGAGTCTTTCGAGTCAGGCCGAGGTCGGCCAGCGCGCCCGAGTCGATGAGAAGTCGATCCGCCGAGCCGCCGAGTTGGTTTGACAGCGCACCGATTGCCGCGCCCCAATCCGGCGCCGGTGGTTCGCCCGGTGTGTTGGCCATAACTTGATCGCCCAACAATTCGAACAACCGATTGGCCCTCGAAGTCGCCTGGTTCTGGCGCCAAGTCAGCGCCGCGTTTTTCCAATCGGCCGACGACGTGGGATCAAACGGCTTGATCCCGAGTGGGCGTCCCAGCGGCCCGAAAAGTCGCTCACTCAGGCTCCAAGTTCGGCCGCCTTCACTTGACCAGTCGCCGGTGGCGTTGAGCATCTCAAACCCGGGAGGCAATTGAACTTGCCATTGGGCGCGAATGACCGGCAGATCGATTCGCGGAAACGGCGCCTGCAATCGTTGCCAGAGTCCCCAGGCGTCGCCCTCGGTCAAAAAGGCGACTTGCAGGGTTGCGTGGCGGCGACCGGAAGGCAGCGGCACGAACACTCCGTCACTGTTCGTTTGTCCCTTCACAGTCTGCCCGTCCAGCGAAATCCACATCGCGCTGCAAGCCACGGGAACCGTGACTGTGACCCCGGATCTGCCGCAGTTTTCGAGGCGAAACTCGGCCGTGTGGTGGGCCGATCGATCGGCGCCAAACTGGGACGTCAGTCGAGCGTCCCAGACGAACGCCTGTGGCAACTGGGGATAGCCGGGCGATACGGAGAGCAGCAAGGCCGGCCTCTTCCCGTCGCCCACGGCATGCGCCGGCTGGTAGCGGAACGCGGCAATCGCCGAACCGTATTCGTCGGCGCGCCCGCCGTCGGGAGGCATCGGAGTCGGGCCATGACGAGCGATCTCCACCGACAAGTCCGCGGACGAGCGTACTTTCACCGCACCGAGTTGTCGGCCCGCGCGGGGCAACGTGGCCAGGCTGATTGCCTGTCGCTGCGACAAGCTGGTCGTGCGGGACGCGGAGATTTCAATTGGTGCGCCGCGCGTTCGTCCCAGCGACACCTCCCACGTTTCCCCGCTGGGGGGGAAGCCCGAACTGGCAAGCTCATTGGCCGACCATTTACGGGCCACCAGCGGCGCCCCTCCGTCGGTCAGCGAAGTCCACACGAGCGGCTCTTCGCGGCGATGAGAAAACGCGACCACGACGCGGTTGATCGGCCCCGATTCGGGGACGCATCGGATCGCGTACGATTCGGCAATGCCGCGCCGGGTCAATTCCACGTCAACTTCGATCGCGCCGTGAAACAAGGGTTGCTGTCGCACAACTGCGATTTCGTCTTCAGGCGTTGTCAAGTTGAGGTCCAACACGGTTTCGTCCCATGGCGCCTCGAAGAGCCCTTGCTGCGCTTGCGTCAATTCGTCGCGCATCAGCTTGGCGGCCGCCAGGGAATCCGTTGCGATCGCGTTGCCGGCGCCGGCGCGCAGAGCGAGAAAATCTCGCGAAATGGAGACGTCATCAAATTCCAATGGCGCCAGATGCGCGACGGAGACATCGCCTGACGTAGCCAATCCGGGTCGTCGGCCGGTCACCACCAGGCGTAACGGTTGACCTTGCTTGACAGGCCTGGAGAGACGCAATGCAATTCGAACGCCGCCGGTTTCATCGACTTCGCTCGTCCAGTCGTTCAGCCAATCGGCGGGAATCGACTCCACCGAATCGATAATCCATCCCGGCGCCGCGCGGGCGCTGAGCGAGTAGACTTCACCTTCCGTCGCGGTTACGTCCGCCAGCACGCGGGCGGCCGGTGTTTCGCTCAACTCGACCGTCGTACCGGTGGTGACGTGCAGCCTCGGTTGTCGCGTGGTGATGACGACGTCCAACTCGGCCGCGGGCGAAAAACATTGAAACACGTGTGACTCCCCGCGAATCGGCGAACCGAGACGCCCGACCTTTATCTGGCGGCAATCGACGGCAAACATCGCGCTCAACGACAGAGATTCCGGCACCAACAACGTCAATTCGCCCTCTTCCCAGATCGCATCGAGCGGTCGAATGGTGGGCAGTCGCCACCGCCGCTCAAGCCGCAAGGGACAAATCATCGCCAATTGCAGCGACTGACCGGCGCCCTGCACGCCTTCGGGAAACAAGATCGTCAATCTGGATTCGCCCGTGGATTCATCGGTACCGACGGTCCACGGCAGAGCGGCGGTTCCCATTTGCGCGGCCACGACGCGGCAGTTTTCGTCCAACGAAAACTGCAATCGACGTATCGGTTCCCGTCGTACGTCGATTCTCCATCCCACCGACACGTCGACGCCGTGCGGCCATATCTGGTACGTCAATGACTCTCGCAACAACGCCGACGCTTGAGGGGCCGACGGCGCGGATTGATCGGAGAGGTGCAAACGAAAACGGCCGCCTCCGGCCAATTCGACACGCCATTTCCTCTCTTCGCCCGATGAATCCACCGGCGGCACAACCACGCCACGGTCCACCGCGACGGACATTTCAGGTGGCAAGCGCAGCGTCATCCGGCTTTGTGAACAACGAGGCAATTCAACTTCGTATTCCGTCGACCCGTCGACCGCGACGCTGCCGCGCAACGTCCACTGCACCCGCAGTTCACCAGGACCCCCGGCCAGCACCACCAGGCGCCCGCGCTCATCCGCGCCCAGCGTCGCCGGCCGGGGAACGGGCGTTTGCCACTGGGCGTCGCCGATCGCTGGAGCGAACGGTTCGAGGACCAGTAGGGATGCCGCGTCGATGGGCGCTTCGATTGCCAGCAGCGCGGTGCCCGCCAGCGTACCCTCCGCTTGTAGCCGGACGTCGTAAACCGCCGACACAATTCGAGCCGGACCTGCCGGCGTGTTTTCGGAAACGGCATCCTGCGCGAATTCCGCCAACTTTTCAAATTCTTGAGGATCGACCGGCACGTATCGCTGATTGTCAAACGGCCAGTCGCGCAATCGATCCGCCGGTGCGTAGATGCGTTGGAATCGTGGATGGGCCGGCGCTTCCACGGCCTCCGGGGGAGCGTTTTCCCGGAGAGCTTGCGGATATGCCGGGCCGGCCAACAGCGCCAAAAGCGACAGCGGCCACCATGAATTCAGGGCGCGAATCATGACTTCGATTCCGACGCCGCGGGCAACACGAGCGCCGCTGATTTGGTGGACGAATGCGAACCGGCGACGGGTGAGGGGACGCGACGCTCCGTGGAACCGAATTCGTGGTTGGCACGCGCGGTGCCTTGGACTACCATTTTCGGTCCGCGGCGCCGCGCGAGATAGCGCTCGCTTGCCAGGGCCACCAGGGCCAGAACGAATCCTAAACCGGCGGCCTGCGCGAACATGATCGCCGGTTCCGGCGCAATGGCGGTCGCGGCGATCAGCCCGATCGCCACCAACACTAGGCATACCGGGCGCCGGGCAAGCGGCACGTAAATCAATAACAGGCCCACGGTCAGCGCCACGGCCGAAGCAACAAACACACCCATCGATCGACTCACGGTTTGCACCGTGAGGTCGTCGGTCGTGGAAATCCGGCTAAAAAGATACTGGTTCGTTTGCGATGCCAGCGATTCCCGAGCGGCGGCGCCGCCGCTCCATGACATCAATTGCTCCTGGTCGAGCAAAGGCGTTCGACGCCAGAATGCGCCGTGCCACGTCCACTGAAACTCGTGAACGAAATCTTCCGGTCCACAAACCAGGTGCTGATAGGCAGGAAGCACTAATTGCCAGTAAGTGCGGCGAAACCAAGTCCCTTGGATCCACCGCGGCGCCTCGAGTTGAAGCCGACCTGTTGCCGCCGAATGCTGATCGCAGGCGAAATCCAACTCCAATGTGTGATATCCGTCGGCCGGGGCGGCCGACGGCACGGGCACCTCTAGCTTCCGCTCGGCGTTCACACTCGCGAAGATCGATCGGCCGTCCAGCTTCGCCCGGACTGCCCCGGCGATCAACCCCGGCGGCAGCGTGAGGCCGACAGTCGTCCGGTCCGTAGTGAAGCGATAAACGACGCGGTCCTGACGCCGCCCGGCGGTGGTCTGCGTCTGGATATAAGTACGGTCCACAATCGTTGTTCCCGCGGCTTGACGTCCGGCCGACTGCAGGAAAAGTCGTACAACGGGATCAGATTCGGCGTTGGCCAGCCGCAGCACGGCCCCCTCTGGATTGGTGCGGCCGGCGTCCGCATCCACCTGCCATCGGCTGTCCGGTTTCGTCAGCACGTTGACGTCTTCCGGACCCATGACCGTCAACTCATGGCTGGTCGCCGTGGCGCCGGACGGCAGGACCAAATAAACGTCCAACGGCACGCTGGCCTCAGCAGGCACTCTAACGGGCTCCGACGTGTAACTCACCCTGAGATCGAACCGGCCAATTCGCGCGACAGGCAACGCAACCCGCAGGCGGACGGGACCCGTTGGATCGGCGTTATCCTCGGCCAAACGCTGCGGCGCAAGTTCGGCGCCGTCCAACGTCACCTTCAAAGTCGCCAACGTGTCCGCCGCGGCGACTGCCCGCGGAATCAACAGCACGACGCTTTCCAGCGGTTGGTGCGCGACGTCGAATTCCAGTGACTGCTGCACGTGGATGGCCTGTTCGTCGAGTCGGACCAGGTTCTTCGACGCCACGGCGACCGATTGTGCCCGAATCACGAAATCCGCCGCGAACGTCGAGACCGGGCCGTCGCCGCGGTAGTTTAATGATTGTGTAAAGCTATCCGATCCAGTTCGATCATCCGTATCCAATTGTCGCACGAGCCCTCGCGTCTGTTCGGCGCGGGGCGTCAATTCGATGTTTGTCGCGGGTTGTAACCGCAGTGTCGCGGATTCGACGAAATCGCCGTCGGGGCGGGGCAGGTCGAACTGAAACGACTTGGCATCCTGCTTTAACTCGCGTCGGGCACGGATGACGATTTCCACGGGGCCAGTCACCGACTTTCGCAGGGGCAAGATGAGCGGGCGGGTGCGGGTATCGACGATCTTGTCGACATCGACGACGTCTTCGGGACCAATCGCGTTGCCATCTGGCTGCAGCCGCCAATTCGCCATGTCCACCTGTAGCTGAAAAGTGCCTGCCCGGCGAACCGTATAGCGCATCGTCGCCGTCAGGTCCAAGTGGTCGGCAAAAACGTCGACTTGATAACGGGGCTCCACGGCGATGTAGGTGCGTCGTTGAACGATTCGCGCCGTAAGCGAATAGGGCTGCCCTGAATACTCGAAACGGGCCGCCAGATCGTCTCGCTCCAAGGTCTCCGGCAGCGATTCCACCTGGCGCACAAGGGATTGTGGACCCCAGATCGCCTGCCATTGCTCGTCGACAACCACCGCCACGCGCCCCCACTGCCGCACCGCATCGACGACCTCGAAACCGGCCAACTCCATCGGCGCATCTTGCTGCGTGATGCTGCGTTCCGTGACCAGTCGCACTTGGGCGACGTTATTCGGCTCGAACAAATGGATATCAACCACGCCGCGGCCGTCTTCTTCGACCGCCGTGACGGGTCCGATTTCATAACCCGAGGCGTCGCCTGAAACCAGTTCCGCCCCTTTCGGCAGCCGCACACGAAACTGGCTGAACGCGGAAGCCGAGTTCTTGATTTTCAGGTCCGCTTGACTGCGTACGCTGCGGCCGTCAATCCGAATCAGCACTTCTGCGGTGGCTTCCAACAAGCCGGCCGGTGGAGTCAGCACGCCGGCCGCCTGGCGCCAAATCAACTCGAAATCAGGCTTCAAACCGGAACCGACAATTCGCGTTTCACGCTCGTTGACGGCCCGCGACTCGATGCGCGCCAGACCTTCCGAGCCGGCGGCCACTGCCTGCGGCGTGAGCACCGTCAAATCAACTTCCGATTCCGGCGCCGCGGGCAGACTGAGTTTCAGCCGACTCTCTCCGGCGACGTGACGCAGGGGGGCCAGCACATCCAGCGAAATCGTATGTTCCCCGTGTAGTTGGGCAGGGTCGGTTGCGTCGCATTCGATCCAGGCGATCAGGCCGCCGGCGGCGTCGCCGGCTTCGATGAAGAAACGGCCGGAACCCGTGTGTGTGGGCTTCGACATCAGAGCCGCCTCGTTCAGCCGCAACGGCACTTTGATCCAACCGGTGGCGTTGGCCAACAGCTTGATTTCAACCTTCAAGGCGGCGTGTTCCGCGTGCCCCGTTCCGGTGATGGAGAGCGACTGCAAACTGTACCGGGGCGGCTGCCGCATCGCGTCCCGCTGCTGCTTGAGTCGGCTCAACTCTTCGAAATCGCGCAGCGTGAAGCCGATCAATTGCCGCAGTTGGCCGGTCTCCGGATCCTCCAACAGGATCATCTCAGGCTTGAATTCGACGCTGGGCGCGGCCGCGACGGCCGCTTGAGACTCAGCCGCCGGCCGCTCGGCAACCGGTGCGCGTACCGTCGCCGGGCGCTGTTCCGTTTCTTGGCCGTCGGCGACGGCGAAATTCAGGAACAAACAACAGACCAGGGCAGAAATGGACCGCACCAGGCAGCGTCGCAACTCTTCTCATCCTTTGGTCTTGAAGAACCGGTCACGCATGGCTAGATCGCGGGAAAAACCGTGCGGACCACGCCGAAAGGACAAATCATCGCACACCGCGAATCTCTGCTACCAGTTTACCTGGTCTCAATTGACGCATGAAGCACGAAATCGATCCACCGCCGCCAGCACGGCACATTTCTACTGCCCGTCACGGATCGAATCGGCGAACCTTGATGGCCTACGAGTCCGTGGAAACGAGATCGCGGATTTGTTCGGCCAACGGCGGCCCGCTGGCGGCGATCAAGCGCGCTTGCATGAGGTCCAAATCACCACCGTCCAGATCCGTGACCACGCCTCCGGCTTCCCGTACCAGCAGCACTCCGGCGGCAACGTCCCAAGGATGGGTGGCCGACGCCCAATATCCATCCAAACGCCCCGCGGCCACATAACAAAGATTCAAAGCGGCCGACCCCAACCGCCGCACCGCCTGGCTGGCCACGAGCACTTCGACAAAGGCCTCGATACCCGGATCGTCGCGACGTACGCGCGGCGGAAAACTTGCTGCAATAAGGGCTTGCGACAATTGGTCGACGTCGCTGACCGTTAATCGACGGCCATTCAAATAGGCGCCCTCGCCGACCGACGCCGTGTAGCACTCGCCCGCGTTGGGGTCAAATACGGCGCCCGCCAGGATTTCGCCGTGACGTTCCAAGGCCACGGATACACAATAGTTGTGCATCCCGTGGACATAGTTCGTGGTTCCATCCAACGGATCGATGATCCAGCGAAATCCGTCTTCGCGGCTCGGTATGGAAAGCTCTTCTTCTTCGGCCAGGAATCCGTGGTTGGGGTATCGCCCCTGGAGCACCTTCCGGACAGCATCCTGAGAGGCCAAATCGGCCTCGGTCACCAGGTCCGCGGGCCTCTTTTCCCGCACGGTGAAACGGCCGGCCCAATCCAACAGGACCGCTCCTCCGGCCCTGGCGGCTTCTTCACAAACTGTTATGAATTCTGGCATTGCGATGATCCTGTTGCGTTCAGCGGGCGGGCCTCCTGGCGGCCCGATTATAAGTGCCCCCAGCCGGCTGACAACGATCCCTTCGGTCGGCCCCGTCCAGGTCCATTTTTGGCCGGGCGCGGGGTGGCGGAAATTTTTCTACAAAACTCTGGACATGGGCAGCCAACTTGCTAAGATCAGTTCGTTCGGAGAACAAGAAGGGTCGCCGTGGCCCGCAGGACGGAAACATCTTCATCGTGGAATCGTAATCGAGTTTTTATCATAGCAGAGTCATAGCGGACCATTCGGCCTCTTCTCTGTTCCGGCCCCGCCGTCTCGTCTCCAAACGAGCGGCGGGGTTTTTTTATTGTCGGAAGGCTTCTTGTCGATGACCACGGCGGAAATTTCTATCTGGCGAATCGCGGATCTGGTCGCGGAAACACAGGCGGGCGGGGTCAAACTCCAGGTTGATTTGCGGCGACCAGCCGGCGGACTGACCGCCACGGGAATATCGCCGGTCCGCGAAAACGCCCGACTATTGGGAGTCGTGCTTGGTGAGTCTTCTGAGGAGTGTCAGCAGCCGGCGGATTACTTCCAGCGGCAACGCGATCTGGTCGTCACCTATGCGGCCACGGCGGCACGTCCCATGCGCGTGCAGGTCTATTGGCGGCGCGTGCCGGACAACACCGCGGGCGTTAGACCAGCTACTGTTTTGGCGGCGGCCGAATTGCAGGTCTCCGTGCAAACGGACGCGATGGACATCGTTCCCCGGGTGCTCACGCTCAGCCAATTCCGGATCGCAAACCGGACTCAACCCTGGTTGGAAAGCAATGCGTTCTTGCCACCGGGCGGCGCGGATGAAAACCAGTTACTCAGCCTCAGCCGCCCTGGCGGCGGGTGTCTGATGCATTGCTCGCTGGCGAGCGACCGCCATTACGTCGAGATGGTACATCCTGAGGATTACCAGGAAACCCAATGCCACGTCGCAAGCGACGGCTCACTGCGAATCAGCCATCAGTTGTTGGCCGGACGGCTCGAGAAGGGCGTCATCGTCAGAGCGCGCGTGCGCGGCCTCTTGTTGCGCGGTCCAATTGACGGCGAACGGCTCGCCGGCGCATTTGCCACATTCACCTCAGCGGCGCCGCCGTTGACGGTATGAAGCCGGCGCCTGATATCCGTGCACGACGGTTTTCCCTGCAGACGTCGCGCGCGGTTCAATACTGAATCAGGCTGTACACCTCGCACGGCTTGATCCGCTCGGCCCCCTTCAAGACGACCAATTCGATCAGGAACGCGCACCCGACGATTGTCGCGCCGGCTTTTTCCGCCAGGCGGCAGCACGCTTCCACCGTGCCGCCGGTGGCCAGCAGATCATCGACCAGCAGCACGCGCTGGCCGGCGGCCAGGCCGTCAATGTGGATTTCCAGCGTGTCGGTGCCGTATTCCAATTCGTAATGGAAGGCGTGGGTGTCAAAGGGCAATTTACCCGGCTTGCGGATGGGGACGAAGCTGACGCCCAGCTCCAACGCCAACGGCGCGGCGAAAATAAACCCCCGCGCTTCGGCCGAGGCGACAACGTCGATTTCCACGCCGCGGTAATGTTCCGCCAGCAGGGCGATGGCCAACCGAAACGCCTGGGGCTCGGCCAGCAGCGGCGTGATGTCGCGAAACAGAATCCCCGGTTCCGGAAAATCGGGGATGCTGCGAATGTAGTCAGCCAGATGCACAGCCCGTGGCTCATTCATCCGTTTACTGTCCAATATGTGGCGCAAAACGACAGGCTAACACGAGACCGAACCACGCTCAAGCGGCGAGTCGCCCGGGTAGTTATTCTACGCCGTTCTTGGCACGGACTACACTTTCTGAGAACAGGATTGGGTCAGACGGCGAGTTGGATGAGATGGTGGGCGAGGCGGAGGTTTTTTCGGGGCAACCGGCAGGTGGAGGCAATCGTCGATAATTCGTTTTCGAGGATCAAGCGGCGCAAGGCTTTGCGGCGGTCGGCCGGAACGTACGTCGCCAGAAATGTTTTGTAAGTCTTGGTGACAATTTTTCCATACACATTGCACTCGGTCTCTTTCCAACCCTTGCGATGCGCCGCGCGCTTGGCCAGGCTGATTCTGTTCTTGCCGTACCTGCGCGGCCGGCCGCGGCCGCGCTGCTTCGGCGCCGGAGGCACGTCGCGCAGCGCCGCGTCCCCCGCGCAATCGGCTGATGACCACCACGCCGGCCGCAATCGCCGCGCGCAAAAACGGCCGCTTGGCATAGGCCCCGTCGACCACCGCCCAGACCTTTTTTCCCGCGGCCAGCAGCAAGGCGGCCAGCAGGTGCA
>Ga0214472_10004417_pt1 | contig 14841 bp, 12 predicted proteins | sample RVTome_6_FD_207662 | JGI IMG/M metagenome (GOLD analysis project Ga0214472, IMG submission 207662) | Soil microbial communities from uranium-contaminated site in the Upper Colorado River Basin, Wyoming, United States - RVT140D175 | ecosystem: Environmental > Terrestrial > Soil > Contaminated >...
TACCGGGCAGCATGCTGGTTGTTGGTAAAAGTCAGAAAACCATATAATCTATCGCCCGGCAATTACCTGATGCATTCCTCAGCTGAAAATCGGGGCTTCAGGAAGGAAATAGCGTCAGGGGGGTGAGCTACGATCCGCCTTGACGATTGTGGCAAGAATCTCCTCCATGTGTCCGATCGGCAGTGAGAAATGCCCCTCTGCCGGATGAAAGCGGGCCCGGCAACCGGGAATCACCGCTGCCAGATAGCGACCCATCGCCACGGGAACTGTCCGGTCTTCTTTGCCGTGCCAGAGGAAGACCGGACAGGTGATCCGGCCCGGATCCACATCCCAATTCCCGCCCAGCAATTCCAGCTCCCGCACCGCTCCCCTTCCGCCCTGACGAAAAGCTTCACGAATTGACTGCAGCAAAATGTCCGCCACTTCCCGATTGCCCAGCACCGGCTGGTCCGGCTGTGAGGCCCGCAGCAGCAACAGGGCGAGCAGGGGCCAGCGCCATAGAATCCGGCCGGCCGCCCTGGCGTAGAACAGATCGGCCAGGCGTGGATATTGGCGGGCCAGTTGGAAGCTGAACCGGGCCGGCAATTTCATGGCGCCGCCCAGTTCGGGCAGGGATACCGGGCCCAGGGCGCCGACCAGGCCGACCGCCCTGACCCGCCGGGGGATGCGGCAGGCGCAGGCGACGGCATATGGACCGCCTCCGGACACGCCCAGAATCGAAAAACGCTCAAGATCCAGGGCGTCGGCCAGTTGCAGGACATCTTCGGGCCAGTCGGCCAGGGTGCGCCCGGGCTGGAAATCGGAATATCCGATGCCGGGCCGGTCCGGGGCGATAAGGCGGATATCAAGGCGGCGGGCGGCGCCTTCGGCGATCCGGGCTTCGAGGCGCGAGGCAGGCAGGCCGTGCATGTAGATCACCGGACGACCGCCGGCCCTGCCGAACTCGGCATACCCCAGGGCGCGGCCGTCCGGCAGACGCAGCAGGTTTACACAACGGGGATCGGGCATGGGGGCTCCGGCTATCGGCAATCGGCTGGTGGCTAGTGGCTAGTGGCTAGTGGCTAGTGGCTGGCAGTCCACCGATCACTCAATACTAATTACTTATCTGGTTATGCTCTTGGCTCCAGCAAAGATAAAACCTGTAATCAGCCACAGATTTACGCAGATTTTCACAGATAAAGACGGATGCAAAACCAATTTCAGACTTTGATCAAAGAATGATTTTATCCGGTTTTATCTGCCTTTATCCGCGGATAGAAAGATGGTTTGGTTTTTAGGTTCAAAGGCATAATTAGCCGCTGATAAAGTCTGATGAAATCTGATGTTAAAACCAAATGCAAAAGTTTTTGAATTGCTTTGAATTTATCAGAAGTGATCAGATTGCATCCGCGGCTAAATCGCCTTTTATGTTTTTGGATCGAGCCGAAACAACCCACCTGTGCCCTCGCAAGCACAACTTGAGTTTATTACACAACCAGAATTACTTATTACGCCTTACGGCCCTTCACCTCACGGCCCTAATCAGATCCGCCAACTGGCCGATGGTCAGGGCGAATGAGGTGGAACGGTTCCAGCGCATCAGCACCCGAAAATTGTCAAAGACCAAAAAGGCCGGGCCACCCGGGCCGTCGGGCAGCAGCAGGGACGCTTGCTGATCGTCGGGCCCTTGGGCCTCGACAATGCCGAGGCTGCGCCATTCCTTCAATGGTTTGCGGATTTTCAGTCCCGCCAGCGCGGGGTCGAATTTTTCCGGCAAAGGGATCGACAAGCCCCATTCCTGACCGGGTTGCCAGTGGGCCTTGACGAGGAAATGCGCCGCCGAGGCCAGGGCATCCGCAGGGTCGGTCCAGATATTGCGCTTGCCGTCCTCGTTGAAATCGACGGCATAGTGGAGATAGCTGGTGGGCATGAATTGAAAGAGACCGGAAGCCCCGGCCCAGGAGCCGCGCAGGTCGGCGCTTTTCATCTGTTCCTGGTCGAGAATGGTCAGGGCGGCCAGCAGTTCCCGGCGGAAGAATTTCTGTCGCCGTCCCTGCCATGCCTGGGTGGCCAGGGCGCCGATGAGGGGAAACCTGGGTTTGCCCCGGCCAAAATCGCTTTCGATGGCCCACAGGGCCGCCAGGTAGGCGGGTTGCACGCCGTAAGTGTCGGCCACCCGCTCAAAGAGAGCTTTTTTTTCGCTTATCTGGCGGGCTCCTTCGCGAATCCGGAATTCGGAAATCATGCGTGCCAGATATTGGCTGGTCGTAAAGACCTCTTCCGCCTGGGTTTTCGCGGCTTTAACGGCCCGAGGGATGGGTGCCAGATCTGTCAGGGCATCTTCAAGGGTGGCTTCGCTGATGCCCTGGGAGAGGGCTTCTGCGGTCAGGTCGGCCAGCCAGGGTGCGAAACCGGCATCCACTTCTGGTTTTTGTTCGGCGGCGGCCGAGTCTTTGTCGCCCGTCGCCGAAGCGCCTGACGGTGCCGGAGATTGTCCCGGGGGCGCGGTGATGGTTTCAGCCTGCGAAGCACAGGCACTGGTTGCAAGCAGCAGCAACAGCGTCAGAAAAAGCCGACAGCTTGAATTCAGGAGCATGGGAGATACGAGCTTGGGGGATACGAGCATGGGGGATACCTTTGCGGTTGCCCGGCAGACCATTTCGGTCGGGGGCGGAGGGGGAAGAGATAAGCAGGAACAGGGCGGCAGGATACCTGGCAATTATCCCCGCCGGAGGTGTCCGGGGTCAAGGGTGCATTTGGTATCTGGTCGCCTGAGCCCCGGGTGGCCGGTGGTAGACCAGTGGTCCGGAGGGGGACGCGGTTTCGGGTTCCACTCCGAGGGCCTGCTGTTCGTCGAGGCGGGGCAGGACGCTGCCGTTGCGGGGATCGGTGATGGGGGCATCGGAGGTGGTCAACCGGTTCACGGTTTCGGCCACGCTTTCCTCGGGAAAGGCGGCGCGCAATACCGCCGCCGTGCCCGCCACATGGGGGGCGGCCTGGGATGTGCCGGCCCCTATGGTGCCGGCGGCAGTGATCAGAGCGCCGGGAGCCCAGATGGAGAGGAAATCGGCGCTGTTGGAAAAGCAGGCGATCTGGTCGGCGGCGGTTGCGTCGTCGGTGCAACTGGTATAGGCGATGCCGCCCACGCCCGCGTCGTACACGGCCCCCACCGAAACCAAATCAGGAGTGCAGGCGGGGCTGTTGAGGCCGTCTTCATAACCCTGGTTGCCGGCTGCCGCCACCATGACGATGCCCGCCTCCCGCGCATTGGCTACCGGTACCACATAGGGGTTGGTTAAAGGGTCGCCGCAGGGGGAGGTATGCCGGACCCCGTCGCCGAGGCTGAGATTGAGCGCGACGATATTGTAGTCCACCTGGTGGGCGATGGCCCAGTTGATAGCGCCGAGAAGCAGGGCATCCGTGGAAGTATCGCCGTCGAAGACATCCAGGGCCACCAGAGAGGCTTCGGGTGCCACCGCGGCGGCGATGGCGCCCACATGGGTGCCGTGGCCGCTGTCATCCAGGCTGCCGTCGTCGTCGGCGATTTCGACGGCCTCGATTACCCGGCAGTCGGCCGGAGCGCCGGGGGCGGTGCAGTTGCCGAATTCCGGCCGGGTATAATCGAGCCCGGTGTCGAGGATGGCGATGGCCGTTCCAAAGCCGCCGAAGCCGAGTTCTGCCGGCCGGGGCTGGCGAATCAGCGGCAGGCTCTCCGCAAGCTGAGTGTAGAGAATGCGGTTGGGATAGATGGCGAGAACCCTGGGATGTTTCCTGAGGCGATCCCGATCGGCTTTGTCGGGCAGATGCATGGCCATCATCGGCAGGTGACTGTACCGCTGGAGAACCCTCGATTCCGCCATTTGCATCTCGTTCAGCAGGCGATTTTTATAGTCCCGGAGGGTCTTGGCCTTGCGGGTTTGAGGCATGTCGTCAGGCACGGCGGCGTCGAGCAACACCAGATATTGCCCGGGGATGACCGCTGGAATCGCCGCAGCATCGGCCCTGTCGGTCGGCAGCAGGGTCCAGCAATAGAGAAGCAGGACCAGAACGAATGCCACGGGATAAGGGCGGAATTTCCTGTTTCGCTGCCGGGTGGATACCCCAGCCGAGATCGATTCAGGCATGATCCTATCCTCCGGGCCGGCGGAATCTTACGCATGTTCTAAACAGGGCATAGGATGTGCTGAGGGACGAAGCGCATCGGCCCGACCGGACTCAGCTACCATTTCCTACAGTAAAACGCCTCGCGGAAAGAGTGCAACCCCTGTCACGTTTTTTCCACCCCGCCTATTGCCAGAAACCTGCTGCCAACGAAGGCATGAGTCCAAGGGGGCGATCATTAAGCCCAGGGGCAAATATTTCCCTGGACAGAGAAAAGATAGAATGCCCTCGGACGCGGCCCCTGACCATCCCTGTTCAATGAAGGTTTTCGCGGGGTCCTTTAACCTGCCCGCCGGTCGGAAATTTGTCCAACCGCCAAATCCGGTCCCGTTTCCCCTGCCGGTTCCTGCAATTCCACCCAGAAGGTGGCGCCGCCGCCGGGGGTGTCTTCCACCCAGAAATGGCCCAGGTAATGGCGGGCGATTTTCTGCACGATGGTCAGGCCGATGCCGCTGCCCGGAGTTTCCCGGGCGTTTTCCCCGCGGAAAAAGATTTCGCCCAGCTTCTCCCTTTCCTCGATGGGGATGCCGGGACCGCGGTCGCGGACGAAAAAGCGCAATTTTCGTTCGGCGCGCTGGCCGCCGACCAGGATCGGGCTCTCCGGCCCCCCTGCATAGCGGACGGCGTTGCCGATCAGATTGGCGAAAAGTTGATAGATGAGAGTCGGATGGGCCTGAAAATCCGGGAGAGGTTCGACATCCACCCGGGTGCGGGAGGTGAAGATCTGTTCCTGCAGGTCGGCAATCGCCCGGTGGACGATTTCGGTGGTGGCCACTGTTTCCGCCGGCTGATTGATCCGGCCGATGCGGGCCAGTTGCAGCAGGTCCTCCAGCAGGCGGGCCATCTCCCAACCCTTTTCTTCGATGCTTTGCAGCATGTCGAGATATGATTCCGGTATTTTTCCCCGGAGCTGCCGGCGGAGCAGTTCGGTGCCCGAGATGAATACCGTCAGGGGCGAACGGAGGTCGTGGGCGACTGTGCGGACGAAGGTATCCAGCTCCAGGTTGGCGATCCGTAGTTGCTGTTCGGTCTGCCGGCGTTGTGCCAGTTCCTGGTCGAGGGCCTGGTTGGACAGGGTCAGATCCCGGAACAGGCTTTGGTAGGGGTTGCGCAGGGCGCCCAGGACCAGGGCGCGATAGACCAAGAACACGGACCCCACTTTGAACAGGTGACCGAGGCAGTTGGCCAGGCCGTAGGCATCCTTGTAGAGGGTGAAAGACAGTTCGGAGAGGATAGACAGGCCGATGGCTGCCAGCAGCAGGTGGACCAGGCTCCTGTCGAGCAAAACCCGTCCGCGCCAATAGAACCAGGCGCTGACGGCCAGGACCGCGCTGATCACATACTCGGCGCCGATTTTAAAAGGTGTTAGCCCCTCGTCGGTCAGGCAGGCCGGAAAAATCTTCATGGGCCAGATGGCCAGTCCCAGCAGGAGACCGGCGGCGAGGAAACCTCCGGTCCAGTATCGGGTGTGGCCCTTCCGATGCCGTACCAGCAGCCAGCCGGAAGCCAGGTAGGCTCCGGCCTGCAGGCTGCGAGCGGCGATCCAGAACTGGGTGGGGACATCGACTCCGGCGCCGGGAAACACCCCCATCCCCTTGTAGGAAAGGGTATGAAACAGATCGAGCCCGGCGACGGCCAGGTAGGCCACGGCCAGCAGTGTGAAGGAATTGTTGCGGCTGATATGTCGGGCATGCCAGCCGATGCTGAAGGTGGTGATGGCCACCGCCACGCTGGACAGTTCCACCAGGCCGTGAAACAGCAGGTAGTTGATGCGGCTCAGATAATATAGGACACAAACCGCGGCAAAAAGACCGGTTGCGGCAAGTGGAATCCGCCAACCGAAAGAGCCATCCGCCCCGAGACTTGTTGTTTTTGGGGTAATGGGTGTTGAATCCATGATGCTTCCGCAAAAATTCTCTCAGAGTAGAACGGTCAGAATTAATTCCTTATGAAGAAGTATACTTTAGTAAATCACACGGGGAACTGTCAAGAAGGTTCTCCTGACCAGACTCCTGGTGAGTAAATCAGAAAATCATGATATACATTGATGGCGTCGCAAAAAGTCCGCCCTACGGCGTTACGGCGTTTTTTCAGGATCTCGACATACTAGATGTATGCCTTCGTCCCTGAAAAACCACCAAGCCTTGTAGGACGAAATTTTTGCTTAGCCATCCCATGAATTTTTGCGAAAGCATCATACATTAGAGCCAAAATGTAATGGTATTTCAGTTCAGGGAGCTGTTCGGGACGTGGTGGCCGCTGCCGTTGACGGGCTGCGAATGGGACACCTTACGGAGCCATGCCGGATGCGGATTCACCGATATGTTTTTGTCGAACTACCGGAGATGGAAGGCTGGCTGAGCCTTCTGGCGCGGTCGGACAACTGGCGGCGGGATCCGGTGCTGGACACCACCACTACTTATTACGATACCTTCGACTGGCGGTTGTATCGCAAGGAAACGACCTTTGTTCTTGACGAAGGGAAGGGCCGGCAGTCACTCTGCTGCCGCTCCTTTGCCGGAGATACTCTGGCCTCCCTCGATCCCGCCGTGGAGCCCGGGTTTGCCTGGGACCTGCCGCCCGGCCCGCTTCGCCGGAAATTGCAGCCGCTGGTTAAAATGCGCCGCCTGTTGCCGTGGGTCACCCTTCACAGTCGACAGCACCGGCTGGCACTCCTGAACGGCGATGGCAAAACGGTCCTGCGCCTCCTGGCGGAGACCGATCGCATGGTGATCGATCCGCAGGGTGGCCGACATCCTCTGCCCGCGCAACTGCGGATTTTGCCGGTGCGGGGATATCGCTCCGAGTCCCGGCGTCTTCAAGACCGGTTCCGGAGCGATGCGGCTCTCCGGCCTGCCGAACAGAACCCACTCGAAGAAGCCTTGACGGCGGTCGGCCGCCGCCCGGCCGACTACACCTCGAAACTTGAGCTGCAACTGCAACCGGAGCAGGATGCCCAACAGGCCCTCCGGACCATCCTGTCGACCCTGCTCGAAGTGCTCAAAGCCAATCAGGACGGCCTCCGCGACGATATCGATACCGAGTTTCTCCACGACTTCCGGGTGGCGGTGCGCCGTACCCGGTCGGCCCTGGGTCAGCTCAAGGGATTGCTGCCTCCTGGGGAACTGGCTCCCTTTCGCGAAGATTTTTCCTGGCTCGGCACTATCACCGGGCCTACCCGCGATCTCGACGTTTACCTGCTCAAGTTCGGCGACTATTGCGGTCTGCTTCCGGAAATCCCGTCCAGCGATTTCGAACCTTTCCGTCGTTTTCTCGAACAGCGCCGGAATATGGAACTTCAGGCCCTGATCGCGGAACTGGATTCTCCCCGGTTCGCCGGCTTGCTTTCAGGGTGGCATGCCTTTCTGGAGCGGGACCGGGCACCGGACCCGGAGCTCACCGCCGCCGGGCTGCCGGTCAGGGAAGTGGCCGACCGGCGAATCTGGAAGCTTTTCCGGCGGTGCCTCAAGGAAGGGCGGGCCATTACACCCGAAAGCCCGACCGAAGGGCTGCATGAATTGCGGAAAACGTGTAAGAAACTCCGTTACCTGCTGGAATTTTTCCGGAATCTCCACCCTCCCGAGGCAGTGGCGAGTTTGATCGAGGCCCTCAAGGGGTTGCAGGACAACCTCGGCGAGATTCAGGATTTCGAGGTGCAAAGCGAGGCGACCCGCACCTTCGGCCTGGAGATGGCCGAGAGGGATCTGGCGCCGTCGGCCACCCTGCTGGCCATGGGGATGCTGTCGGATAGCCTGCGGCAACAGCAGCACCGGGCGAGGGAGGAATTTTATCGTCGTTTCGAGGATTTTCAGCAGGTCGAGAATCGCCGCTTGTTCCGTCATCTGTTCGGACGGCCGAAGAAGGGAGCATCGGAGCAATAACCGTACAGTCCACCTATTTATTCTTCGCCAACGCATCACTGAAAGGAACCAGAATGGCCATCGAGATCGAACGTAAATTCCTGATCCGCGACGACGCCTGGCGACGGGACGCCTCGGGCAAGGATTATCGTCAGGGCTATCTGACAGTCGACCCGGAACGTACCGTGCGGGTGCGCATCGCCGGCGACGAGGGTTTCCTGACCATCAAGGGCAAGACGGTGGGGATCGCCCGCAGCGAATTCGAATATCCGATACCCCTCGCTGAAGCCGCTCTCCTTCTCGATCAGCTCTGCCTGCGTCCACTGATCGAAAAGACGCGCTATACTCTTTCTTTCGGCGGCCATGTCTGGGAGATCGACGAATTCAGCGGCGACAATCAGGGCCTGGTCATGGCTGAAGTTGAACTCACCTCCGCCGAGGAACAGGTCGAACTGCCCCCCTGGATCGGGAAGGAAGTAACCGGCGACCGGCGGTATTACAACGCCAGTCTCATCCGCAACCCCTTTAAAAGCTGGAACAGTCAAGGGAGCAACGCCCATGGTTAAAAGAGCAACGCCCATTACTAAAAAAGCAACGCCCAAGAAATGCCTGACCCTGCTTCGACATGGCAAGTCGAGTTGGCGCGATCCGGCTCTGAATGATTTAGATCGTCCCCTCAACAAACGCGGCCAACGGGATGCGCCGATGATGGCCCACCGCCTTGTCGAGCGCGGTTTCCAGCCGGATCTGTTGCTGGCCAGTACCGCCCTTCGGGCCCGTCTGACCGTCGAGGCCCTTACTGGGCATATCCCCGTCGATCCTGGTCTGGTGACTTTCGACGAGCGCATTTATCTGGCCACGGTTGACGATCTGGTCGAGCTGGTGCGGACCCTCCCCGAGGATTGCCGGAACGTCCTGTTGGTGGGCCATAATCCCGGCATGACCGATCTGGCCAATTTTCTGGTAGGCGGCACGCTGGAAAACATACCGACCTGTGGGGTGTTCAGCGTCGAACTCCAGGTGCCCTCCTGGGGGGAGATCGACCGGGAAGGGGCCAAGTTGGTCTTTTACGACTATCCCAAAAAATCGTCGGAGGAAAAAACCGCTGGTGAAGGAGGAGACGACATGGGCTGTCTGAAGGGAAAATCAAAAACCAAACCGAAGCCGGGCGCCTACATCTGCGAAAAATGTGACGCCGCATCAAAAAAGAAGGATGATCTGTGCAAGGGGAAGAAGATCAAGGACAAAGAGAAGGACAAGAAGAAAAAATAGGCCGGGAAGGGGAAGCTGAAACACCGCGGAACAGCAAAGAAAAAGGGGTTGACGATAAAATCGTCAACCCCTTGAACTTTCTGGTGCCCAGGGACGGAATCGAACCGCCGACACGAGGATTTTCAGTCCTCTGCTCTACCGACTGAGCTACCTGGGCAAGTCGAGACACGTTTATAGATGAATTGCGCCGGATCTGTCAAGAAAAAACATCGGGTTAACCGGCCCCCGACAGGGCCCTGCCGGTATTGCCGAGCACGATCCATGTGTTATGATTGTGTAAATTTCCATAATTAGTTTCCATCCGGAATCTCTGGATGGACACAGTGACGTTTTCATATGGGAAACGAGCAATTTTTCCCAAGGTCAAGGAAATCAAGCGGTTGCGCGGAGGCGTAGCTGTTTACGCCGCACAAGCAAGCGTGCAGATTGACGCAGAGATTGGGGAAAAGGGCCGTTTCCGGATGAAAACTAATTAGTTTCCATCCGGAAACTATGGATGGACACAATGGTGCCAGCCGCTCTCACCCCGAATTTTTCACCGGCAGTGGAGGGATCTATGGTCGTGGCGGAATCCCAGGTCGAAAATTCAGCTCCCTTCGAAGTGCGGGATTGCGCGTTGATTACGCTTTCCACCGGGCTTAAGGCCCAGAACCTGAAAGAATTTCTCATGGTTCTGCAAAAAATTCCGGAGGAAAGCATCGAGCATCATTTCTGGGGGCGTTTTCTGCAGCCCCAGTTCGACGAGCCCGAATACAACAACGATTTCGCTTCCTGGGCGAGTCGGGGGCTGTACGACAAGCCATTGGCCGAACGGCTGAGCATGGTCCTGCCGACCGATTTCGAGGACATTGAATGCCTCCGCCAGGAACTGATCGATGTGGTCGAGGAGCGGCTGGACGAAACGGAACTGGTGCCCTGGGCCAAGGCCGATCAGCAATTTTACTTTCTCCGTTCCCAGACCATCATTTTTGACAGCGGCTTGCGCTTTGCCGATCCGGCCGAAATCGTTTCCTTTCTGCCGTCCCTGTCGACGGGCAGCATCTATTTTCATTTCATCGACGCCCGTAACCGGACTCCCCAGCGCTGTGACGATTTCAGCGCCTGGCTGGACGGTTTCGGTGACCAGTACCAAGTGTTGCGCAACCGGTTGCTCGGCGTCGATCCCTATTTTTCCTCCCTCAAGGAGCTCCGTCGGATTGTTTCCGAACTCTTTCAACTCTATTTCCAGGAGGAGGCATGATGGAGGCGGCAACCCCTGAACAACCCCATGATTTGCTGGAACGCTACGCAGCCGTTGCCGGGCGGGAGGTGATTCACCACCTGGAGCAACTGGCGGCGCCGCTCAAGGGGGCGCGGGTGGTACACGTCAACTCGACCCGCGAGGGGGGCGGCGTTGCGGAAATCCTGCAGAAGCTGATCCCGCTGAAGCGGGCTCTTGGCATTGACGCCGTCTGGGAGGTTGTGGACGGGGCGTCGGCCTTTTACGAATGCACCAAAGGTTTTCACAATGCCTTGCAGGGACTGAGCACCAGTATTCCCGAAGATCTGCTCCGGGAATACGAGGCAACCAATGCACGAAATGCCGAGCGGCTGCGTAAAAGCCTGGAAACAGCTGACTTCGTCATCATTCACGATCCCCAGCCGGCGGCGCTTCTGTCTCATTTTCCCGATCGGCGCAGGCCGTGGGTCTGGCGCTGCCATATCGACGCCAGCCATCCCTATCGCCCTGTCTGGAAGTATCTGCGCAAATGGATCATCCCCTATTCGGCGAGTATCTTTTCCCTGCCTGAATTTGCCCAGCCCTTGCCTCATCCCCAATATATCATCGCGCCGAGCATCGATCCCCTGAGTGAAAAGAACTGTGATCTTCCGGCGGCGGAACTGCGGCAGGTTCATGAACGTTTCGGTTTAGATCCGGACCTGCCGATGATTATCCAGGTGTCCCGTTATGACCGGTTCAAGGATCCGTTGGGGGTGATCCGGGCTTACCAGTTGGCCGCCAAGCTGACGCCTCTGCAACTTGTGCTGGCCGGCGGCGAGGCGAGCGACGATCCCGAGGGAATGGCGGTGCTGGAAGAGGTGCGCAGGGCAGTCAAGGGAGACCCCCGGGTGCACGTGCTGCTGTTGCCGGCTGATGCCCATCGAACCATTAATGCCCTGCAGCGCACCGCCGACATCGTGGTGCAGAAATCGATTCGCGAAGGCTTCGGGTTGACCGTGGCCGAGGGCATGTGGAAAGGCAAACCGGTGATCGGTGGCGATACGGGCGGCATCCGGCTGCAAATATACAATCATTACACCGGTTTTCTGGTGCGAACTCCTGAAGGAGCGGCGCTGCGTGTTCGTTATCTGCTCCATCGCCGGGAGTTGCGGGAAGAAATGGGTCAGCGGGCCCGCCGACTGGTGCACGAAAATTTTCTGATCACTCGCCATCTGCGCGAGTATCTGGCCCTGTTGCTTGGCCTGGAAACGAATACCCTGGGACGAATGCAGGTCGGAGCCTGATTCAATTTCATCTCCCCCGCCCGGCGGGCCGGAAATGAAAACCAAGGAGTGGAATGCATGACGAATAAACAGGAACAGCGCTTTTTGATCGTCTCCAATCGCCTTCCGGCGGTAATTTCCCGCAATCAGGGTGAATGGCGGATCACATCGGGCAGCGGCGGGCTGGTAACGGCCCTGACACCCATCATGCGCAAGGCAAAGGGCCAGTGGGTGGGGTGGCCGGGATGTGGTGACGAAGCGCCCCTGCCGGAGCTGATGGAACGTTTCGAGCAGGAGCACGGTTATCGCCTCTATCCGGTACCCCTCACCGACGATGAGGTCGAAAAATATTATCACGGATTTTCCAACGAGTCCTTGTGGCCCCTGTTTCACGATCTGCTAGGTTTTTGCCGTTTTTCCCTGGAAAACTGGCAGGTCTTCCAGGAGGTCAATCAGCGCTTTGCCGAGGCTGTGGCTAAACAGGCGGAGCAGGATGACCTCATCTGGGTTCACGACTACCAGCTTGCCCTGGTCGGCCGGCACCTCAGGGCTCTCAACCTTCCCCAGACCCTGGCTTATTTTCTGCACATTCCCTTTCCTTCCCCCGATCTGTTCCGGCGCCTGCCCTGGAGAAATGAGTTGATCCTGGCCCTGATGGACTACGACCTGCTCGGCTTCCAGACTTTGCGAGACCGGCGAAATTTTATCAGTACCGTGGTTTCCCTGCTGCCCGAGACCGAGGTGCTCGCGCGACACCGTTATCATACGGTGCTACGCTACGGCAGGCGCACGGTGAAGGTGGGCAACTTTCCGATCAGTATCGATTTCGACGAATTCAACGAAGGGGCCAGGGCCAAGGATGTGGCGGACGCCGCCTGGTATCTGCACGAAAATCTGCATGGGCGCCAACTGGTGCTGGGAGTCGACCGGCTCGACTATACCAAGGGGATTCCCGAGCGCTTTCTGGCCTTTGAGCGGGCCCTTGAAAAATATCCCGAATTGATGACCAATATATCATTGATGCAGGTGGTGGTGCCGAGTCGTACCCTGGTTCCCGACTACCAGAACCTCAAGGAAACCCTGGACCAGTTGGCCGGCCGGATCAACGCCCGCTTCGGCAATTCGGCCTGGAATCCGATCCATTATGTCTTTCGCAGTCTCGACCGAACCCAGTTGCTGGCCCGCTACCGGACTTCGGAAATCGCGTTGATTACCCCTTTGCGGGATGGCATGAACCTGGTGGCCAAGGAATATTGCGCCGCGTCGGTGGAGAACAACGGCATCCTGATCCTCAGCGAATTCGCCGGAGCGGCCGATCAGCTTGGCAAGGGAGCCCTGCTGGTCAATCCTTACGATATCGAAGCAACCGCCGATGCCATTTATCGGGCTTTTACCATGGAACCAGGCGAGCGCAGGCACCGCATGGCGTTGTTGCGCGGCGAAGTCAAGCGAAACGACGTTCATCGCTGGCTGCAGCATTTCACCGAGGCGTGTAATGCCTGAGGCTGTTTTCGTTCTTGTCATTTCGCGGATATTTTGCTAAAAAAACCCGTTTTTGGGGGAGCCGGCGCCGAACGGGACAGACCACGGGCGGACCGATTCCTGGCCTTCCGTGGTTTTTTGTTGCTGCCGCAAATACACTTAGGATGGCTAAGCAAAAACTTCGTCCTACAAGGCTTGGTGGTTTTTCAGGGACGAAGGCATACGTCAGTATGTCGAGATCCTGAAAAAACGCCGTAACGCCGTAGGGCGGACTTTTTGCGACGCCATGGCTAAGCAAAAATTCCGGAGTCATACCAATGATTATCGTCATGAAGAAGGGTGTCAGCAGGGAACAACTGCTCGAAGTCAAACAGCGTATCCGGGAACTCGGCTACAAACCCCACGTGATCCACGGCGAAACCCGCAACGTCATCGGCGCGGTCGGTGACGAACGGGGCAAGTCGGTGCTGCAGGCCCTGGAATCGATGTCCGGGGTGGAAGCCGTGGTGCCGATCCTGAAGCCGTATAAATTGGCCAGCCGGGAGATCAGTCCCACGTCCAGCGTGATCGAACTGGCACCCGGGGTGGCCATCGGCGGCCAAAAGCTGGTGGTCATGGCCGGTCCCTGCTCCGTGGAGAGCGAGGAACAGCTGCTGGAAACGGCCCGGGCCGTCAAGGCGGCCGGCGCCACCGTCCTGCGGGGCGGAGCCTTCAAACCCCGCACCAGCCCCTATGCCTTTCAGGGACTGGAGGAGGAGGGGCTCAAACTTCTTGATCTGGCGCGTCAGGCGACCGGCCTGCCCATCATCACCGAGGTGGTCAACCCCCGGGACGTTGAACTGGTGGCCCGTTACGCCGATATCCTGCAGGTCGGGGCGCGCAACATACAGAACTTCCCTCTCCTCAAGCTGCTGGGCCAGCAGGAAAAACCGGTGCTCCTCAAGCGGGGCATGGCGACGACCATCCAGGAATTTCTCATGAGCGCCGAATATATCCTGGCCGAGGGCAATCGCAAGGTCATTCTCTGTGAACGGGGCATTCGCACCTTTGAAACGGCCACCCGCAATACCCTCGATATCTCCGCCGTGCCGGTGCTCAAGGAACATACCCATCTGCCGGTGGTGATCGATCCATCCCATGCCACGGGGCACGCCAGCCTGGTGCCCGCCATGTGCTATGCCGGGGTTGCGGCCGGTTGCGACGGCCTGCTCGTCGAGGTGCACAACAATCCGGAAACGGCTACCTGCGACGGTCCCCAATCGCTGCGTCCCGAGGATTTCGCCGCGACCATGGAAAAGATCCGCCAATTTGCCGCCGTGGCCGGCCGGACGGTTTAGGGCAAGGCCGCCAGCGGCCAACAGCGCCTTTCGGTTACTTTTTACCCATTACGCATACGCATCCTGATTAGGTCCAATTCTCAGCTCAGGGCAAAGATCCCATCCCAGCTGAGAAACAGGGCTCATTCAGAAACCAGACGACCTTCAGGTTTTGATTGATCCGCGTATGCGAAGCATCAGATTTTATCCGCGTCCAATTCAAGGTTTTGTTTTTGAATCAAGGTCAAAGGCCGAATGGGACGCGGATAAACGCGGATGAACGCGGA
>Ga0214472_10004418_pt1 | contig 14841 bp, 15 predicted proteins | sample RVTome_6_FD_207662 | JGI IMG/M metagenome (GOLD analysis project Ga0214472, IMG submission 207662) | Soil microbial communities from uranium-contaminated site in the Upper Colorado River Basin, Wyoming, United States - RVT140D175 | ecosystem: Environmental > Terrestrial > Soil > Contaminated >...
CTCACCAATGCGGCAGTAGGCGATGACGGCATCGTTAGCTTTGAGGCCGGCATTGTCCTCGTACAGCGTTTTCAGCTCATCCGCACTCTTAAACGTCCCATCCGCTGCCACCGCCTGTCCCCATGGCACATTCTTCGCCCCCGGAATGTGGCCGCCGCGCAGCGCCCCCTCTTGGGGGTAGTCCGGCATGTGCGTCAATTCGCCGCTGTACTCCCCCGGCGAGCGCACATCGATCATCGGTTTACTCGCCTTCGAGTGATCCAACGTCTCTTGACGGAAGGCGCGGATGCTGAGATCCGGCCCGCTCGCGGTATAATTCACGGCCGCATGGTGGGGACTATCGGTGGTGAGTTCACGGCCTTCATCGATCCACTTTTGCCGCCCACCGTTCATAATCCGGCAGTCCGTGTGACCGTACATTTTGAAGACCCACAAGGCATAGCAGGCCCACCAATTATTGCGGTCGCCGTAGAAAACGAGGGTGTGATCGTTGCCAATCCCCTTATCGCCGACGAGTTTGCCGAACGCCTCTTTGTCGACGTAATCGCGGACGACCTGATCTTGCAGCTCGCTCTGCCAATCGACCTTGATGGCATTGGCGATGTGACCCACCTCATAGAGCAAAATATCTTCGTCCGACTCGACGATGCGCACCGTTGGATCGTCGAGGTGGGCGGCCACCCACTCCGTGCTGACCAGCATATCGGGATGTGCGTATTCGGCCATGGTTTTCCCTTCTCTGTCATTTAAAAAGGAGTCAATCCGGGCACCGCGTGCCAGGCGGATTTGTTCTTGACGTTTCTCTATCAGAAATGCCGTCAAAGCGGTCTCAAAAACCCCGCTCGATCCATTCGCTAGACTTCATGAAGTACCGATGTGGGGCGCATGCGGGATTAATGATGTGGATATTATGCCATCGACTGAGAGCCACGGTCAACATATTGTTCCTCGAATCCACTCCACTAAAGTCCTGATTAAAGCCTCGAAAGCCAATTTTTGGGGCTCGGGTGACGATGTTGGGCTAGTGCCGTTGACATGTATGTCGGCCCTGATAGAATATCAATGGCGTTTTCCTGCTCAGCCGCAGCGAGCCATGGACTTATTGAGAGCATCCAGCGCAGACGAGACGTCCCGCCTTCCACCCTAAACGAGCATCGAATTCGCTGCTGCGGTGGTGTGCCCCCCTCACGGCGGTGCGCCTCTGCTGACGATCGAAGACTCCCTCCATGAAGCGAGACACGTTTTCCGAGTTCATCATGATGATAGAGGTAGAGCGCCAGTACGGATTCTATCTATGGAAGATGCTACTCCCCCTGGTGCTGTTGGTGATGATCTCGTGGGTGGTGTTTTGGATGACCGAGACTGAGTCCACGACCGCATGGGCATCTCGTTCACGGGTCTGCTCACCGTGGTCGCCTACCAATTTATTGCTACCGAGAAGTTGCGGGCCATTTCATATTTCACCAGGAATCCTTTCTGGAAGCCCCGGCGTTTAGGCCGGAGAGGAAAGAAAGGTTGTCCCTCAAAGGGACAAGAATTTTTCTTAGTCAAGCGTAAAAGTAATTGACTGCCAACCACTTCCGCGTATAATGCCCCCATTGGCTTTGGCCGCCTCCGGGTGTGTGCTAGGGCCGACAAAGATACCCAATGTTTTGGGACGGGCTGGAGGCCAGCCCTGGGTCTGAAGCCGAGGCGGTCCTCGGTGGACACCCGAAATCGTCTCTCCAAAGAGAGACACCGGGAGACGCGAGTCCCCGGAATCCCCGTCCTTTAGGGCGGGGAGGAAGTCAACTTGATGGACGGGATTATCAGCACCAGCTTCGCGGTGATGATCCTCAGCGTGTTCGAGAACCTGGTGGTCCACGTGATGATCACCCGCGATGAGAAGTCTCAAGCCGAGTGGCTCGACCGGATGTGCCGCTGGCTTTTTCCCCTGGCCTATGTGGTGGTCCTGGCCGTGTTAGGCATGGTCTACTGGGCTTTCCGCTAGTCATGGTGACATGATCAAACAGAGCAGTCGGCAGAGCGCTGGCCCGCCAAGTCGCGATTGAGTCCGACTGCTTTTGCAGGCTTTGCTAGCGCCCCGGCCACTGCGGGGGCCGCTTTTCGACAAACGCCCGAAACCCCTCCTTAGCATCCTCGGTTTCGCTCAATTGCACAAAGGCGTTGATGACGTGCGGCAGTTGGTTGCGAAAGCCATTGTCGTTGACCAGCTTGTACAGCTCCCGGCCGATCCGCATCGCCGAGGGCGACCGCATGGCCATCTGATGGGCGACATTCCAGGCCGTGACATACACTTCTGCATCGATCACCACGCGGCTGACCAGGCCGATGTCCATCGCCTCTCTGGCGTTGAAAGTCGGGCCGTTGAAGAGCAGATCGAAGGCGCGGTAGCGCCCGACCAAGCGCGGCAGATAGATGAGGTGAATGGCGGGGATGAGGCCGACGTGAATTTCAGAATAGGAAAAACTAGACGTCTCACCGGCCACGATCAGGTCGCACGACATGGCAATGCTGATTCCCCCACCTCGGACCGCCCCGTGCACCGCGGCGATAGAGGGTTTGCCGAGCGCGTTTTGCACGTCGTACAACTCGATGTAGATCTTCTCAAGAAACCGCTTGACATGGCTCGCCGACCACGCTTGCACCGCCTTGAGGTCGAGCCCGGCGCAAAAGGCATGTTCTGCCGCACTGTTGATAACAATTGCCTGCACATCAGGGTCGTCGCCGGCACGCCGCAAGGCCACCAGGAGGTCGTCCATCAACTTAACATCCAGTGCGTTGACGGGCGGGCGGTCCATAGTGAGGGTGGCAACTTGGTCTTTCACCTCGTATCGCATGTATGAATCCGGCATCACTTTTCCTTGCCATGGCGTATTCATCGCCGTGGAACGTCTCAGCGCGTCTCATCTGATTATCTCATGGTATGCTTCCCCTTGGGAAGCAAAAAGACCTCCGCCATGAAGCCTTGAACGGACGCATGCGATAAGACTGCCTGGCACAGACATCGAGGCGAAAGAGCTGGGGCAGGGGGAGGTAGATCTGCTATGCTGGAGTCTATTAGACCTTTGCAAGACAGGCTAAGAACGAAGAGCATCCATCGATTAGCCCATCAAGTGGCGGTGGGGTAAGGGGAGGGCTCCGCTGAGGGCCCTAAGGCAAGATCAAGCGTCAAAGGGGAGATGAGGATGGCGGTGCTTAGAAGTTTGTTATTTGTGCCGGGGAACCAAAGTAAAATGCTTGAAAAAGCAATGGGTAGCCGGCCGGATGCCTTGGTGCCGGATTTGGAAGACTCGGTGCCGATCGATGAGAAAGTCAATGCTCGTGAGGTGACCGCGTCGTATTTGCCGCAATTGGCCGAGGCCGGGCCGCTGGTGATTCCCCGCGTCAATGCGTTGGACACGGGCTTGACGGAAGCCGATTTGACGGCGGTGGTGGGGCCGCATATCTATGGGGTGTCGGTGGGTAAGATCTATACCCCGCAAGATGTGCTCACGATTTCCGGCATGATCGATAAGTTAGAAGCAAAGGCGGGGTTGCCGGTGGGGCAAACGCAACTCGTGCTGTGGATTGAAACGGCGATGGCCATCGTCCATTGTTATGACATCTGCGCTTGTTCACCGCGTCTTGTGGCGGTCGCCTTTGGCGCCGAAGACCTGACCCATGATATGGGCATCGCACGCACCACGGATGATTCCGAAGTGGCCCTGCCTCGCGGCCTCATGTGCGTGGCGGCACGCGCGGCCGATGTCCTGGCTCTGGATACCCCGTACTTTGCCTTCCGCGATGCCGATGGGCTCAAACAAAATGCCATGGCCTCGAAAAAGATCGGCTTCAAAGGCAAGTTTGCCATTCATCCGGCTCAGCTCGAGACGCTTAACGAGACGTTTTCGCCCTCGCCGGCCGAGATTGACCACGCCAAGGCGGTGGTCGCCGCTTACGAAGAGGCGGAGCGCGCTGGGCGGGGGTCGACGTCCCTCCATGGCGTCGTCGTCGATGTGCCGGTGGTCAAACGGGCGCGGGCCCTGCTGGAACTGGCCGATGCCATGCGCTAAGCGTTGGCTTGGAGGGGGGCCAAATAGGCGCGCAATACTCGTACGAGTTCCTCCACCAGAGCATCGTCAGAGGTCAGTATATAGACGGAGGCGGGCTCCCGTAGGGTAATGGCCCGCTCGATGGTGGCGTACATGATGAGCACCGCCATGCCCGCAGCCCGGTCGAGATCGTCATGGACGATGCAGTCGTGATGCTGCTCCATCACCTGCCGCAAGACCCATGCGGCATGCAGGGTCAGCTCGCGGCTGCGCAGGCGATAGGGTTCTTCGGTTTGAATACGGGTGAGAAAGGCATTGTGCAGCGACCAATTTTGCCGCTGATGGGCAATCAACATGCGGCCCCACAGGGTGAGCGCCTCGGTGAGGTCAACGCCCGTCGCGGCCAGAGTCGTATAGCCCTGATCCAGGGCTGCCATAGCACGCGTCACGTAGCGATCAAAGAGCTGTTCCAGCAGTGCTTCTTTGTCGCGAAAACGGGCGTAAATAGCGCCGGTGGTATAGCCGGCCCGCGCTGCGATCTCCCCCAGCTTTAGCACGTCTACACCGCGCTCGACAATCAGCCCTTCAACCGCATCGAGCACGGCTTCCAGGGTGTGGCGGCTGCGGTCCTGCCGGGGTTGGCGGATGCTCTGATCTGATGGCACGCGATCTTGGCCCCTCTGTCGCGAAATCGGCGTGGTGACGGTGCGGCGTCTTCTACGTCAACAGACCTAAAAATAATAAACACATTATTATTTAAATGCAACCTGCCGTCCGCACGTCATCGGACCGCGCACCTGTGAGGCCTGCTGACCATGCTAACGGCCCCCTCTGAAGCTGTCTGAGGGATCATCGATGATCTGTTTGAATGCATCGCCGTATTAGGGGCAACTCGTGATCTCCATGTGTGCGCTAGCGTTTGATAATCACGTAGAGCGCGTGGATAATCCCCGGGAGGTAGCCCAGTAGCGTCAATAGAATGTTCAACCAGAAGTGACCTGTGAAACCTACTTCCAAAAAGACACCGACGGGCGGGAGGAGAATGGCAAAGATCAGTTTAATGGGATCGGCGAGTGTGATGGCCATGGGGGTATCCTTCGCGACAATGAATGAGTGACCTACGTGAGAGGCGCCGGCCCGCCTCCGCATGGGGACACAGAAAGGTTTCATGTTGGGGACATCGTCTCTCAGGCAAAGCCCTTGTGAAACTAGAACATCAAACTCACTAAGCAATTATTATGCCAATCGTCACGCTTATTGAGTCCTCTTTCCCACTCCCCTGCTGCGGTTGCGCTGCCGAGAATGCCTATGTTCCATAAAAGGTCAGTCGGTTTTCCTCCTCATTCGTATCATTTTGAGAAACTCTGTCCCATAATGACACAGTAGATGAGAGGCTCGCTCTCGCCTCCTTGCCCTTGTGCCTACTCTCCTGAGACCACGTAGAGTCTCTGACAGACCCTCTCAGCGCCCTTGCGACCTCGATGGTCCCGGCTCCCGCCGCCGAGCCAACCGCCCTGGGCACTCGCTTATCTCGACTGAGTATCTCAGCATCTTCCTCCCATCACGCGTCCCGCACGTTGCCACCACGAGTTCATCCAGCACCGACGCGGGGCGAGAAAGTGCGGTTCACGGGGTTGTGTGCCCAGGGTGTCGGCGCTAAAATGCCTCTCGGACTTTTTAGACGCCGATTCCCGAAACCCTTTTGAAACATTTTACATAGGCAGGAGCCGTGATGACGTCTGAGCCGGAATCCTTGAAACAGCGTATTCGCCGGGGTGATATTGTGGTGGGTGTCTCAGTGCCCATCGATATTGAACGGGGTCGACTCGAAGATATTCTAGGCCGGGACACCTATGGATTTATCTCGGTCGATAGCCAGCACAGTGCGTACAACGAGGATCGACTGGTCGCCTGTTGTGCCCTCGCCGAGGCAGTCGGGATACCGGTGCAGTTTCGCATCAAGCACACGCGACATGCCTATCTCATTGGCAATATCCTCGATCTGGGGCCGTTGGGCATCGAGGTACCGCTGGTGGAAGATGAGGCCATTGTGGACGAAGCGCTGGCGGCCTTTTACTACCCCCAGGTGGGAAAACGCAGTTGGGGCGGGGCGGCCCGCTATGGCATTAAAGGCCGGGACGAGCGGCTGGAATATGCCGCCTGGTGGAATCAGCAGGGGATTCTCTGCTTGCAGATGGAGACGTTGCGGGCGGTGACTCACGCGCGCCAATTGGCCAAACCCGGGGTCGATTGTTTGACCTGGGGGCCGGCGGATTTAAGTTTTGACCTGGAAGCCCATCCGCAACACCCCTTTCGCAGCGTAGACGATTGCCTGCGCCACGTGATTCAGCAGCTCGAGGGCACGGGCGTGAGAATGAATTTTAGGAACTATTCGCCGGATCTGCGCAATAAGTACATCGATATGGGGGTCACGGTCTTGATGGAACGGCCCAAATCATGATTGTGTACGCCAATTCATGCGCATGATTTCGTGGCTTCCGTTTCTCGGGTTGCACGGCATTTTCAATCAGTCGTTAATGGCGCTGGGTTTCATCGACAAGCCGTTGGCGTTTTTACTGTTTTCGGATTTTGCCGTCATCGTGGCTTCCGTCCACCTGTTCACCTTGTTTATGATTGTGCCCGTCTTTAACGCCATGGTCCGCATTGATCCTGCCGTGATCGAAGCGGCTTCGCGGCGCCGGTTGATGCACTGAAGGAGGCCTAAACTATGCCTTTACCTCCCAATCGAATGGATTACAGCCCGATAATCGACCGTCCTATCATCAAGTGGCCCGACAACGCTCGGGTCGCCTTCTGGGTGGCGCCGAACATCGAACACTACGAGTACCTGCCTCTCAGGGACGGCGTGCGGAATCCTTGGCCCCGGACGCCCCATCCCGACGTGCAACAGTATTCTTCCCATGAGTTCGGCAACCGGGTGGGCTTCTGGCGGCTGCTGGAGGTGTTGGACCGGTACCATATCAAATGCTCCACCACCCTGAGCCTTGGGGTACTGGAACACTTCCCCGAAGTCGCCGAGGCGATGCTGAAACGCGACTGGACTTTCGTGAACCACGGTTTCTACAACACCCGCTACGTGACCACCTACTCGGAGGAGCAAGAGCGGGAGTTTCTTCATGACTGTGTGGAGACTTTTAAACGCCTCACCGGCCGCCAGCTCAAGGGCCACTCCGGTCCGGCCGCTTCCAACACAGAGCGCACACCCGACCTGCTGGCCGAAGCAGGTTTTCTCTACCAGACCGACTGGAAGATCGACGACCAGCCTTTGCCCATCAAAGTCAGGTCGGGCCGTCTGGTCTGCGTGCCCTATACCTCTGAGATGAACGATGCTCCTCTTTACCGGCACCACCACGAGGCGGACTACTACGCGGAAATCTGCAAAGCCCAATTCGACCAGCTCTACGAGGAGGGACAAGAAAACGGCCGGTGCATGTGCATCGCCTTCCATCCCTACGCCACCGGCCGGCCCCATCGCAGCAAATACCTCGACGAGGTGCTGAACTACATCCTGTCCCATGATGGCGTGTGGCAGACCACGACCGACGAGATCGCGGAATACTATCTGGCCAATTACTACGACCAGGCCATCGCCCACGCCCCAAAGGTCAATAGGTAGGGCCGATGAGGCCATATAAAGTCTGCCCTGCATCGCGTAGAAGGAGTCGAATATGGCGGTAGAATTGCATTACGGCATGGACCACCCGCATTACGACTGGACGCCTCTCAACAGCCATCGGGGAGTGTTGCGGTGGCCCAAGAATGCCCGTCTTGCCCTGTGCGTGGTCGTGACCCTGGACCATATGGAATGGCGCACGCCTGCGGGAGCGTTCCAGTCTGCGTCACTGGCCGGCGGCTACGGCCCGTCACCCTTTCCCGACGTCACCCGCTGGTCCCATCGGGAATACGGCCACCGGGTGGGCGTCTTCCGAGTCCTGGAGACGTTGGCCAGGTACGGCATTAGACCTACGGTGGCGATGGACGTTCTCACGGCGGAAAACTATCCCTTTCTGGTTCGCCACTGTCAGAGCCGCGGCTGCGAGATCATGGCCCACGGCATTTCGGTCAGCCAGCAGATCACCGAGAACATGCCCGAGCAAGAAGAGCTGGCGTATATCCGCGCCTCGGTGGAACGCATGACCCAGGCCACCGGAGTCATGCCTGCCGGTTGGCTGGGGCCCGAATATGGAGAGTCGTCCCGGACGCCCCAACTGCTGGCTCAGGCTGGCATAAACTACGTCTGCGACTGGACCAACGATGAGCAGCCCTACGCGCTGAAAGCTCCCCAAGGCCAACTGACGGCACTGCCTATCAACTTGCCCTTGGACGACGTCAATGCCCTGTTCGACCGGCATGTTCCGATTGGGAGGTACGAGTCGATGCTCAAGGAAGGCTTCGACACCTTATACCAGGACGGGGCTGCAAACGGCCGGCTGCTAGTGCTGAACTTGCACCCGTGGCTCATCGGCCAACCCTTCCGCATCCGCTATTTGAACCGTGCCCTGGACTACATGACGCGGCGGGAAGGTGTCTGGGCGGCCACCGGCTCGGAGATTGTCGACTGGTACCGAAACAACCCACCTGCGGAGCGATAAGTCCATGTCCCTCTGGAGTCTAGCACCGGCACACGTTTGCCGGCTCCTGCAAGCATAGCGCATGGCAGAATCAGGTGCAAAGCCGGTCTGGCATGTGGCTGTCATGGCTCTGGCGCCTGCGGTGCCGCTCTGGTATGTCCAAGAGCGTCTTCAATAGGGGAGATTCTCTCCCACTCGGAGACACGTCCTGGGTAGATGGATCGGGAAAACCATGCGTAGATGCATTTCATTTGACCTACCCACGGATGAGCGCATAACATGTGCCGAGGCTGAAGTTGCCATCTCTGGCGCGGCTAAATGATGGCCTAGCTAAATGATGGCCTATAGGATGATCAATATTATAAGGTATTGCTGCGGGACGTAAAACTCGCCACCAGTTCAAGAGAAACTTTGGGAGTATCAAACATGCGTACAGAACCGGTAAACCTATTTGAATACGAAGCACTCGCCAAGCAAAAAATCGAACAGGGCCATTACGACTTCATCGCCGGGGGAGCGACCGACGAGATCACCCTCCGGCGGACCCGAGCCGTTCTCGATTCGATCATGATGCGGCCCCGCATGATGGTAGACATCAGCGAGCGGGACCTGAGCACCTCTGTCCTAGGTCAGGAGATCAGCTTTCCGGTGATGCTCGACCCGGCGGGGAACCACAGCTCGGCACACCCTGAAGCGGAGCTGGCCTCGGCCCGGGCGGCGGGTGCAGCGGGGACGATCATGGTGCTCAGTGCCCAGTCCAGCCGCACTCTAGAAGAGGTCGCCGAGGCGGCCACCGGACCCCTCTGGTTCCAACAGTACTTCTTCAAAGACCAAGGTCTCACGCTAGAGATGGCTCGGCGCGCCGAAGAAGCCGGTTACACCGCGCTCTGCCTCACATTAGATGCCAAGGTCAAACCCAAGCGGGAGCGCAATATCCGCAACAACTACGTCGGCCACCCTTCTCCCAACTACGTCGATCTGAAATTGCCGGGCAGTCAGTGGTCTTTTGGCCTGGACGGGCCCACTGGTGCTAACGACATCCGTGATACCGCTAGCACTTGGGCGGATCTGGACTGGCTGGCCGCCCATACTCCTCTTCCCTTAGTGACCAAAGGGATTATGACGGCCGAAGACGGAAAATTGTCCGCCGATCACGGCGCCAAGGGCGTCATCGTCTCCAATCACGGTGGACGCTATCTCGATACCACCTTGGCCACTATTGAGGTGTTGCCCGGGGTGGTGGAGGCGGTCAACGGCAACGCCGAGGTTTACATGGACGGCGGCATTCGGCGCGGCTCCGATATTTTCAAAGCCCTGGCCCTGGGCGCCCGGTGCGTGCTCATTGGCCGGCCCATGTTCTGGGGTCTGGCGGTGAACGGTGAGGCCGGGATGAGGTCGGTCTTGAATATCCTTCGGGACGAACTGGACGCGACCATGGGCATGTGTGGACGGACCACCATCGAGAGTATCGACATGGACACGCTCGTCACCATCTCGCCCTTGCTGTCACTGTTTCCTCAATATCAGGACGTTCGATAGCCACTACTCATGACCACGTTGGCATCCAAAGCATGATACTCTCGACCATGTGAGCTGCCATCTGCAATAACATGCACTGGGACACTTAGATCTTCGACACAACCTCGAACATCGATGCCTCGATTGTGGTCAAAGCAAGCATCTGGTTTCCATGACCTCCCCAATTCGCGCTGGACAACCCCGCGAACAGAGACGACAATCGCTAGACACAACAACCCTTGCCTCAGGCAGATGAGATGGTTCTGCCGAGGCTCCGGTTCTGTACCTCTACTTCTCACCTTGGAGCACTCTCATGACTGTACACGGCATGCATCGCGAATCCAGTATCGAGATCAACGCGTCCCCGGAGGCCGTCTACGACCTCGTCTCCGATCTCCCGCGCATGGGCGAGTGGAGCCCTGAGAATATCGGCGGTGAGTGGCAGGCCGGCGGCAGTGGCAAAGAGGGCGATCGCTACATCGGCCACAATCGGGCCGGCGAACGCTCGTGGTCGGTGCCGGTAATGGTCACAGTGGCCGATCGAGGCCGGTGTTTTGAATTCGTGACGCGCCCCGACGAAGGCCCCTATGTGCGATGGGCCTACCGCCTGGAGCCAAGCGGTTCCGGCACGCGAGTGACGGAAGTGTGGGACGTCGAACAACTCCCGCCGGCGCTACAGAGTCTCACCCAGGAGCAACTGGACGAGCGGTCTCGAAACACCGAAGCCGCTCTGGCCACCACCCTCGCCGCCATCAAAGCGACCGCCGAGGGTTGACCGGCGGCATTCACGCCCGGCGCATGTGCTTACGCCAATGTAAAAACAGATCGAGGCCATCGCGGTTGCTGCAGACATTAAAGGCATCATCGGCAGCGGACTGCCCCCACTGCGCTGCGGCCTCGTCGCTCAGGTGGGTTGTACGGTAGGTTAGCGGATCTACCCAGGCGGCTTCCGAGTGCTCATGGCTGAGCCGCACCTCGCCAGCGTCGCACGCACAGGCGTAGCGAATGCTCAGCAAATCCATACCATACCCCTTCAGCGGCACGGTGGCCACCAGCCACAGCGGTCCGGTGGGTACAATGCCCGCCTCTTCAAACAGTTCCCGGACCGCCCCCTCTTCGGGGGTTTCGCCGGGATCGACCCGGCCACCCGGGACACTCCAAAACCCCTGCATCATCCCCGCCGCCCGCTCCAGAATGAGTATCTCCGAGCCCCGCATGGCATAGATGCCCGCTACCAACCGGTAGTGTTTGGTCCAATCTTTCGCTCTATCCATCTTCACCCTCTGCTGCTGGTACTCGCCACCTCGCCCTATGAGACACCCTTTATCATTGACGATATGCGGTATAAAAACAATGCTGGATCGCCATCCACCCAAAGCGCCACCTCACCTCTCGGTTTCGTTGCCCGACGTGCACCACCTGTCGAGAGGCAGCAGACCGCGACGCATGGGCGAGGTGAACCCCATGCCACACAGCGAAGTGTCAACCGAAAGGTGTGATCTACCGCACGCTTGCTGCATGCGAGGGTTGAGGTGGGTTCGTTTCATTTTGAGAATCGACAGACTTATTTTGAGAGGAGGTCAGACGACCACACATCCGGTCTCACGCCATTGCAGTACGCCCATGTCTACAGATATACATTTGGCATGCTTCTTGCCAAAGATCAGATTGATAGGCTGGGGACACATTCAACTCGTCCTCACTAAATCCCTCTGGGCCGTACACCGAGCGGAACGGGCAACTCATAGACACCCTGGCCCAGCAATGCCACCAGTTAAGCCCATAATCGCATACCAGACGATCCCGTGGCTAAGGCCTATAGTATCTGGATCTGAAGTCGCCGATAAAATTTGCTATAGAGGAGCTTCAAGGACTTCCTTTTCAAGAATTAAAGGGCTGTATGATGCATTGTCGATTGCAACCAGTTTGTGGTCAAGAAGCAGCGTTCTCGAGGCGTGCTTGGGGGCGAGCGGCTGGAATCGGAGCGCTATATTTCCTCGCGTCCTTACTCAGTCGCCACCTCGTGGTGCAACCTGCCCATATCGCCTCGATCTGGCCCGCAAGTGGCATTGCCCTCGCCGCGTTGTTACTGCTCCCACAGCCGCATTGGCCCTTGCTACTCGCGGCAATCGGGCTCAGTAATGTCGCCGCCAATCTGGTCACCGGTATCCCATTCACCGTGAGTTTAGGGTTTGCGGTGGCCAATACGATAGAATCGCTGCTGGCCGTGTGGCTGCTGGTGTCGACAAGGCACCTCCCCTTTAGCATGGGACGGCTGGCGGACGTCTTGTCCCTGGCCGGCGTGGCCGCTTTGAGTGCCGGGATGGCAGGTTTGCTCGGCGCCGTGGTGGCGAGTCTGGGCTTTGGCACATCGGTATGGCCCATTTGGTGCGTGTGGTGGACGGCGGATGGGATCGGGATACTGCTGCTGACACCGTTAATCTTGACTGTGGCCCCCCTGAAACCCCGTGTGTGGCGGGCCCTCTCGGCCCGTCGAGCGGTGGAGGCGCTGGCGCTGGCGCTGGCACTATGGCTCATCGCCCAAGCGCTCTTTGGCAGCCCGTATTGGACCCTGGGCGCGTTTGTGCCCTTGCCCTATCTCGTCTTCCCGTTACTCAGTTGGGCGGCCTGGCGCTTTGGTCCGCCTGGGGCGGCCTCCTCACTGTTTCTACTCGCGGTGATCGCGGTCTGGTACACGATTCAGAGTCGGGGTCCGTTTGCGGCGGCGGCGCTGCCCGCCGCCACCCAGATGTTGTCGATGCAACTGTTCCTCATGCTCGCGAGTCTCTCGACCCTGGCGATGGCGGCACTCGTCGCCGAGCGCCAGCAAGCGACGGCAGACCTCACTTGCGCCAATACGACCTTGCAGGAGCGCAGCACCCTTCTAGAGCTCGCCCAGGACATCACGCGTGCCGCCAACGAGGCGGCCAGTAGTGAAGCGGCGCTACAATATTCCGTGGATCGCGTCTGCACGTCGCTCAACTGGCCGGTGGGCCATGTCTATCTGGCGACCGCGGACACAGAGGAGAGGCGGTGGGTGCCGACGGCGATTTGGCACCTTGGCCACCCTGAGCACTTTGCCGCCTTTCAGCAGACGACCCAGACCATTGAATTTGCCGAGGGTGAGGGCACCATCGGCCGCGTGGGTATGATCGGGACGCCCGAGTGGATTGTCGATGTCACGGCAGAACTGGTGTTTCGCCGCCGGTCCGCCGCCTTGGCGGCGGCACTCAAAGCCGGTTTTGCCGTACCGGTTCTGGTGGGTAGTGAGGCGGTAGCAGTGATGGAATTCTATACGTTAGTGCCCATGGCGCCGAATCCACCGCTCCTGGAAGCCATGCGGCAAGTGGGTACCCAGCTCGGGCGCGCCTTGGAGCGCGAGCGGGCCGCTGAACAGGCACAACGCCACCAGGAGGCGCTGTTTCAAAGCGAAAAACTGGCGGCGATGGGTAGCCTGCTGTCCAATGTGGCCCATGAACTCAACAACCCTCTGGCCACGGTATTGATGCAAGCGGACTTGCTTCGAGAAGATGCAGGCGAGGGTCCGCTGTCGGAGTATTCACAGGAGATCCAACATGCAGCACGGCGCTGCGAGCGACTCGTCAACCAGTTCCTGACGCTGGCGCGCCACCACGCGCCAGAACGCACCCAGGTGGATTTGAACCAGCTGGTGACCGAGACCTTGGCGCTGATGGCATACACCCTGCGAGTAGATGATATTGAGGTCGTGTGGCACGGCACCGCAGATCTCCCAATGCTGTGGGCCGATCCGCACCAGCTGCAGCAAGTGGTGGTGAACTTGGTGTCAAATGCCCAGGAGGCCATGTACGACCAGCCCCCCCCGGGCCAGTTGACGATTGCCACGCACTGGGAGCCTGACCATGAGCGCGTCACGCTCATGGTCACGGACACGGGACCGGGAATTGCCCCAGCACAGCGAGATCGCATCTTCGAGCCCTTTTATACCACCAAACCGGTCGGCGTTGGGACGGGCCTCGGGCTGCCTCTGTGCCAGGGCCTCATTGAGGGCCACAGCGGCACGCTCAGCGTCGTGAGCGAGCCTGGGCGTGGCGCGACGTTTCGCATCGAACTGCCGGCCGCCCCGGCGCCGGCTGAACTCGCTACGCCACCCGAACCAGAGAGCGAGCCGCCCGCGACTGCCGACAAGACCCTGCTGATCGTCGATGACGAAGCGGGTATCATGAAAGCGCTCGTGCGACTCCTGCAACGCGACGGCTATACGGTGGACACTGCCGCCAATGGTCGGCAGGCGCTCGTCAAGCTAGAGACGCGCCCCTACGACCTCATTCTAAGCGATATACGCATGCCGGAGCTCGACGGGATCGGCCTCTACCAAGCGGTCGAATGCCAGTACCCGGAGCTACGCGAGCGCTTCATTTTTCTGACGGGCGACACCCTCAGCCCTGGGACTCAGACCTTTTTTGAGCAACACCCGCTGCCATGCCTCACAAAACCGCTCACCGCAAAAAAGATTCGGCTTGCGATTCAACAAGCCCTGAAAGCGTAGCGGCAGCCAAAGCTGCCGCGTAGGGCTCGTCCAGCAAGATCGTCGGATGACTCCTTGACATCCTCCCACCACCTTACGGTGGGGGATTCCAGACCACCGGCAAAGCCGGTGCTGTAGGTTCCTGTTTCAACGACGATGCCCGGAGGGTTTTAGCTTGGTTATCGCGTTT
>Ga0214472_10004419_pt1 | contig 14841 bp, 14 predicted proteins | sample RVTome_6_FD_207662 | JGI IMG/M metagenome (GOLD analysis project Ga0214472, IMG submission 207662) | Soil microbial communities from uranium-contaminated site in the Upper Colorado River Basin, Wyoming, United States - RVT140D175 | ecosystem: Environmental > Terrestrial > Soil > Contaminated >...
CGTAAACGGCCGCGCCCAAGAGCGCGGCTTTTGGGTTCAGGATGACGTGAACCGGTATCTTTTCCACGACATGGGCGAGGCGTCCCTTGGCGGTGAAGGCGGCGGTGAAGATGTTTTCTTGCAGGGCCGGCAGGATTTTCGGGGGGATGCCGCCGCCCAGATAGACGCCGCCGGTGGCCAGGACCTTCAGGGCCAGGTTGCCGGCCTCGGACCCGAGGATGGAGACGAAGATCTCCAGGGTGCGGCGACAGGTTCCGCTGCCCGCTTTCCCGGCCAGGGCCGCCTCCATGATGACCGGGGCCTCGTCTTTGGCCCCGGCCCTGCGGGCCTTGAGCCAATCCGGTTCCCCGGACTCCTCCTTTTCCAGCAGAAACCGGTAGATATCCGGAATGCCCTGGCCGGAACAGAGACGGTCGAAACTGACATGGTCGTTGCCGGCCAGCATGTAACGAAGCAGTTGCAATTGCAATTCGTTGGCCGGGGCGAAGTCGCAGTGTCCCCCCTCGGAACCGAAGGGGCGGTAGCGGTCGCCGTCCCGAATCATGAAGGCTTCCCCCAGGCCGGTGCCCGGTGCGATCACCGCCACCACGCCATTTTCCGCCGCGCGGCCTTCCTTGATGGTGACCAGGTCCCGGCCGGCCAGAATCGGCAGGGCCGAGGCCGTGGCCACCAGGTCGTTGATCAGCCTCACCTTGCCGATGCCGCATGCCGCGGCCAGCCCCTGTTCCGACATTCGCCAGGGGAGTTTGGTGATCACGGCCCGGCCGTCGATCACCGGCCCGGCCACTCCGAAACAGGCGCTCTCCGGTACCCGGCCGCCCCGGCCCAGAAATTGCGCCACGATACTTTCCAGATCCGGATAGTCGCCACTGGCAAAGGTCTCTTCGCGGCGCGGCACCGGTTTTCCTTCAGGGGCCGCATAAAGCGCCAGGGTCGTCTTGGTGCCGCCGATATCGCCGGCCAGCAGGATTTTTTCAGCCATGAGTTTTCGATTTTTCGCTTCCCGACCGGGAAGCCGTCGGCTTATCAGCCGCAGTCTGCGGCGGAGTTGGGATCGTAGGCATCGGCGGCGTGGCGATAGAGGTAATCGTTCAGCCGCAGTTGGTCTTCCAGGCCGAGTCCCTCCCAGGAGCCGTCCCGGGCGCAACGGGGATATTTATCGGTAAAAACCCGGTTCCAACTCTTCATGGTTTTGGCTTCAGGGTAGAGGAAAGGGGCGCCCTGGTCGTTGTTCCGGGTGTGACATTCCTTGCACACCGATTTGAAGACCTGGTAACCCTGCCACATTTCCTTTTGGTCCAGAAGGCGGCAGGTCCCGGTTCCCTGATCCAGACGGGTGGCGGGCGCGGCGAGAGCCGGCCCGGCCGCGCTCAGACAGAAGGTCGCCGCCAGGGCGAAGGTGCAGACGATTTTTGTTTTCATGATGCTGTTTTTCTCCATTGTTCTTGTTGCCTTCACGGTCCATCCCCGGCCATGGCCGGGTGCGCCCGGCGGCCGGCGGCCCCATTCCGCGGGATATGTTTCTTGCCCGGCGGCACGAGATGGGGTATATCCTCCTTGCAGCCGAAGAGTATAATAACCCGGCCGGCCGGAATATGCACGGACCGGCCGTTGCGTCGCGGCGGCCGATCAACCTGTTTTAGGGACCCGGCAAGAGATACTCATTCCAGCCAAGGCCGAATATCGCCTTCCGACACCCGACACCCGAAACCTGAAACCTGGACCCAACCCGACATGCGGGACCGCGACACCTTCAAACGCATCCATCAACTGATTCGACCCTACCGTCCCCGGTTGGCGGGCGCCATGGCCAGCATGGTCATGGTGGCGGGATTGACCGGGGCCCAGGCCTACATGGTCAAGCCGTTGCTGGACGAGATCTTTTTCAACCGGGACAGGTTGATGCTCAACCTGGTGCCCATTGCCCTGGTGGTGCTCTTTCTGGCCAAGGGGTTTGCCTATTACGGTTACACCTATCTTCTGGAGCGGGTGGGCCAGTCGGTGATCCGGGATCTGCGCAATCGCCTCTACGCCCATATCCAGACCCTGCCCCTCTCCTTTTTTCATCGCACCCCCACCGGGGAACTCATTTCCCGGGTGATCTCCGATATCACCCTGATCCAGGCCATGGTCTCCAATGTACTGGTCGGCGTGCTCAAGGATTCCGTCCAGGTGGTGTTTCTGGTGGGGATCATTTTTTACCAGAACTGGCAACTGGCCCTGATTTCCATGCTCTTTTTGCCCACGGTCGCCTACCCCATCGTCCTTTTCGGACGGCGGCACCGGCAGTTGAGCAACCAGAACCAGCAGACCACGGCCCTGGTCTCCAATATCCTTTACGAGACCATCACCGGCAATCGGATCGTCAAGGCCTTTGGCATGGAGCAGTATGAAATCGAGCGGTTCAAGGCCATGCTGGACCGGCTCTTCGCCATTATCATGCGCGACGTCAAGGTGAAGAGTTTCGCCCACCCGCTCATGGAGGTGATGGGTGGCGTGGGCATCGCCCTGGTCATGTGGTACGGCGGCCGCCAGGTGTTGAACGATATTTCCACGCCGGGCACCTTTTTCTCCTTTCTCACCGCCCTGATCATGATCTATGAGCCGCTCAAGGGAATCAGCAAGATCAACAGCGCCTTTCAGCAGGGGGTGGCCGCCTCGGTGCGGGTGTTCGCCGTGCTGGATATCAAGCCCGACGTGGCCGAAAAGAGCCAGGCTCCCGCCTTGCCGCTGCTTCGCCGGAGTATCGACTTCGAAGGGGTCCGTTTCAGCTACGACGGCCGTACCGAGGTCCTGAAGGGCATCGATCTGTCGGTGCCCGTGGGGGAGGTTCTGGCCATCGTCGGTCCCTCGGGGAGCGGCAAGACCTCCCTGGTCAACCTGATTCCCCGTTTCTGCGACGTGAGCGCCGGAAGTATCCGCTTTGACGGCCTCGATATCAGCGAGGCGACCCTGGCCTCCCTGCGTCGCCAGATCGGCATGGTCACGCAGCAGACCATTCTGTTCAACGACACGGTGCGCAACAATATCGCCTACGGCAGACTCGATGCCTCCCTGGAGGAAGTCGAGTCCGCGGCCCGGGCCGCCCATGCCCTGGAGTTCGTCAGACGGTTGCCCGAGGGGTTCGACACGGTGATCGGCGAGTCCGGGGCCCGGCTCTCGGGCGGTGAACGGCAGCGTATCTCCATTGCCCGAGCCCTGCTGAAGGATGCGCCGATTCTTATCCTCGACGAGGCGACCTCCTCGCTGGATACCGAATCCGAGCGCGAGGTGCAGAAGGCCCTGGAAAATCTGATGCGCAACCGCACCACCTTTGTCATTGCCCATCGCCTCTCCACGGTGCGCAACGCCGACCGGATCATCGTCATCCAGGATGGCCGCATCGTTGAACAGGGCACCCACGAGACCCTGCTGCCCCTCGACGGTGTTTATAAAATGCTCTATGATTTGCAGTTCGAGGAAGGGACGGATAAGAGGTGAAGGGGGCAGGGGGCAGGGGGCAGGCGGCGGCAAAACCCTTCGCCTCCTTCGCGAAAATAAAGATGATGGATTTTGTGCTGATCGGCAAGTCAACGGGAGGAATTTATGATTGACCGGAAGTTGCTCGATATTCTGGCCTGTCCCAAATGCAAGGGACCGGTGAAATTGACCGGCAAGGAGGAGGGGCTGATCTGCGAGGCCTGTCGTCTGCTCTACGAAATCAGGGACGGCATCCCGATTATGTTGATCGAGGAGGCCAAAAAACTCGACTGAACATGGATCTCGACCTGCTGTTGAACAAGATTCACCTTCTGCAAGACTACGTCTTTGTCAAGCGGCTGGCGGTTATTCTGATCTACGCCCTGTTCGCCAAGGGCGCCGACCTCTTCGTGGACCGGGTGCTGCGGCGGTGGACCTCCCGCACCCGGATCGCCTTTGACGATTATCTCATCGCTTTTCTGCACACTCCCATTGTCTGGTCCCTGGCGTGGCTGGGGGTGCTGCACGCCCTGGTGCTGCCGCCGGCCTTGGACGACCCGTGGCGGACCGTGCTGCCCGCCCTGGTCAAGAGTCTGCTGTTATCGACCTGGCTGGTGGCCGCCGTCCGGCTGCTGAACCGGCTGGCGGAAAGGAATCTGGCCGCCGTGATGGCCCGGGGCAAGGTGGGTCAGGACATCTATCTGCTCCTCAAGAATGTCATCCGGGTGGTGGTGGTCGTGGCCGGTCTGCTGTGGCTGCTGGCCATCTGGCGGGTAGATCTGACCCCGCTCTTCGCCTCGGCCGGTATCGTCGGCATCGCCGTGGCCCTGGCCGCCAAGGATACCCTGGCCAATTTTTTCGGCGGTCTCTCCATCTTCATGGACAACACCTACCGGGTGGGCGATTATGTCATCCTGGACAGCGGCGAGCGCGGCGAGGTGGTGACCATCGGCATCCGCTCCACCCGCATGAAGACCAGGGACGATGTGCTCATCACCATCCCCAATTCCCTGATGGCCAATTCCAAGATCATCAACGAAAGCGCGCCGGTGCCGCGCTTCCGGATCAGGGTGCCGGTGGGGGTGGCCTACGGCACCGACCTGGACCGGGTCGAGGAAATAATTCTCACCGTGGCCAAGGCCAATCCCGGCGTCTCCCCGGAGCCGGAACCCAGGGTGCGGCTGCGGATGTTCGGCGATTCGTCGGTGAATTTCGAGTTGCTGTGCTGGGTGGACGATCCGAGCCTCAAGGGGCTGGAGACCCACAAGCTGCTCAAGGCGATTTACCATGCCTTTAACCGGGAGGAGATCGTCATCCCCTTCCCGCAACGGGATGTGCATCTGATCGAAAAATAATGCGGGGCCGGAGAGGCGATCGAAGAAAGGGGATGGTAGGGGGGAAGTTTGCCGGAGAAGCGATCAGGGCGGTCAAGATCTTCGATCTTCCAGCCTTGAACCTTGAATTTTGAACCTTGAACTACAACAGGCTGGGCCGTTTGCGGCGCGACCGTTTGCCGATGAGCCAGCCGATCAGCAGCACCCCGGCCCCGGCCAGAAACCAGAGCAGGGCCTCGTGTCGCGTCTGTGACTCTTTTTCCTGTTCCAGGCGTTGGATCTCGCTCCGCAGACGCTCCTGTTCCGCTTTCAGGTGGTCGCGTTCGGCGGCGATCTCCGGCGCCTCGCCGGCTATGGCCATCAATTCCTCGTAGCGTTGCGTCAATTCCAGCAGTTGTTGGCTGTCGGCCTCCAGTTCCTGCTCGACCGCCGTATTCACCCGGCCCATTCGTTCCAGTTCCTGCTCCAGCGATTGTTTCAGGGCCGCGTTCTCGGTTTGCAGTTCGTCACGCTGCGTGGTCAGCTCCGTCTGCAGGGCCGTCAATCGATCGACTTCTTCCCGCAGCCGGGCCGCGACCAGGACCGCGGGCGGCTCGGTGTTCAGATATTGAGCCAGAACGTATCCTTCCCGGCCGTCGCGGGTTTTTACCTTGACATAGGGGTCGCCTTTTTCGAGGATTTCCAGGGGGGTGCCGGTTTTCAGGGTGTCGATGATGCGGTATTCATCGCTCGGTCCGCTTCGCAGGTTGATGATCAATTGGTCGATGACATAACGGGTTTCGCAGCGGGCTGGCGGCGCAAGGGCCAGGACGATCAGCAAGCACGGCACAAGCACGATCAGCGGGTGACTGACGATGCTCCCGGCGGTTGAAAAAAAACCGCCGTCCGGGCCGGGAGGTTGTTGATGCGGGAGGCTGTTCGGTCGATTCATAGCCACTCTTCTACCATCTTGCCAATTGTATGTCCATGAAGAATTTAATGATGCATTTGAAGAAATCGCTTTCCGCCTCGCGGAACTCAAGTCATCCCCCAGCCGCGGAAGTCGCGGCCGGTGGGGTTCTGGAAGATTTGCAGGTCGAATTCACCCACCGCGGCCAGCAGATGATCGAAGATGTCCGCCTGGATCGCCTCGTAGTTGGCCCATTGCTGATCGTTGCTGAATACATAGATTTCCACCGGCAGGCCGGTGGGACCGGACGCCAGATGGCGGACCAGGAAGGTCATCTCCCGGTGGATCCGGGGGTGGTTTTTCAGATAGGCGGCGATATAGGCCCGGAACACCCCGAGATTGGTCTGGCGCCGGCCGTTGATCAACCGGCTGGTGTCGATGGAATGTTCCCGGTTATGGGCCTCGATTTCCTCTTTCCTGGTCCGGACGTAGTCGCCGATGAGCTGGTAGCCGCCGAAACGTTCGAGCATGGCGTCGGTGCAGAATTTTACCGAGTTCATGTCGATGTACAGGGATCGCTTGATGCGGCGGCCACCGGATTCGGACATGCCCCGCCAGTTCTTGAAGGAGTCCGAGACCAGGGTGTAGGTGGGAATGGTGGTGACGGTCTTGTCCCAGTTGCGGACCTTGACCGTGTTGATGGTGACCTCGATGACATCCCCGTCGGCCCCGTATTTCGGCATCTCGATCCAGTCGCCGACCCGGACCATGTCGTGGCCGGAGAGCTGGATGCTGGCCACGAACCCCAGGATGGTGTCCTTGAAGACCAGCATCAGGACCACGGTGAAACCGCCCAGCACGCTCAGGATGCCCCAGGGGGACTTGCCGGTCAGTATTGAGATGACGAAGATGGCGGCCATGATGTAGGCGATGATCTTGGCCGCGTCGGTATAGCTGCGGATGGAACGGCCCCGGATTTGGGCGGAGGCATCGTAGGCCCGGCGTATTGCCAGCAGCATCGCGTCCAGCATCCGGACCGCCATGATGACGAAAACGACCATGGCAAGGGTCCCCGATTCCGGAAGGTGGATGTTACATATCGCTGTATTCGCGTGCAGCCGCGGAAATCGGTTCCGTTCCTCCGGCGTTTTGTGGTATGAAGGAACACCCTATACGGTTCACTGGCAATCGTCAACGCCGGCCGGATTGCATCAAACAAGATGAAGGAAGGAAATATCATGCAACAGGAAACCAAACCCCATCTCACCCTGGTCCTGCCCGGCGGCCTTCTGGAAACCGGCCGGCTCGCGGCGGTCGACCGGGTGGCGCAGCGGTATGGCTTGACCGCCTATCTGACCACCCTGCAGAACCTGCGGCTCCTGGGAGTCACGGCGGAGAATATCGGCCCGATCCGGGAGGAATTGCGCGCCGCCGGCCTGACGGTCAAGGCGCCGGGCATGTTTCCGGTGCCCAAGGTCTGCGTCGGCCGGCCTTATTGCAAGCTGGCCCTCCGGGATATCGCCGGCCTGGCGGAGTCGGTCCGGATCGCCTTCGGCGACCGTACCGCGGTCAAGCCGAAGATCAAGATCGCCATGGCCGCCTGTCCGGCCTCCTGTTCCGGCGCCTTCCTGGCCGATATCGGCGTGGTGGCCACCCGGTCGGGGTACGATCTCCATGCCGGCGGCAAGGGGGGAGGGGCGCGGCCGAAAACCGGCCGGCTGCTTCTCCGGGGGGTGGACCCGGAACAGGTGGTGGAAGCGATCGGCGCCCTGGTGGCTTTCCACAACCAGCGGACCGTTACCAAGCAGCGCCTGTACAAACTGCTGGACGATCCGGCCTTTCCCTATCCGCCGTTGTCCGCCTGAGCGCTGGTGCCGGAGGGGCCACTCAGCAGGCGACCTCGCGGATCCATTCTTCCACCTGGGCCCGGGTGGGCAGGAGTCCCTCGCTCCTGATCCGGCCGTTGACGATCAGGGCCGGGGTTCTGGTGACGCCGTGGCGCCAGATTTCGTCCATGTCGCTGGTCTCTTCGATATCCGCGGCCAGGTTGAGCCGGTCGAGGATATCGAACAGCATGGTCTTGAGTCTGTTGCAGCTCACGCAATCCGGACCGAGAACCCGGATGGTCAGCGTCGGCGCGGCGGTGGCCGACGGATGGCGCCCGGCCCGGTATTCCCGCCGCAGGGCCTCCCGGTACAGGGGCTCGGCGGTCTCGGGGATGTAGTTCCGTTGCCGGACCGCCTCGAAGAGGTAGTCCACCGCCTCGGCGTCGGTCATGGTCTGGTTCGATAGCCGGTCCAGGGCCGCGTCGAGCCCTTGCAGGCCGATGCGGTTTTTGCCGACGAGGATGGTTCGTTCGCGTGGTGTGTCCATGATAGTTTTTTTCATTATCAATTATCAATTATCAATTAACAATTAACCATTGGCAATTTCCCCGAGGAGATTGGCGAATGTCAATCGCAGTCAATTTGCGAAACATCAATTGTCAATCGTCAATTGCTAATTGTCAACCGAAACCATGATTACAGAGCCTGAATGGCATCTCGATTACCCGCCGCGGTTGCTTGAGGCCCTGGCCCGCCTGGCAAAATCCCAGCCGCGGGGTATGTGGATATCCGGAGGCGCGGTGCGCGATCTGCTGCTGAACCGTTCCTGCCGGGACCTGGATGTCACGGTGGCCGAGGGCGGGGTGGCGTGCGCCGGCCGGCTGGCCAGGGAAATGGGCGGCGCCTTTGTGCTGCTCGACGCGGCGGAGGATGTGGGCCGGGTGGTGTGGCAGGGGATCACCGTCGATTGCGCCGCTTTCCGGGAAAAGGCCGTCACCATCGAAGAGGATCTCGCCAAACGGGACTTCACCATCAATGCCCTGGCCGTGCCCTTTGATCCGGCGCGGCCGGAACTGGTCCGGGCCGGCGGGATGATCGATCCCACCGGCGGCCTGAGGGATCTGCGGCAAGGGCTCGTCCGTTCCACCTCCTCGGCGGTTTTTGGCAACGATCCCCTGCGGCTGTTGCGGGCCTATCGTTTCATGGCCACCTTGGGATTCGATCTCGATCCCGCCACCGAGGAGCAGATCAGGGATCATGGCGCCCTGCTGCCGGAGGCGGCGGCTGAACGACTCTCCCACGAATTGACCCTGCTCATGGGTTCGGGACGCGGCGCGGCGATCCTGGAGCGCATGGCGGCCGGCACCATCTTGTGGCGCGTTTTTCCGGAACTGCAAGAGGGGGTGGGCATGGCCCAGCCGGCCAGCCACCATCTCGATGTCTTCAGCCACGGTCTCGCGGCCCTGCGGGCCATGGAAGAGATCCAACTCCGGCCGGAGCAGTGGTTCCCGGCCCGCGGCCCGGCCATGGAAACTTATCTGGCCGGTGCGGGTCGGCAACTACGGCTGCGCTGGGCCGCCCTGTTCCACGATCTCGGCAAGCCGGCCACCTTTCGCCGGCGCGGCGAGGGGGAAGGGCGAATCACCTTTTACAATCACGATCAGGCCGGGGCCTCGCTGTTCGAGGCGATCGCGGCCCGGCTGCGCTGGAGCCGGGAGGATACCGTTCGAATCAGCCGTTTCATCGCCCTGCATATGTGGCCCTTTCATCTGAACAATGCCCTTAAACGCACCAAACTGACCCCCCGGGCCTGTCTGCGGCTGGCCAAGGCGATCAACGACGATCTGCCCGGCCTTTTTCTGCTGGCCATGGCGGACAGTCTGGCCGGCCGGGGGCCGAAGCGGCCTGTTGACATGGAGCGGGCCATTTTCGATCTCTATCGCGAGGTGATGCAGGTCTATAGCGAGCGGATCGAGCCGGTCCTCGAGCGGCCCCGCCTGCTTACCGGACACGACCTCATCCGGGAGTGCGGCCTGAAGCCGGGGCCGCTTTTTTCCCGGATCCTGGACGGCCTGGAACAGGCCGCGGTGGAGGGCGATGTGGCCGACCGGGAGGAAGCCCTGCGCTGGGTGGGAAGATTTCTTGAAGAGCAGGGGGCGGCCTGATAGGGCGTTTGGCCAGAAAATGTGCTCCGAACGGTATTCGATTTTTTGTATTTGATGGTGAATACGGCGATATGCCGTTATATAGTAATGAGGATCTCCTTTCACTGTCCCTCATCTCTGACCCGGTATCTTCGCACCCATGGCGCGCACCCGACATCCCCAGACCCCGAAGGGTCCCTATTGCAGCACCCTTCCCGCCCTGACCACCGAGGTGCTGCAAGAGGAAATACGCCGCCATGTCCTGCGTTATCTGGGCCGGGATCCCGAGCGCGTGTCCAACGGCGAGATTTACCGGGCCGTGGCCTACATCATGCGGGACCTGCTGGTGGAACGCTGGATAGATACCCAGAAACGTTATTACCGGAACAAGCGGAAACGGGTTTACTATCTGTCCCTGGAATTTCTGATCGGTCGCTCCCTGGGCAACGCCTTGATCAACAGCGGTTTTTTCGATCAGATGGATCAGGCCCTCACCGAGTTGGGCTTCAACCTGGCCGCGGCCCGGGAGGAGGAGGAAGATGCGGCCCTGGGCAACGGCGGGCTCGGGCGGTTGGCCGCCTGTTTCCTCGATTCCATCGCCACCGAACGGATTCCGGCCTACGGTTACGGCATCCGCTACGAATACGGCCTCTTTTTTCAAAAACTGGTGGACGGCTTTCAGGTGGAGAGTCCGGACAACTGGTTGCGCTACGGCACGCCGTGGGAATTCGAACGGCCGAGTCATCTCCATCCGGTCCACTTCCATGGCCGGGTCCGCACCTTTACCGACGATGAGGGGCTCCAGCGCCGCGCCTGGGTGGACACCGAGCAAATCATGGCCATGGCCTGCGATTTTCTCATTCCGGGCTACAACAACTACCATGTGGTCAACATGCGGTTGTGGACCGCCCGGGCCTCGCGGGAATTCGATTTTTCCTACTTCAACCGGGGTGATTACGTGGAGGCGGTGGAGGAGAAGGTGCGCAGCGAGACCATCTCGAAACTGCTCTATCCCTCGGATGCGATGAGCCATGGCCGGGAGTTGCGTCTCAAACAGCAGTACTTTTTCGTGGCCGCCACCTTTCAGGATATTTTCCGCCGTTTCCGCAAGAAAGCCTCCTCCTTCGAGGGCTTCGGCGACGCGATCGCCGTGCAGTTGAACGATACCCACCCGGCCATCGCCATCCCCGAATTGATGCGCCTCCTGGTGGACGGGGAGATGATGGAGTGGGAGCGGGCCTGGGAGATCTGCGTCGAGACCTTCGGCTTCACCAACCACACCCTGATGCCCGAGGCCCTGGAAACCTGGCCGGTGGAGATGCTGGGCCGGGTGCTGCCGCGGCACCTGGAGATCATCTACGAGATCAACCGCCGCTTTCTGGAGGAGGTGGAGGGGCGCTATCCGGGCGACACGGACCGGCTGCGCCGCATGTCGCTCATCGAGGAGGGACCGGTAAAGAAGGTCCGCATGGCCCATCTGGCCATTGTGGGCAGCCATGCGGTGAACGGCGTGGCCCGGTTGCATACCCACCTGCTGCGTACCGGGATTTTCAAGGATTTCGACGAATTCTTTCCGGGCCGGCTCATCAGCATCACCAACGGCATCACGCCGCGCCGCTGGCTGCTGAAATGCAATCCCGCCCTGGCGGAACTGATTACCGAGAACATCGGCGGCGAGTGGGTGACCGATCTGAATCACCTCGCCGGCCTGGCCCCCCTGGCCGGCGATGCCGATTTGCAGCGTCGCTGGCGCCAGGTGAAGCGGAAGAACAAGGTGCGCCTGGCCGCCCTGATCAAAAAACAATGCCAGGTGGAGGTGGACCCGGACAGCCTGTTCGATGTGCAGGTGAAGCGCATCCATGAATACAAGCGGCAGTTTCTGAACATCCTGCACGTGATGGTGCTTTACCAGCGGCTTCTCGAAGCGCCGTCGCAACGGTTCACCCGGCGCACCGTGATCTTTGCCGGCAAGGCGGCCCCTTCCTACTTGAAGGCCAAATTGATCATCAAGCTGATCAATGCGGTGGCCGAGGTGGTCAATGACGATCCCCTGGTGGATGGCCGGCTGCGGGTGGTGTTCATCCCCAATTACGGGGTGTCGCTGGCCGAGAAGATCATTCCGGGGGCGGACCTGTCGGAGCAGATCTCCACCGCCGGCACCGAGGCCTCGGGCACCGGCAATATGAAATTCGCCCTGAACGGCGCCCTTACCATCGGCACCCTGGACGGCGCCAATGTGGAAATCCTGGAAGAGGTGGGCCCGGCCAACATGTTTATTTTCGGCCTCACCGCCGAACAGGCGGCGGCGGAACAGCGACACCCGTCGCGCCCCCCGGAGGAGATCCTGGCCGCGGAGCCGCGAATCGGCCGGGCGATCGAAGGGCTGCGCCGGGGTGTTTTCAGCCGGGGCGATCGCCAACTGTTCGCCCCCCTGCTCGACTCGCTCCTCGATCCCCATGATCCCTATCTGGTCCTGACGGACCTGCCTGACTACCTGCGCTGTCAGGCCGAGGTGGAAAGGCTCTTCGGGGATCACGCCGCCTGGGATGAAAAATCGATCCGCAACGTGGCCGCCATGGGCCGTTTTTCCAGCGACCGGGCGGTCCGGGAATATGCCGATAAGATCTGGGGGGTGAATGGACACCGGAAGGATGACGGATGATGGAAGACGGATAAAGGATGACGGAAAAAAGAGGACGGAAAAAAGGATGACGGAAAACCGGCAACGGTATACGGCGTTTAAGGGTAAGGAATCGAAATCGAAATCGTTATCGAAATCGTTATCGAAAAAATCGTATTCGATTCCGATTCCGACCCCGACCCCGATTTCGATTTCGATTTCGATGCCACGGGAGGCCGCGACTTGGGGTCCCGCCGACATCTCCCTTGTGAATTTCGGGCAAATGGACTAAAGAATGCGCAAGATTCAGGACCATTACTTCAAAAAGGCCAAACGGGAAAATTTCGCGGCCCGCTCCGTATACAAACTGGAAGAGGCCCAGAAGCGTTTCAACGTCATCAAACCGGGCAACGCGGTCCTCGACCTGGGGTGTCATCCCGGCAGTTGGGCCCAGTACACCGCGTCCATTGTCGGGAAGAACGGTCTGATCGTCGGCGTGGACTTGCAGGACGGCAGCGATTCCACCCTGGCCGGAGGCGTGGCCTTCAGGCGGTTGCAGGGCGATATCATGGATGAGGAACTGCCGGAACGGCTGGCCAAGATCCGGTCCGGCTTCCAGGTGGTGCTCAGCGACATGGCTCCCAGCACCTCGGGTAACAAGTGGCTGGATCAGCAGATGGTGTTGCGCCTGGCCCGGCGGGCTCTGGAAATCGCCGAGAAACTGCTGTATGCTGGGGGAAATTTTTACTGCAAGGTCTTCCAGGGCGAGGATGTGGACGACTTTGTCGATCGGGTGCGGCAGGAATTCACCTCGGTCAAGACCGTGAAACCCAAGAGTTCACGGGCCGAAAGCCGGGAAATGTTCGTGCTGGGGATGGGGTTTCGGAAGACGGAGGGCAGACAGGGAGTGGCGAGGGACGAAGGACGAAGGACGAGGGACGAGAAGGGCAAACAGGGGGAGTGGAATGATGGAATAGTGGAATGATGGGCAGGGCGTAACGGAGCTTTCTTCCAATATTCCAATATTCCATTATTCCACCATTCCAATATCAGGGCTGCTTGCGGAGAGTTAGAGAAATATTCAAGATATAAACAGATTCGGAGGAACATCTGTGTCAGGACATTCGAAGTGGAGTACGATCAAACGGAAAAAGGGCGCCATCGACGCGAAGCGTGGCAAGATGTTCACCGGGCTCATCAAGGAAATCACCGTGGCGGCCCGCATGGGCGGCGGCGATCCGGAAGGCAATCCCCGGCTGCGGTCCGCCGTGGCCTCGGCCAAGGCCGAGAACATGCCCAAGGAGAATATCGACCGGGCCATCAAGAAAGGGACCGGCGAGCTTGAGGGGTTGGTGTACGATGAAATCACCTATGAGGGCTACGGTCCCGGCGGGGTGGCGGTGCTGGTGGAATGCCTGACCGACAACAAGAATCGTTCCGTGGCCGATATCCGCCATTTTTTCGCCAAGAGCGGCGGCAATCTCGGCGAATTCGGCTGCGTCGCCTGGATGTTCGAGAAAAAGGGACAGATCGTGGTGGACAAGGAGTCCATTTCCGAGGACAAACTCATGGATCTCGCCCTGGAGGCCGGCGCCGAGGACGTGGTCGAGGAGGAGACGGAATTCCAGGTGCTGACCGCTCCCGAGGATTTCGACACCATCCGGGAGACCCTGGTGAACGGCGAGGTGACCGTGGCCCAGGCCTCCGTGGCCATGATTCCCAAGACCACGGTGGAGATCACCGACGAGAAAGTGGCCCGGCAGATCTTGAAATTGTTGGAAAATCTCGAGGACCACGACGACGTGCAGCATGTTTACGCCAACTTCGATATCAGCGATGAAATCATGGAAGCGATTTCGTGAGGTGGCGTGACGGCCGGCCGGGATGCCTCCGCGCCGAGGTCCCGGCCGGGGTGACCTTGGCTTTACCATTGACGTTGGGCGCCCATGTCGCGGCTTGAACGGCTTCGCATCCTCGGGGTGGATCCCGGCTCCAGGGCCACGGGTTACGGGGTGATCGAAGCCGTGGGCGGCCGCCTCGGTTTTGTCTGCTGCGGTGTCATCCGGACCGGGGACCAGGAGTGCTTTGCCGACCGGCTGAAGATCATCCACGACGGCATCTGCGAGGTCATCGAAAAGCAAGCGCCGGAGGTGGCCGCGGTGGAAGATATTTTCGTGGCCATCAATCCCCGGGCCGCTCTCAAACTGGGGCAGGCCCGCGGGGTGGCGGTCCTGGCGGCCCTGCGCCACGGTCTGAAGGTCCACGATTACACCGCCCTCAAGGTGAAGGAGGCGGTGGTGGGGTACGGCCAGGCCGATAAAAGCCAGGTGCAGCGGATGGTGCGGGTCTTGCTGCGGTTGTCGGCCTCCCCCAGTCAGGATGCCGCCGATGCCCTGGCCGTGGCCATCTGCCATGCCAATCACTCCTCTGGCTACGGGAAGATCGTCTCATGATTGCCAGCCTGCGCGGCGAACTCCAGCATAAAAGTCAGGATCGCGCCATCGTCGATGTCGGTGGCGTGGGGTACGAAGTTCTCCTCTCCCTGAACAGCCTCGAACGGCTGCCGGGG
>Ga0214472_10004421_pt1 | contig 14839 bp, 16 predicted proteins | sample RVTome_6_FD_207662 | JGI IMG/M metagenome (GOLD analysis project Ga0214472, IMG submission 207662) | Soil microbial communities from uranium-contaminated site in the Upper Colorado River Basin, Wyoming, United States - RVT140D175 | ecosystem: Environmental > Terrestrial > Soil > Contaminated >...
CTCGGAGCTGGTCGATGGCATCGTCCGTGAGCTGAAGGACGCCGGGGGAAGCGTGCGCGGGGAGGTTGTCCGTGCTCCCGTCGCCCACACGGCTCGGACCATCCTCGACGTGGCGAAGGAGGAAGGCGCGGGGCTCATCGTCATGGGCACCCGGGGCCTCTCGGACTGGGACCGGCTGCTCGTGGGGAGCGTCGCGCACAAGGTCGTCCACCTCGCCGACCTCCCGGTGCTGATCGTGCGGTAAGGACCGAGGCTGCCTCCTCAGCGTCCGAAGAATCAGCTCAGTCCGGGGCCATCCGCGGGTGGAGCGAGGCAGCATCGCGACCACCGGCTCGTTCATGGGCACGGGCCACAGCTGCGATCACGTCGTCACGGGTCAGGATCCCGACCACGTGGTGCTCCTGGTCGATGACGGGAACGCGGTTCACGCCGCCTTCGGACATGACGACGGCCGCGGCTGCGACCGACTGGTCGGCCTCCACCGTCAACGCGCGCCCAGTCATGACATCGCCCACGGCCTTCCCCGCGCGTGCCAGCACATGCTCGAAACGAAGCCATGGCCCCGACGTCGCGGCGGCGTGGAGCGGCACATCAGCCGCCTTGAACAGGTCGCGCAGGGTCACCACCCCGACCACGACGCCATTCTCGACCACCGGTCCACCGGCGACCTTGGCCCGCTCGAGTTCCAAGGCGGCGTCGTCGAGCGACTGCTCAGGCCGGAGGGCCACGACGTTCTTCGTCATGGAGTCCCGCACCGAACCGAGCTCCAGTCTCTGCTCGTTCCCGCTCGTGTCGTCCATGACGAACCTCCCACCACTCCCCTGCGGGTCCCTCGACCCTACCGCGTCCCTAGCTTGCGATCTGCCTCGAGCACGTTGAGACGTGAGCGGTACTCCGCCTCGTCGATCTCTCCGCGAGCGAATCGTTCCTGAAGGATCTCCTTCGGATCGCGGTGTCTGTCGGGGCCCCCTGCCTCGGGTCTGATCGCCCGCGCGATGACCCAGACGAGGACGACGATGACCACCCACGAGATCACCATCCACATGATGCCCCAGCTCCCGTCGTGCCATCCGTACGGCATCATGACGACCTCCTGCCTCCTACCACGATTGCTCTATTCCTCCGGCGCGAAGGCCTGGAAGAACGTCGGGAACGTGAGCACGAGCCCGACGGCCACCAGCACGGCCGTCCACGTGAAGATGCTGCTCGCTTTGGGGTTCCTCCCTCGCAACCCGATGCCGAGGACGACCCATGCCACGACGAACGCGATGACAGCGACGATCGTCTTGCCCGAGAGGGGACCGACCGACGTGGACCATTCGAGCCAGGACTTGACCCCCTCGTTCGCCTCCGCAAGCATGGTTAGCACCCCGAGAACGAGCGCCCCGATCCCCGCCGCGAGGAACACCGCGGCGACCGGCCCGAACGGCTTGTCCACGCCGGTCCCAGGACCGGATACCTGCTGCATGAAGCTGCTCTCTTCCATGGTCTCCACCCTCCTAGTGGACGGGAGCGGCCTTCGTGATGAAAGCGCCCAGCGCCCCGGCGACGCCCGCGATCAGGAACGAGGCCGTAAAGAACACCATCAGCGCCTTCCGGACCCCTTGGTGCTTGACGAGCGAGGTCCCGTAATAGGTGACGGTGAACGCCACGGCCGTCGCGAGCAGCGGCGCGATCCACGCGATGTGCTCCTTCCACTCCATGCCGAACTCGTGCCAATCGGCCGTGCTCGGGTTGGCCACCAGCAGTGACTTGGGGCTGTCCGCCGCCGTGCTCCGGTACCACGGATACACGACCCAGGTGCCGGTGATAACGGTCGCCCACGCGGCGATCGCCATGACCCAGGTCCCGATCTCAAGGCGGCGGGTCCGCGTCATGATGCCCTTCTCGCTCAGCTCGCCGGATCGAAGGCTCCAGAATTCGGCGAACCCCCCGGCGAACGCCAGGAGGAACAGGGCACCCAACCCCATGCCGTGGACGACCGCCCACCATTCCCTGTACGTGAGATGCATGGCTCCCCCTCCTCTGATCCGGCTTCCGTGCTCGAGCCTAGTGTGATGAGGGCGACGAGCGCACCCTAGGGCATCCTGGCCTGCGCAAGGAGGGTAAGGAGTCCCGGTCGTTCGGCCCGAGGATGACGGGACGGATGACCCGTTCGCCTCCGCCCTGCGGCATGTTCCCATGCCCATGGAGGTGACCGACATGGCGCGATGGGAAGGATTCAGCCAGTGCCCCGGCTGCGGATACGACTTCGCCACCGGCGAAGGAGAGCGTTCATGCGCGTGGGGTGACTGCCCCTATCTCCCTGAGGAGCTGGACGTGTTCTGCCCCCAGTGTCGGTTCAACTTCCTCACGATGGAGGGGAACCCGCCCTGCGCCGACACTCTGACGTGCGAGCACTCGGTCGAGCCGATGTCGCATGTCGGAAACATGAGGCGTTGGCGAGAAGGCCGGACGCCCGCCTCCAGCACCGACTGAACGCCTGCATCTCGAGGTCGGGCAGCCGCGTGGGCCGAGGGGCCCAACGATAGTGGGACGCACGGCCCCCTCGTCCGCCTGCGTTCGCTGGAACCCTGTTGGTAAGCGAAAAGGAGGCGACATGGATCCGCAGGACGAGGTTCTCTCACTGGTGCTGTTCTCCGGCACCGACGACAAGTTGAACGCCGCCGCTGTGCTGGCGGTGGGGGCAGCGGCGATGGGCCGCAAGGTCGACGTGTTCCTTCAGTATTGGGCCCTCGACGCCTTCCGGGCCGATCGGGTGCTCAAGGACCACGGGGTGGCCCCCGAGGCCGGCGAGTGGGGGCACGAGCTCGTGCAACGCCACGGGACCCAGCACTGGAGCGAGCTCTTCCGCCAGGCGAAGGAGATCGGCGACGTGGGCCTCCACGCATGCTCGCTCTCGATGGAGATGTTCGGCATCACGAAGGACGATCTCGACCCCCTGGTCGACGACGTGGAGGGGGTGGCCGCGTTCATCGCCGCGGCCAACGGTCCGGTGACCTTCATCTAAAGGAGGTGGGAACGATGACGCTCGCGATGCGCGTGGACCGCCTGATCGATGCCCGGGGCATGCCGTGTCCCGGTCCGCTGATGGCCCTGATCGGGGCCATCCGCGAGGGCGCAGTGGGGGACGTGGTCGAGATCCTCTCGACCGACGAGGGCTCCAAGACCGACATCCCTGCCTGGGTCCGCAAGGCCCGCCACGAGCTGGTGGAGGTCATGCCGGAGGAGGGCTTCGCCCGGTTCGTGGTCAAGAAGGCCCGGTGACGCGGGGATGCCGGCACGGGTGGTAGTGCTGGGCGGGGGCGTCGGTGGGACCCTCGCCGCGAACCTGTTGGCGAAGGAGCTCGGCCACGACGTGAAGGTCACGGTGGTCGACCACACGGGGATGCACGTCTACCAGCCCGGGTTCCTGTACGTGGCCCTCGGCCAGGCGAACGGCCGCTGGCTCGCCCGCGACGAGCGCACGCTGCTGCGCAGGGACGTGGATCTTGCGGTCGAGCGGGCCGTGCGGATCCACCCCGACGCCGGCACCGTTGAGCTCGAGCGGGGCGGCACCCTCGACTGGGACTACCTCGTGATCGCCACCGGGGCCCGGCTCGTCCCCGATGCAGTGCCGGGCCTGGCACAGGGCGCGCACGAGTTCTACTCGCTGGAGGGGGCGCAGCGACTGCGCGAGGCCCTCCGGACGTTCCGAGGCGGGCGGATCCGCGTGGGGATCGCCGGCATCCCCTACAAGTGCCCGCCGGCACCCGTCGAGTTCGTGTTGATGCTCGACGGGTACCTGCGGAAGCGAGGGGTACGCGAACGGAGCGAGATAACGTTGCTCTCGCCGCTCAACCGCGCGTTCACGATCGAGAGCGCGTCGAAGCTGGTCCAGCCGATCATGGAGCGGCGCGGCATCGGGCTCGAGACGTTCTTCAACGTCGAATCCGTGGACCCATCGGCCGGCGTCGTCGAGTCCCTCGAGGGCGAGAAAGCCGAGTACGACCTGCTCGTGCTGGTGCCGCCCCACCGCGGGCAACTGGTCATCGACGAGTCGAGCCTCGGTGACCCCGGCGGCTGGCTGCCGACGAACAGGCACACCCTGGAACTCGAAAGGCACGAGCGGATCTTCGCCATGGGCGACGCGACGAACCTCCCGATCTCAAAGAGCGGGTCGACGGCCCACTTCGAAGCCCCCGTCGTGGCCAGCCGGATCGCGTCGTTGGTCCACGGCACGGCACCCAAGACGAACTACGGCGGCCGGGTGATGTGCTTCCTGGAGACCGGCGATGGCCGCGCGACGGCGCTCCGCTTCGACTACGAGCACCCCCCGACGCCCCCTAAGCCGAGCAGGGCGTGGCACGCCGCGAAATGGATGTTCAACCGCCTGTACTGGGAGACGGTCCCGCAGGGCCGGATCCCTGAGCGGGCTTCGAAAGGAAGGGGTGAAGGATGAGCACGACAATCGCCAAGAGGCTGGACCTGAAGGGCCTCGCCTGTCCGCTTCCAATCGCGAGGACGGCCCAGGGCATCCGGGAGCTGCGATCGGGAGAGCTGATCGAGGCCCTCGCAACCGATCCGGGCTCGGTCCCAGACTTCGCGGCGTGGTGCCGCGCGACGGGCAACGAGCTCGTGGAGCAGAGGGAGGACGGCGGCGTCTACCGCTTCCTCATCAGGAAGAAGTGAGGTGAGACCCATGGTGATGACTGAGACACATGTCGAGGCCGAGGAGGCCGCCGAACACGTCCCGCACCAGAAGCTCGTCATCTTCGCGTGGAGTGGAGACCTCGACAAAGTGTGGCCGACGCTGATCCTCGCGACCAGCGGGGCTGCGATGGGGATGCAGACAACCGTGTTCTTCACGTTCTGGGGGCTCTTCCCGCTCGTGAAGGACGAGGTCCGGATCACCGGCGAGAACTGGATGCAGAAGCTGCTGTCGACGATGGACCGACCGGGCCTGGAGCATCTGAAGCTGGGCAAGATGAACTTCGCCGGCGCGGGGCCGGCCATGATGAGGAAGCTGGCCAAGGAGCACCACGTCGCGAGCCCCACTGAGCTGATCGAGCTGGCGAAGGACCTCGGCGTGAAGCTCGTGCCATGCCAGATGACCATGGACCTGCTGGGACTCACCTCCGAGGACCTGATCGACGGCCTCGGGGAGCCGACCGGTGCGACGACAGCCCTGCTCGAAGCGCAGGACGCCGTGGCGCTCTTCATCTGAGAGTGAATGGAACTCGGTGGAGGTGGACGAAGATGAACCAGATGACCGTTCGGTATCAGGAAGGGGACCGCCTCGAGATCGACGTTCGGGGCCACCGCGTGATCGTGGACCAGCCCCTCGGAGCGGGGGGAGCCGACGAAGGGCCGACCCCGACGGAGCTGTTCATCGCGGGACTCGCGAGCTGCGTGGGTTTCTATGCCGAGCGGTTCCTCCGCCGGCACTCGCTGCCGGTCGACGGCCTGGAGGTCCGGTGCCAGTTCGCCATGGATCCCGATGCTGCGCGGGTCGCGTCGGTTCAGCTGGGGGTGGTGGTTCCGGCGTTCCTGAACGAGTCGCACCGCCGGGCCCTCCTGGCCGTGGTCGACCACTGCACGGTCCACAACTCGATCCGGCAGGAACCGGAGGTGGGCATCGCGGTGCAGATCCACTCTGCGGCTGCCTGATCGCCAACCCGAACAAGCGATCCGCCCGGCGGAGCGATCCCGCCGGGCGGATCGGTCTAGCCGGAGCTCACGCGGCCTTGATCGTCTTGGCGGTCTTGATCGGGATCTCCGTCGCCTTCGGCGGCTCGATCTCCTTCGCCGCCTTCGGCACGGTCACGGTCAGGACGCCGTCCGTGTACTCGGCCTCGATCGCCTTCTCGTCGATGCCCTTTGGCATCGGGATACGGCGCTCGAAGGAGCCAAACGAGGCCTCCATCCGGTAGTAGGCCTCCTCCTTCCGCTCGCCGCGAACGACGAGCTCGCCGCCATCGACCTCCACGGAGACATCCTCGCGTGGGTCGATACCCGGGAGCTCGACCCGTACGATCAGGTCGCCGTCTTTGGCGTAGACATCCGTCGCCGGGAGGAACGGCCGGCGCACGAACAGCGGAACGACCGGGTACGCGATCCGGCCGTGGGCCCCCAGGAACCGCCGGAGCGAGTCGTCCATCCGACGCTCCAGGTCCGTGATCTCGTCCCAATAGTCGAGCATCCTTCCTCACCTCCTTCCCATACCACACTAGGAAGGCGGCCCACCGGACCGTAGGGCGCTGGGTCCCCTCACGTTCGGGACGATTGGCCCGGCATTTGGGCTCTGGGTGAAGGTGGCCCCTGGCCGGCCAGCGGTTGGCTTCGACCCGATCCACCATGGAGTCGAGACAAGCGGAGATCTGGGACGGGTCGAATCGCGCCCCTCTCTTCGCCTCGAGACAGATAGCGTTGCCACCCTCCTCAGGCTGTATCCGCGCCGCGGCGACCTTCCGGTGCTCGTCCGTTGGGCACTTGCACCGCCCCTCCTGGCATTCCTGGAACGCCCGGAGCAGCTCCTCGCGATGCCCGGCCACCTCGGTCAGCTCGATGGACACCGCCGTTCGTTCCAGGCGGATCCGGTACCGAGCCATGGGGACAGGCCACCGCCCTCCCGCCCGGGATTGAGGCTGGAGGGCCCGCGGGGAGGGGGCCGGACGGCCGCGGTGGCCCCTCCTTCCCTCGCCCATGCTCCACGAAGGCGCGGACACCTCGAGGAGGAGCGCGAAGGATGAGCCAGGGCGCGGCGAAGCGGCACGTCACGGTGGACGGGAACGAGGCGGCGGCCAGGATCGCCCATGCGGCGAGCGAGGTCATCGCCATCTACCCGATCACGCCATCGTCGCCCATGGGCGAGCTCGCGGATGCGTGGTCAACCGCGGGCATGCCCAACGTGTGGGGGGCCGTCCCCGAGGTCGTCGAGATGCAGAGCGAGGGCGGGGCCGCCGGCGCGCTCCACGGCGGCCTCCAGGCAGGGGCCATGTGTACGACGTTCACGGCGTCGCAGGGGCTCCTGCTGATGATCCCGAACATGTTCAAGATCGCCGGGGAGCTGACCTCCACGGTATTCCACGTAGCGTCCCGCGCCGTCGCCACGCACGCGCTGTCGATCTTTGGGGACCACAGCGACGTGATGGCGGCCCGGTCCACAGGGTGGGCCATGCTGGCCTCCTCCTCGGTGCAGGCGGCCCAGGACCTGGCGGTCGTGGCGCATGCCTCCACGCTCGGGGCCCGGGTTCCGTTCCTGCACTTCTTCGACGGGTTCCGCACCTCGCACGAGATCAACGTCATCGAGCCGGTGGAGGACGACGTGCTCCGGACGATGATCGACGACCACCTGGTCAGGGCCCACCGGGAGCGGGCCCTGTCCCCGGACCATCCCGTGCTGCGTGGCTCGGCCCAGAACCCCGACGTGTTCTTCCAGGCCCGAGAGGCGGCGAACCCCTTCTACGCCATCACCCCTGCGGTCGTGCAATGGACGATGGACCGCTTCGCTGAGCTCACAGGGCGCAGCTATCACCTGTTCGACTACTCCGGGCACCCGGAGGCCGAGCGCGTGATCGTTCAGATGGGCTCGGGAGTCGGAGCCGTGCAGGAGACGATCGAGCGCCTGACGGTAGCCGGCGAGAAGGTCGGGGTCCTGGAGGTCCGGCTGTTCCGGCCCTTCTCCACTCAGGCCTTCGCGGCGGCGCTCCCGCGCACGCTGAAGGCCCTGGCGGTGCTGGACCGGACCAAGGAGCCCGGTGCCCCCGGCGAGCCGCTATACCAGGACGTCGTCACGGCTCTGACCGAAGAGGTGGCCGCCGGAAGGTTCCCGGCCATGCCCAGGGTCATCGGCGGCCGGTACGGCCTGTCGTCCAAGGAGTTCGATCCCTCCATGGCCAAGTCCGTGTTCGACGAGCTGGCCAAGCCCGCGCCGAAGAACCACTTCACGGTGGGCATCTACGACGACGTGAGCCACACCAGCTTGGAAGTCGACCGGTCGTTCTCCACCGAGCCGGACGACGTGGTGCGAGCCGTGTTCTACGGCCTGGGCGCCGACGGGACCGTGAGCGCGAACAAGAGCTCGGTCAAGATCATCGGCGACGCTACCGACCTGTTCGCCCAGGGATACTTCGTCTACGACTCGAAGAAGGCCGGGGCCCTGACAGTCTCGCACCTCCGCTTCGGGCCCCGCCCGATCCGGTCCACGTATCTCGTCAGGCGGGCCAATTTCGTGGCCTGCCACCAGTTCCACTTCCTGGAGCGGATGGACGTCCTGGAGGTGGCCGGGCGGGGGGCCAGGTTCCTGCTGAACAGCCCGTACGGGCCCGACGAGGTCTGGGAGCACCTCCCGGTCGAGACGCAGCGCCAGGTCATCGACAAGGAGCTGAGGCTCTTCGTGGTCGACGCCCAGAAGGTGGCGAACGAGGTTGGCCTGGGAGCGCGCATCAACACGGTCCTCCAGACGTGCTTCTTCGCCCTGGCGGGAATCCTGGACCAGGAGGAGGCCATCGCCCGCATCAAGCAGGCCATCGAAAAGAGCTACGGCAAGCGAGGCAAGGCGGTCCTGGAGATGAACTACGCGGCCGTGGACAAGGCCCTGGAGGGGCTCCACGAGGTGATCGTTCCCAAGACCGTGGCCGGCGGGCTCCACATGCTTCCCCCGGTCTCACCCGAGGCCCCCGACTTCCTGCAAAGGGTCACGGCGAAGATGATCGCCGGACAGGGGGACCTCCTGCCCGTCTCGGCGCTCCCGGTGGATGGCTCCTTCCCCACCGGCACGGCGAAGTGGGAGAAGCGGTCCATCGCCCACGAGATCCCCATCTGGGATCCCGACATCTGCATCGACTGCGCGAAGTGTTCCCTGGTGTGCCCGCACGCGGCCATCCTGATGAAGGTGTTCGAGCCCATCGCGGCCGATCAGGCGCCGGGATCGTTCCAACACAAGGAGTGGCGCGACCGGGAGAACCCGGGCCTGTGGATGACCATCCAGGTCGCGCCCGACGATTGCACGGGATGCGGTGTATGCGTGGACGTCTGCCCGGCCAAGAGCAAGGAGGAGGTCAGGCACAAGTCCATCAACATGGAGCCCAAGGCCGAGCACCTCGAGGCTGAGCGGGCCAACTTCGCATTCTTCGAGGGGATCGCGCCGCCCGACAAGCGGGACGTCAAGGTGGCTTCGATCAAGGGCTCGCAGATGCTCGAGCCATTGTTCGAGTTCTCGGGAGCCTGCGCAGGCTGTGGCGAGACCCCGTACCTGAAGCTCCTGTCGCAGATGTTCGGGGACCGGATCCTGATAGCGAACGCCACCGGATGCTCGTCGATCTACGGCGGGAACCTCCCCACGACGCCGTGGGGCGTCGGGCGGGACGGGCGCGGCCCGGCCTGGTCGAACTCGCTGTTCGAGGACAACGCCGAGTTCGGGCTGGGGATGCGCCTCGCCATCGACCACCAGGCCACCCACGCGCGCGAGCTGCTCGCGGAGCTGGCCTCGGAGGTGGGGCCCGACTTGGCCGACGAGCTCCGTTCGGCCGACCAGTCCACCGAGGCCGGCATCCACGACCAGCGGAAGCGGGTGGCCGATCTGAAGCGGCGCCTGGAACCGCTCGAGTCGTACGAGGCCCGCGAACTGCTCTCGCTGGCGGACGCGCTCGTCCGAAAGAGCGTGTGGATCGTGGGCGGGGACGGCTGGGCCTACGACATCGGGTTCGGCGGCCTAGACCACGTCCTGGCCACCGGGCGCGACGTCAACATCTTGGTCCTAGACACGCAGGTGTACTCGAACACAGGAGGGCAGGCGTCGAAGGCCACTCCCCGAGGCGCCGTCGCCAAGTTCGCGACCGGCGGCAAGCGCATCGGGCGGAAGGACCTGGGGATGATCGCGGCCGCGTACGGCAACGTCTACGTGGGGCAGGTGGCCATGGGAGCCGACAACGCCCAGTCCGTCAAGGCGCTCGCAGAGGCCGAGTCCTGGCACGGGCCCTCCGTGGTCATCGCGTACAGCACGTGCATCGAGCACGGCATCGACATGTCCACGTCGATGACGCACCAGGGCGAGGCCGTGAAGTCCGGGTTCTGGCCCCTGTACCGGTATGACCCGCGGCACGAGAGGGATGGCGATCTGCCGTTCCAGCTCGACAGCAGGCCGCCTAGCATGCCGGTGAGGGACTTCCAAGCCAAGGAGGCGCGGTTCGCTATGCTCGCGCGATCCCGGCCTCGGGAGCATGCTGAGCTCCAGAGGCTGGCCCAGGCGGACGCGGAGGAGCGATGGCACTTCTACGAGCAGCTCGCCGGCGTGGAGCGTCACCCTCCCGGCCGGCTGGAGGACCACGAGGGCAGGGCCGAGCCGCCCGCCGAAGAGGAGGAGGTTGAACCATGGGCGCCGACCTGAGAACCCGCTACCTGGGGATGGAGCTGCCGAACCCCGTGGTGCCGTCGGCCTCGACGCTCTCGTCCCGGATCGACACGCTGAAGCGACTGCAGGACGCCGGAGCGTCGGCGGTCGTGATGCAGTCACTGTTCGAGGAGCAGATCGAGCGCGAGGGGCTGGAGATCCACCTCGTGCTGGAGCGGGGAACCGAGAGCTTCGCCGAGGCGCTGACCTACCTCCCCGAGCTCGAGGACTACAACATCGGGCCCGAGGCATACCTCAGGCACCTGGAGCTCACGAAGCGGGAGCTGGAGATCCCGGTGATCGGCTCCCTGAACGGCTCATCGCCGGGTGGGTGGGTCCGCCACGCCAGGCTGATCGAGGATGCAGGGGCCGACGCCCTGGAGCTGAACGTCTACTTCGTGGCTGCCGACCCGGACCTGACGTCGGCGGAGGTCGAGCAGCTGTACATCGACCTCGTGGAGGCCGTGCGGTCCTCGGTGGAGATCCCGCTGGCGGTCAAAGTCGGTCCGTTCTTCAGCTCGATGGCGAACATGGCTCGGCGGCTGGTCGAGGCGGGGGCCGACGGGCTCGTGCTGTTCAATCGGTTCCTCCAGCCCGACATCGACCTCGAGACCCTCGACGTCGACCCCACGCTGCACCTCTCGACCTCGGAGGAGCTCCGGCTGCCGCTGCGTTGGATCGCGATCCTGCGTGGGAGGGTGGACACCTCGCTTGCGGCGACCACGGGCGTGCACACGTGGGAGGACGCGGTGAAGCTGCTCCTCGCGGGAGCCGACGTGACGATGATGGCGTCCGCGCTGTTCAAGCACGGCCCGGAGCACGTGACTACCGTGCTGGACGGGATCCGCACCTGGCTCGACGAGCACGAGTACGAGTCGGTGGAGCAGGCCAAGGGCAGCGTGAGCCAGGCGGCGTGCCCCGATCCCGTTGCCTTCGAGCGGTCGAACTACATGCGTGCCGTGGTGAACTACACGAGCCCCTACGATTGGCGGGCCGCCCCGAGCGAGCCGAGAGCCTAGATCGCAGGAAATCACCGCCTATGCCGCCTGCACGTACGGGACGTAGTCCGGGTACCATATCTCGTCGTCCACGGCCGGTTCGATCTCATCGTCGCGGAGGTGCCGGCCGACGCCACCGTCCCGCGCGCAGCGAACGACGGCCACCGCGATCGCCCTGGAGACCCGTCGCAGCTCCGACTGGTGCGGGTAGAGCGCCCCGCGGTCCAGCCGCTCGGTCGAGATCTGCTCGGCCAAGGTCTGGGCCGCAACCAGGAACATCTCATCGGTGACCTCCCGGGCCTCCGCAACCACGACCCCGAGCCCAATGCCGGGGAAGCAGAACGCGTTGTTCGCCTGGCCGATGACATGGGTCCCTTCGCCGCGCACGACCGGGTCGAAGGGGCTGCCGGTCGCCACGATGGCGCGACCGCGGCTCCACTCCAGGATGTCCGAGGGAAGGGCCTCCGTCTTCGACGTCGGATTCGACAGCGGCATGACGATCGGTGTGGGCGCGTGTGCGGCCATCTCCCGGATCGCCGGCTCCGTGAACGCCCCCCGCGTGCCGCTGGTACCGATCAGCACCGTCGGCCGCACGTGCCGAACCGCCGTCTCGAGATCGTGCCACTCGGCGCTCTCGAAGCCGTAGTGGCGCATCTCCTCGAGCCCGAGGGCGAATTCCCGCTTGTCGTCGTCCAGGGACGTACGCCCCTCGAACGTCAGGCCTCGAGAGTCGATCTGCACGAGCGCCCGCCGGATGACGTGCTGCGGGGCACCTTCGAGGAGCATCGCGGCACGGACCAGACGAGCGATGCCGATGCCCGCCGCGCCCGCTCCGACAAACACCAGGCGCTGGGCATCGAGGGGCTCGTCGAGCAACCGGAGGGCTGAAAGGATACCGCCGACCACGACTGCAGCCGTCCCTTGGATGTCATCGTTGAAGCTCGTGACGCGGTGGCGGTAGCGGTCGAGCAACCGGATGGCGTTGTGCTGCTTGAAGTCCTCCCACTGGAGCAGCGCATGGGGGAAGACCTGCACCACACCGTCCACGAAGGCCTCGACGAACCTCTCGTACTCTGGCCCGCGAAGACGCGCCTGCCGGTAGCCGACATAGTATGGGTCGCTCAGAAGGGTCTCGTTGTCGGTCCCGACGTCGAGCGACACGGGCAACGTGAGCCCAGGGTAGATACCGGCGCCGGCCGTGTACAGTGCCAACTTCCCTATCGGGATGCCCATGCCGCCGGCGCCCTGATCGCCGAGACCCAGGATGCGCTCGTTGTCGGTTGCCACGATCAACCGCACGTCCTCGTGGCGCGCGTTCGACAGCAGCTCCGGGATGTGGTCGATGTCGTCGGGCGTGAGCCACAGGCCGCGCGGCCGACGCAGGATGTGGCTGTACTCCTGGCAGGCACGCCCCACCACCGGCGTGTATACGATCGGCATGAGCTCCTCGAGGTTCTCGATCAGCACCCGATAAAAGAGGGTCTCGTTTCGGTCCTGGAGCGCCGCCAGACCAACGAACTTCTCGAGGTCAACGACCTTGCGCCGGATCTTCTCCATCTCGAGCGCACATTGCTCCTGGATCGTCATCACCCGGGGGGGCAGGAGCCCATGCAATCCGAACAGGTTGCGCTCGCGTTCGGTGAACGCGGTGTCCTTGTTGAGGAGCGGGTGCTCGAGCAGCTCGGCCCCCCGGTAGGGGACCGGCGCGAGCGACCCGATGCGCAGGGCCCGGACCCAGGCGTGATCGCCCGGCCCCTCGCGGAGTCCGGTGATCGTCATGCCGCAACCACCTCCCTCGCGGGCAGCTTCGAGAGCTCGTCGACAACCTCACCGATGACCTCCCTCGCGTCCCCGAAGAGCATCTGCGTCTTGTCCAGGTAGAACAGCTCGTTGTCGATGCCGGCGAAGCCGGAACGCATCGACCGCTTGACCACGACGACGGATCGTGCCTGGTCCACATCGAGGATCGGCATCCCGTAGATCGGGCTGTGCTGGTCGTGGCGTGCGGCCGGGTTGACCACGTCGTTCGCGCCGACAACGAGCACGACGTCAGCCTGCGGGAGCTCGGGGTTGATGGCGTCGAGGTCGAAGAGCAGGTCGTAGGGAACGTTTGCCTCGGCCAGGAGGACATTCATGTGACCCGGCATCCGGCCGGCCACTGGGTGAATCGCGAACCTCACCTCGACGCCGCGCCGCATCAACATGTCGGAGAGCTCGCGGATCTTGTGCTGCGCCTGAGCTGCGGCCGCACCGAAGCCCGGGACGACGACGACCAGGCGGGCCGAGTCGAGCAAGAGCGCCGTCTCCTCTGGGCTCGTGGTCCGGACCGGCAGCTCCTCCATCCGAGCGGCCGTCTCTTTGGCGCCGAAGCCGCCGAACAGGACGTTCGCGAACGACCGGTTCATAGCCCGGCACATGATGATCGACAGCAAGAGACCACTCGACCCGTCGAGGGCGCCCGCGATGATCAGCAGCTTGTTGTCGAGTACGAAGCCCATCATCGCCGCCGACAGGCCGGCGTAGCCGTTGAGCAGGGAGATCACGGTCGGCATGTCGGCGCCGCCGATCCGGATCACCAGCATGACACCGAACGCGAGCGCCACCACGATAAGGATCGGGAAGAGCGATGACCGGCCGGGGTTGCCGACCAGGGATCCGACGATCACCAGGCCGGCAGCCAAGATCGACAGGTTGAACACATTCTGGCCCCGGAAGATCCAGGGACGGTCGCGGGCGATCCCTTGCAGCTTCCCGAAGGCGACCAGCGACCCGCTGAAGGTCAGATACCCGAGCAGGACCTCGAGGCCGAGGGCCACCATAGTGACCTTCCCGATATCCGGCTCGTGGAGGTAGAACTCGGCGGTGCCGACCAAGCCGGCGGCGAGCGCACCGAACGCATGGGACAGGGCCGTGCGCTGAGGGACCGCCGTCATGGGAACCAGGAGGCCAAGCGGTATCCCAGCGGCGGAGCCGAGAACGAGTGCGATGAGGATCCACTGGTATTCGACGATCTGATGGTTGAGGAGCGTCGCGATGATGGCGAGGACCATGCCGATCTCGCCCGTCTTCACACCGCGACGAGCCGTCGTCGGGTCGGACAACCACTTGAGGGCGAAGATGAAGCACGCCGCGCTCATCAGGTAGCCGAGGTCGAGTACGAAGTCGCTCACGGCGTTGTCTCCTGCGGCCGCCTCACCCGCTGCTTCGTCTGGGCGTCGCGCCGATGGAACATCTTCAGCATCCGGTCCGTGATCAGGAAGCCGCTCACGACGTTGGTCATCGATGCGAAGACGGCGACGGCCCCGAGCACGCTCGCGAGCGCCCCCTCGCCCGAGCCGGCCAGGATCAGCGATCCGACGAGCGAGATCGCCGAGATGGCGTTCGTGAGCGACATCAAGGGTGTGTGCAGCAGCCCCGGAATGCGCGTGATGACCTGGAACCCGAGGAACGAAGCCAGCACGAAGATGTA
>Ga0214472_10004422_pt1 | contig 14835 bp, 11 predicted proteins | sample RVTome_6_FD_207662 | JGI IMG/M metagenome (GOLD analysis project Ga0214472, IMG submission 207662) | Soil microbial communities from uranium-contaminated site in the Upper Colorado River Basin, Wyoming, United States - RVT140D175 | ecosystem: Environmental > Terrestrial > Soil > Contaminated >...
GCCGAAGTCGGCTGCCAGGGCGAGGTCGGCTCGGCCTCCGCCATGGCCGCGGCGGGTCTCGCGGCGGCGCTCGGGGGGAGCAACGCGCAGGTCGAAAACGCCGCCGAAATCGCGCTCGAGCATCATCTGGGCATGACCTGCGATCCGATCGGCGGTCTGGTGCAGGTGCCGTGCATCGAGCGGAACGCGCTCGGGGCAGTGAAGGCGGTCACAGCCGCGTCGCTGGCGCTCAGGGGCGACGGCTCGCATTTCGTGCCGCTCGACAATTGCATCGAGACGATGCGCCAGACCGGGCGCGATATGAGCGACAAGTACAAGGAGACGTCGCAGGGCGGCCTCGCCGTCAACGTCGTAGCCTGCTGACGCGCTCAGGCGATCCGCGCCCGGTTCTCGCGGTGCGGTGGAATTTCCCGAGACCTCCCGCTATCATGGAGCTTCGGAAGGGAGGGCCGACGATGCGCGGTCTCCGTCTCGTCGCTGCCGCTTGCGCGTTCGCCGCCTTGGCCACCGCCGCCCAGGCCGAGCGGCGGGTGGCCCTTGTTATCGGCAACGACGCGTATCGCGAGCTGCCGGTGCTCAAGAAGGCGGTCGCCGATGCGGAAAGCTTCGCCGCGGTGCTCGAAGAGAAAGGCTACGAAGTCATCCTGCGCCGCGATCTTACCCGCCAGCAAATGGACGGGGCGGCCGCCGCCTTCATCGAGCGGATCGAGCCGGGCGACACCGCCGTCTTCGTCTATTCCGGCCATGGCTGGAGCGACGGCGCGCAGAATTTTCTGGTCGGCACCGACGCGCCGAAGACCGGCTCGCAGGAATTCCTCGCGCGCATCTCGATCCCGCTCAGGAACGGCGTCAACGGCGTGCTCGACGAGATGGAGCGAAAGGGCGCGGGATTGAAGGTCGCGATCATCGACGCCTGCCGCGACAACCCGTTCGTCTCCTCGGTCGCCGGACGCTCGATCGGGCTCGGCCGCGGGCTCTCGCGGGTCGAGCCGCCGTCCGGCACCTTCGTCGTCTTCTCCGCCGATGCCGGCCAGACGGCGCTCGATCGCCTCTCCGACGCCGACACAGCGCCGAACAGCGTCTTCACGCGCAGCTTCCTCCCCTTGATTCGCGCCGACCGGCCGCTCCTCGACGCCATCAAGACGGCACAGACGAACGTGAATCGGCTCGCCCGCGCGGTCTCTCACGACCAACGTCCGGCCTATTACGACGCGGTCTTGGGCACCGCCTGCCTCTCGGAGCGCTGCCGGGGAATCGCGGTCGCGCCGGACGATACGCCGGACGAGAGCTCGCCTTCGACGGCGATCGCGGCGGACTATGCGCTCGCCGCACAGATCGGCACGGAGGCGGCGTGGGATGCGTTTCTCTCGAAGTATGCCGACCGGCCCGACGATTTCTATGTGAAGCTTGCGCGCGAAGCCCGGCAGAAGCTCGCCGTTGGAATCGCTCCGCCTGAGCCTGAGCCGCCAGTCTGCGAAGGCGGCGTCATCGCGAAGATCGCAGATGAACCCAGGTGTTTGCGGCCGGGGGACGCCTTCAGGGACTGCGATCAATGCCCCGAGATGGTGGTGATCCAGGCCGGCAGCTTCATGATGGGATCGCCGGAGAACGAAGCCGAGCGGTCCGGCGACGAGAACCCACAACATCGGGTGACGATCGCCGCTCCGTTCGCAGTCGCCAAGTTCGAGGTAACGTTCGACGACTGGGATGCCTGTGTGGCCGGCGGCGGCTGCGACGGCTACCGCCCGGACGATGCGGGATGGGGCCGCGGCGATCGGCCGGCGATCTACGTGAGCTGGGACGACGCCAAGGCTTATGTCGCGTGGCTGGCGCGCAGCACCGGCGGGGACTACCGGCTGCTCACCGAGGCAGAGTGGGAATATGCGGCCCGCGCCGGCGCGACGACGCCGTTCTCGACCGGCGGCGCGATCACGACAGACCAGGCAAATTTCAACGGCAACTACACCTATGGAGGCAGCCGCGAGGGCGTCTATCGGGAGAAGACCGTGGCCGTGGGGACGTTCCGTGCAAATTACTTCGGCCTGCACGATGTGCACGGCAATGTCTGGGAATGGGTGGAGGATTGCCACCACGACAGCTACAATGGGGCGCCGAGCGACGGATCGGCGTGGACGACCGGAAGCTGCGAGTACCGGGTGCTTCGCGGCGGGTCTTGGAGCAGCTATCCGAGTAACCTCCGCTCCGCGAATCGCAGCTCGAACTCGTCCCGCGTCCGGTACATCTTCCTCGGTTTCCGTGTTGCCCGAACGCTTGTTAACTCTTGAGTCCTAGCCTCCTTACCTCTTGAAAAGCCGGTGGCTGGGTGGGCTGCATTCCTCGATGTCGGACGTTGCACGCCGCACCGGGCCTGCTCTGGAAGCGCACTTTCAATTCCTGCTGTGGCTGATCCCTGCTATCGAGAAGTTCCCACGAAGCCAGAACTTTCCACTCGGCGATCGAATACAAGCGACGGCACTGGGGTTCTCGAATCCTGATCAAAGCCAGTAGCGCTCCGCGATCTGCTAATCCTCTTTGGGAGCGCTCAGGCGGCCGACCGCGGTTCCTCAGCTTTCTGAAGATATGGCGTAAGGTCGCGGCCGCGGGAAATCAGGATGACGCCAAGCGCCTCGGTCATGCCGCGCACGGTGACGACTTCTTCCGGAAACGAATTTTCGGGCAGGCCGGCGCCCGCCCACACGTCGGACGAGGCGACGATCTGGACGCCGCGTTCCTTGGTCAGGCTCTCCAGGCGGCTCGCGACATTCACCACCGGCCCGATCACCGTCGTCGATGCCGACGCGCGATGGCCGATCCGGCCGAGCACCAACGGACCGACATGCAGGCCGACGCCGATTCTCAGCGGCGCCGGAAGCTCGCTGCCGAGCTCGGCGTTGAGTTTTTCGAGCGCGGCGTCGATTCGCATCGTCGCAATGAGCGCGGCACGGCAGGCCAGCGGGGTCGGCCAGTTGATGCCGAAGAGCGCCATCAGGCCGTCGCCAAGATATTTGTCGATCCAGCCGCCCGAAGACGTCACCGCGTCGCCGACCTCGGCGAAGAAGCGGTTGAGCAGGAAGACGGTGTCGTAGGGAAGCCGCGCCTCGCTCAAGGCTGTAAAGCCGCGGATGTCGAGGAAAAGGACCGCAAGCGTCTGTTCCACACCTGCGTCCTCCGGTGTCTCGGGAAGAAGCCGGCGCCGGCCGACAGGCGGATGCACGAGACGCGTGACCTTCAGGTCGCCCCGAGGCCGGAGCTGGCAAGCAAGCCGCACGGTATCCGCCGCATTGATCCTGGCCAAGGTGGCGCCTTCCGCCGCGTTTGGCGGCGGCACGCGGTCGTCGGCGTCGTCAATGCTGACGCGGCAGGTCGAGCAGCGCGCCCGCCCGCCGCAGACCGAAGCATGCGGCACGCCCGACATACGGCTGATCTCAAGCAACGTCGGGCCGACCGGCGCCAGCACCGAGGGCCCTGCGGAGTAGCTGATCCGGATGCGCCGGCGTCTCCGCCTGAGCAGCGCGCGCGCCGCGATAACGCCGCCGACCGCGGCGATCAGGGCCGCGGCAGTCCACACGCCGTAGGCCCGCACGTCGTCGGGGGTCAGCGTTCGGGCGGCCGGCGCCGCCGAAACGCTGCCATAATCATCATATCCGCCGCCGTAGGAATCATAGCCGCCGCCGTAGGAATAGTCGTCGTATCCGCCGGAACCGTCGTCGGCCGGCGCCGGCTCCGCCGCGGCTTCGGCGGCGGCGTCGCGACCGGATACGACGAAGCCCGCAAGCGCCAGCGCCGGGATGAGAACCGCCGCTGCCAGAAGGAGCGGCGCGAGGGGGCGATAGAAACGGGCCAGCCTCAGCCAGTAATGGAGGCCGATGCAGCCATGCGTCCATACGACGAGGAGGAGCGTCGTCTGCAGCAGGGCGTAATCGCTCCAAAGACCGGGCAGCGCCTCTGAATATTCAGGCCTCAGACCGTTGATCTCATGGACGCTGCGCATATAGGCGGCGTGGTAGGTCAGCATGACGAGGATGGTGAGGCCGAGCGCGATCTGCACCGCCTCCCAGACCGGCATGCGCCAGGTGGAGCGTCGCGCTGTCTTGAAGAGGTTGAGCCCCACATGCGTGAGAAACGCGCCCGCGAGAATGGCGGTCCCGATGCTCGACCGGTTGACCGCAGTGCGCCACTCCTGCGCTACCTCCATCGCTTCGATGCTCCAGACGCCGAGCGCATGATTCAGGAAGTGGGTCAGCGCGAAGGTGAAAAGGATAAGCCCCGAGCCGATGCGCAGCTTCTGTGCGACGCTCCCCCGAAAAAGCGGAGATCCGGGCGCCTGAACGCCTTCTGCGACCGTCATTCGTCTGTGCCTGTATCGTTCCGCCGGAAGAGCATAGCTTCGGGTTCTGGCGATGGACAGATCAAGCCGCAGCGCCGATTAGGACGCCATGCTGAAATCCCTTCTCATCGCCAATCGCGGCGAGATCGCCCGCCGCATCATCCGCACCGCGCGGAGGATGGGAATCCGCACGGTCGCCGTGGTGACGGAGGCGGACCGGAGCTGGCCGCACTGGCGCGAGGCGGACGACGCGATCGCGATCGGGGAGGGACCAGCGGCGGAGAGCTATTTGTCGATCGACCGCATCATCGCCGCCGCCCGGAGCAGCGGCGCCGAGGCGGTCCATCCCGGCTACGGCTTCCTGTCGGAGAACGCCGACTTTGCCGAAGCGTGCGAAGCGGCCGGCCTGATCTTCGTCGGGCCGCCGGCGCAGGCGATGCGCGCCATGGGCTCGAAAGCGGAGGCGAAGGCCATCATGACGCGGGCCGGCGTGCCGGTCGTGCCGGGCTACGGCGGCGAGCGGCAGGAACCGGAATTCCTCAGGCAGAAGGCCTATGAAATCGGCTATCCGATCCTCGTCAAGGCGGTGGCGGGGGGCGGCGGGCGCGGCATGCGGCGCGTCGACCGGGCGCTCGATTTCGACGATGCGCTCGCCGGGGCACGACGCGAGGCGCTTTCCGCCTTCGGCGACGGCCGGGTGCTGATCGAGCGGTACGTCGAGCGGCCGCGTCATATCGAGGTGCAGGTCTTTGCCGACGCGCACGGCAGTGCCGTCCACCTGTTCGAGCGCGACTGTTCGGTCCAGCGGCGTCACCAGAAGGTGATCGAGGAGGCGCCGGCGCCCGGGATCAGCGAGGATATGCGGCAGGCGATCTGCCAAGCGGCCGTGAAGGCGGCGCTCGCCGTCGCCTATCGCGGCGCCGGTACCGTGGAGTTCATCGCCGACGCGTCGGACGGCATGCGGGGCGACAGGTTCTTTTTCATCGAGATGAATACGCGGCTGCAGGTCGAGCATCCCGTGACGGAGGCGGTCACCGGTCTCGACCTCGTCGAGTGGCAGCTTAGGATCGCCGCGGGCGAACCCCTGCCGCTTGGCCAGGACGGCATCGCCCTCAGGGGTCACGCGGTCGAAGCGCGCCTCTATGCGGAAGATCCCGGCAACGGTTTTCGGCCATCGACCGGCCGCATCCGGACAATTTCATTTCCTTCCGCGCCCGGTCTTCGGGTCGACAGCGGCGTCGAAGAAGGCTCTTCAATAGGCTCGTTCTACGACGCCATGCTTGCCAAGGTGATCGCCTCCGGCCGCGACCGGAAGGAAGCCGTCGCCCGGCTCGGCGACGCGCTCGGCCGCGTCCGCGTGGCGGGGCCGAAGACGAACCTCGCTTTCCTGTCCGCCGTCCTTGCGCACCCCGATTTCAGAGACGCGGGCGTCGATACCGGCTTTGTCGACCGCCATCTCGATGCGCTCGTCGGATTGCCGCTCGAACGAAGCCTTGCCGCTCCGGCAATCGCGGAATGGACGGAGCGCGAAGCGCTGCGCCTCGCCGAAAGAGCGACGGGCCCCTGGGCGCGGACCGATGCGTTCGAGGTGGGCGGGCTGGACCGGCTCCTGCCGCTCGCGGTCGAGATCGACGGCGAAGATTGCCGGGCGGTCGTTCGTATGGAGGACGGGCTGGCGACGATCGCTGCGATCGGCGGCGACGCAATCGGGAAAGGGGAAGGGGGAGAGGTCGTTTGGGCGGAGCGTGAAGCCATCGTACTGAAGGACGGCCGCCAGATTCGCATCGCGTTTCCCGACCCGCTCGACCGCGATTCCGGCGCCGTTCGCGGAACGGGCGACGTCGCGGCGCCGATGCCGGGAAGGGTAATCGCGGTGATGGCCGCGCTCGGCGACGCGGTGACGAAAGGCGATCCGCTCTTCGCGATCGAGGCGATGAAGATGGAGCATACGATCCTGGCTCCACTCGCCGGTACCGTAACGGAGGTGCGCGTGACGGCCGGCGACCAGATCGAGCAGGGCGCGGCGGCCATCCTCATCGAGGCGGCGGCGCCCGAGCGTCCCGAGCCTGTGGATTGACGAGGCAGCCTTGTCAGGCTCATTGCAGGCGCGCCTGCGCCGGTCTAGGTCAGCGGCGATGACCCTGCATCTGATGAAGCTTTGCGTCGGCTGCGATTCGATCGAGGATCTGGAGGGCTGGATCCGCGATCGATTGAAGGCACAGAAGCGGGCCGGCAAGAAGCCGGAGCATAGCCACACGACGCGCATGATCCCACGCCGGGCGGAGGAACTGCTCGACGGCGGCTCGCTCTACTGGGTGATCCGCGGCAACATGCAGGCGCGCCAGCGGCTGGTCGCCATCCGGCCGTTCCGCGACGGCGACGGCGTCCGGCGTTGCCGGCTGGTTCTCGACCCGGAGGTGACGCCCACCGAATGGCACCCGCGCCGCGCCTTTCAGGGCTGGCGCTACCTGACGCCGGAGGATGCGCCGCGCGACCTCGGCGCAGCGCGCGCCGGGCTTCGCAAGCTGCCGCCGGAGCTTCGCCGCGATCTTGCCGATCTCGGCCTCCTTTAGACCGCGATGTTGTCGATCAGGCGTGTCTTGCCGAGCCTGGCCGCGGCAAGGATGCGAAGCGGCTCGCGGTCCCACTCCTGAACCGCCGCCAGAGTCTCGGCGTTGCGAACCTCGAAATAGTCGACGGCGAAGCCGGAGGCCGCAAGCGTCCGGCGCGCCTCCACAAGCGCGGCTCCCGGGGCGGCGCCGTCCCGGAGCCGCGTCGCCACCTCCTGCATCACGGCATGGAGTCCTGGGGCGCGCGCGCGCTCCTCGGGGTTGAGGAAGGCGTTGCGGGACGACATGGCGAGGCCGTCGCGTTCGCGCACCGTCGGGCAGGCGACGACCCCGGTAGGAATGTTCAGGTCGCGCACCAGTTTTGTGATGACGAGGAGCTGCTGATAATCCTTCTCGCCGAAGAAGGCGCGGTCCGGCAGCCCGGCAAGCAGCAGTTTGGCGACGATGGTAGCGACCCCGGCGAAGAAATGCTGACGGAAATCGGTCTCCAGGCCCGCCGACGGCCCGCCGACGGAAACCGTCGTGTCGAAGCCATGCGGATACATTTCCGCCACCGCCGGGGCGAACAGGACATCCACACCGGATTCGGCGAGCTTCTCCCGGTCCGCCTCCTCGTCGCGCGGATAGGTCCGGAGATCCTCCGTGGGGGCGAACTGGGTGGGGTTCACGAAAAGCGTGACAACGACCCGGTCGGACGTCGCCCGGGCCGCCCGGATGAGCGCCAGATGCCCGGGATGGAGGGCGCCCATCGTCGGGACCATGCCGATCGTAAGACCACTCCCGCGCCAGCCCGAGACGGTCTCCCGAAGCGCTTCGATCGTGCGAATTGTTTCCGGCTTCATCGGGGCTCCGCGCGCCGCGCCATCGGCTAGCGTTGACGCCGGTCTTGCGCAAGCCGCCCGGGACGCCACATTGTTCGACGATGACAAAGCGTCGCGACATCACAGCGCGACCGGGGCAGGCGCCGGAGGCCGTTTCGTCGCGCTCCGAGATCGAGGCCTTTCTGAGCGAAGCGGGCCGGATCGCGCCGGCGGCGCAGGCGCGCGGCAGGCTGATCTTCGCGCTCGACGCCACGATGAGCCGGCAGCCGACCTGGGATGTCGCCTGCGAGCTGCAGGCGGGAATGTTCGATGCGGCCGCCGCGGTCGGCGGGCTCGCGGTTCAGCTCGTCTATTTCCGCGGCGTCGGCGAAAGCCGCGCCTCATCATGGGTGGCCAACGCCAGCGCGCTGCGCGACCTCATGGTGAAGATCGACTGCCGGGGCGGTCAGACCCAGATCGGCAAGGTGCTCACGCATGTGCGCCGCGAGACCGAGAAGCGGCCGGTCGCGGCGCTCGCCTATGTCGGCGATGCGATGGAGGAGAATCCGGACACCCTATGCCAGCTTGCCGGCGAGATCGGGATCCGGGGCGTGCGCGCTTTCATGTTCCACGAGGGCCGCGATCCGACGGCCGAGCGCACGTTCCGCGAAATGGCGCGCCTCACTCGCGGCGCCTACCTGCCCTTCAGCAGGGCGTCGGCCGCCGACCTGCGGGCTCTGCTCAGCGCCGTCGCCACCTACGCGGCGGGCGGCCTGAAGGCGCTGGAGGGCAGCCGGAGCGTCGGCGCACAGCGGCTTCTCCCGCAGCTGAAACAATGAGCGCCCTTGCCCTACTGGCGGCAGGCTTTCTCATCGTCGGGTTGCTGCTGATGGCGTTCCTCAGGACCCCGCCAGCCGATCTTGTGCGTCAGCTTCGCATTGCCGGCGGCGTCCTTCTGATGGCGGCAGGGCTGGGGCTCGTCTTCATGCGGCAATTTGCGCTCGCGGTGCCGATCGGCATTGCGGGGTTCATGATCCTGCGGCGGCAGGCCGCGATGCGGAGCGCGGGGTCGGCATCGAAGACTTCGAGCGTGCGGTCCGCCGGGCTTGAGATGCTGCTCGACCACGCGACCGGCGAGATGGACGGCCGCATCCTGGCCGGACGGCGCGAAGGGCGGATGCTCTCGGATCTCCGGCTGGAGGAGCTGTTTGAAGTCGCCGAAGATTTCGCCGGCGACGAGGAATCACTCAGGCTGCTGGAAGGTTATCTCGACCGCGCGCATCCCGGTTGGCGCGACGACATTCACGCTGACCAGACGCAACGGCAGAGCGCGCCGCCGCGTCCGGGCGGCATGGGCGCGAAGGAAGCCTATGAAATTCTGGGGCTTGAGGCGGGCGCCAGCGAGGCGGAAGTCCGCGAGGCGCACCGACGGCTGATCAAGCAGGTGCACCCCGACCACGGCGGCTCGGCCGCGCTTGCCGCCAAAATCAACGAAGCCAAGGACCGCATCCTCGGTAGGCATCGCTAGGCCTCAGTTCAGAACGGCGAGACAAGCGAAGGACTTCTTCTTCAGCCTGTCGCAAGCCGCCCGCGCTTCAGCCTTGTCCGTGAAGCCGGCGAAGCGGGCGCGGTAGAGCTTCGTCCCCTTGTGCTCGATCTCCTGCGTCAGAGGAAAGCGCGACGCCAGCGCCTCCCCCATCGATGCTTGCGCCTTCTCGATCAGAGCCTCGGCGCCTTGCTCGGTTGGAACGGCGCCGATCTGGATATGCCATCCAGCCTGGCCGGAGGCGGCTTCTTCGCCCGCGGCCGGTCCCTCGGCTATGATATCCGCTTTCCCGGCACGGAGGCGGGCGAGCTGGGTCAGGCGGGCGATCGGATCTGCCGCCTGTCCCGGCGCGTCGTCGGATGCGAGCTCGGCCACCTCCGTTGCGGCGCTGATGCGCTCAGCCACGGGATCCATTGGCTCCGCTGCGCCTGACACGTCGCCTTGCGGGATTGCCGCTTCGGCCATGGCGGCCGAAACGATATCGCGCGGCCCCTCCGCCCCAGCGTAGGCGAGCACGGATGGCGTCTCCGTCTCCGGACGGGCGCGGGGTATCCTGGCCTCGGCGACCGGCAGGGCGCCGGTGTCGGCGATCAGGAGCGGCGCGGTGCGGTCGCCGCGCGAAGCCTCCGGAAGATATTTCGCAATCAACTCGCGCATGTGCGCGTCGCGGCTTGCCGCGGTCTTGCCCCCCATCACCACCGCAATGATATGCCGTCCGTCGCGGCGCACGTTGGTGACGAGGTTGAACCCGGAAGCGCGGATGTAGCCGGTCTTGATGCCGTCGACGCCCTTCACGGACCCGAGGAGCCGGTTGTGGTTGCCGTAGCGGGCCCCCCGATAGGTGAAACTTCGGGTTTCGAAATACTTGTAATAGCCAGGGAAGCGGTCCTGCAGACCGCGCGCCAGCCGCACCAGGTCATTTGCGGTGGTGACCTGCCCGGAATTGGGCAGGCCGTGCGGATTGCGGAATGTGGTCTGGTTCATGCCGAGGGCGCGGGCCGCACGGTTCATGCGGCCGGCGAAGCCCGCGACGCTGCCGCCGATGTTCTCGGCCACCACAACCGCAACGTCGTTGGCCGATTTTGTCACGAGCCCCTTGATCGCGTCCTCGACCGAGATCGATGACCCCGCCCGGAGCCCCAGCTTGGAGGGCGACTGCTTTGCCGCATTGGCGGAGACGGACAGGCGGCTGTCGAGCTTGAGCCGTCCGGCGTCCATTTCCTCGAAGACGACATAGAGCGTCATCATTTTGGTGAGGGAAGCGGGATAGCGCTGGGCGTCGGCGTTGCGGGCGAAGAGCGTGCGCCCGGAATTGCCGTCCACCACGACGGCGGCATACTTCGCGTTGGCCGCAGCGGGCGAGACGAAGCCTGCGATCGAAACCGCCAGCACGAAAGCCGGAACAAGGAGAAAGGGCGCAATCTTGGGGGAACGCAACGCGAAACGCCTCGTCACAACGGACCTCTTGCTCAACGCGATGGCCGGTCGAACCGGGGCCGGCCGGGTAACGATTTCCACACCCTAAAAATCTTGGCGTTACGAATCCGTAAAGCGGCCACCTGCATGGCCTGCCTCCCCCTCTTTGTGTTGCGATGCAAAAGACACTTGCACTCTATGCTGCAGTGCATATATGACGTTGCGGAACCCGCGGGCGCGGGGCGTTGCGCAAGACAGGATGACCACCATGATGAACGGGTTTGAGGACGTCCAGAAGGTTGGACGGGAGAACATGAACCGCACCCTTGAGAGCTTCAGCACGCTGTCGCGCGGCTGGCAGACCTTGGCCACGGAGTCGGCCGGGTATTCCAAGCAGGCTTTCGAGGAGAGCGCGGCGCATCTGGAGAAGCTGCTCGGCGTGAAGTCGCTCGACGTCGCGATCGAGGCGCAGACCGAGTTCCTCCGCTCGAGCTACGAGAGGGCGGTCGGACAGGCGACGCGCTTCGGCGAGATCTACCTCGACCTCGTCAGGGACAGCGTGAAGCCGTTCGAGGGCTACGTCCCCGCTGCCAAGAAGTAAGCCTTCCGGTCTCACGATTGTCTGAAACGCCCGGTCGTTGACCGGGCGTTTCTGTTTTGGCGGTATGGTCTTTTCATGGCAGTCGGCGGGGCGGCACCGAGAACCCTGACAATGACGCTCGAAGCGCTTAAATTATGGTCGCGCGGGAAGTGCTCCGGGACGTGGTATGGCCAAGGACACGAGGAAAGGGGACGACGGAAGGACGGGCGCCGGCACGGCGGTCGTCACCAAGACCCGCCCGAAGACGAAGCGGCCGAACCTCTATCGGGTCCTGCTGCTCAACGACGACTACACGCCAATGGAATTCGTCGTCCACGTGATTATGCGCTTCTTCGGCAAGAGCCAGGACGACGCGACCCGCATCATGCTGCACGTTCACAATCACGGCGTCGGCGAATGCGGCGTCTTCACTTACGAAGTGGCGGAGACCAAGGTGACGCAGGTGATGGATTTCTCGCGCAAGCACCAGCATCCGCTGCAGTGCGTTATGGAAAAGACGTGAACGAAGGCGGTCGACGCCTATATGATGCAAGGGGGACGATGAATCGGCCGGGCCGGTTTGGCCGGGTCGGCTTGTATTAGAGAGGTCTCACGTGCCGTCATTCTCTCGCTCGCTGGAAATGGCCCTCCACAAGGCGCTCGGTTTCGCCAACGAGCGCGACCAGGAATTCGCCACGCTCGAACATCTCCTCCTTGCCTTGACCGAGGACAAGGATGCTGCGGCGGTGATGCGCGCGTGCAACGTCGACCTCGAGAAGCTCCGCGCCGACATCAGGGAATATATCGATACCGAGCTCGCCAATCTCGTTAATCTTGACGGCGAGGACGCCAAGCCGACCGCCGGCTTCCAGCGGGTCATCCAGCGCGCTGTGATTCACGTTCAATCGTCCGGGCGGGAGGAGGTCACCGGCGCGAATGTACTCGTCGCGATCTTCGCGGAGCGCGAAAGCCACGCGGCATATTTCCTGCAGGATCAGGACATGACCCGCTACGACGCGGTGAACTATATCTCCCATGGCATTGCCAAGCGCGCCGGCGCGGAGGAGATTCGCCCCGTCCGCGGCGCTCGCGAGGAGGCCCGCGACAGCGAGGACGGCGAGGAAGGAAGCGGCAAGGAGAGCGCCCTGGACGCCTGGTGCATCAACCTCAATGCGAAGGCTCGCGCCGGCAAGATCGATCCGCTGATCGGCCGCGAGATTGAGCTTCGCCGCACGATCCAGATCCTCTGCCGCCGCTCGAAGAACAATCCGCTCTATGTGGGCGACCCGGGGGTGGGGAAGACGGCGATCGCCGAGGGGCTGGCGAAGAAGATTGTCGAGAGCGACGTGCCGGAAGTTCTCGATGGGGCCACGATTTTCGCCCTCGATATGGGCGCGCTGCTCGCCGGGACCCGCTATCGCGGCGACTTCGAGGAGCGCCTGAAGCAGGTCATCAAGGAGCTCGAGGCGCAGCCGCACGCCATCATGTTCATCGACGAGATCCACACGGTCATCGGCGCCGGGGCGACCTCGGGCGGCGCAATGGACGCCTCTAACCTGCTGAAGCCGGCGCTCGCCTCCGGCAATCTGCGCTGCATCGGTTCCACGACCTACAAGGAGTACCGGCAGTTTTTCGAGAAGGACCGGGCGCTGGTCCGGCGCTTCCAGAAGATCGACGTCAACGAGCCGTCGATCCCCGACACGGTGCAGATCCTGAAGGGACTGAAGCCCTATTACGAGGACCACCACAAAGTCCGCTACACGAACGAGGCGATCCGCGCCGCGGTGGATCTCTCGGCGCGCTACATCAACGACCGCAAGCTGCCCGACAAGGCCATCGACGTGATCGACGAGTCCGGCGCCTCGCAGAAGCTGCTGCCGGAAGGGCGGCGCAAGAAGACGATCGGCATCAAGGATATCGAAACGACGGTCGCGACGATGGCGCGCATCCCGCCGAAATCGGTCTCCAAGGACGATGCCGAGGTCCTGCAGCACATCGACACGAATTTGAAGCGCGTCGTGTTCGGGCAGGAGAAGGCGATCGACATGCTTTCGGCGGCGATCAAGCTCGCGCGCGCCGGCCTGCGCGAGCCGGAGAAGCCGATCGGCTGCTATCTGTTTTCCGGCCCGACCGGCGTCGGCAAGACCGAGGTCGCCCGTCAGCTTGCCGAGCTTCTCGGCGTCAGGCTCCTGCGTTTCGACATGTCCGAGTATATGGAACGGCACACCGTTTCGCGGCTGATCGGCGCACCGCCAGGCTATGTCGGCTTCGACCAAGGCGGCATACTGACCGACGGAGTGGATCAGACGCCGCACTGCGTGCTGCTGCTCGACGAGATCGAGAAGGCGCATCCGGACATCTTCAACATCCTCCTGCAGGTGATGGACCACGGGAAGCTCACCGACCACAACGGCAAGCAGGTCGATTTCCGCAACGTGATCCTCATCATGACCACCAATGCCGGCGCTGCCGAAATGGCCAAGGCGGCGATCGGCTTCGGTCACTCGCGGCGAAGCGGGGAGGACGAAGAGGCGATCAATCGCCTGTTCACGCCGGAGTTCCGCAACAGGCTCGACGCCACGATCGCCTTCGGCGCGCTGCCTCCGGAAGTGGTCTACCGCGTGGTGGAAAAATTCGTGCTGCAGCTGGAAGCCCAACTCTCTGACCGCGGCGTCACTTTCGAGCTCGACGAGAAGGCGACGGCCTGGCTTGCCGAGCGCGGCTATGACGAACGAATGGGCGCTCGCCCGCTCGGCCGCCTCATCCAGGAGGAGATCAAGCGGCCGCTGGCGGACGAGGTTCTGTTCGGCAAGCTGCAGAAAGGCGGCGTCGTCAAGGTCAGCGTGGAGGAGAAAGCCGAAGGGGGAACCGGGCTGAAGCTCGAGGCGATCCCCGACGAGAACGCCACACGCAAGGAGAAGCCGCTGAGCGCTTCGAACAAGGAGAAGCGGAAACCGCCGCGCGGACCGCGGAGCGGTGGTCTGCCGAAGAGCGGCCCGCCGAAAGGCGGCGGTTCGGTGCCGCGCGTGCCCCTGAAGGTCTGACCCCGGCCCTGCAAGTCAGTCCGGCCGGCGGCCGGACGATTCTCCGGCGAGGCAACACGCCGATGCCCAGCCGCTGACGCCCTGCCAGGCGACGAGGCACCATTTGTTGCTGTATCCGGCGATTCTGCGGCACGATGAAATGGCGACGCCGCGTCCGTTCGGCGGGATGGCGGCAACGATCGGATAGCCGGTGCTTGGGCCGCTGCGCATGTTGAGGACATCGTCGGCGGCGACGCCGTAGACGCGATAAGTCTCCTCCGTCGCTGCGCCACCGGCTTCCTCCAGATAGCGCGCGTAGGACCAGCCGGAGATGCATCCGTAGCGAACCTCGCACCACGGTGATCGGTAACCCTCAACGGCGACGCAGCGCCCGACGCCGATCCCGCCGGCGCCGGGCGGGATGCTTCCCCGCTGCGCCGAGTCACGGTCCGGCCGCTCGCGGACCCAGAGGACGTCGTTTGCCGCTATCCCGGTAACGCGATAGTTCCCGTGCGGGTGACCGCAGCTGTCTGATTGAGGAGCCGAGGGCGTCGGTTCCCGGCTCGCGACCTG
>Ga0214472_10004423_pt1 | contig 14833 bp, 14 predicted proteins | sample RVTome_6_FD_207662 | JGI IMG/M metagenome (GOLD analysis project Ga0214472, IMG submission 207662) | Soil microbial communities from uranium-contaminated site in the Upper Colorado River Basin, Wyoming, United States - RVT140D175 | ecosystem: Environmental > Terrestrial > Soil > Contaminated >...
GGGACATGTGGATATTATCGACAGGGCGCTCAATCTCTTTGACGAGGTTATTGTTGCAGTAGCTGTAAATTCTGCAAAAGATCCTGTTTTTACCCTGGATGAACGTATCCGGATGATCGAAGATTCATTTGTTGGGCGACAACGCATCCGGATACGATCGGTTTCAGGTCTTCTGGTTGACTATGCTTATCGACATAATGCCAAGGCTATTGTTCGAGGGATTCGGGCCGTGTCGGATTTCGATTATGAATTTCAATTGGCACTCATGAACCGAAAACTGAAAAGAGAAGTTGAATCGGTATTTCTCATGCCTGGTTTCCGCTGGATTTATATCAGTTCATCGATCATTAAGGATGCCGCCAGAAATGGTGGCGACGTCAGCGACCTGGTGCCACCCCACGTAAATGACATGTTGATAAAGAAGTTCGCGCCGCCGTCCAGGCCATGAAAAAAATCAGCCAGACACGGCACACGGGTTATTCCAGAAGGAAATGTTTGACTTTCTTTGGCACACTAGCCTTTTTATATCCTGTTTTACAATTTGCCGGCTTCAAAATTCCCAAAAAGCCAACCTATGTAAACATAAATAAACCGGTAACGGCGTCCGGTTATTTATCCACCACGGATTTTATCCTTTTCGACCGTGATAATGAGTACTGGGCGCTTTCCCGCAAATGCACACACCTTGGCTGCAAACTCAATTATCATGAAGATAAGGACATCCTGGAATGCCCCTGTCATCAAAGCCGCTTTAACGTTAAAACCGGAGAAGTAATTAAGGGCCCGGCCCAGAAACCTCTCACCTTCTTACCGGTCGAAAAAAGACAAGACGAACCGATCTATGTTGTTACTACCTGAGTCTCTTTACCGCCGTTTTTACGTCTTCATCCAACATTTTTCGGCCCTGCAAGAAGTCAAATGGGGTGCCTGGACACTGATAGCATTCTATATTTCCCTTCTCTCGGGAATTATTGTCGGTTTGCAGTATGATTATCTTAATCCGTTCTATTCAACAACCGCGATTGATCTGCTCGCGCCCTATGGTCGTTTTTTTAGATCATTACACTTTTTCTCCAGCCAGTTTTTCTTTTTCTTTTGTTGCTTTCACTTACTCGCAATTTACGATAAAACAAAAATATATAGTATAATTGAGTGGATACGTCTAGTAGGAAGCCTTCCCATCATCCTTTTGTTACTTTTTACCGGCTATATTCTGAGAGGAGACAATACCGGCTCTTCAGCAGGAATAATCGCCGAAAACATTTTACAGGCCATACCTGTTGTTGGACTGCATCTCAATGACCTGCTCTTTTCTTTATCCGGCAGTGGTTTAAGGAAAGTCTATATACACCATGTTATTGCTTTAGATCTTCTCCTATTGATATTCACCTGGAATCATTTACGCATTTATCGAATCAACGTGCGTGAACACCTGCCTCTTGTTGCTTCGATCCTGGTCTTTTCAGTGTTCGTTTCTGCACCATTTGAGCCGGACCGCCTCGGTATAAGCTATATTTCAGGACCTTGGTTTTTTCTTGGTCTTCAGGAACTGCTGCGATATTTTCCTCCACTCGTAGCTGGAGTTGGGGTACCGGGCCTTTTCCTCATTGCACTATTTTCAGCCCACCCAGCCAATAAACATTTTCGAGTTATTGCAATGATGATTGGCATCTCGCTTGGTTGCTATGCAATTTTGACCTATATTGCCTGGAATCGATAACTTCATTACTTTAAAAAACAAAAAGGGTTATCCCTGAAAAGGAGATAACCCTTTAAAACTACTCGCATAGCTTTGTTTTATTTTCTGTATATCGGGAGGTTAGACAATCAGGAATATTTGCCTTTCAGTTCTCTCCGCAATTCTGCAATCTCATTTTGCAGAGTCTGACGCAGCACTGAAATCTCCTGCTTAAGATCATCGGTATATATTTTTGTATCTTTCCCACTGGAGACTCTATCATCGTGCCTTATGACAGTTGGTTCTTCTTCGTAGTTCTGCACCAGTGCATCAAAATCTCCCTGAAGGTCTTCCCGATCGGTGAGTAATGGATCACCGATCGTTAATTCGGCCTCATTTTTCGCAGTCTGCTCTGCCAGAATTTCCTCTTGCCACTTCAGAACTTTTGCTGTTTCTGTGAATAATAATCCCTGGTTGTGATGCAGATCGTCTTCTTGCAAATCGGCCAGCGCACTACAAATAGATCGCAGCAAAACATAGGCATCGGCACTTGAATCATAGCGATTTTGATCTATATGCCTGGTAATGGTTGAGAGCAGCTGTAAAAATGTTTTTTCCAGTGGTCTGTCTGCCAGGTTCTGGTGAAGATGGTCTATCTCCTCCAAAAGGCCCAGAATAACTTTATCATCAAGCTCAATGCCAAGGGAATCCACGCAGGTTCTCAATGATCCATATACATCGGGAGTAGTTTCTGTCTCCGGAATTGCCGCTGTATTGTCTGAGAACTCCTCGACATCTTCATCGATACCCTCGCCAGCCAATGTTGAAGAAAAAACAGTATCTTCTGCGAATAACAAACCGTCGGAAATTATTTCCTCAGTTTGATCTATTTCAGGTTCCGAGTCGAACAACTGCTCGCTTTCTTCCGCGAGTTCAAAGACAACTTCCTCCTCTTCGACGTCATCTAAGACCTGATGAGCAACATTCTCTTCAGCGTCCTCCGCCAGAACAGAGGCCAACTTTTCCTCTTCTCCATTTTCAACATCAGCTGCAGAATCGAAAAATGAATCGAGTTGCTCGTCAATTTCTGAGAAAGTCTCATTCCGACCTTCTTCCTGCGACAGAACAAACTCGGAATCCTGGAAAACCTCTTCTATACTCTTATCCGTACTTTGTTCAAAATCACCGTCATCAAAGAGTGAATTCAGACTTTCCTCTTGTTCCAATTCTGAAACAAAGGCGATTGCTTCATTTTCGTCTTCAGGCTCTGTCTCGGATATGGTGAATTCTGAGCTTGCATCTGCAGGTGGCGCATCAGGTTCTTCATCCGAGAAAAACGTACCTTTCATAAATGAGGAAGTGAAATCATCCTCATCAATTCCGGCTTCCTCATTTTCATCTTCAAAATCGGTTTGTTCCGAAGCGATATTGAGATCGTCATCCTGCACTTTTGAAATTGCAGACAGGTGAGAATCGATTTCTTCATCAAAAAATCCTCCCAGGGTTCCGGCAATTTCGTCGTCAACAACTTTTATATCGGAAGAGTCCTCAAATATTTCTTCATTATAAATACTAATCTCATCATTTTCAGCAAGGGCGGGAGCCAAATCTCCTCCCATCATAGGCAGGGCATCTTCGTCTGAATCATCATCAGCCTCCGTTTCAACATCTACCCCTTGAAGAACTGTGTCCCTATCTAAAGCACTGAAGTCCAGCTCTGCATTCTCCTTTTCCTCGTCTATAAAAAGAGACTCGATGGAGTTATCTACACTCATTTCGGCCGGCAAGTCATCACTCCCTTCAAGAGCTGTCTGCTTCTCATCCTGAACCGATTCCTCCTTCCGGAAAGTGGGTGCTGGTTCCTCATCAATCGCTACGCTCAATGCAGGGGTGAAGGTGTTGCTTTTTGTTGGCACGGAACCAGCGATATCTTCCTCATCGTCCAACTCCACATCTACACCCTGGATGGCTATTCCGTGGTTTTCTCCAATTGCCATGCCGGCACTATCAGTATGAATATTCCCCTCTGAGCTTTGCAGTATACTCCCCATAAAAAAGCTTTCAACATGATTATCAACGCTTCCGGAACTTTCAAAGCTAAGAGATTTTGCCTCTTCCTCTGCCTGAAAACCCATGATTTCCTCTTCTGGAAAATCGGCAAAAGCTGGTGCTATCACTGAGTTGCTTAGACTATCACCTTCATCCGTTTCCTTTTCAGTTCGGTTAATCACCTCAGGGGTGATCGTAGGTCCTAACTGAGTTTTAAAAGAGTTAAAGCTCGCGACCGCCGGAAAAAGAATGGCCTTTTCCTCTTCCAGATTCATTGGTGTTGCAACAATTTTTTCGAGGCTTTCATAAAACAGGTGTAATATTTTGAATGCGTCTGCATGGGCATTGCTTTTCTTCAGCTTTATATAAGCGCCCATTGTGCCGATACCCTGTAAAAGTATAAGTCTCGGCCTGCTGTCTGCGAATTTTTTCTCAAGACGAACAACTTCCTGCCGCAACTTATTGAGATCCTCATCGGTTATCTCCCAGTCAATACCGAGCACGATAGCTTTGAGAGTCAGCAGATCATTTTCGTTACCAATATTTTCATCTGGTTTTTGTGGTTTCGACGGAGCAGCCTGCGGTTTGTCAACGGTCTCAGACTGTTGACTGATATGGCGTTTTAGGCTCTCAAATCTTTTCACATCTTCCAGCAATATTTCTTTTTTCTGCTCTTCGGTAAGATCAGTCGATGAAACGATTTTTTCAAGATTATAGTACAGAGTCAGGAGTAGCTTGATGGCACTTGGATGAGAATCTGCCTTCTTCTGATAGATATATTTGCTTATCTTTTCCAATGCCTGAACATAGACCAGATTTAATTTCTTACCGGCCCATATACCTCGAAGATCGACCAGCTCCTCATTGAACTGCATGAGGACCTCATCCGTTATCTCCCAATCTATCGACAGGATCAGGCCTTTTAACCTACTGATCGGCGAATCCTCATTATTTGAAAATTCAAAAAGATCAACAGAACCTGTGTAATATGAATCATCGTAGTCATCAGTTCCAACAGTTAAATCATCGTCGTATTGGTTTTCGGTATACTGTTTCACCACAGCTCTCTCTAGAGTAATTTTTTCTGTATTGAAATCACAGAGGAAGAAATAATCTTCTTCAGGGTCGCTGCAACATTATATCCGGTAATTGCACTTGCCTCGAAATAGGGGACTTTCAATCGACTGTTGAGATCATTTTGCAATACCGAGGTCGGAAGAATTGGAATTCCGTGTTCTTTAAGATCAACTTTGTTGTACTGCATCACGAGTGGTATCTTGAAAATACTCTCCTTGTAGGATTGCAGGTTCTCATGCAGTTGGTTTAAAGACCGAATATTTTTTTCCCGCTGCTTCTCCATCGCATCGGCGACGAAGACTATTCCATCCACACCTCTCAGGACGAGCTTACGAGTTGCATTGTACTTGACCTGCCCAGGTACTGTGTAGAGTTGAATTTTAATATCATAGCCCTTAATTTTCCCCATATCAAAAGGGAGAAAATCAAAAAACAACGTCCTGTCCCCGTGGGTTTTAAGACTAACCATCTCCGAGACAATCTGTTTGCGGTATGTACGGTTTATATATTCAAGGTTGGTAGTTTTCCCGCACCGCCCCGGTCCATAATATACTACCTTAACTTGGACAATTTTGTCCTTTAAGTTGATAAAACTCAACGTTATACTCCCTATCGATTTTCCATTCAGAAAGATCAAGCCATTGACTGACTACCTCAGGCATTCGTGTAAAGCAGCCGCCTGAATCTATTGTTTTGCCCAAATATTTCTTATTTTTTCAACTACATCGACTACATTTAACCGAAGAAAACCAAGTGATATTTCCCTGCCGAACATGGAAATGAGAAGCAGCTCATCGTCTATTTTGCTGAAATGTATATTTGACTCCTGACCTTTATGAAAAAGCAACGAGAACTCCTGTTCACCAACAAGTTTGGCCATGGCATCAACTGTAGCAAAATTGCCGGCCGCCAATGCAGCAAAAGAATAGACATCATACTTGCTTTCGCCATTATCTTTTGCAGTAATAATATTTCCAGCCATGTCTATTATAATGACACAATCAACACCGAGTTTTATCAGTTTATCCGACAAAATCGTATCTATCTGCTCGAGTTGCTCTTGACTGACAATCCCGTAATTCATGCCACAAACCTCATCGTAAATGTTGGTCGCTGGTATCAGCTTTGTTCGAAGGACAATAAAAAATAAGAAAATTAACCTTTAGAAGGTATTTTCAAATATAATTCTGATAGTACATACTATCGTAGCTCAAATGTCAATGTATCATAAAATTCCGTGTTCTTCTTAACGTTCCCTCGACAAAAGATGAATGTTTTCCAGGCAACACGCAAAAAAATACAACAAAATATTACTCTTACCAGTACACGATAGACAAGTATACGATAGATTTTTAGCTATATGAAGGTAAATTTTATCTTTTTATTGCAAATCCATAGTGCCGGGTATCATTTTAAAATAAGACATCTTGCCGCCATTGTATATTCACCTGCTGTAGTTAGACTTTAGTAAACGTTCACCAACACCCCATATGCGCACGATCAGGCCTCCATGCATAGCCAAACTATAGCCCGTCGGCCTGCTTGTGCGCCTCTGGAGCACTGGTGAACGTTTAAAGGTCGGAGGTATGCGAGCATTTTGCTGTTCCCGGTGAACGATTACAAACTTTAAAGGAAGATTCGGAATTGCAGCTTGCTGTCATTTTTGCTAAAGAACAGACGGAGGAATATAATTTGAAAACGATAGAAAACGATCTGCCGCAATTCTCGCACTCCAGCCTGTTCATCGATACACACTGTCATCTGGATATGGCTGCATATAGTGACGATCTGGAAGAAGTGTTGAACAAAGCACATGCCAACCACGTAAAAAAAATTGTTACTATAGGAATCGATCTGGCCAGTTCCAGGCAGGCTGTCACGATTGCCCGAAGCTATCCGCAGGTATCCGCCACAATCGGCATTCACCCACATGATGTGGACAATCTAAAAAACGGCGACTATACCGGACTGGAAGAACTCTACCTTGATCATTCACAGTACATCGTCGGTTTCGGAGAAATCGGTCTCGACTATGTTAAGCAACACTCTGATCCTGCAAAACAACGTGACCATTTCAGGAAACAGCTGGATCTGGCCCATACACTCAAATTACCGGTAGTTGTCCACAACAGGGATGCCAACGACGATACTTTAAAAATCCTCCGTGAGGCGAGCCCGCTCGATTATGGAGGAATTATGCATTGCTTCTCCGGGGATATTGCTTTTGCTCACAAGGTTTTAGACCTTGGGATGCTGATCTCGATTCCCGGCATAGTCACCTTCAAAAATGCGAATATCCTGCAGGAGGTTGCCCGAGAAATTCCACTGACTTCAATGGTGCTGGAAACCGACGGACCTTTTCTCGCCCCACATCCATATCGCGGCAAGCGCAATGAACCATCGTATCTCTTATATACCGCAAAAAAAATTGCTGAACTTCGAGAAATAGATATCGAACAACTCAGCAGACAAACAACAGCCAACGCTGAAAATCTGTTCAAATTCAACAGAATGTGATTCTTGCCATGATTTCAGAGAATATAAGGCGAATAAAAGAGAAGATCGCGAACACCGCAAAGATGGTCAACAGATCTCCGGATGATATAAAACTGGTAGCTGTCTCTAAACGGGTTCCGGCAGATAAAATCATTGAAGCATATGCGGCAGGACAGATAATCTTCGGGGAAAATTATATCCAGGAGGTGCAGGGCAAAAGAGAACAGACCCCGCCCTCCGCCATTTTTCACTTTATCGGGCACCTGCAAAGCAACAAAGCTAAAATAGCCGCAGCGACATGCAATATGATTGAAACAGTAGACAGGTTGAAACTCGGCATAGCCTTAAATAATCATCTCCAGACCTTGAACAAGACAATGGATGTGCTCGTTCAGGTAAATATCGGCAATGATATAAATAAGGCGGGCGTAAAAAGCAGTGAAACAGAAGAGTTGCTTATCCAGTTGAACAATCTCTCGATGATCAGGATCTGCGGTCTTATGACCATGCCCCCGCTGGTAGAGAACCCGGAGATGTCACGACCGTATTTTCGTGGCCTGCGGCTGTTATCGGAAGAACTTATGGAAAAAGGGCTTTTTCCGGCAACTGCAAAACCGGAACTTTCGATGGGGATGTCGAGTGATTTTCACATCGCCATTGAAGAAGGTGCAACGATTGTAAGAGTCGGCACAGCAATCTTTGGTCAACGTCTGCCGACAAATGGATAAAAAATACAAAAAAAGGGATCTGCTTTCATGCAGATCCCTTTTTTCTAATTCCCAGCGAATTATTTTCTTTTTGAAGCCCGTTTGGCAGCCTTCAATGGGTTGATTCTGACTTTGATTATATCAATTTCAGGCTTAGCATGAGTGGCGAAATTACAAAGACCCAACTTCCATTTCGCTGCTGGATACAGATAGCTTTTGCAGTACTGCACCTCTTCCTGCTCTACAATACGTCCACACCCTTCACACTTATCTATGATAGGCTGAAAACGACCATCGCTATAATTTAATGTGGCCTTATCCTGCATATATTTATCTCCAATCGGTCAATCATTTCTTACTGGCACGCCAACCTCTCGCGCCAGAAACAACAGTCGCGGCAAGCCAACGACTGACACAGTTAAAAATTTAATAACTTTTGAGTATACCAAGGCCAATTACTGTAGACAAGCTTTTTTATACTCACTTTTTCTATTATTGATCATCAAACGGCTTTCCCGGCAAGGTATTTTTTCTTAAAAAATTGAATCCACTTAAATGTGTCCAGCCTTGTAATCTGAAAAATCCTGATATACAATCGATATTATTTAGTGTTTGTGAAAGAATAAAGAACTAATATTTTTTAATTATAAGATCCGCAAAATCGGAGACGAAAATGCCTGTTTATGTATGGAAGGGAAAAAACGCTTACGGTGAAAAAAGAAAGGGAGAGGTAGAAGCAGTTGACCAGGCAGGGGCACTGGCCCAGGTAAAACGGTTAAGAATTGCTAACCCTGTGGTAAAGGAAAAACCCAAGGATCTTTTTGCAAATATCTCATTCTTTAAACCTAAGGTGACGGGAAAGGACATAGTTATTTTCACGAGACAGCTGTCAACAATGATCAATGCCGGTTTGCCTTTAGTGCAGGGCATCGAAATATTGGAAAAACAGCAAAGCAATCCGACCTTCAAAATTGCCCTCGGTGAAATTCGACAGGACGTGGAAGCAGGGTCAACTCTTGCCGATTCAATGCGCAAAAAGCCAAAGGTATTTGACAACCTGTTTACCAATATGATCGAGGCCGGTGAAACCGGTGGTATTCTCGATACCATTCTGGGACGGCTTGCCACTTTCATGGAAAAATCCATGGCCTTGAAAAAGAAAATCAAAGGTGCCATGACCTACCCGACAATCTGTCTGGCAATTTCCTTGCTCATCCTGGTAATAATCCTGGTCTTTGTTGTTCCTGTTTTTTCTAAAATGTTTGAGGATTTTGGATCAACTCTGCCGGTGCCTACCCAGATTGTTGTAAATCTCAGTGATTTTTTTAAGAAAAATATCATCTATATCGTGATGGCGCTATTCATTGTGGTTATGATCATCAAAAAAATTTATACCACGGAAAAAGGGAAATTAGCCATAGACAAAGGACTATTAAGCTCACCTGTTGTCGGCATTCTCTTACGAAAAGTAGCCGTGGCTAAATTTACCAGAACACTCAGCACCATGTTACAAAGTGGCGTGCCCATTCTCGAGGCCCTGCAAGTTGTGGCGAAAACCGCTGGTAATAAGGTTGTTGAAAATGCTGTGTTCAGAGTCGGCGATTCTATCGCTGAAGGACGTCCAATCGCTGAACCGTTGGAGGAAAGCGGAGTTTTTCCAAATATGGTCGTTCAAATGATTAATGTTGGCGAAACTGTTGGAGCACTGGATACCATGCTCGAAAAAATAGCCGATTTTTATGACGAAGAAGTTGATCAGGCGGTGGAGAATCTCACTGCCATGATAGAACCTTTCATGATGGTATTTCTTGGAGGGATGATTGGAGGTCTGGTGATCGCGATGTACCTGCCAATTTTCAAAATTGCCTCTGTTGTATAGTATATTGATGAGTGTCATGTTTCTTTTACGGAAAGTTTGACTTTTTGTATCAGAAGTTTATCTTTACAAGGGGTTTCAGAACTAAAACAGATAATTATGGAGGAAATATGACTCTTACCAAAGCGGATTTAGTGCAGCAGGTATATAAAAATCATGAAGGGTTAACCAAAGCTCAGGCGACTGATTCTGTAGAGGCATTTCTTCGTATTTCGAAAAATTCACTTATAAACGGTTCGGATCTCCTTTTGAGCGGATTCGGCAAATTTAATGTGAAAAACAAAAATTCGAGAAGGGGCCGCAATCCGCAGACTGGCGATGAGTTGACCCTCAACGCGCGTCGGGTAGTTACCTTTAAACCATCAGGTATACTCCGCGACAAAATCAACGAAAGCTGATACAACTCTTTAGAAGCTAGATTAAACCTTCTTCCGATAGGCTTATTGATTACTCTGAGTAAGATTTTACACTCAGGGTAATCTGATTTTGCACTATATTAATTCTCAGATACTATCTGAAATTCTCCTTGATGCGTGAAACATGTTCCTCTCCTGCCTGTCAATACCCTTGGATTCTATCAATTTCAGCACCGATTGGAACCTTCATCCCTGGGAATTCAGAACTATTCCAATAGAGTTACAGGAAAACCTGGCCTTAAATGGAATTATCCATCCGCCTCTTGTTATTGCAGACTCTGAAAAGACTTTTACAATAGTGGCTGGAGCCAGACGTATAGAATTCGTCAGAAGATTTATCGGCTCTCCTCAAATTGATTGCTTGGTTATAGAAAAGGATACACCTTACGGCTTCATCTTGAATCTCATTCTGGCCGATCAAAACTGTGTTTCCGCCCTCTCCCTCGCAGAAAAAGCCAGATTCGTCCAAATAGCCAGCCGATTCTTAAAGATAGAGGACATTCCGGCCAATTTCCAGGGAACACTCCAGTTAAAAAATGGTCGCTCGACCATTCCGGATTTACTAAAAATTCTTCAGCAGGATGAGGAAATCATCAGAGAGATCCACGCCGGATGTTTACAGGATCGAATGGTTTCGGAAATTCTTTCCCTCCCTGAAGAAGCCGATAGACTTGCCTTGGTACAGTTATTCAAAAATCTCTGCATGGGGGATGGCAAGCAGAAAAGGTTTTTCAAACTCATCCGGGATATCGCCTTCCGGGAAGGGTCTTCAATCGCCGCATATTTACAACAAAAAGAAATAACAGCGATTGTCGACCACAAGGAAATGAATATCCCACAAAAAATATCCCACCTTGGCTGTCTGCTGCAGCAAGAGAGTTCCCCCTCATCTTCGATTGCCGAGGGAAACTTTGTAAAACAGGTCAATAACTTGCACCTTCCGGCAAACTACGCAATCTCCCACTCGCCTTTCTTCGAAAAAGATGAGATTACCCTGTCAATCACTTTTAAAAATTTTACCGCTTGTAAACAATACCTCGGTCAACAGCAGTAAACAAATTCATCAATAAAAACTTTATAAATACTTCACCTGACCGGATATCAAAATATCGTCACCAAGGCGTTTATGGGTGACATCCACCAGTCGCGGCGCAGTGTGGCGATTCTGCACCTGGTATCCTTCGATCAACGAAACTCCTTGATCGCCGGCGAAGAGCGGCGCATAAAAGAGGTGCGCGTAATCAAAAAGTTTCAGGCGGAGAAATGAGCCGTGCAGACGCGCCCCACCTTCAACGAGAATCGAACAAATATTCTCCCTACCGAGAACTTTTAGAAGCAGGTGCAGATCCAAACCTTTGCCCATGCGCTCTATTTCAATCAACCTAATTCCAAGTTTTTGAAATCCCTCTCTTTTCGATGGAGGCGCATCAACCGCGCATACAACCCAGGTTGGGGCTTCTGAATCAAGGTGATACACTTTGGAGGCAAGAGAAGTCGACAAATCACTATCAAGGATAATCCTGATCGGATCTTTCGAGAGACCGCGTGGTAATCTCGTAGTAAGTGAGGGGTTATCAACCTCCACCGTTTTTCTGCCAACAAGAATGGCATCGACTTTATTTCGAAGCTTATGAACCTCACGAGCCGATTTTTCACCCGTAATCCAACCACTGTGTCCATGCTGATAATTTAATCTCCCATCAAGACTTACACCGGCCTTCATAATAGTCCAGGGTATTCCTTGAGTGATGTGCTTGATAAATGGAAGATTCAGTGACATACAATCCTGTTCAAGGACACCGGTTACCACCTCAATGCCATTATTTCTCAGAAAATCAATACCACCGCCATTCACCAACGGATTTGGATCGGTCATGCCGACCACTACCCGTGAAAAACCCATCTCCAGTATAGCCTGGCTGCATGGTGGTGTTTTCCCGGTATGGTTGCAGGGTTCAAGTGTTACATAGATAGTCGCACCCGACAATGACTCAGTAGAATTTCTGATCGCATCTATTTCTGCATGCGCTGTTCCGGCTTTTTTGTGGTAGCCTTTGGCAATTACACGGTCACTTTTAACAATTACCGCACCGACGCAAGGGTTGGGCGAAGTACGTCCCAGCCCTTTTCTGGCTTCCTTAAGTGCCATATACATAAACTGCTCATCCTGCTTTTCCTTCATCTTTTCCTCTGGAATCAAGTAGTGTTTTCAGTTCATCCATAAACTCGTTAACATCCTTGAATTGCCGATAAACTGAAGCAAACCGGACATATGCTACTTCATCAAGCCGGGGCAATCCTTCCATTACCCATTCCCCCACCACCTCCGTAGGAATTTCCTTTGCCCCATAATCCTGTAGTTTATGTTCAATGGCATCTGCGAATTCATCAATTTTATCTCTGCTGACGGTTCGTTTCTCACAAGCTTTTTGAAGTCCGGCGATAAGCTTGTGTCGATCCCATCCTTCCCTGCGCCCATCCTTTTTGACCAGCACCGGCAACATTACTTCAAGCCGCTCATAGGTTGTAAATCTCTGATCACAAGCCAGACACTCTCTTCTTCGCCTGGTAATCGTCGCATCTTTATTCAGACGAGAATCTATCACTCGATTATCCAGATGCTCACAATACGGACATTTCATTGAACACCTCCCCACCAAACCAATATTTTGTACATTTTTTTCTTAGCTTCCAATGCGATATCACCTTTTTTAATAGTACTGCAGGGCGAGTTTAGAACCTGCCCCTACCCCTCAAGGATGTATTCTCATGATTTCAGGCTTTCTACCGTCTCACTGTAATCGATAAAATACCAGCAGGAAGAAGAGATAACACCAGAAAACAATAAAGCCGATTTTGCTGTGGCAAAATCGGCTTTATTCAAGATCTCAAGATCAGTAATTGGATCCTCTCATGTCACTCACTGAATTTGGCTATCCTCTTCTGATGCCGCCCTCCCGAGAATTCAGTTTCGAGCCAGACCGTTACCATCTGTAAAGCTTTGTCCGTATCAAGCACCCTTGCGCCAAGGCAGAGAATATTTGCATTATTATGTTCCCTGCTTAATTTGGCAGTATCTATATCAAAACAGTTAGCTGCTCTTATCTGTTTGTGTCTGTTTGCGGCAATAGACATACCAATCCCGGTACCACAAACTAATATACCTCGCTGGCAATCCCCTGTCAGCATGCTTGAGATCGCCTTTTCAGCATAATCCGGATAATCAACAGAATCACCGGAGTCACAACCAACGTCAACAACATCATGCCCAGCCTGAAGGAGACTTTCCTTGATGCTTTCTTTCATAAGAAAACCACCATGGTCGGCGGCGAGAACAATTTTCATATTTGCCTCCTGACGATGTATCTCACGCTTCATATCTTTTCATTGCGATAACTGCATTTGTGCCACCAAAGCCAAAAGAATTGGAAAGTGCTGCACGAATATTCATTTTCCTTGCTACATTGGGAACATAATCCAGATCACATTCCGGACTTGCGTTTTCAAGGTTAATGGTCGGCGGAGCAATCTGGTCATTGAGCGACAGCGCGGTGAAAACTGCTTCAATACCTCCGGCAGCTCCAAGCATGTGTCCTGTCATCGACTTTGTGGAACTGACCGCCAGCTTCCGGGCATGATCTTTAAACACAGTTTTGATGATATGGGTTTCACACTTATCATTCAATGGCGTAGAGGTACCGTGTGCATTAATATAATCAATGTCTTCCGGTGCCAGTCCAGAATCTGCAAGTGCCATCTTCATAGCCCTCACTCCACCTTCGCCATCTTCTGGGGGAGCGGCTATGTGATAGGCATCGCTACTTAATCCATAACCACAAACCTCAGCATATATCTTTGCTCCACGGGCGACAGCGTGATCATACTCTTCCAGAACCAGCATGCCGGCTCCCTCGGACATGACAAATCCATCGCGATCTCTGTCAAATGGCCGGGATGCCTTCCGTGGGTCATCATTTCGTGCAGACAGAGCTTTCATTGCAGTGAAACCGGCAACACCAAGTCCACATATGACAGCTTCTGCTCCTCCGGCCACAACCATATCGCATGAACCATACTTGATGTGGCGATAGGCCTCACCAACTGAATGGGTTCCCGCCGCACAAGCTGTAGACAAAGTAAGATTCGGTCCCTTGGATTTAAGAGCCATGGATATATGTCCGGAAGGCATATTAGGAATCACCATGGGTATAAAAAATGGTGTAATTTTCTTGGGTCCCTTTTCAAGACATACATTATGGTATTTTTCTATGGTAGGTAACCCGCCCATACCGCAGCCGGTAATAACCCCAACCCTTCCGCAGTTTTCTTCGGTCACTTCATAGCCGCTGTCCTGTACCGCCATTTGAGCGGCTACGAGACCGTATTGGACAAAAAGATCGAGGTGTTTAACCACCTTTTTCTCAAAGAAATCCTCTTCTCGAAAATCCTTTACTTCCGCAGCAATTTTTACAGCGTAATCACTGGTATCAAATCGAGTTATCAGATCAATTCCACTGATCCCTGAACAAATATT
>Ga0214472_10004424_pt1 | contig 14833 bp, 15 predicted proteins | sample RVTome_6_FD_207662 | JGI IMG/M metagenome (GOLD analysis project Ga0214472, IMG submission 207662) | Soil microbial communities from uranium-contaminated site in the Upper Colorado River Basin, Wyoming, United States - RVT140D175 | ecosystem: Environmental > Terrestrial > Soil > Contaminated >...
CAGATCCCGCAGGGCGTCGGCTTCTTCAACCCCGGCGACGACGAGACCCGGCTCCGGAACGACGGGATCAGCCTCTTCGTCCAGGACGACTGGCGCATCACGAAGAAGCTGACCCTCAACCTCGGCATCCGCTACGACTACGACTCGAAGTTCCAGGACGCCGACAACGTGGCTCCCCGCATCGGGATCACCTGGAACCCCGACTCCAAGACGGTGGTGCGAGCCAACTGGGGCCTCTTCTACGACGCTACCGCCTCGGCATCGCCCAGGCCGTGCCGGCCCTGGGCGGCTTCAACGGGCGCACGGTCGTCGAGCTCGACTACCCGAGGCTGACCACGGACGCTCTCGTGCCCCTCGCGCGGAGCCTGGGCGCCATCGCCGCCTTCCTGCGCGACCCGCTCTTCATCAACCAGGCCTTCCGCATCCCCGCGGGCACGGTGGTCACGCGGGACAACATCCAGTCCCTGACCGGAATGACTCCCGACCAGTTCCTGACTGCGCTCCAAGGTTTCCTGACCGGCCTGGGCCGCCCCTTCAACCCCGTGGACTTCTCGCCGGGGACCGGCTACCTCCGACCGGACCTCTCCGCCGGATTCCAGGACGTGATCCGTACGGAAGACCCGTTCCGCACTCCCCACAACGAGACGTTCCTGGTCGGCGTCCAGCGCGCCCTCTGGCCCGACCTCGCGATGAGCCTGACCTACGTGCACCGCGACATCCGCGACATCCTCGGCCTGCAACTCACCAACCTCGCCTTCGAGTCCCGGACCGTGGGCGCTCCGATCACCACGGACGGCGGGCCGCTCCAGAGGACCTACGGTTCCTACTACGACGGCAAGTACGACGGCTTCATCGTGGCCATCGACAAGCGCTTCCGGAACCGCTACCAGGTCCAGGCCAACTACACCTACTCCAAGGCCACCGACAACCTGCTGAACTCCAACCTCGGGATGGGAATCGCCACCCAGGGGGGCGGGGCGGTTCCCACGGACAACCTCGACCTCGAGTTCGATCGCGGGAACTCAGACCTGTCCGTCCCGCACATCTTCGTGCTGTCGGGGGTAGTGTCGCTGCCCGTGGATTTCTGGTTCAGCGGCGTCATGCGAGCCACGAGCGGCGTCCACTTCACCGCGGCCGGTACGACCGTCGACTACGACGGCGACGGGATCGCCTCGCGCCGTCCGCGCGGAACCGAGAGAAACGAGTTCACGGGGCCCTCGAGCTTCAACCTCGACTTGCGCGTCGAGAAGCGCTTCCACTTCGGCAAGCGGACGGCCGTCTCCATCCTTGCGGAGGGCTTCAACGTCACCAACGCCCGGAACCCGCGGCTCGTCGACACCGCTTACATCGCCGGCCAGCCCGGCCCCAGCTTCGGCCAGGTCCTCGTCCCCCTCCCCGGCCGGGAGATACAACTGGGGCTCCGCCTGCGCTTCTAGCAGATCCTGGCACGACTGTTCGCGATCTCGGTGTCCCGCGGGACAGGCTGGCGTGTCCCGCTGACCAGGGACACTAAAGGCGAGCCGCGTACGAGCCGCCGGTCCTTGCAGGTTCTACGCGGCCGACCGGCGGCAGCCTCTGCTATACTCCGAGCCAGTCAGGCTCGGGTGCCCGGCACACGGGGTAAAAGGGAATGGGGTGAGATGCCCCAACGGCCCTCGCCGCTGTGATCGGAGAGCCGCTGCCAACGTCCGCGAGATGCGGAAAGCCACTTCCGGAAACGGGGGGAAGGCTGGCAGAGGCGCTTGATCCGTAAGTCAGAAAACCTGCCCGAGCCGGTGAAGTCGGAGAGCTCTTCGATGGGAAGAGTCCGGTTTCGGTGCACGGGCACGTGCCTCCCCTGGCGCTCCGCCAGGATCCTGCCTCTCGAACAGCCCGCGTTCGAACCGTCGCTCCGCACTTCGGTCGAACCGCGGCCGCCCGACGGCCGGATGGGAGGACGACTCCGTGCGCCGAACGATCCTGATTCTGATTTGCAGCTTCGCGCCGTGCCCTGCCCTCGCCGCGTCCCGGCAAGGAGCGCTCGCCGTCCGCGTGCGCGACCCGCAGCGCGCGCCGGTCGCTGACGCCCGCGTCACCGTCTTCTCGCGCAGCGGCCTGCCGGTCGCCGCAGCGGCGACCGCCCGCGACGGTTCTTGCCGTTTGAGAGCGCTGCCGCTCGGCGAGTCCCTCGTCACCGTCGAGGCCGACGGCTTCTCGCGCTTCGGCCCGCGGCGCGTGTCGATCGAGGCCGACGCCTCGATAGATCTCGAGGTCGATCTCGTGCTGGGCGGCGTCCGCGAGGAGGTCGTCGTCACCGCGGTGGACAGCGCACAGGCCGCGGGCGAGGTCTCGAAATCCCTGACCGTGGTCGGCCGCCGCGAGATGGACGCGCGAGGCGACGTCGGGCTGGCCGACGTCCTCCGCTCCGTGCCCGGTCTGCACGTCCAGCAGTTGGGCGCCGCGGGCTCGGCCACGAGCGTCCGCACGCGAGGCATGCGCGCGCAGGACACCGCCGTGCTGATCGACGGCGCGCGCTTCCGCGACCCGAGCGGCGCCCAGGGCGACGCCTCGGACTTCCTTGGCGACCTTGCCGTCACCGACCTCGACCGCGTCGAGGTCCTGCGCGGATCGGGCTCGTCCCTCTACGGCTCTCACGCGATCGGCGGCGTCATCCATCTGCTGAGCGCGGACGGGGGCGGGCGCCCGACAGGCGACCTGCTCCTCGAAGGCGGCTCGCTCGGCTTCTTCCACGGCCGCGCCCACGCGGCCGGCGGCCTTTGGGGCGACCGGCTGACCGGAAGCCTCGGCCTCTCACGGTTCGCGAGGCCCGACGGGCTCGACCCGCACGACGCCGCCGACAACACGAGCGTGCAGTCCCGCGTGCGTCTGCGCCTCTCGTCGAACGCGAGCCTCGTCGCACGCTTCTACGCGTCCGAGGCCGCCGCCGACCTCAACGAGACGCCCACCACCATCGGGAACATCCCTGACGGGATCCAGCCGGCCGTCCCGTTCTCCAACTTCATCCCCGCCGCGGACGATCCCGACAGCCGGCGCGAGTCGAGCTTCCGCTCCCTGCTCCTGCGTTTCGAGCAGCGACCCACGGCGCACCTCGGCTACAGCGTGTCGTACCAGCGGCTCGGCACGAAGCGTGTCTTCTTCGAAGGGCCGCTCGGCGTCTCCGGATTCGAGCCCACCGCGCTCACGCGCTCGGAGTATCGCGGGACCACCGACACCCTGACGGCCCGCGCCGACCTTTCGCTCGGCCGCAACCATGTCCTCACTGCCGGCTACGAGCTGGAGCGCGAGGACTTCGAGAACCGGTTCCTCACGGACACGCCCTCGGCCGACTCCGCGGCCGAGGTCTCGCAGGAGAGCCACGCCTTCTTCGTCCAGGAGCAGACACGCCTCCTGGGCGATCGCCTGCAACTCGCGGTGAGCGGACGCCTCCAACGCTTCGGTCTACGCGCCCCTCGCTTCGAGCCCGCCGAGGCCGCGCCGTACCAGGGGATCGTCTTCAGCGCTCCGCCGGCCGCGCGCACACTGGACGGCTCGATCACGTACGCGTTCCCTTCCAGCGGGACGCGCCTGCGCGCCCACGTGGGCACGGGCTACCGGGCGCCGTCGCTCTTCGAACGCTTCGGCAGCGGCTACTGGACCTTCGGCTACTCGGCGTATGGCGACCCGCGCCTCGCCCCCGAACGCTCGCTGGGGATCGACGCGGCCGTGGACGAGACGCTCGCGAGCGGCAAGCTGCGCCTCTCGGCCGCCTGGTTCCGGACGCGGCTGGAGGACGCGATCATCTTCGACTTCTCGGGCGCGATCGATCCCAGCCTCGATCCGTTCGGGCGATCCGCGGGCTATCGGAGCGTCGGCACCGGCCTTGCGTCGGGCGTCGAGATCACGGCGGTCGCGACGCCGTCCGCCTCCGCCCGTCTCTCGGTAGCCTACACTTTCGTCGACGCGGCATCCCCGACGGGAGTCACGGACGCGCCTCGCGCCCTCGGCATCCCTCGGCACCAGCTCGCGCTCGCCGCCTTCGCGGGACTCGGCCGCCCGCTGACGGCCAGCCTTCAGGTCGTCGCGACGAGCGAGGGGCTGCATCGCATCGGCAGCCGCGTGCTGCGCTTCGAAGGTCCGCTCACGGCCGACGTCCAATTGAGCTATCGGCTCCCGCTCGGCCCGAAGCGCCCCTTGCGCCTGCAGGTGCGCGTCCTGAACCTCCTCGACCGGACGCAGTTCGAGAGCGGCTTCCGCACCCCGGGCCGGACCGTCACCGCCGGCGCGTCGCTCGGCCTCTGAGGCGCCCGTGGGCCGCGCTCGAGCGTTGATGGTCCTCGGCACCGCCTCGCACGTGGGCAAGTCCGTCCTGACGGCGGCGCTCTGCCGGATCCTGCGGCAGGACGGCTTCCGCGTCGCGCCCTTCAAGGCGCAGAACATGGCGCTCAACTCCGCGGCGACGCCAGAGGGGCTCGAGATCGGCCGCGCGCAGGCGGTGCAGGCCGAGGCGGCCGGTCTCCCGCCGTCGGTGGACATGAACCCCGTGCTCCTCAAGCCGTGCGCGGACGCGCGGTCGCAGCTCGTGCTGCTCGGCCGCGTGGCGGGAGAGGTGAACGCGCGCGACTATCACCGGCGGCGCACGCGGCAGGTCTTCGAGGTCGTGCGCCGGAGCTACGAGCGCCTCGCGGCGCGGCACGACGTGATCGTGCTCGAAGGCGCCGGCTCGCCGGCGGAAGTCAACCTCCGCGACGGCGACATCGTGAACATGCGCATGGCGCGCGCGGCCGACGCGTCCTGCCTGCTCGTGGCGGACATCGACCGCGGCGGCGTCTTCGCTTCTCTCGTCGGCACCTTCGCGCTCCTCCCGCCGGCCGAAAGGCGGCGCATCCGCGGCTTCGTCGTCAACCGCTTTCGCGGCGATCCGCCGCTCTTCGAGCCGGGCGTCGCCTTCCTCGAACGGCGGTTGTCGCGGCCCTGTCTCGGCGTCGTCCCGTATCTCCGGGACCTGGGGCTGGAGGAAGAGGACGGTGTGGCCGTCCAGGACCGCAGGACGGTGGACCGCTTCTGGCCCGAGGAGAGCAGCCGCGGCCGGCGGCTGCGCGTCGGTGTCGTGGCACTCCCGCGGATGGCGAACTTCACGGACTTCGACGCACTGGCGGCCGAGCCGTCGGTAGCGCTCGCCTTCGTCACTCGCGCCGGGGACCTGCGTCGCGCGGACGTGGTGATCCTTCCCGGCTCCAAGCAGACGCTCGAGGACCTCGCCTGGCTGAAACGCGAGGGCTTCGCAGCCGCTCTCCGGGTGCACGTGGCGCGGCTCGGCTTCGTGATCGGCGTCTGCGGGGGCCTGCAGATGCTGGGCCGCGAGGTCGTCGATGCGACCGGACTCGAAGGCGGCGGCCGGGCGCGCGGCCTGGGCCTGCTCGGCATCCGGACCTCGCTCGGCCGGGACAAGGTGACGGTGCGCGCGCGCGCGGTGCTGGATGGGCGCACGCTTTTCGGCCGGCGCGTGGCGCCGGCCCCGCTCGACGGCTACGAGATCCACCTCGGGACGACCCGCTACGACGCCGGCACGGCGCCGCTCTTCCGCCTCATCCGCGACGGCGAAGCGACCGAGGTCGCCGACGGCGCGAGGAGCACCGAAGGGCGCGTCGTCGGGACGTACCTGCACGGCCTCTTCGACTCCGACGCCTTCCGCCACGCGCTGGTGCGCGCCCTGCGCTCCGCCGCCGGCCTCGCGCGGCCCGGCGCGCTCGCCGACTACACGGCCGAGCGCGAGCAGCGCTTCGACCGCATGGCCGCGCACTTCCGCCAGGCCCTCGACGTCGAGCGCATCGAGGGCTGGCTGCGGGGGACGACGTGCTGACCCTCGTCCTGGGTGGGGCGCGCAGCGGCAAGAGCCGGTACGCCCAGTCACTCTGCTCCGGCCGCAGCGTCGTCTTCCTGGCCACGGCGCGCGACGAAGGCGACGCCGAATGGCGCGAGCGCATCGCGCGTCACCGCGCCGATCGGCCGCCCACGTGGCGAACGCTCGAAGCGCCGGTCGATCTCGCGGGCTCGCTCGCGGCCGTCGGCGAGGGCGAGACCGCTCTCGTCGATTGCCTGAGCCTCTGGGTCTCGAACCTGATGGCCGAGCAGCGCGACTGCGCCCCCCGCGACGTGGAGGCCCGCCTGCTCGCCGAGGTCGAGCGTGCTCTCGAGGCCGTTGTCGGCCGTGACGCGGTCATCGTGAGCAACGAGGTCGGCAGCGCAACGGTGCCCGAGCACCCGGTGGCGCGGCGATTCCGCGACCTTCTCGGCTTCGCGAATCAGGCGGTGGCTCGTCGCGCCGACCGCGTGGTCCTCGTCGTGGCCGGCCTGCCGACGGTTTTGAAGGACGGAGGTGGCCGATGAGACCCGCGGTGCGCGTCTCCTTCTTATTGGCCCTCGTCCTGGGTCTCGTCCCGCCGGCGCGCACCGGCGAGCCGCAGCGCATCGTCTCGACTGCCCCGAGCGTCACCGAGACGCTCTTCGCCCTCGGCGTGGGCGACCGCGTCGTCGGTGTGACGACCTTCTGCCGCTACCCGGAAGAGGCCCGCGTGCGGCCGAAGATCGGCGGCTACAGCAACCCCAGCCTCGAAGCCATCCTCGCCCTGAAGCCCGACCTCGTCGTCGGCGACGCGGGGACCCTCACGAAGCGTCTCGCCGAGCTCGGCGTGCCCACGCTGGAAGTCCGGCCCGAAGACCTGCGCTCGATCGAGGACACGATCCGCGCGATCGCGCGCCGGGTCGGCGTGCCCGACCGGGGCGAGGCGCTCGTCGCTCGCATCGCGGCCCAGCGAGCCGCGGTCGTGCGCGCGGTCGCCGGACGGCCGCGGCCGCGGACGCTGCTTCTCCTCGGACACTCGGCCGACTCGCTGGCGAGCCTCTACGCTGCCGGCCCGAAGAGCTTCCTGGGCGAGATGCTCGAAGCCGCGGGCGGAGAGAACGTCCTCGCCGACGTGCGAACGCCCTACCCGAGGGTCTCCGTCGAGGAGGTGATCGGCCGCGATCCCGACGTGATCCTGTCGATCCTCAGTCCGCCGGCCGACGCCACCGACGCGGCGGCGCGCGCCCGCCGGCTTTGGTCCGCCTATCCCAGTTTGAAGGCGGTCCGCGCGGGCGCGATCCGCGTGGTGGCGGACGACACGATCGTGCAGCCGGGGCCTCGCGTGGGCGAGAAGATCAAGGTCCTCGCCCGCGCCCTGCAGGGAGAGAAGCCATGACCGTCATCGAGACGCGGGGGCTCGGCTATTCGTACGGCCGGCGTGTCGCCCTGCGCGACGTCGACCTGGCCGTAAAACGCAGCGAGCTCGTGGGCATCGGCGGCCGCAACGGCGCGGGCAAGTCCACACTGGCCCGCATCCTCTCGGGCCTGCTCGCGGGATTCCGCGGCGACGTGCAGCTCTTGGGCCGTCCGCTTCGTGCCTGGAGCGGGGTCGAGCTGGCCCGCCGGCTCGCCTACGTCGCCCAGCAACCGGAGGTCCCGTTCCCGTACCGGGCCGGCGAGGTCGTCCTCATGGGACGACTCCCGCATCAGGAGTCGAGCCGCCTCTTCGACCGGGCTGAGGATCTGCGGATCGCGCGGGAGTCGCTCGAGAGCGTCGGTGCCGCGGCGCTCGCGGAGCGGCCCTTCGCCGACCTCAGCGGCGGCGAGCGCCAGCTCGTCGTGCTCGCGAGCGCGCTGACTCAGCGCCCCGAGGTCCTCGTCCTCGACGAGCCCACCGCCTTCCTCGACCTGAACCACCGCCTACGCTTCGCGCGCCTGCTGCAGGCGCTGCGCGACGAGCGCGGGCTCACGATCCTCCTCGTGACGCACGACGTCGAGCTGGCCGCGTCCGTCTGCGACCGGCTGCTGCTGCTCAAGGCCGGCCGGCTGGCCTTCGACCTCCGGTCCGGCGAGCACGGCCGCGTGCCGCTCACGAGCGACGTCATCGCGAGCGCATTCGATCTGCCTCCGGGCGAAGACGGCGTCCGGCTGGTGTACGCGTGAGCAGCCTCGGACTGACCGCCCGCCGCGCGTCCCTCGCGATCGGTGGCTGCGGAGCGCTGCTCGCGCTCGCCCTGCTGCTCGCACCCCTGATTGGTCCGAGGCCCGTCGACCTCGCGCTCGCCCTCGCCGGCCCGGGGACGCCCGACCACGACATCCTGTTCGGCGCGCGTCTGCCACGCACGCTCTTCGCCGCCCTCGCGGGCGCCCTCCTCGCGGCCGCGGGCGTCTCGTACCAGGCCGTCCTCCGCAACCCTCTCGCGAGCCCGTTCACGCTCGGCGTCTCCGGCGGTGCATCGCTCGGTGCCGTGATCGCGCTCCGGCTGGGCTGGGACCGAGTCGCCTTTCCGCTGCCCGCCGTGCCGATGGCCGCCCTCGCCGGCGCCCTCGGGGTGGTGGCGCTCGTGGCCGCCCTGGCGCGGTCGCGGCGCCGCTTCTCCCCGCTGACGCTCCTCCTCGCGGGCGTGATCGTGAACTTCATCTGCTCGGGCCTGATCCTGCTCGTCCACTACCAGGCCGACCTCACGCAGTCCTTCCTGATGGTCCGTTGGACGATGGGCGCCCTCGACCTCTTCGGCTACCAGCCGCTCGCGCCGGCGCTCGCGATCGCGCTCCCCGGCGTCGTCCTCCTGGCGGCGACGCTGCGTCATCTGAACGTCATGAGCGTGGGGGAGGACTGGGCCCGCAGCCGCGGCACCGACGTGCGCCGCGTCGCCGCACGACAGTACCTCGGCGCCTCGCTCATCACGGCCGCGGTGGTGGCGCACACGGGCCCGATCGGCTTCGTGGGGCTGATCGTGCCACACACGCTCCGGCTCATCGTCGGCGCGGACCATCGGCTCTTGTTTCCCACATCGCTGCTCGCTGGCGCCGCGTTCCTGGTCGCCTGCGACACCGTGGCCCGGACCGTCCTCGCGCCGGTGGAGCTACCGGTCGGCGTCATCACGGCCCTCCTGGGCGGGCCCTTCTTCCTGTGGCTGCTCCTCGCGCGCAGCCGCGAGGTCTTCTTCTGAGAGGCGCACCCGTGGAGGCGCGATGACTTCCTTGTGCGACGTCCTGTCTCGAATCGAGCCGGCCGACGAGAGCGCCATGGCGGCGGCCTTGGAGCGACAGCGCGTGCTGACGAAGCCGCCGGGTGCGCTCGGGATGCTGGAGACGCTGAGCGTGCGTCTCGCTGGCATGACCGCGTGCGCCCGGCCGCGGTTCGAGCGCTCGGTCGTGGTCGTGGCCGCGGCGAGCCACGGCGTCGCCGAAGAAGAGGCGGTGAGCGCCTACCCGCCCTCGGTAACCGCGCAGATGGTCGCCAACTTCGTCGCCGGCGGGGCGGCCATCAACGTCCTCGCGCGCCTCGCCGGCGCCGAGTTGCTGCTCGTGGACGCGGGCGTATCACCGGATCCCGGGCCGAACCCTGGCATACGGCGCGAGCGATTGGCCCCTGGCACGCGCAGCTTCCTCCGGGAGCCGGCCATGCCTCACGAGCACGCGGAGCGCATCGTCGAAGCGGGCGCCGCGCTCGCGATGGACCTGGCGCGCGAGGGCCCGCTGCTGCTGGCCGTAGGGGAGATGGGCATCGGCAACACGACCGCCGCAGCCGCGATCACGGCAGCGATGACCGGGTGCTCGGCCGGGGAGGCCACGGGCCGCGGGACGATGGTCGACGACGAAGGCCTCGCCCGAAAGCGCGCCGTCGTGGCCGAAGCGCTGCGCCGGCATGCGCCCGACCCGCGCGATTCGATCGGCGTCCTCGCCGCGGTGGGGGGATACGAAATCGGCTTTCTCGCGGGCTGCTGCCTCGGCGCGGCGGCGTCTCGGGTGCCTGTCGTGCTGGACGGATTCATCACCGGCGCGGCCGCGCTCCTCGCCGTGGCGCTCGCGCCCGCCACCGTGGACTACCTGGTCGCGAGCCACCGCTCCGCCGAGCAAGGGCATGCCGTCGTCCTCCGCCATCTCGGCCTGACGCCACTTCTCGATCTGGGCTTGCGGCTGGGCGAGGGCAGCGGCGCTGCGCTCGCCCTCCCGATCGTCAACGCCGCCGCTCGCACGCTCGACGAGATGGCGACCTTCGGCGACGCGGGCGTGGACGGTCCCGCGAGGGCTTCGTGAGGTGCGTGTGTGAACCCCCTCCGCGACGTGGGCGCGGCGGTGCGCTTCCTGACCATCCTCCCCTGGCCGGCGACTCCTTCGTGTGAACCGGCCGCCATGGCCCGCGCTGCCTGGGCGTTCCCGCTCGTCGGTCTCCTCGTCGGCGCTTGCTCGACCGCGGCCGGTCTCGCGGCGGCGTGGCTCTTCGGCCCTCCGCTGCACGTGATCGCTGCCGTCGCTGCGTCGGCGGTGGTCACCGGAGGCCTGCACCTCGACGGCCTCGCCGACAGCGCCGATGCCCTCTTCTCCTGGCGCTCCCGCGAGAAGAAGCTCGAGATCCTGCGCGACAGCCGTGTCGGCACGATGGGCGCCCTCGCGCTCTTCCTCGTCCTCGCCACGAAGCTGGGCGCGCTCCATGCGCTCGGCCCGCACTGGTGGAAGGCGGCGCTCCTGGCACCCGTCTGGGGTCGCTGGTCGGCCCTCTACGGCATCGTCGCGTTTCCGCCGGCCCGCTCGGACGGCCTCGGCGCCGGCGTCCGAGCCCACCTTCGCGCCAACCACTTCATCGCGGCCACGCTCCTTGCGGCGGCGATCGGAGGGCTGCTTTCGACGCCTGCGGGCGCTCTCGTCGGCTTGCTCGCGTTCGCCCTCACGCACGTCACCGCCCGCGCGATGACACGCTCTCTTGGCGGCCTGACCGGCGACACCTACGGCGCGCTCGGCGAGATGGCCGAGGTGGCGGTCGTTATCACGTTGCTGGCGCTGCAACGCCAGGCAGCACTCCGATGAACGGTCCCCCTCGGGCGCGGGGGACCAACCGTTTGCCTTGAGCTGCTTCATCCTCTCGAGGGTGTAGGTCGCCTCGATGAGGCGCGCGTAGTGGTAGTGGAAGCCGCTCTGCACGATGCGGCCGAACCTCTGACGGTACTGCTCGAGCTCCTTGTCGGCCTCCGGCGTCTCGCAGCGGTCGGCGGCGTTCAGCCGGCCCGGATCCGCCGCGGTCTCGAGGTCAATGATTGTTCCTAGAGGAAAGCGGCGGACGGGAGTACCATCAGCGCGCACAATCCGCGGAGGCTGCCGTGGTCGAATACCGGAAGCTACGTACCCCCTCAGGGCATGACTGTGAGGTACGTGAGGTGCTGGTGCCGGGCGCCAGCGGTCGGCGTTGGCACGTCAAGATTGCTGGCCGCTCGTTCTTCTTGTGGGCCGATCGGCACCTGCCTGCTACTGCCAGCGAAGAGCGGATCTGGCAGGGTGTGCTTAACGGAGTCGACGACGAGCTCGCCCAGGACCGCACAATGATGACCAACGACTACGAAGCGCCGCTGCTCCCTGAGAACTTCCAGTGAACCCGCTCGCTCTCGGTACTCTCGAGGAACACAACTCCGTCTGCGATTCGCCAGGAGACAGGCACGGAGTGGAGGGTAGCGGTAGCCCGCGTTCGGGGGAACCTCTGCGAGCTGGCCCGCTCGAGCGCGGGAGATGGCGGCGCACTCAGGCGGCCGCGGGGTGGGCCGGCACGGGGATCGCGTAGCGGCGCTCGCCGGCGTCAGCGAGGAGCTCGGGCGTGATCCGTAGGCGCGGCCCGAGGAAGACCGCACTGGCGGGGCCAGCGCGCCCCCCGATGCGCTCTGCGCGCCCTGCGCCGAGGATCCGCTGGTTCGTCAGATCGATCACCAGCCAGGCGGTCACCTGGTGGAAGGAGAGCGGGCAGCGTAACCCGTGCGGCTGATCCTCGAGGATGAGACGGTGCCTGGGGCAGAGGCGGACGAAACGTGGCACCACGCTGAAAGGATAGCACCACGAAGGAGTGGCTTTCTCATGGCTCGCTTCTGATGCCGCGTCGTCAGCGCTAGCTCCAAGTAGAGGTGGATGAACGCGTGGGGTGGGTACAGTCCTCCGACCGACACGAGGCACAGGCCGAGCGTCATGAGGTTGCGGCTCCAGCCTTGAACGAAGACGAAGCCGAGCAGCCGGGCGAAGGCCAACCCGCAGACCATCATCCACAGGGCGAAGGCCCAAGCTATCGCATCGCTCATCGCGGCCTTAGAAGGATCACGCCATCCTGTCGCAGGGTGGGGCTTGACGCGTGAGCTGGCATCCTAAGAAAGTTGACGCCACAGGTCAGGCAGCCACCGCCAGATGGCCCACCAAGGCGAGTGCAGCATCTTCAACCGGCCATCGTTCTCGGGCCGGAGCTGGCCGGGCGTCGAAAGGCTCTTCATGCCTAGCCAGAACCTCTCTCGTTCGGTAACCTCCTGCCAGCGCCAATAGAGGTGGCCGAGGAGGAAAGCGACAAGACTCAGGCCACCCACAACCGCGAGCAAATAGAGCTCTGACCGCATGGCGTACCGTGGCTCTCCTGGCGAGGGGAGGGGACCGCGAGTCTACACCCGGACGCGTGGAGGAGACAGTCAAGGCGACTGTAGCGACTGTAGCCAGCCGTCGTTCGTGACGAGTTGTTCGCGCAGGTAATCGACCAGAGCCTTCACGGCTTGCATCGCGTCTTGGTACAACAGCAATGCCTTGTGAGGATCGATCCGGTAGATGTGGAACTCACCATACGACGTTACGGTGAACACGTCGGATCGACGCACTTGGGCGGCGTAGTTCCCCACCTCTCCAATCCCGACCTCTGCGTTGCCTGAGTGAACGATCATGTCGCGCACCAGAACGAGGTCCCAGATCGCGTCCCGTACGTCGTCTGATGGCCACCGAGCATCCGAACAGCACCTTGAAGAACCTGTCGATGCGCGCGCCTCGTTCCTTGAACGAGAGATGGTCTCGGGCCAGCCGACTCAGAGCAAGTAGATCGCAGTCTCTCCCCCGCTCCAAGCTCCATCTGGACCGAAACTGGCGACGACCAGCGGCCAAGGCGCGACCCGAGTCGCGTGGTCGAGTCACCCTGGACGGTGATCCCTCAGTACAAGCGCCAATCGCGGATGTCGGGCGAGATGCCGACGTAGAACTCCACCGCGGGCGTCCCCACGTAGGCGTGGGCCGTCGCGCGCGTGTATCCCTCGATCAAGAGGAGATCGCCACCACCGGACTCGGCGGCGATCAGCGGTGGATGTGGAGCGCAGGCACGAATGGCCGCGACGACGGCGAGGATGCCTGCGTTCTCGGGGGTATTGATGCTGGTCAGGTTGGCGGCGGCGTCAACGACGCGACGCGTATCGCGCGACAGTCGGATGAAGCTGTTCGCTGGACCCAGATTGGCGAAGCGCAGCAGCCCGAAGTCGGTGGTGTTCAGCACCACGCGCCGCCACACCACATTTGAGGGGAAGCCTGCGAAGAGAAGCGTGTCCACGCGGTATCCGCGAACGAGGCCGAGCAGAGCGATACGAGACTGGTTCTCCTGCTCGGTCCCGAGGTTGGCCGCATCTATCAAGACCCGCGTCGCTCCCAGTCGCCGGAGCCCCGCGGCGTAGCAGGCGCTCCAGCGGGGGGAGTCGATCTCCGCCTGGAGGAACGCCAGGACCATCTCTTGCTCTGTCGCTGGACCTAGCTCCTTCATGGCACCGGCACGGTACACCATCCGGGCCATCGCCCCGGACCTACTCTGGCAGGGGCTACGGGGTATCAATTGGTCCCCTCGACGTACCCGCCGCCTGGCAGCGTCAGCGCCTGGCCCTACACGATGCAGGACCTCGAGACCGCCACGCACACGAACGAGCTGCCGCGGTGCGACACGATCACGCTCAACCGCGACTACCGGCAGACGGGGGTGGGCGGCGACGACGGCTGGGGCGCCCGACCACACGCCGAGTACACGCTCGACCCCAGGCCGTACGCCTATCGCTTCCGTCTGCGCGCGTACGCGCCGGCGATGGGCCCGCTCGACGAGGTCGCGCGTCACCCTTTTCCACATCAAGGTCAACGTCCGCCTGGCCCCCGACGGAAAGTCGGTGGCAGGTTGTTCCGGGGGTGGGCCGCGTTTCTAGGGCATGACTCCCGTTTTCCGAACGATGGCGACGAATCGAGGGTTCGAGCGAAGGTTGTCCCATTCGGGTTCGACCCTCAGGGCGACGAGGGTCTCGTCGCGCTCGTTGTATGCCACTTCGAGCCACGCGAAAGCGCCTTCCTCGTCCCCGAGGGCGTGAGAGACCTTGGCAATGGGGGCGAGGACGCGGGCCGCGTGCGGAGCGCCCGGTAGCCCAGCTCGCTCGCCTTCTCGTACGACAAAGCGGCTTCTCGGTAGGCCCCCCCGCGCTCGAGCACGAAGCCGACGCACATGTGACCTTCGGGGGAGTTCTGGTAGAGGTGGGCTCGGGCATCGGAGGCCCAGGTAGGCGGCGATCTCCTTCCAGGACTCGAGGCGGTCAACCACTCCCCGCACCCCGAGGGTTGCCGGAGGCCGACAAGCAGGTTCGGACATGGCTGCTCCTCCCGTGTCGCATTTTTCGCTTGCCAACCGCGGCTGCAATGCGCACCTTGTTTCCAACAGAGCGTCCGGCCAATTCAACTGGAAGGATTCGCCCGGGCAAGGAGACTTCCATGAAAGCTGAGGTCACCCTCAGGCTCGTTCTCTTGTGTGCGGCCCTCCTGCCGGGTCGCCCGGCCGAGGCCCAGACCCGCCTGGTCACGGTCGACGACCTCATGCGCCTGCGGTCGATCTCGGACGTGCGGATCTCTCCGGACGGTCAGAGGGTGGCCTACGTCGTCTCACAACCCTCGGTGGAGAAGAACGTCCACGAGGCTGTGCTGTACGTGGTGTCCGTCGCCGGGGGGGCCGCCACCCGCATGAACTACGGCACGCGGATCTTCAAC
>Ga0214472_10004425_pt1 | contig 14830 bp, 14 predicted proteins | sample RVTome_6_FD_207662 | JGI IMG/M metagenome (GOLD analysis project Ga0214472, IMG submission 207662) | Soil microbial communities from uranium-contaminated site in the Upper Colorado River Basin, Wyoming, United States - RVT140D175 | ecosystem: Environmental > Terrestrial > Soil > Contaminated >...
GGTAAGTCGTCTGTGAATGGCCTAACAGTGGAGACCGCCAAGTATATTGAATTTCAATAAATTTGCCAAAAACCCTGTCAAGAACTATTTTTGATAGGGTGAAAATAATTTATGCTGAATAGTTACTTAGGATCTTCCGGTTTAAGGATACTTTTTATTCAATCCAACTTAAGTTTAGATTGCTTCATTCCGCGCTGGGGTCGAGCCGGCAATGATGACAGATGAGACTCTGCGGGCGGGCAAGGGGCCCGCCCCTACCGGATAATTCCACCACCATCAGTTCACTTGTAGGGGAGCCACCCTGTGGGCTCCCGTTAGTATTGCACGTACGCTTAATCCGGAAGAACCTGTTTTTGTTACCATTATTTAATCGATGCCGACTGGCCCCGCGCGGATCTCGCGCTAGTTCCCCCCGGGAATGGCATCATTTCGCCTTGGCCTCGCTATTTTGATTCAATCAGCCACCCAAACGCCTTAGCATCAGCTACCGGCACTTGGCTTCCATCATCAAAAATTATCGAGTTCCCTTGATGTGGTCGCTGTTCCTTTCGAGCAACTACAGAACCCCTGGGTCGTCCTGGTCTTTTTGCGGTGGACTCTGGCCGCATTCTAATACCGGGGATGGCTTGAACCGCACTTGTAAACTTGATCCACCCCACTTTTAGCCCTCGTTATTTATTCATTTTATGCGACAAAGGAAATAGCTTCAAAATCGGCCAAGTTGACCTCTTTTCGAGCTTTCCAAAGATTATAATTATCTTGCATCAACAGCCAGCTTTCAGGAGAGCGACCGAGAACAACAGAGAGCTTAAGGGCCATTGGCGGTGATACATCTGTTTTCTCATTGAGTAACCGGCTAACAAGACCAGCGCTCACCTGTAGCCTTCGAGCAAGTTCATTTGATCCTATTTCAAACGGCTCCAGATAGACTCTTTTAATAAATACCCCTGGATGCAAAGGATTGTGTTGTTGAATAGCCATAATATGACCTCTTTTAGTGATAATCTTCGTAGTTGACTACATAAGCGTGTCCGTCTTTAAATTCAAAAACTATACGCCAATTCTCGCTTACACTAACAGCCCACAGCCCTGCTCGATCACCTTTGAGTGAATGTAGCTTCCACCCCGGAAGGTCCATATCTTCAATCACAGTAGCAGTATGAAGGGCCTGCAACCGTAGCTCTAGCCGTGGTGCATGTTTAGCATTTATCCCAACGGTAGTCTGAATACTGTAATACATTGACTGGCCGAGAGATTCAGCCCACTTCGAACCGAAATCGAACTCGATAGCGTGAGTTTTTGCAAGACAGTCACATCGGGTACGATCTGGCATCACAACCTCTGTTTTTCCGGATTGTTCAGCACACCACTTTTCCTGGTAATATTTTTCAGAGTGGAGGTGTTGGGCAGCTGCAGGGAAACATAGCATGAAAAAGATTCCGAGTGAGGTAATAAAATGTAATATTTTCATATGCGTTAATTTAAATCAACCTGGTTGACCAGGTTAATAGATTTGGTATCAAAAACAAAGATCCGGAGCAGCTGCCGGCAGCGTTTTTGATACCATTGTTTTCTCGGTGCTAACAGGTGCCGGTGGGATCTGCTGCCGGTCGCCCTGGGGGATGGTATCAATCCGCCCTGGTTCATATATTTTGATTCAAAAAAGTTGGTTGATAACCCGCTATACCTGAATGCAGCCTGACACTCCTCTCGAAGTGACCAGCAAAGAATCTCTGGAATTTACCAAAAGTTAAATTGATATTACTGCGTCAATGGCGTATCATATTCGCATATGATCATTATCGAAACTCCCATATTCACCAAACAGATCACCTCTGTCTTGTCAGAAGATGAATACCGTCTGTTTCAATTGTCTCTGGCAGAACGTCCTGATGCTGGAAAGGTCATACCTGGAAGTGGGGGTCTCCGAAAACTGAGATGGTCAGCAGAGGGCCGAGGTAAGCGTGGAGGCCTGAGAGTTATTTATTATTGGTTTACACAAGGCAGAATTTGCTCCTGTTTGTCTATCCCAAGAATGTACAGGGGAATCTCACTGACACCCAGCTGAAGCAGCTTAAAAAAATCGTGGAGGAAGAATATCATGGAGGATCAATTATTTCAGGCATTATTGGAAAGCGTGAAGCAAGGTGCGGAGATCACAAATGGCACCAGGACCCCTTCGCGGATTTTTCAGTTTCCTGAAACTGAAGTCCGTTTACTACGTGAACGGTTTGGCCTCTCTCAGGATAAATTTGCGACCCTTGTCGGGATCAGCGTGGGAACGTTACGGAATTGGGAGCAAGGCAGACGAAAACCAGAAGGACCGGCTCGGGTTCTCCTGACTCTTGCCTCGGAACATCCTGAGTGGCTCCTCGACCAACTGAAGAAAAGGGAAGAACTTCCAACTCGACCACCCCGAAAACAAGTATAACTCTCCCTTTCAATTAACAAGAAATAACATTTTGATTTCATTTCTAATTTTCAAACATTAGACAAAAAATACTATCTCTGGTATCAATAATAAGGATACGAAGCAGCTGCAGGCAACGTTTTTGATACCATTATTTTCTCAATGCCGACCGGCGCCGCGCGGATCTCGTGTTGCCCCCCTGGAATGGCATCATTTCGCCTTGGCCTCGTTATTTTGAATCAGTCTCTGTCGATCTTTTCAAGACTAATATTAAGAGATCCGTATCCTTTTAAGGAATAATTTGGTTGCTTCGTCAGGATAGCATCGAAACGAAAAAAAATATTTCCATGAACGTTAAAAAAATCGTATATATTGTCTTGTTCTTGTGCGTTTTCTGCTGTCATATAAATGTTGTCATTTTAAATACTTACTTTCATGGTTGATCCTCGCTATTTTGATTCAATCGTCAACTGAGCTTGAGATTTACCTATCTCTACCATTGTCTCCAATCGAACCAACCTACGGTCATGCTCACGCAACTCTTTTGAGATTTCCGTCAAAACACCACCGGTTCGTTCAACCTTGTCAGTTAAGAGCAGGACTTCTTTCATTGCTGAAATTACATCTTTTAATGTACTCAAGCTGCCCTCCTGATTTCTGCCAATACTCTTTCAGCATCACTTAAGCCTTTCTCTAAAGACTTTTTTGCTTTTTTGGCGGCTCTGTTAACCTCACCTATTAATGCGGCCAACAAAACCTCGTCGCCGTTTGCTGGTTTTTGGGTACAGCGCTGCCGTACTAGTTCCGACATACTGATACCTTCTTTTTTTGATTCTTTAGCAAGAAACGCTTTAAATTCTGGTGTCCCAAGTATTGTAATTCTCTCAGATTGAACGCTCATTCTACGACCTCCATTGTTTGGGTTATCATTACAATGAACATTGTAATACTAATGAGGTTGTTTGCAACAAAAAATGCTCTTATAAAGCATTTTTTTCAGCTGTTTTGATTCAAAAAGGGGTAAATCCATTCCGATGGACGCCCCGGCTACTTGATACCTGGTGACACGAATGTCGGATTCACACCCTAGTTCAGTGGTAGCGCGATCAGGTGCAATGTAACACTCCCGGGGTACGGGCCAGCTTGGTTGGTGATGCAAACTCCTGCCCTTGATTTGTCGGTACGCGATGGAAAAACTGATAATTCAAGACCTGGCCCCGTGCCTGCATTCGAACACCGGGTGATCAAGAAGATTTTGGCTCATCTTGGCTTGTTGCGTGGGGGAGAACAAAAATGCGGACCACCAACACCTCCAAAGAAATGTTCGGAAATAGTTATCGAACCTTTCGATGATGGCTGGCCAGCTTATGAGGAGTCGTTCACCATGGTGCAGGGATAAAATCACCTGTGACGGACTACTGTTGTCAAAAAATGGTGATCAATGCGTTGTTTTCGATGGAATGTTTTGTTTTGCTGTATCTATTGCCGATTTCTCCGTCGAAGTCAAAATTATTGCAAAACCTGTCTTGAACGGGTTGTTTTAATGAATCTTTTTGGTTGGCTCTTCGTTGGAAAAGACTTTTTTTAGGAAGCCCGAAGAAAGCGATTGCTTATCACCCTACCACCTTCTCAACCGACCTGAACCCCCCGTCTCCAGACCTTTTTTACCAACGGCAGGGAGTCGATCAGGGAGACCTGGAGCATATCACCGTTTTTTCCCGGTTTCAGCTCGCCTCTATCGGAAAGACCAACAGTATCGGCAATAACTGCGGAAACCATGGCTACGGTTTCGTAAAGAGGTATATGCAGGGTATCTGTGAGATGAAAGGCGGCGTGCAACAGACTGGCCGGGAAGTAGTCAGAGGAAAGACCGTTCAATAGCCCCTTTTCAGCCAGCAAAGTGGCGCAGACATTGCCCGAGTGGGAAATTCCCCTGAGGGCGTTGGGTGCGCCCATAATGGTGGTCAGTCCCTTCCCCCTCGCCTTCTTAGCCGCAGTTTCAGTAGTCGGGAACTCGGCGATGCCGATCCCTTCCTCGGCAGCGTAGGTCACATCATCCTCCGTAGTATCGTCATGGCTGGCAAGAGGAATGCCTCGTTCATGAGCAAAGGCCACGGCGATTTTGCGGTGCTTTTCACCGTAAAGGATTTGCATGTCGATGCGCTCGGCCAGGATCGCCGCCGCCTCATGTTCAGTCCATCGCTTGTCCCGATGATATAGCCGCCATTTACAGAGATCGGTCCACTGCCGCTGGCCGGGGGTATGGTCCATGACCGAAATAAGGCGAACCTCTGACCGATTACCATGCTCGATAAGCATACGCTCCATCTGCGAAGAAGATACCTCGCAGCGCAGATGGAGAAAGTGATCAGCCCTGAAGATACCCCGGGCTCGACCACGGCAGATGGCATCAACCGAATCGCTGAAGATCTGGGCGCGCAGACTCGACTCCCTCAACCCGCCGACCGCCACCGCATCGTATACCGTGGTAATGCCGGCGCCTGCCACCTGAGCGTCATGGGCAATGGCCGCGGCCATGATTGATGGCCAGATCACTCCCGGTCGTGGCTGGATGTTTTTTTCCAGGTTGTCGGTATGCATCTCGATGAGACCCGGCAATAGCAAATCACCCTCAAGATCGACTGCGCCTCTGCCTTGGTAGCACGAATTATCAATCTCACGGATAGTCCCGTCGGCAACAACAACAGTGCCCCCAAAAATTTCAGTTCGGGTTACCACTTGGCAATTTGTATAGATAGTCTCCATTGTCCTACTCAATCTCCTCTGCAAACTCTTTGGGTAATCTCGACCATCACTCCGAAATGGTCGGAGGGGAAATATCCGTCATTGTCCGGGTGATCAAGGACGATTCGACTCTTGTCACACAAAAATACATCGACGCTTTCCCGCACCAGACCAAGGATATAATCAAGACGTTTTCCAGGCCGGGTCAGATCTCCACCAGGCAATGTGGCCCCCGGCATTTGACCACCGCCCGCCGTATAACAGTCGAAAGGCAACCAACCGGTCGATCTCTCGACCTGGCGCAGGGCTTCTTCCACAGTGAAGTTGAAATCCCCACAACACAACCATGTTGTCGAATAATCGAGGGGTTGACCATGTTCAATCGCGGCGATAAACTGGCGGCAACGAAGAGCGTCGGCACCCTCCAGGTGGGTCAAATGCACATTGGTGATGACGAGGGGGCCACCGGCTGTCTCTATTTCCACGGTGTGGGATATTCGTTCATCGTCCGGCGCAGCCGATGGAAGACTGGTGATGCTTGAGCCACAGACGGGGAGCGATGTCAGGACAGCGAGTCCCGAATGGCAGTCAATTTGTTTGCCTTCAACTGCCCGGATTTTCCGTCGGCAAGGCGCGTAGATCATCTGCAGGTCCAGAGAGCGGGCGAGATACCCTGCCGTATCGAATTGTCCGTCTGTGGACTGGAGTGCCTCCTGCAAACAGATCACTTCCGGCTGCAAGAGCCTCAGCTGACTCGCCATTGCTGCGAGTCTCCGGGTGTAGGCACCGTTACCCTTCCAGCTGTTGATGGTGACCACACGGATCGGTTTACGATTGTTTGACATGGGTAAAATCAAATGAAAAGTTTTCGAATCATCGCCGAAATCACATCGAGCGCGATAACGGTGACGACGATGATAATCATGATGGCCGCCGTCGCTCCATACTGAAAACCGCGGATGGCGTCCCACAGCAGCATGCCGATACCGCCGGCGCCGACCATGCCGACGACGCTCGCCGACCGCACATTCGATTCGAAACGGTAGAGGGAATAGGAGATCCATAAAGGCAGAACCTGGGGAATCACCCCGTAGGCAATCTCTTCAAGCTTATTGGCGCCGGTGGCGCGGATACCCTCGACAGGCTCCGGGTCAATCGATTCGACCGCCTCCGAGAAGAGTTTGGCCAGAATCCCCATGGTATGGATAAAAAGTGCGAGAACCCCGGCAAATGGGCCAAGTCCCACGGCGGTGATAAAGAGCATGGCAAAGATCATCTCATTTATCGACCGGCAGAAATCCATGATCCGCCGCATCGGCTGATAAACCCAAGGCTGGGCGATATTAGCCGACGACAGGAGACCGAAGGGCACGGCCAGGATAATGCTGAGCAGGGTCCCCCAGATGGCGATCTGGATGGTCACCTGCATCTCGTACAGATAATCTCGCCATTCAAGAAAATCGGGTTGCATGAAGCCCTTCAGATAGAGCAGCATATTGCCGGCGTTCCGGTACAACGAGGGGAAGTTGATCTCCGCACCGTGGTATGACCACAACAGGATAGCGAGCACGACGATCGTTAATACAAGATGCAGCATCTTCCGGCGCAGACTGACCTCGGGGATGCGCAACTCAGGCTGACTGGTCTGTATTGATTCCATGAGAGAGTAGAGAAAGCTATGGAGAGTTGGAGCCGTGGGAGGGGCGCCCTCCCACGGCCTGTTGGTGCAAGTTTAGTACCCTAGAAATTCATTTCTTGTTTTTTACAAAGAATTTCGTGAAGGTACGTATACCCCACAAGGGGGTAATGAGCAGAGCCCTTGAAGGGTTTAATTATGTTTCTGCGAATTCCAGAATCCGTTCAGTTCAATGTGCCGGGCAAGGCTTTTCTGTTCTTCAGTCAGCTTGGCCAGACGAGCAGTTTTTTCATCTGCGGCGATCTTGTCGTTACCTGCCATTTTCTGTATGTTTTTGGCAATCTCCAATTCACGGATCGGCAACAACTGGCTGTTGTCGCTGGCCAGGAATGTCCCCCACCCGCCGCTGACGCCATGAAGTATCGCCAGATCAGCCGCGGCATCGTCGCCGGTGCGGCCGAAACCGAGGATCACCGCCAGGATTTTTGTCTTTACTTCACGCGGCAGATCCTTACGCCATACCAGCGGATCGGTTGGGATATCGGGACTGGTCCAGATGATCTTGACGTCTTTATGCAGATCGGGATTGGTGGCGAGAAACCGGTCCATGGACTCGGTGTTGTTGGTGGCGACATCGACCTGCTTGGTGGCTACCGCCATCAGGTTGGTCTCGTGGTTGGCACTTCTTGCGGTCTTGAAATGTTTCTTGGGGTCGATATTTTTCTTGGCCCAGACGTAGTAGGAGGGGATGAGGTAACCGGAGGTGGAGTTCGGATCGCCGTTCCCGAAATTGAGCTCCTTGCCCTTGGCGATGATATCATCGATGGTGTTGTACGGGCTGTCCTTATGAACGATAAGCAATGATCGGTAGCCGAGACTGCCGTCCTTGCCCGTGGTCTGGGCAAACACTTCGCCGCCTGCCCGGTCGACCGCCTCGATCGCCGATTTGTTGCCGAACCAGGCGAAATCAACCTTTTTGAAGCGCATTCCCTCGATCACCCCGGCATAATCGGGGGCAAAAAAGGCATTGACTTTCATGCCGAGCTTTTTTTCCAGCGCCTTAACAAAAGGGTCGAATCCCTCCTTCAGATTTGCGGTCGATTCGGTGGAAATGATCCCGAAGTTAAGTTCTTTTATTTCCACCTCAGCCGCAACGGCGCTGCTGCAGAACCATCCCATCATGGCAAGAGTCATTGCTGCTATGCCAACTTTCATTCTCATCATTTTTTTTGCTCCTTGTTGTTTCTTAGAATTAAAAACGACCGGCAAATTCCCTGCCGGCCGCCAGAACGTCAGACGCCTGCCTCGGCGAGGCCTCCCATCAATTTTTTTCTTTTATTGTCGTGCAGCACGTCGCGAATCGCCTTCTTCTTTGCCGTCAGCGGGGCGGTGCCGTCAATAGTGGTATCGACGCTTGTTCCATAAATCTGCCTGAGCAGTTCGGGTGACAGCTTGCTGCTCGGTCCGTCGAAGATTATCTTCCCGTCCTTCATGGCAACCGATCTGCAACAATATTGCAGAGCGAACTGGACCTGATGGAGACTGATGACGATGGTGACATTATCTTCGCGGTTGAGCTGGGCCAGGGATTCCATTACCAGACGGGCGGATTCCGGATCGAGGGAGGCAATTGGTTCATCGGCGAGAATGATCTTGGCGCGCTGTTCCATGGCCCGAGCGATAGCCGCCCGCTGTTGCTGACCGCCGCTCAGGGTACCGGCCCGCTGCAAAACGTGCTCATGCAGACCGACGCGGTACAGCGAGCGCATCGCCGAGAGTTTTTCACTTCTCGTATAAATGCGCAGGAGACTCCGCCAGGTAGGGACCCTGGTGACCATCCCGACCAGGACATTCTGCAGCAACGTCAACCTGTTGACCAGGTTGAACTGCTGAAATATAAAGCCGACATCCGTCCGTATTTCCCTGATTTGGCGTTTGATCCTGCCGCATTCCTGGACGGTTCTGCCGAAAATTGTCACACTGCCGCTGTCTTTGTCGCCGGCAATGAGGCCGGAAGTGTGACGCAAAAGCGTCGACTTCCCTGATCCGGAAGGGCCGATCAGCGCCACAAATTCTCCGGGTGCGATAGTGAGATGGATATCAGACAGGGCTCTTTTGGCGCCGAATGACTTATTCAGTCCGTTGATGGTTATCGCTGCGTTGTTCATGGTTCCTTCCGCTGTTGAGAATAAAAGGTTTTGAACTCCGTTATCATTCAAATGCCAGTATGGTCCCCTTGTTTTTGGATACCGTTAGTTTCGCATTTTTCTTTGCTCGCCGGACATCTTCAGTTCCAATCGCCGGACCAAGCTTGAAAATGATCGCAATTCAATGAGCTAGACACGGAGAGTCTTGCCGAAACAAAAACCGAATGGAAATCTAACCTGAAAGCCGATGATAAACCAACCCGCGACGATCTTCATCCTGGAGGCAAACCGATACGTCAGAAATCCAGGGGTTGATAGATGGGGAGTCGGGAAAAATCATATTTCGAATATTTTAGAAATATGGTTGACAGAAAAAAAAGGGAGCATCCCGGGGTAGCAGCAGTTGGGAAGGGGGTGTGTTTTTTTTGCGTTTATATTTCGACTATACTAGAAGCATAGATTTCAGAGAGGGGAGATTCTTACGCATGATCAACGAAACGATGAAAATAGCGGAATTCATGGGGGCTGCTTTTCTGCATATCTGGCCCTATTTGATAATCACTCTTCCCCTGGCTGTTGCCGTGAATATGACGGGAGCGTCAAAATATATAAAGAAAGCCTTCGACCGTGGCCCGGTCACGGCCATCATCCTGGCCACTGCCGTGGGGGCTTTCAGTCCTTTTTGTTCCTGCGGAGTTATACCGGTTATCGCCGCCCTTTTGATCGGCGGCGTGCCCCTGGCACCGGTAATGTCCTTCTGGATTGCCTCGCCCTCCATGGACCCGGAAATATTTTTCTTAAGCGTTGGCACCATCGGCTGGGACCTGGCGGTTTGGCGATTGGCCGGTACCCTGGTTCTCAGTCTGGCGGCGGGATTTATCACCCTATATGCAATGCGGAGCCGGTGGATACCTGCCGATTTCATGCGCCGCGCACCCATCCCGGTCGGCCGGAGAACCTTTGACCCTGCACTCAATGGCTGGAGCCGGCTGACCGGGATGGTCACGTTGTTTCTCTCGGCGAGAACCGGTGCCCGGAACAGACAACAGGCCGCGGCCTGTTGCAGCGGCGGGATAATGTCGTATCCAACTGTACAGCCTGTCGATGCAATTGGCCGTGCTGTTGTGCAGACCCGGCCGCAAACCGGCAATGGGTCTTGCCAACCCGACAAAGAGTCGAGTTTTGCCCACAGGTTGTTACGGGAATCGGTCAAGGCCACAACGATGGTGGTCAAGTTCATGGCCCTTGCTTTTTTTCTTGAGGCGCTCATTATCCTCTATGTCCCTGCCGAGTTCATAACCGGCCTGGGCGGATCCATAGTGCTCGGCTATATAAAACTCCTGATCGGCTAGATCAAAGCAGAGCCGGACCTGCAAGCACCGAACGGCTCAGCATGCCGCTCTGTCATTTTGTTTTTTCCCTTGTCTCGATGTTTCCGCCCGTTCATTCGGAACACTGCCTCCCCGTTACGTAAATTTTCGCGGTACGTCGCTCGGTGGTCCTCGAGAAGGACGGCGGATTGTTCGAGATTGGTTAAAAAAGGCGGAACGTCAAGATATCATAGCAGATATTCCGGAAATTCCAGCAACGGTAAACTCATCCCTTACTAATAACAGATAAATATAGCCTTCTTACCTTTATCCTCAACAAACGTTCCCGAAAAACGATCCGATATTCAATAAGTCCTTGCTAAAAGAAAGGGAGGAAAACGGCAATGGTCAAGCAGCGTCTCTATCGTCAATTGATGCTCACCCCGGTTGCAGTCGACCGTATGGCACACGCTCTTCCGCCGACAAATTGCATCGCCGGTGTAAAGATGTTGTCATGCTAAGCCGCCTTCTGCGAACGGCGTTCCGCATGCTGCTGACCTTTTTCGTGATCGTCACCCTGGTGTTCATCACCACTCGGCTGAGCGGCAGCCCGCTGGATTTCGTGATCGGGGAAGGCATGTCGGTCGAAGACCGCGCCATCATGATTCGCTATTACGAGCTGGATCGTTCCCTGGGGGAACAGTACCGGGCTTTCCTCAGGGCATTTTTTGACGGGGAATTCGGCCTGTCCTTTATCGAACGCCGGCCGGTGGCCGACATGGTGGCAGAACGGCTCTGGCCGTCTGCACAACTGTTATTCTCGGCTACGGCGGTGACCCTGCTGGTGGCGATCCCGCTCGGCATCATCGCCGCCGTCCAGCGGAAAAGCTGGGTCGGCAGCGCGGTGATGGCCTTTGCCTTTCTCGGCTACGCCGTGCCGAACTTTGTGCTGGCGGTATTCCTGGTGCTGGTCTTCGCCTTCTCCCTGAACTGGTTGCCGGTGGTGGGCAATGGCACGCCGGCCCATTTCATCCTGCCGACCATCACGTTGGCGGCGGCGATGATCGCCGCTGTCATGCGCTTCACCCGCAATGCGATGCTCGATGTTCTGGGCCAGGATTACATGCGGACGGCCCGCGCCAAGGGCCTGCCGGAAGATACCGTAATCCTGAAACACGGCTTGCGTAATGCCGGCATCACCATCCTCTCGGTAGTCGGGTTGCAGGTGGCGGCCCTGGCCGCTTCCGGCTCGGTGGTGGTCGAATCGATTTTTGCATGGCCGGGCATCGGTGATCTTCTGGTCAACGCGGCGATCCGGCGGGATTACCCTGTCCTGCAGTTTGGCGTGCTGACCGTGGCCCTGGCGGTACTCTTCATCAATGCCGCGATTGATTTTGCCTACGCCTGGGTTGACCCCCGGTTGCGCCATGACGGCGGGGAGGCGGGAAAATGACAACCGTTACCGGAACCGGAAAATACCTTGGGGTGCGCGGACTCTGGTCCGAGGCCGACCTCATTCGCCGCGTCGCCCTGGTCCTGAGCGTCTCACTGGTGCTGGCGGCGATATTTGCACCTATTCTCGCTGGCTATGAGCCCAATGCCCAAAGTCTGATCTCGCGGCTGCGCCCGCCGCTTGGTTTTGAAGGGGCCCGCCCTGGATATTATCTGGGAACGGACGAATTGGGCCGGGATTTACTGTCGCGCTGTCTTTACGGGTTAAGCCTGACTCTGATGCTTGCAGCTCTGGGGGCCACGCTTGGGCTTGTCATCGGCGGGACTCTGGGAGTGCTCGCCGGCGTCGCGGGCGGGCGGATAGATGCCGTGATCATGGCGGCGGTCGATACGCAGATCGCGGTGCCCTTCACGCTTGTCGCACTGTTCATGCTGTCGGTCTTCGGCTCGTCGATGCCGATCATAGTCGTGGTTCTCGGAGTCGCCGGGTGGGAGCAATATGCCCGTATCCTCCGCGGCGAAGGGATGCGTCTAATGCAGCTGCCCTTTATCGAAGCCGCCCGCGCCGCCGGGGCTTCGCCCCAGCGCATAGCCCTGGTTCATGTGCTGCCCAATGTCGTCTCGCCGGTGGTGGTGCAGTTTACCCTGAGCTTGTCGAACATCATCCTGCTGGAGAGCACCCTGTCCTTCCTCGGTCTCGGGGTGCAACCGCCTACGGCCACACTGGGCGCAATGGTGGGGGTGGGGCGGGATTATATGCCTACGGCCCCCTGGATCGTACTTGCCCCTGCGCTTCTGATCCTCGCGGTCACCTTTTCTGTCCAGATCCTGGGTGACTGGTTGCGTGACCGTGCCGACGTAAGGCTGCGGGGCCGCTGACTCGCCCAAATTTTGATCGTCAATTTATGGAGAACGCTCAAGAGAACGTACAACATCAACCAAAGGAGAAAAAATCATGAAACGCCTTCTACTGGCCACCGTATTGACTGCCGCCCTGCCGGGCCTAGTCGCTGCTGCCGAGATCACGGTGGCAGCGGCCAACGTATCCTCGTATCTTGATCCAGGCCGCGACCATTCCAATGTCGGCTCGCAGTTCTACTTCAATTCCTTCGACCCGCTGATCCACAAGGATTACGCCAAAGCCGGGATGAAAGCCAAAGCGGGTCTGGCGACTGAATGGAAGCTCGTCAATCCGACCGTGATGGAACTGAAACTACGCCAAGGGGTGAACTTCCACAACGGTGAGGCGATGACGGCTGACGATGTGGTGTTTTCGCTGAACCGGATGTTCCAGGCGACGTTCCCGCCCTATCAGGTGCGGATGCGCGACCGTCTGGATAACTTCGACCGCGCGGAAAAGGTCGACGACCTGACCGTGAGGGTGCATGTGAAACGGGAAGAGCCGCTGTTTGAAACGCTATTGAACCTGCAGCAGACATTCATAGTCCCCGAAGAGTACATCAAGGGCCTGAGCGGCGATCCGAAGCTTGCCGAAGACAGCGATTTCGAAGCCTTCTCGCTGGCTCCCGTCGGCACCGGCCCCTACAAGATTGCCGAATTCGTGCCGGGCGAGAAGATCGTCTACAGCCGCTTTGACGGCTTCTGGGGCGAAAAGGCTCCCCTCGACCGGGCAACCGTGATCCACGTCGGCGAGGTGGCCTCGCGCCTGACCGCGCTCCGCACCGGCGAGGCGCAGCTCGCCACCAACATCGCCCCTGACCAGCTGGCTACGATCGAGGGCGATGCCAAGTTGAAACTCGAAGGCACGGTGACGCCGCTGTTCCATGTCATGATCATGAACGTCAACCACCCAAAGCTGCGGGACCCGCGCATCCGTCAGGCCCTGTCGCTGGCCATTGACCGCGACCTGCTGAACCAGGCGCTGTGGCTGGGCAAGGCCCAGGTACCTTCCTCGCACACCATGGAAGAGTTTGGCGCCTTGTACATGTCGGAGTTGAAGACCTTCGCCTATAACCCGGAAAAGGCCAAAGCCCTGCTGGCCGAGGCGGGTTATGACGGATTCGAAATCACCTTTGACACCCAGGCTAACTACTACACCAACGGATTGATGGTTGCACAGGCAATCGTCGAAATGTGGAGCGCCGTCGGGGTGAAGGCCTCGATCCGCGATCTGCCTAAATGGTCTGGGAACGACCCGGCGATGATGACCCGAAACTGGTCGAACCCCATGTATTTCTCAGATCCCTTCGGCTGCTTCGGAGTGATGTGGGCGCCGCACGGGCCGTCGGAAGCCGAAGGCCGGTTCAACACTGATAGCGAATATGCAGCAATCTGGGACCGGTTCCGCTTTTCCAGTGAAGTGGCTGCCAGGCGCACTGCCTATGCCGAACTGATGGAACGCATTGCCGCCGACCCACCGGTCCTGCCGCTCTATCGACCCTATGAAAGCTGGGCGATGGCCAAGTCGGTGACATGGGGCCCCCAGGCCGGCCACATTCCCTATGTGCTCGATTTCCGCGCAGGTTCGATCGCAATCGCCAACTAACCCAGTCCTGCCCGCCGCAGATTCTGGGGCGGGCCACTTTATGCAAGGAAACCACCATGACTCTTCGTATCGCCATCATCACCGACATCCACCACGGCAAGCCTTCGACCGCCAAGCGCGGCGATGCAGCGCTTGGTCTGATGGAGGAATTCGCCCGCTATGTAAAAGACACCAGGGCTACCCATGTGCTGGACATGGGCGACCGGATCTCCGATGAAAACCGTGACGCCGATCCGGGGCTCGCCGCCGAAGTGGCCGAGGCCTTCGGTGCCGTTGAAGTGCCGGTCTGGCATATCAACGGTAACCATGATCGCGACCACATGACAGTGGCCGACAACGAGAAAATATTTGGGCAAAGCCTTGGCCACGCGGTGCTGAACCTTGACGGCTGGCGTATCGTGCTGTGGCGCGCCGACTGCCGCATCCGCCGCGGCGAGGAAGACCACGGCTTTGTCCTGCCCGAAGCCGATCTGGTCTGGCTGGCACGCGCCATGCAGACCGCCGACCGGCCGACCCTGGTCGTCAGCCATGTTCCCGTCTCGGGCCATGCCCAGACCGGCAACTATTATTTCCAGAACAATCCCGCCTCGGCCACCTATCCGATGGACGACCGGGCACGAGCCG
>Ga0214472_10004426_pt1 | contig 14827 bp, 13 predicted proteins | sample RVTome_6_FD_207662 | JGI IMG/M metagenome (GOLD analysis project Ga0214472, IMG submission 207662) | Soil microbial communities from uranium-contaminated site in the Upper Colorado River Basin, Wyoming, United States - RVT140D175 | ecosystem: Environmental > Terrestrial > Soil > Contaminated >...
TTCAGGTCCTTGATGAAATCGGTGTCGCCCGCGCCGGGATGGGGCACCTTGAACAGGCGGTCGTAAAGCCGGACTTCGGCCGCATGCGCGTGTTTCGCGCTCACCCAGTGGATATTGCCCTTCACCTTGTAGGTGTCGGCGCCGGGCGTGCCTGATTTCGAGTCTTCGTAGAGCTTGCAACGCACCGTGTCGCTCGCCTGGTCGTAGCCGAGGCACTCGATCACGTACGCGTAGCGCAGGCGCACCTTGTTGCCCGGGAAGAGGCGGAAATAGCCTTTCGGCGGCGTCTCGGCGAAGTCCTCGCGCTCGATCCATAGCTCGCCCGAGAAGGGCACCTCGCGCCTGCCCCAGTCGGGCTTCTGCGGGTGGTTCGGCACGTTGCAGAGCCCAGCCTTTCCTTGCGGGTAGTTCTCGATCACGAGCCTGAGCGGGTCGAGCACCGCCATCCTGCGCGGCGCGACCTCGTTCAGGTGCTCGCGCATGCAGTCTTCCAGGATCGCGTACTCGATCATCTGGTTCGCCTTGGAGACGCCGATGCGCTCGGCGAACAGGCGAAAGCCCTCGGCGGTGAAGCCGCGCCGGCGTGCGCCGATCAGCGTCGGCATGCGCGGATCGTCCCAGCCCTCGACGTGGCCCTCTTCGACGAGCTGGATGAGCTTGCGCTTCGAGAGCACGACGTAGGTGAGGTTCAGGCGCGCGAACTCGATCTGCTGGGGCAGCGGCTGCTGCAGCAAGCCCGCCGCGGCGAGCCGCTCGTTGAACCAGTCGTAGAGCGGTCGGTGATCCTCGAATTCCAGCGTGCAGATCGAATGGGTGATGTTCTCGAGCGCGTCCGACACCCCGTGCGCCCAGTCGTAGGTCGGATAGATCGACCAGGCATCGCCGGTGCGGTGATGATGGGCGTGGCGGATGCGGTACATCGCCGGATCGCGCAGGTTGATGTTCGGGCTCGCCATGTCGATCCTGGCGCGCAGTACGTGCGCGCCGTCCGGGTGCAGACCCGCGCGCATCTCGCGGAAGATCTTCAGATTCTCCTCGGCGCCGCGCTTGCGGAACGGGCTGTCCTTGCCCGTGTCGGTGAGGGTGCCGCGGCGCTGGCGCATCTCCTCGGCGCTCTGGCTGTCGACGTAGGCGTGGCCGCGCCGGATCAGCTCCTCGGCGAAGTCGGCGAGAAAGCCGAAGTAGTCCGAGGCGTAGAACAGGTTGTCCTTCCAGTCGAAACCGAGCCAGCGCACCGCCTCGATGATCGAGTCGACGTACTCCTGCTCTTCCTTGGTCGGATTGGTGTCGTCGAAGCGCAGGTGGCAGGTGCCGCCGTAGCGCTGGGCCAGGCCGAAGTTGAGGCAGATCGATTTCGCGTGGCCGTAGTGCAGATAGCCGTTCGGCTCCGGCGGAAAGCGCGTGCGGATCTTGGCGGGATCGGCGCTCGCGCTCGCGTGCGCCTTGGCGGGACCGGGCTTGCCTGCCCAGCGGCGGCCTTCGTACCTGCCGTTCGCGAGGTCGGCCTCGACGATCTGGCGGATGAAGTTGCTGGTCGAGGCGCTCGCCGCCGCGGGCTTCTTGGTTGGGGTGCCGGACATGGGGAACGGCGGATTTTACACGCCGTCGCGCGAGTTCCCCGCTCGAGCGCCGCTCGGCGCCCGGTGCTCAGCGCCTGCCGGGCTTCGCCTCGCCAAGGATGCGCGTCACGTCGGCGACCACCGCGGCCGCGGCCTCGCGGTTGCCGAACAGGCCGGCGCCGCTCGCGCTCACGCGCAGCTCGGTCATCCCGGGCGCCACGCGCTCGATCTCGACGCTGTAGCGGTGCGTCTTGCTCACCGCTCGAATCGATTCGCCGTTGGCGATCGTGCCGAAGGCTTCGAGCCGCAGGCTGCGCGCGTTGAGCGCGCTCACCGTGGTCGATTTCACCCGCGAGTACGACATCTTGTAGGTGTGATAGGCCTTGCCGGTGAGCGACTGGCCGCCGCCCTCGACGCCGCGCTCGGACGGGATGACCCCGCAGGCGCCGACGAGCAGCGCCGCGGCGAGCTGCAAGCAGAATCTCGCGGTTGAGCGGCGGAGGTCGGTCAGGCGCATTGGTTGCTGCGGTCGTGGGACCGCAGAGAATGACCGCGCCGCGCGCCTCGGGCAAGCGGAGATTGTGTCGCCGCGCGGCGACGCGCAAGACCTGCTAGCAGCTCGTGCAGTATCGCGTTTTCGCGCCGAACCGGAGCTGCTCGCGCGTCAGCCCGACGTCCCTGAGCAGGTGATCGGAGAGTTCGCCCAGGTGCGCTCGCTCGCTCGCGCGCGCCTGCCAGTCGATGAGCCAGCCGAAGGCGAACGAAAAGGCGCCGCTCAGCACGTCCCGGAGCGTGCGCACGGGGCCGCGGCTTGGGCGCCGAATGGTGATCCTATGCATGACTTCCCCTCATCCTTGCGGTTGCCCGGAGCGCTGCCCCGGAAGCGGCCACTGTGGTTTTCGATGAAGGGAATGTAGCGGCGCAGCGGGCGACCTGCAAACGATGCTTCGTCATCGGATGCATGCACAGCGCTCATCCATCAGCGCTGCCGGGCGTCTAGGCGACTTCGCGCAGCTCGTGGCGCGCGATGCGTGCGCGGGTGGCGCTCATGTCGTCGCCGCGAATCTGCCTGAGTGCGTAGCCGACGAACGCGCCGACCACGCCCTTTCGCCAGTAGAGATCGAGATCGGCGTTGTCCATGGGCTTGGCACGCGAGGCGGCGGCCGCGCCGACGGCGGCAATCGCGTCGTCCTCGAGCTTCGTGCCGGCGAGCTTCTTCGCCGCGTCGATCACCAGCGGGCGCGAAGCGACTGCGCCGAGCACAATGCGCGCGCCTTCCACGGTGCCGTCCTTGGCGCGCTTGACCGCCGCGGCGACACCGAGCACCGGAAAATCGAACGCGCCGCGCCGGCGCAGCTTCCAGTAGCTCGAGGCCCAGCCCGCGGCATCCGGCAGGCGCACTTCGGTGACGATCTCGTCGGGCCGGCGCGTCAGGTAGTCGATGCCGTCGTTGCGGTAGAGGTCCGCGAGCGCGACCTCGCGCTCTGCGCCCGCCGAGATCAGCTTGGCGCTCGCTCCGAGCGCGATCAGCGCGGGCGCGGTGTCGGTCGAGGACATCGCGAGGCAACGCTTGCTCGCGGTCGCCACCCAGCAGATCTCGCCGTCCTTCTTCATGCAGAAGTCGATCGCCTTGCGCCACTCGTAATTCTGGTTGTAGTACGTGCACCTCGTATCCAGGCAGAGGTTGCCGCCGAGCGTGCCCATGTTGCGAAGGTGCGGCGTCGCGATCTGCGCCGCCGCTTCCCAGAGCGCACCGTATTGCTCGCGCACGGCGGGCGTTGCGACGATCTGCGAGAGCGTCATGCCGGCGCCGAGCGTGAGGCCGGTGCCGTTGGCGCTCTGGCGCAATTCCTGCACGCGGCGCAGCGACACCAGGGTCTTTGGCGTCTGGTGGCGGCGCTTCATGTTGGGCAAGAGGTCGGTGCCGCCCGCGATCAGCATCGCGTCCGGGCCTTCGGCCGCCAGGATGCGCGCTGCCTCGGCGATGCTGGTGGGCGCGTGAAAGCGAAACCAGGGCAGGCGCATCATGACGCGAGCGCCTCCTTCCTGCGCGGCCGGCGCGCGGACTCCGGCGCTTCCTTGCCGTCGCCGCCTTCCCAGGGCGGCAGCACCTCGAGCGGCTCGGGGTAGGGCACCTCGGGGAAGCGCTCGGGGCCGACGCGCGGCGCCTCGCCCTGCGCTTTCTTGTCCAGCGCGCGCAGGATCTTGTCCGGAGTGATCGGCAGCTCGTCGATGCGCACGCCGACCGCGGCGTACACGGCGTTCGCCACCGCCGGCGGCACCGGAAGCAGCGGCCCCTGGCCGACCTCCTTCGCGCCGAACGGGCAGTTCGGGTCCGGATCCTCGATGAGCACCGTGTCCATCTCGGGCATGTCGAGCGAGGTGAGGCTCTTGTACTCGAGCAGCGACGGGAACTTGTGCACCAGCGCGCCCGACATCTTCGGTGGCAGACGCCGGAACACCTGCTCTTCCATCAGCGCCTCGCCCAGCCCCATGTACACGCTGCCCTCGACCTGCCCGCGCGCGAGCACCGGGTTGATCGCCTGGCCGATGTCGTGCGCGATCCAGATCTTGGGGACGGTGATCCAGCCGGTCGCCTCGTCCACCTCGGCCTCGACGACGCAGGCGGTGTAGGAGTACGCGGGCGAGGGGCCGACGCCCGCGCCCTTGTAGCGTCCCGGCGAGCGCGGCGGGGTGTAGGAGCCGACCGCGCCGAGCGTGCCGAACTTCGCCTCGCCATACTCGAGCGCCTCGCGGAAGGTCATGCTGCGGTTCGCATCCTGCAACGCGAACACGCGGCCGCGCGCGAAGCCGAGCTGATCGGGCAGCACCTCGAGCTGCTCGGCGGCGGCCTGCGCGAGCTGCGCGCGCACCTTGTTGGCCGCCTCGATCGCGGCGTTGCCCATCATTACCGTGACGCGGCTCGAGTACGAGCCGAGATCGACCGGCGTCAGGCCGGTGTCGCCGGTCAGGCAGCGTACCTCGTAGGGGTCGATGCCGAGCACCTCGGCGACGATCGCCGCGAGCACGTCGTCCGAGCCCTGACCGACCTCGGTCGCGCCGCAGAACACCGTCACCTGGCCGCTGCGATCGAGCAGCAGCTGCACGCCCGACTGCGGCATCTTGTTCCAGTAGATCGGCAGCCCGGCGCCGCACAGGTAGGCGCTGCAGGCAAGCCCGAGACCGCGGCCCTTGGGGAGCTTGCCGCGGCGCTCTTTCCAGCCGGAGCGCTCGACCACCTGGCGGATGCACTCGGCGAGGCCGATGGTGCCGATCTTCAGCCAGTTCGCGGTGAGCGAGTTTGGCTTCGCGACCATGTTGAGGCGCAACTCGGCCGGGTCGATGCCGAGCTTCTCGGCGATCTTGTCGAGCTGCACCTCCTGGCCGAAGCGCGGCTGCGGCGTGCCGTGGCCGCGCTTGGGGCCGCAAGGCGGCTTGTTGGTGAAAGTGCGGCACGCATCGAACTTGTAGCGCGGCATCTCGTAGGTCACGGTCTGCAGCGCGCCGGTATAGAACGTGCTCGCCACGCCGTAGGAGCCGTAGCCGCCGCCATCGAGCAGCGTCTGGACGTGCATGCCGGTGAGCCTGCCGTCGTTGCTCACGCCGGTGCGCATGCGCATCAGCACCGGGTGGCGTCCGCGGTGCATGTAGAACACTTCCTCTCGGGTGAGGCAGATCTTGACAGGGCGCCCGAGCCTGAGCGCCGCGCGCGAGACCACGATCTCGTGGTTATGCAGGTCGCACTTGCCGCCGAAGCCGCCGCCGTTCGGGCAGGCGATGACGCGCACGTGCGCCGGCGACATCTGCAGCGCTTTGGCGAGCGCGCGGTGGATGTAATGCGGCACCTGCGTCGAGGACCAGAGCGTGAGCTTGCCTTCGCCGTCGGGCGCCGCAACCGCCGCGTGCTGCTCGATCGGCAGGTGCGTGTTGCCCTCGAAGAAGAACGTATCGTCGAAGACGTGGGCAGAATCCGCGAGCGCACCGTTCACGTCGCCGAACTCGAAGGCCTGCAGGCGGTGGATGTTGCCCTGCTCGCCGTACTCGTGGATGCGCGGGCTCGGCGTGGCGAGCGCCTCCTCGGGCGAAGCGATGGTCGCAAGCGGCTTGTACTTCACCTCGATCAGCTCGAGCGCTTCGGCGGCGGTCTGCTCGTCCTTCGCGATCACCGCCGCGACCGGATCGCCGACGTAGCGCACGTGCTTCGGGGCGAGGGCATATTCGTCCTGCGAGATCGGCAGGATGCCGAAGGGCACCGGGAAGTCCTTGCCGCTGAGCACCAGGTGAACGCCCGGGGAACGCTCGGCGCGCGAGACGTCGATCGATTCGATGAGTGCGTGCGGGTGCGGCGAGCGCAGCAGCTTGGCATGCAGCATGCGCGGCAGGACCAGGTCGTCGGCGAAGCGGGTCTGGCCGGTGACTTTGGCGCGGCCGTCCACGCGCCGGCGCGGCTTGCCGATGGTCTCGAAGCGTCGTTTCGTCATGGCGCCGCCATGCGCGGCGCGGGCTTTGCCGCCGCGCCGCCGCTCATCTTTTGCGCCGCGTCCTCGATGGCCTCGAAGATCTGCTGGTAGCCGGTGCAGCGGCACAGGTTCCCCGAAATCGCCTCGCGGATCCTCTCGCGGCTCGGCGCGGGCTCGCGCTCGAGCAACCACTTGGCGGTCATCAGGATGCCGGGCGTGCAGTAGCCGCATTGCGCAGCGCCCAGATCCGCGAACGAGGCCTGCAGCGGGTGCAGCTCGGTGCCGTGCGCGAGGCCTTCGACCGTCTCGATGCTGCGGCCCTCGCAATCGAGCGCGAGCACCAGGCAGGAAAGCTGCGGCTCGCCGTCCAGCAGCACCGCGCAGGCGCCGCACTCGCCGAGCTCGCAGCCGTGCTTGGTGCCGGTGAGGTTGAGCTCCTCGCGCAGCACCTCGAGCAAGGTCTTGTAGGGCGCGAAGGACACCTCGCCCTCCTCGCCGTTCACCCGCAGGCGCAGGTGGACGTTGCGTTGGGCTTCGGCCTCGGGCTGGGGCACCGTGCTCATTGCTCGCTCCTTCGTCCCGGCGCGGCGCCCGTCGGGCCGGCGGGGCGCGCCAGCCTGAAATTTAACCCCAGCGGCGGGGGAAAGCAAAAGGTTTGGCTAAACTATTGTTTGGTCTCAAAACAATCGGGCCGGCTAGGGCTGCTTTTCGTAGAAAGCGCGCAGCGCCGCGCGCAGCGGCGCCATGTCCACCTGGTAGAACTCGAGCGCGCCGCGACGCAGGACGATCGGGTGCGTCGAGCCGGGCCTGAACTGCCGCCAGTATTCCCGGTAGCGCGAGAAGTCGAGCGGCGGCAGCCCTTGCAGCGGCGGCTGCAGCGTGAGGTCGTCGAGCAGCCGGTACCGGTAGGTGTGCGGCCCGTCGGCGTCGGTGGCCGCGTTCACCCGCAGCAGCCCGGGATGCAGCGCGGCGCCGAGCGCGGCGCCGAGGAGCAGGGCGACGACGCCGCGCTCGAGGGCCGGCACCTCGCCGGCGCGCATCCAGAGCCAGGCGAGCCCGGCGCCGAGCGCGCCCCAGCCCGCGAACAGGCCGTACGGCGGCTCGCCGGCGTACGCATCGGTGTTGACCACTGTATCCGTCAAGGCGTACCCCACCAGCGCGAAGAACAGGACCACGACGGCGAGCGCTCGCGGGCTGTGCTCCAGTGCGTAGCCGGCGGAATTCCCGGCGAGTACCGCATCCGTGTCGAGCTGGCGCAGGCGCGCGGTGGCAAAGCGCATGAGCGGTGAATCCAGGACCGCGCCAAGCAGCGGGGGACCGGCAAGGGTTCGCGTTCCGCGCAACGTCTCGCCCTGCAAAGTGGCCTCGCTCGCCTGCGGGTCGATCCACTGCCAGGGCGCGACGCGGCGCGTGCCGCGTAACGTCACGAGCTCGAGCCGCACCGATAACGGCCCGCTCATCCCGCGCCTCCTGTACAGGCGCGCGCGGTTGACCTCGTCCCAGCGCAGCGTCCAGCCCGGCCGCAGCGCTTCGAGCGGGCCCGGCAGCGGCGAGCGGTATCGCATCTCGTTCTCGGTGAGGATCAGGCGCTCGCGACGGCGGGCGAGGACCAGGTAGCCGATCTGCAGCACGCTCAGTACGATGAGCGCGAGCGGCAAAAGGATCGCGCTCCAGGGCCCCGCGGCCGCCTTGTCGCGCAGCCGCTCGGCGAGCCGCTGCCAGTCGATCGCGCCGGCCGGCTCGAAGAGCTGCGTGAACACCAGGGCCGCGGCGACGATGAGCGCGGCGCCGAAGAGCGCGATCGCCCTGCGCTCGCGCAGCCTGACTCGCGGCGCGGCAGACAGGCGGTTGCGAAGCGCGAGCCGGGCCGGCGTTCGGGTCGCCATGCCCGCTAGGCTACGCCGGTGCGCTCGCACACGTGCGGCCGCGCCTAGAACGGCCGCGCGAACTCGAGCAGCGCCCGCGTGAAGGCTTCCGGGCGCTCGATCGGGATCAAGTGCCCGGCGTCCTTGAACACCACGCGCCGGCAGTCGGCGAGCCGCGCGACGAGCGCATCGACGTCCTCGGGCACGTAGAACACGCGATCGTGCAGGCCGGTCATGGCGAGCACCGGGAGCTTGAGCCGCTCCCAGTGGAAGTTCCAGTCGGTGCCGATCGAGCCCTCGATCAGGCGGTACAGCCCATCGCTGCGATTCATCGGCTGGTAGGCTTCCTTGCCGAACATCGCTGGACGCATCGCGACGAGCTGATCCGGGTTCACGAGCTGCGGCAGGTTCGCTTCCATGATGAGGCGCGTGCCGCCGACGCGGGCGAGCGCCGCGGTCGCCTGGTTGATCCACTCCAGGCGCGGGCCGGGCCTTCGCAGCGTGTTGATGAGCACCAGCGCCTCGGCGTGCATGCCGGCGAGCACCGCCTGCGCCGCGAACAGCCCGCCGATCGACAGGCCGACCACGATCGGCTTGGGGGGCTTGAGCTCGGCGACGAGCTGCCTCAGGTCATCGACCACGAGCTGCGGCGCGAGCGCGCGCTGCGGGTCGACGCGCGACTGCGCCTGGCCGCGGAAATTCCACGCCAGCGTGCCGTAGCCCGCGGCGCGCAGTTTCGGGCCGATCTCGGGGTGCTGCCAGGTGCCGGTGTTGCCGGTGAGCGCGTTGACGAACACGAAGGTGGCGCCGCGCGCGCCGGGCGCGTCGTACTCGTAATACAGGGCTTCGCCGGGAGAGAGGTCGAAGTGCGGCATGGTCACTCCAGGTGGTGCGGGTGGGTCACGCCCTTGGGCGTGCGCAGGAACAGCGCCGCGGCGGCGGCGCAGGCGATCGGGATGAAGGCGAGCAGGCGCAGGGTGAGCGTGGGACTGCCGAGCAGGTCGAAGGCGAGCCCGACCGGCAGCGGACCGAGCGAGGCGCCGACCACGGCGACCATCTGCCCTGCGCCCTGCAGCGAGCCGAGGTAGCGGCGCCCGAAGTAGCGCGGCATCAGGTAGCCGAACATCGTCAGGCTGAACGCGTTGTTGATGCCGAACAGGGCGGCGTAGATGAGCGCGCTCGCGAGGTCGTCCACCAGCGTCACGCCGGCGAGCGCCGCCGCCATCACGACGAGACCGGCGGCAAACACGTAGCGCGTGCGGAAATGATCGAACATCTTGCCCACCAGCGGCATGGTGAGCACCAGGGTGAGCGCCGAGACCGGGAATACGCGCGCGGCGATCTCGGCCGCGACGTCCTGCGCCGTCAGGATCGAGACCTGGTAGAAGTGCAGCGTGGTTACCAGCATCGCCATCGCGAACCAGCCGGCCGCGAGGATGTAGAAGGTCGGCGTGCCAAGCCCTTCGCGCAAGCTCAGGCCGTCGAGCGTCGGCCTCGCCTGGCCTTCGGCGGGCGCGGCGTCGCCGTCGGGGCGCAGGCCCAGGTCCTCGGGCTTGTCGTGCGCGAGCAGCAGCACCGGCGGCAGCAGGACGAGCCAGGTGATGAGGCCGAGTACGACCCACGCCACGCGCCAGCCGAACTGGTCGATGAGGAACTGGCCGAGCGGCGGGTGCACCGCCATCGACGCGGCGAAGCCGAGCGCCATCAGGCTCAAGGCGAAGCCGCGGCGGCGGCTGAACCATTGCGCGACCAGGTTCGCGCAGTTCATCATCAGCGAACCCTGGCCTAGAAAGCGCAGGGCGCCGAAGCCGAGCGCGAGCGTGACGATGCCGCCGGCGGCGCCGAAGGCCATGCAGGCAAGGCCGAGCAGCAGCGTGACGATGACGGTCATGCGCCGCGGCCCGTGGCGGTCGACCAGCCTGCCCATCTTCGGCAGCAGGAACGCCGCGGCGAGCGTGGCGAGGCCGTAGGCGCTCGCGATCGCCGCCTTCGACAGGCCGAGATCCTCGCCGATCGGCCCGACGAACACGCTGAAGGTGTGCGACTGGCCGGGGCCGCTCGCGAAGATGCCGAGGCCCGCCACGGCGAGAATGGTCCAGCCGTAGAAGGCGCGCGCGTTGAGCGCGCTGAACGCCGCGCTCCTGAGTCCGCCTTGGGTCATGGGGTTTGCCGGATGGCCGAAGACAATCTTACGCCCCAGTTTACCGGGGGCGGCGCGCGAACCGAAGCCGCGTTGCGAACTTAACGCCCGATAAACTTCGGCTTGCGCTTCTCGACGAAGGCGCGCACGCCTTCGAGGCCATCCTCGCTCGATCCGGACGCGGCGATAAAGCGCGTCTCGCGCTCCATCTGCGATTCGAGGCTCTCGGTCGGCGCCATGTTGAGCAGGGTCTTGATGCCGCCGTGCGCGCGCGTCGGGCCCTGCGCGAGCTCGAGCGCGAGCTTCTTCGCCTCCGCCATCAGCTCGGCGGCGGGCACCACGCGGTTCACCAGACCCCAGTCGAGCGCTTCCCGGGCCGAAAGCGTGCGGTTGGTGAGAAACAGCTCCATGGCGCGGCGCCGGCCGAGCAGGCGCGACATGAAATAGGTCGAGCTGCCGTCCGGCGTATAGCCGATCTGCGTGTAGGCGCTCGTGAAGCGGGCGTGCTCGGCGGCGATGCCGAGATCGCAGGCGAGCGCGAGCCCGAGCCCGCCGCCGGCGACCACGCCGTTGAACGCGCCGATTAGCGGGGCGTTCATCCACGCGAAGCGCGAGATCGCCACGTGCAGCGCGCCGGTCATTTCCTTGACCAGCACCTCGATGCGCTCGCTGCCGGCGGCGAAATCGGCCACGTCGCCCCCGGCGCAGAAGGCCTTGTCGCCCGCGCCGGTGAGCACCGCAGCGCGCACCGACTTGTCCGAGCCGCAGCGGTTGGCGACATCGCACAGCTCCCGGACAGCCTTGAGGTTGATCGCGTTGTAGGCCTTGGGCCGGTTGAGCGTGATCCAGGCCACGTTGTCCTGGATGTCGAACTGCAGCATCTCGTAGTTCATGGCGGGATTCCTTTTCCGACTTGCAGAGTTGACCGACTACCGGTTCAAGGGGCGCCCTCAATGCCGATGGCGGTGGTGGGCGTCTGGATAGTGAGGATGGGCGTGCGTCAAGCGTTCATGCCGGTGCATATGACGATGCCTGGCACCGGGCGGCGTTTCGGCGTCGTGCTCATGCTGATGATGTTCGTCGTGAACATGCTCATGCTCATGCCGCATTTCAGGGTGGAGGTGCTCGTGTTCATGGTGCTCGGTCAGGTGCAGCCAGACCCCCAGTCCCATCAGCGCGCCCGCCAGGAGAAGCGCTGGCGTGACCGACTCACCCATGATCACCGCAAGGAGGGCTCCGACGAAGGGCGCAACGGAGAAATAGGCGCCCGTGCGGGCGGTCCCGAGGTGGCGCAGGCCAACCACGTAAAGCGCCAGACTCGCTCCATACGCGAATACGCCCACCACGATCGCGCCTCCCAGTTGCGGCAACGCCGGCACTGCCGCGCCCAGCGACAAGGCGAGGCCCAGGTTGACGGTGCCGGAGGTCCAACCTTTTACCGCCGCAATCCAGGTGGCATCGGTGAGCGACACCTTGCGGGTCAGATTGTTGTCGACCGCCCATGCGAAACACGCGCCCAGGACGGCCAGTGTCGGCCATACCGCATCAAAGCGCGCTTCCTCCGGCCAGCTCAGGATGACAGCGCCCGCCAATATCGCGACCATGCCCAGGGCGATGCGTCGATCGAAATTTTCCTTGAACGCGAACCACGCCAGCAGCACGGTGAAAGCGCCTTCCGCATTGAGCAGGAGGGAGGCATTGGAGGCGGGCATCGCCGTCAGCCCGACCATCAGCAATACGGGCGCGACCATTCCGCCGGCGACGATCGCTCCAACGAGCCAGGGTATTTCGTTTCTTGGCAGCCTGGCCGCGGGCACGTGGCGCAGCCGCCGGTACACGGTGAGTCCGGCCCCGGATCCCAGGTAGAGCAATCCGGCCAGCAGCCAGGGATCGATCACTTCGAGCAACCACTTGGCGAGCGGTGTCCCGGCGCCAAACAGCAGGGCCGCTGCCAGTGCCGGCGCCACGCCAGGCCGGCGAAGCCCGTCCATCGCGCTCATGTCATCGGTGTCCGGTGGGCGAAACCTACAGCATGAAAAGCAACGATCGCCGCGCTCACGATCAGGCGGCCGCGGCGAGCGCCTCGTCGACGAACGACAGCCGGTCCTGGCCCCAGAACATCGCCTCGCCGACGAAGAAGGTCGGCGCGCCGAACACGCCGCGCGCGACCGCCTCGTCGGTGTTCGCCTTGAGCCGGTCCTTGACCGCCTGCTCGCCCGTCAGCTCGAGCATCGCTTTCGGGTCGAAGCCCGCTTCCTTGAGCACCGCGCCGATTTCGGCGGGCTCGTTCAGGTTGCGCGGCTTGACCCACATGGCGTTGAACATCGCCTCGACGTAACGCGGGAAGTCCTGCGGGCGCTTCATCTGCAGCCCGGCCGCGCCGCGCATCAGCGCGAGCGTGTTGACCGGAAAGTGCGGATTCATGGCGAAGGGCACGCCGTAATGCTTCGCCCAGCGCCGCATGTCGTCGAACATCCAGCGGCCCTTGGCGGGGATGCTGACCGGGCTCGCGCTCCCGATCGCCTTGAACACGCCGCCGAGCAGGAACGCTCGCCAGACGATCTCGGCCTTGCGCGCGGCGGCGATCTTGGGCAACTGGGTGTAGGCGAGGTAGGTCGTCGGGCTGCCGAAGTCGAAGAAGAATTCCACCTGCTTGCTCATGGTCGCCTCCCTTACCAGGTCTCCATCCAGGGACGCAGGTCGAGCTCGTGCGTCCAGGCGCTGCGCGGCTGGCAGTGCAGCTGCCAGTACTGCTCGGCGATCGCCTCCGGGTCGAGGATGCCGTCCTGGGCCTTCAGCGCATAGCGCTCCGGGAACAGCTCCTTGATGAACGCGGTGTCGATCGCGCCGTCGATCAGCACGTGCGCGACGTGGATGCCTTGCGGGCCGAGCTCGCGCGCCATGCTCTGCGCCAGCGCGCGCAGCGCGTGCTTGGCGCTGGCGAACGCCGCGAAGCCCACCGAGCCGCGCACGCTTGCGCTCGCGCCGGTGAAGAGGATCGTACCGCGCTTTCGCGCCAGCATCGCCTTCGCCGCCTCGCGCCCGACGAGAAATCCGGCGCAGCAGCCCATTTCCCACACCTTGCGGAACACGCGCTCGGTGGTCTCGGTGATGCCGAAGCGCACGTTCGCGCCGATATTGAACACCGCCACTTCAATCGGCGCGATGTCGCGCTCGATCTTCGCGACGAGCTCGATGACGGCCTCCTCCTTGCGCGCGTCCGAACCGAAGGCGTGCGCGGCTCCGCCCGCGGCCTCGATGGCTTCCACCAACGGCCGGAGCTTGTCCTCGTGGCGGCGCGTGACGCAGGCGATGAAGCCCTCGCGCGCGAAGCGCCGCGCGATGGCGCCGCCGGTGGCGTCGCCCGCGCCCACGACGAGCACCGATTTCCTGTCGGCCATGCCCGATCCTCCTCGGCTCGCGACGACAACTGTGTCCTCTTGCCGCGCCTGTTCTGCGGCGTATGATCGCGCGGGAACCCTGCACGGGGAAGGGGGAAATGTGAACGCCATCGATCGCAGCGAACTCGACGCCGCCGTTCGCGCCGGCGTCCTGAGCACAGAACAGGCCGGCAAGCTCGCCGAGTTTCTCGATCGCTCGCGCGCGGAGCGCCCTGAGACGGCGCACGAGCCGGCGCGCTTCAGCTTCGTGCATGTTCTTTACTACCTCGGCGGCATGATCGCGATCGGCGCCATGTCGCTGTTCATGACGCTCGGCTGGAACGCGCTCGGCGGCTGGGGCGGCACGCTCACGGCGCTGCTTTACCTGCTGCTGTTCCTCGCGCTCACGCACTGGTTTCTCGAGCGCAAGCACCTGCAGGTGCCCGCGGGCATCATGGCCACGCTCGCGGTGGTGATGGTGCCGCTCGCGATCTTCTCGGTGCAGGTCGCGCTCGGGCAGTGGGCGGGCAGCGACGACTATCGCCAGTACCACGTGTTCATCGACTGGCGCTGGATGATGATGGAGCTCGGCACGCTCGCCGCCGGCGCGCTGCTGCTGTGGCGCTATCGCTTCCCGTTCATGCTGATGCCGATCGCGGTGACGCTGTGGTACATGAGCATGGACCTGGCACCGTTCCTGTTCGGCAGCGGCTGGCTCGACTGGGAGATCCGCAAGTGGGTGTCGCTGTGGTTCGGCGGCGTCATGGTGCTCATCGCTTTCTGGGTCGACCTGCGCTCGCGTCACTCGCGCGACTACGCCTTCTGGCTGTATCTGTTCGGCGTGCTCGCCTTCTGGGGCGGCCTCTCGCTCATGAGCTCGGACTCGGAGCTCGGCAAGTTCCTCTACGGCATGATCAACGTCGGCATGATCCTCACCGGGGCGATCATCGGCCGGCGGGTGTTTGCGGTGTTCGGAGGACTGGGGGTCGCGGGCTACCTCGGGCACCTGTCGTGGCGCGTGTTCAAGGACAGCCTGATCTTTCCCTTCGCGTTGACTGCCGTCGGCCTGGCCATCATCTGGCTGGGCGTGATCTGGCAACGCAACGAATCGAAGTGGTCCGTGCGGCTGCGTGCGCTGTTGCCCGCGCCGCTGCGGGAGCTGATCGAGGCGCGCGCGGTGCGCTAGGCAAAACAGACGTCCGGCGCGGCGTTGCGCCGGAGTAGGATCGCGCATGCACGACCTGGTGATCTGCGGCGCAAAGGTCTATGACGGCAGCGGTACGGCGAGCTGCATTACGGAGGTCGCCGTCACGGGCGGGCGGATCGCCGAAGTGGGGCAGGTGAAGGATGGCGCGCGGCAGCGCGTGGACGCCGGCGGCCTCGCACTGATGCCCGGCATCATCGACCTGCATACCCACTACGA
>Ga0214472_10004427_pt1 | contig 14826 bp, 10 predicted proteins | sample RVTome_6_FD_207662 | JGI IMG/M metagenome (GOLD analysis project Ga0214472, IMG submission 207662) | Soil microbial communities from uranium-contaminated site in the Upper Colorado River Basin, Wyoming, United States - RVT140D175 | ecosystem: Environmental > Terrestrial > Soil > Contaminated >...
GAGCGACAGGAGAGAAAGGGGAGGCAGCCTTCCGATCACGCGCCGGTCATCGCGAGTTTTTCCGACTGATACGGTCGGCCTGGTCGGCTTCAACTCACCAGTAGTTGGAAATCTGCCTTCTTCAGAAGGCTCGCTTCCTCGGCGAGATCGGCGCGGGCCAGAGGGTGATCCTCCAGCCATCCCTCGGGAAAGCGCACGGTTAGCCTGCTCTTTTCGGCGCGCACTTCGAAGAGCGGCAGGGGGCGTGGACTGCGGCCTCGGTTGACGAGTACCGCCAATCGGAGCAGCACGCAGAGCTTGAAGGCCTGATCGGGAGACGTGGAGCGAAGCTCTTTGAATGGCTCCAGAGACGGCCTGCGTCGATGGTTGGCGACCAAGGCGGCAAGCAACATCTGATCGTCCGTCGAGAATCCCGGCATCTCGGAATGTGCCACCAGGTAGGCGCCGTGTTTGTGGTAGCCGCTGTACGAGACTGCCCGCCCGACTTCGTGTAGCCGGGCGGCCCAGATGAACAGTTGACGTGTTTCTCGATCCGAAAGCTCCCAGTGTGCCGCGACTTGGTCCAAGCAATCGATCGCCGTCTTCTCCACTCGCGCCGCCTGCTCGCGATCGACGTGATACTGCTGCACCAAGCGCTCGATGGTACGGTCGCGAACATCTTCGTGGCGGATGCGGCCCAGAAGATCGTAGAGGATGCCCTCGCGCAGAGCGCCGGTCGAGGACTTCATCTCTTCTATTTCCAGGCTCTCGAAAACGGCGTTCAATATGGCCAATCCACCCGGGAGCACGGGTGCCCGATCCGCTTTGAGCCCGGGCAGAGAGAGGCTACTCGTGTTGCCGGCGCGAAGGACCGCTTTGCGGAGCTTCCGCAGCCCCTTGCGCGAGATGCCCTGACTCCAGCCGTTCTCTCTCAAGATCGCTTCGATGGCGATGACCGTTCCCGACGAGCCGAAGGACGCGTGCCACCCTAGTGTCCTCAATCTGCGCTCGATGGTCTCGAGCTCTACTCGAGCGGCCGTTTCGGCCTGGAGTAGATTTTTTTCGCCGATCTCTCCATTGGGGAAGAAATGCATGCTGTAGGACACGCACCCCATGTAGAGGCTGGCCGTCTCCAGGGGCTCGAATCGCTCTCCGACGATGCATTCGGTGCTGCCACCTCCGATATCGACCACCAGGCGGCGCTCGGTTGAATCCGGAAGGGAATGGGACACGCCGAGATAGATGAGGCGGGCTTCTTCGACACCGGAGATGACCTCGATCTGGTGGCCCAATGCCTCGGACGCGCGACGGAGGAAGTCGGTTGCGTCATGTGCCCGACGCAAGGTGTTGGTTCCCACTGCCCGGACGAGTTGGGGCGGAATGTCGCGGAGGCGGTCACCGAAACGTTCGAGCGAGCCGAGCGCGCGAGCCTCGGCCTCCTTGGTTAGATGGTTGTTGGAGTCCAGACCCGCGGCGAGGCGGACTCGATCACGCACGCGGTCGAGCACTTGCAGCTCGTCGTTCACGACGCGAACCACGAACATATGAAAACTGTTCGAACCAAGGTCGACGGCCCCATAGGTGTCGGGCTTCATGTCGGCGTGCATCTTGCTTCTAGGCCTTGCCCCACGGGAATACTGCTACTATTGAACCTACTCCATGGCTACGTACGCAATCGGTGACGTTCAAGGTTGCTTTCTGACGCTGACGCGCCTCCTCGAGCGTTTTCGCTTCGATTCTCGCGCGGATCGAATCTGGTTGGTCGGCGATCTCGTGAACCGGGGTCCGCGTTCCCTGGACGTCTTGCGGTGGGCAATCAGTCTCGGTGACCGGGTGACGGCCGTGCTGGGCAACCATGACCTTCATCTTCTTGCCGTGGCGGTGGGGGCCAGGATGCAAAGGCCGCGCGATACGCTGAGCGCCGTCCTGGAAGCGCCGGATCGCGAGGATCTGCTGGGCTGGCTGAGCCGCCGGCCGCTCGTTCATCGCGAGGGTCCGTTCGTCTTGGTCCATGCGGGCTTGTTGCCTTCGTGGAGCGCCCATCAGGCACGTTCGCTGGCCCTTGAAGTAGAGAACGAGCTCGCGGGCCAGGGGCAAGGGCGATTCTTGCAGGCTCTTTACAGTGGGGGTGGGGACTCCGTCCTTTGGGACGATACGCTCACCGGCATCTCCCGCCTCCGCGTCATCACCGGCGCACTCACTCGATTGCGCACTTGCACGCGGGAGGGGCGCATCTGTCTCGATTTCACCGGACCTCCGGATGCGGCACCCAGCGGTTGTATCCCGTGGTTCGACGTTCCGGGCCGCAAGACCGCGGCTAGTACCGTGGTCTGCGGCCACTGGGCTGCCTTGGGCCTTCACTTGCGTAATGGGCTTTTCGCGCTCGACTCGGGCTGCGTCTGGGGTGGTGTCCTGACCGGCGTTCGGCTGGAAGATCGCGAAGTCTTCCAAGAACCGATGGCAGACGGTTCGTGAGCATCCACATTTAGCCTATCCGTCTCTTTCGGTTTCCACCGATGGATTCGAGATCCCGGTCTGGCCCCCGGTGGAACCGTTGCTCCCCTGGCCGTTGCCGGAGACGTTGTTTGCATAGGACTCGGCGGACTCCGGGCTCGCTCCGACTCGAGCGGATGCGGCTTGGTCTTTCGCCTTCGACCTCCGATGCGGAGCCGCGGGAGTCACGGGCTTCATGGGGCCGGTCAGTTCTTCCCGCAAATAGGGGACGAGCCACCCCGGCAGTCGCAATTCCTCGTCGCCGGATGTCGCCTCTGTTTCGGCCAAGACCACGTTGCCACCGAGGTCGTCCACACGCCAGAGTCGGTCGTTCTCGATGATCTCGTAACGTGCCTTCCTCAGGCGGCGGCCGTCGGTGAGAGGCCACAAACTGGCGAAGACACGGCGGGGGATTCTGGTGTGCCTTGCTTCCGAGCCGACTCGGACCAGCCGGTAGTGTCGCACGGAACCCTGCAATTGCTCCCGGCGCAGACAGTCTTCGATCTCTTGTCCGGGAAGCCACCCCTCGTCGATCAACGTGCGGGGCTCGTTTTGAAGGCTTTCGGGAAGGCCCGTGAGACGAAAGCGCCTCACGCTGGGCGTGTGGCCGGGCGGGACGCGAAGCCGGGCCCCGAGCTCACGGGTCTCGGCCACGAATCGGTCGAGCTGACTTCCGTGCCACCGGGAATCGATCTTGCTGAACAAGTTCTCGCGCCTGCGTCGCAGCAGACTCGCCAGTGCTAAAAGCCCGGCATGCTCGTCTTCACCTGTCGGGGCTGCCGGGCCTGGGAGGCCGACTAGACCCGCCGACTCGGACGTCCGGTCGGGGGACGGCTGCAAGGCCTGCCGATGGAGTCTTCGAGCACCTTCGAGAGCCAAATCCTCCATAGCGGCGCCGATCGTGGAGACGAGAAGATTTGCGTCATGCAGGTCGCCCAGAACGTCCTGGAGCTCTTTGAGTTGTTGCACTGGGGATCTCGCTTGGGGGACCGACTTGCTGAGGGGCTCCAACAAGTACCGCAATCGTTTGGCACGGATGCGGGCCGCATGCGCTCGCGCGTCGTCATCCGCGGAACCAATCGCCCGGAGTTGAGCGCTCAGTGAATCCACTTGTTTCCCGATCAGAGAGCCGATGACCTCCCGGAAAGAATCCCCCTTGGTCGCCTCGTGCAAGTGGACGCGCCAGGACGAGAGACTCTTGGTGAGAACCTTTCGGATCCGGGTAACGTGTGCCGTGACCCGCTCAAAACGTTCGGCGTCAGGCTCGGCGTTTTTCTCGTCGAGTCGTTTCACGAGCCACGTGAGTCCATGCCGCTCTTTTTCGTTGAGCTGTTCGAACTGTGCCTCGAGCCAGGCTAGCTGGACCTCGACGTCGCGCGCCGCATTAGTGGATGAGGTCAGGTTCCGTAGTTCCTTGCGCATCTTCTTGGAGATACCGTCTTTCAGATACGGTCGATAGGCACGAATCGAGCTACGGAGCCTGCGCAACGCCACGCGAAAATCGTGTAGCGCCTCCCTGTCATGTGGCTTGCCGAGCCGCTCCGCAGCGGCGACGACTTCACCGAGGAGGCTGAGGACCAAGATGCGTGAAACCTCCCGAGGCTTTCGTTCGAGGTGATCGGGAAGGAGTCTCGTCATTCGCTTGCTCCGACGGCTCGGGTCGAACTGGCCTCCGCCTCCGTCGGTGACGGCCCGGGACGATCGATCGGTTCCGTTTCCTTGCCCGTGTGAAGAGCCTTCAGGAAATCGTAGATCGCCTCTTGCGCCCTCGTCTTTCCTTCGATGGGAGTCTGTCGGTACTGATTATCCAGGTCCTTGTTCAGGATGCGTGCTTTGACGTTGTCCTTCCACTGTGCTCCTAGGAACGCCCGGAGCTCGTTTTGGAGGTCGGGATCGTAAACCGGGAAAGCCACCTCCACGCGACCATCCAGGTTCCTGGTCATCCAATCGCCGGAGGCCAGAAAATACTTCGGTGAGCCTCCGTTGTGGAACGCCATGATCCGGGAGTGCTCCAAGAAGCGGTCGACGATGCTGATGCCCTCGATGTTCTCGCTGAGATTGGGTAGGCCCGGTATCAGGGAGAACATGCCTCTCACGATGAGCCGGATTTGGACCCCCGCCACGCTCGCGCGATAGAGGGAGCGAATGAGCTCTGGATCCGTCAAATTGTTCGCCTTCAACGTAATACGAGCTTCTTTCCCGTTCTGGGCGTTTCTGATCTCGTTCTGGATTAGCTTGGTAAGCTTCCGGCGCGCATTGAACGGGGAGACGATCAGGTGCTTGTAGTTCTCGGTCAGGTACTTGTTCTCGAGGAAACGGAACACCGACGAAACCTCGTTCGTCAGGCGCCGGTCGGCGGTAAGAAGGAGATGATCGCTGTAGACCGGACTCGTGTCTTCGTTGAAGTTGCCGGTGGCCAGTGCCGCGTAGAGCGTCTGCTTTCGCTTTTCACGGCGTGAGACGAGACACAACTTCGCATGAACCTTGAGTCCCGGGATGCCGTAAATGACTCGCGCTCCCTCTTCCTGCAGTTTGCCGGCGAGCTGAATGTTCGCCTCCTCATCGAACCTGGCCTGAAGCTCTACCACGGCCGTAACGTCCTTTCCATTTCTGACGGCGTTGATGAGAGCCTTGACGACGCCGGAGTCCCGCGCCATGCGATAGAGCGTCGTCTTGATTGCAGTGACCTTCGGATCGATCGCGGCCTCGCGCAGCAGCGCGAGCAGATGATCGAAGGAGTGATAAGGGAAGTGTAAGAGGATGTCGCGCTCCGCCATCGATCGGATGAGGCCCCTGCCTGGGTGGATGTCTTTGTGGGGCACCGGGGTCGGGAGCTTTTCGCGCAAGGACGGGAGGCCGACGTCCGGGAATTGCATGAAGTCTCGGAAGTTGTGGTACTCGGAGCCAGGAATGTGAGTGTCTTCCTTTGCCAGGCGGAGTTTCTTGACCAAGAACTTCAGAAGCGGCGCGGGTATTCTGCCGTCGTATACGAAGCGAACCGTATTGCCTTGCTTTCTCTGTTTGAGACTCCTCGAGATCTTCCGGACGTAGCTCTCGGAAAGGTCGTTATCGAGGTCCAGCTCCGCGTCTCGGGTTACCTTGATGGTATAGGCTTCGAACGTGGAGATATCGAACAGAGGAAAGATGTCCTTGAGGCAACAGCGGATGACGTCGTCGATGAGAATGACGAACTGGTCACCGCGAATCGACGGAAGTAGCAAGAACCTTTGCTGGCCTTTGAGTGGTACTTCAATTAGGGCATATCGAGCCTTCGACGCCTCCGCCGCGGGCTCGAAACGGGTGGCCAGGAAACGAGTTGCCAGGAAAATAGAGTCATCGCGCAGGGTGGGGAATTTGGAAGTCTCGACGAGCATGATGGGCATGAGGTTGGGACGGACGTATCGACGGAAGTACGAGGTGACGAAGTCCCTTTGCTCGGCGGTCAATTGTTTGTCGTTGATGACAAGAACCTTGTGGTTGGCCAACTCCTTCAGTAGCCGTTCGTAGATGGAATCGAAGCGCTTGTACTGAGAAAGGGAGATGTCCTGTATCGTCTGCAGGACTTTTCTGGGATCTTGCCCGATGATCTTCTTCGCGTTCTTTCCGAGCTTGGCGAGTCTGCGGAGCGTAGCCACCCGGACCCGAAAGAATTCGTCCATGTTCGCGGAGAAGATGCCGAGAAACTTCAAGCGGTCCAGTGCGGCAACGCCGGGATCGGACGCTTCTTGCAGCACGCGATCGTTGAACGATAACCAACTGATTTCCTTGTTGGTAAAACTTGCTTTCATCGTCGTTTCTTGACAGGGAGCGCGGCTTGAAGCCCAACTGGGTTCATGGGCGGATCCGGAGAAGGAAAATGCGGCTGCATTTTGACGCAATCGTAGCGGGGTGTCAAGGAATGACCGCCCAAGAAAAACGAGAAACGCTTGACGGGAACCGACCGCGGCGTACTCTTGTGTGAGAGGAGTGGCCCCGGAGGGTGCGCTGCGGTAAAATGTCATCCACCTATTCTCGAACCCGATTGAAAAGTGACAAGAAGGTCGACAAGAGCCGGGAGTGTAGAATCGTTCGCGCTCTCTCCCGGAAGAGTGATCGCGCGCAAATACGAGGTGATTTCTCTCCTGGGCTCCGGTTGGGAGGGAGAAGTCTACAAGATACGCGAGAAGAGTACCGGGATCGAGCGCGCTGCGAAGCTTTTCTTTCCGCAGCGAAACGTTCGCAACCGGACCTCGATTTTCTACGCTCGCAAGCTTCACAAACTGCGTCATTGTCCCATCGTCATTCAGTACTACACCGAAGAATCCATCCAATACCGCGGAGGGTCGATCACGGTCCTGGTGTCGGAATACGTGGAGGGTGAACTGCTGCGCGATTTCCTGAAGCGACAACGTGGGAAGCGAATCAGCCCGTTCCAAGCGTTGCACCTACTGCACGCCCTCGTGGTGGGAATGGAGTCCGTACATCGTTTGCGCGAGTACCACGGAGATCTCCACCCTGAGAACATCATCGTCAGCCGCTATGGTCTCGACTTCGATCTGAAGCTGCTGGATCTGTTCCATTGGACGACCCCGAAACGGGAAAATATCCAGGACGACATCTGTGACCTGGTGCGAATCTTTTACGACGCGACTGGAGGGGCAACTCATTACGCGAGTCAGCCCGACGAAGTGAAGGACATCTGCTGCGGGTTGAAACGCGGTTTGATCCTGGACCGGTTTCCCACGGTCGTTCATCTTCGGCAGCATCTCGAAACTATGGAATGGAAGTAACGGAGCTTCTCTCGCAGGACAGTACGCGGCTCTTCGTCGACCAGGACATGGTCGAGGGCGCGCTGTTCCGAATCGGCCCGGGTTTCGCCGCCGTCTATTCGTCTCGGTGCCCCGGGAAGGAAACCGTGAACGAGGATGCGGCGGCACTCATTCCGTGTGGCGACAAGGCCTGCGTGTTGGTCGTGGCGGACGGCGTCGGCGGGGCCCGAGCAGGCGGGGAGGCCTCGAGTCGGGCGGTCAAGGCCTTGAGGAAAGCCATCGACAAGGGACTCTTCGAGGGAGGCGCTCTGCGGGGAGCGATCCTGGATGGCTTCGAGGCAGCCAATCGAACGGTATTGGACTTGGGTCTCGGTGCGGCAACCACACTAACGGTCGTAGAGATCGAGGGGGCTCGAATGCGCCCCTACCATGTCGGTGATTCGCCGGTCCTCGTTCTTGGCCAGAAAGGGAAGATCAAACTGCAGAGCATCTCGCACTCTCCGGTCGGCTACGGCCTGGAGGGAGGCTTTATTGACGAAAAGGAGGCTCTCCACCACGACCAACGGCATCTGGTGTCGAATGTCATCGGAACGGAGGACATGCGGATCGAGGTCGGTCCCGCTCGGAGCCTCGCCGCCAGAGACACGGTACTGATGTCGAGCGACGGACTGGTCGACAATCTTCGGACGCAGGAGATCGTCGATTGCGTTCGGAAGGGGCCACTCGAGATGGCGGCGAACCTTCTTGCCGGTCAGGCGACGGCGCGAATGCGAGGCCGCGAGGGAGACGCCCCGTCGAAACCCGATGACCTCACGTTCATCCTCTTCCGTTTGCACGAACGGGGTCGACGCGTTGGTTAGTTTTTGAGTAGGATCGAAGTCATTCCGCTAGTCTTCCGAGTACGGCGGGTGGAACGGTCTCAGTCATTCTGAGGAGGTGTTGGAATGTCGCGCGACAAGTGGATTCTGACGGGATTGATCGCGGTCTTGGTCGCTTTTGGAGGAGGCTACCTCGCTTCATGGCTGCCCGCCCGTCAGACCATCAGCGAGCTGGAAGCATCGGTGGAGGCGGCGGAAGCCGAGAGTGAACAGACGAAGGCGGAGCTACAGCGAGCCCAGCTGGAAGTCAGCCTGGCGACTCTCCTGGGACAGCTGGGCCAGGTCTACGTCGATATCAACGCGAACAACTTCGGGATGGCCGCGGAGAAAGTCACTCCTTTCTTCAATGGCTTATCGGCGCTCCTCGAATCGGACCCCGCTCTCAGCGAGCCACGGCTGCAGGCTTTGGGGGGGATCTCGTCGCGCCGCGACGAGATCGTGACCGACCTCGCTCAGGCCAATCCGCAGGTTCGACAAAAAGTCGGCGAGATGTTCTCCCGCCTGCGCGCTCAGCTCGGTAACTAGCTTGGTGCCGCTTGCGCGCCAGAGCGAATAAGATGGACTGGGCGAGGGCTCGGGTCAGTCTTTCCATCCTAGTAGCGATCCTCGTGATCTCGTGTCTGGCCTCACCTGCGTCGCCCGGTCCACCGACCAGCGACTATTGGGTGTACGTGGTTTGCGAGTCGGCAGACCTGGTGCAGCGCGTGCGCTTTGGACCGGACGGGGCGCGAGTCGATCGCGAGGTCGAGGTCGGCCGGATGCCCGTAGACATCGATGGACCGCACGGGGTCGATGTGTCGGCGGACCAACGCTTCTACTATGTGAGTCTCGCCCACGGTCGGCCGTTCGGATCGCTCCTGAAATACCGCACCGATGACGACTCGGTGGTGGGCGGGGTCGATCTGGGCATGTTCCCCGCGACGTTACAAGTATCCCGGGACGGCAATTTCGTCTTTGCCGTCAATTTCAATCTGCACGGAGACATGGTGCCGTCATCCGTTTCCGTGGTGGCGACGGACGAAATGGTCGAAGTCGCGCGCATACCGACGTGCACGATGCCTCACGGCTCTCGCATCAACCCGCAGGGTACGAGGCACTATTCGGCGTGCATGATGGATGACATCTTGGTGGAAATCGATACGGCTGCCTTCGAGGTCTCCCGCACCCTGCTCGTCGCCCAGACAGCCGAGAATGCAGCCGGGGAGTCACGTTCACACGAGCACGGGGCCGGCCTTCCCACTTGTTCTCCAACTTGGGCGGAGCCGTCGACCGACGGCGCGCTCGTTTACGTGGCGTGCAACCGGTCCGACGAGATTGTTGAAATCGAGACCGGCTCATGGCGCATCCGCCGTCGCCTTCCCGCCGGAGAGGGGGTCTACAATTTGGCGACGGCGGGGGACCGCCTCCTGTTGGCGACGAACAAGCGTGGGCAGTCGGTCTCCGTGTTCGAGCTGCCCACCGGTAAGGAGTTGGCTCGTATCCCCACGCGCCGTCGGGTCGTTCACGGCGTGGCGGTAACGCCCGACGACCGCTATGCCTTCGTCTCGGTCGAAGGTGTGGGGACGGAACCGGGAACCGTGGAAGTCATCGATCTCGAGACGTTCGAAACCGCAGCCACGGTCGACGTTGGCGCCCAGGCTGCGGGGATCGCCTTCTGGAAGACGTCCGAGCATTAGTTGCATCAGTGCCGCGGGGCCCCACCGCCGTCTGGCCAACCCCGGTTAGGCAACTACGCAATTTGACGGCCGACAGATGCCGCGTTTTCGTCGGGTCGTTGCTCAGTGCGAGCTCACTCTTCGTTCGCTCGCTGTCCTCCGCTCGCAAGCTCGCTGCGGACGGCGGCGGGCCGGGCTCGCTCCGCTCGCGTTAATCTTGGTGCCGCGGGGCCCGCCGTCTGGCGAGCTCCAGTCAAGCAACCACGCAATTTGACGGCCAGCAAGTGGGTGCGGACCCGCCTGACGAGCTCCAGTCCAGCAACCACCTAGTTTGGCGGCCGAACAAGGGACTACGCGTCGGGGCCGGGCTCCCGGCTAATCTCACTGCGGGCCTCACTCTTCGTTCGGCCCTCAGTCAAGGCGCCCTCACTCCTCGTTCGGGCGCTTGGCCGCTCCGCCGACTTCGCGGCTACGCGGGGGCTGAAGGCTCCTCCTCCGCTCGACAGGCGTCTTCTTTTAGTGGCACGGGGACCCCACCCCCGTGTGTCTCGCTTCGCGACTCGCCTTCGGCTCGCGCTTCGCTCGGGCTGAAGGCTCTGCGGCCGGCGGTCGCGCAGGCTAGCGCGTTTTCACCAGCCTGCTGGCCTCGATTTCAATAGCCAGGCGCGGTCGCGGTTCCTTTCTTGCGGGCCTTCCCCAGCTTCAGTATCCAGAGCCCGGAGTTCATGTCGTTGAAGAAGATGAGATCATCCTGCGGCTGGGCACCCCAGGTGAAGGGCATGTTGGGCCGGAACCCCTGCGGGTCTCCGGTCCAGAAGCGCGCAATCTCGCGTCCCTGACGGTAGAGATCGCCGCGCAACTCTCCCGACACGTCGATCACCCGGGCGCCACCGTTGTAGTAACCCATATATAAGATGTCGTCCTCGACCCAGACGTTGTGCGCGCCAGCTTCCGGCACACCGTACTCCGCCACCTTCGTCGGATTCCCGAGATCCGAGACATCCACCACCGAAACAATACCGCGTACGGCAATCCGATCCGTCGACCGGATGTCGAACTCGGCCGGGAAGACTTCATCACCCAAGAATACGTAGTTCTCGTAACGAAACACGGCATGAGCACCGGCAAGCCAGCCGTCACCGTAGAGGTTGTGATAATCGAAGCGTAGCTGGCTCACGAATTGCGGGCTCTCGGGGGAGCCTCTCTTGATTCCGTTCCCCACGTCGAGAATCACCAATCCGTCCCGCCAGTAGGCGAGGTAGGCGAGTCCGTCCTTGACGTAGACGTCATGGAGAGACCTTCCCGAGGAGAGCTCCCCGCCCGAAGTTTCCGAGGTGATCGTCTTGGCGGTGGCGCTTTCGACCTCCCATCGAGCGACTTCGCGCGGCGCTCGGATGTCCTGGAAGTCGATGACTCGCAGGGAGCCGGTGGCGTCATCGGTGAGATAGACGTAGTGGCCATCGAGGAACGCGCTATGTACGCCGCCCGTCACCGTTTCCGTGTACTCCGACACGATGGTGGGGTGCGCGGGATCGGACGTGTCGAGAAAGACAATCCCGTTCCTGCGGCTGGAGGCGCCTTCGCGCGTCAGAACCCCGGTCTTGCCGTCCGCGGTGACGCTCACGTCATTGATGAGGCGCGCGTCGAAAGTGATCTTGTCGGTTTGGATCGGCTGGGAGGGATTCGAGATGTCGTAGACCTCGATCCGGTCGCCGATGGAGGACAGATAGGCATACTTTCCAAAGATCCACTGCTCTGCGATCTGGACTCCGGTGGTCGGTACGCGGCCTATGACAACCAGCTCCCGCTCCGCGTTGCGTGCCGCAACCACGACGGATGCAGAGGCGATTTCCTTGCCGCTCACCGCGATCACGGAGTAGGCCCCGGGCTGGTCCGCGACGAATACGCCGTCCGCCCCGATGGAAGCCCCCGAGCCGCTCACCGCCCAGCGAACCGCGGAAGGATCCACTCGCGAGCCTTCCCGATTCCTGGCGGAAGCGGCGAAGCGGATGACATCGCCGGTGCGAACGTTGGACGAGGTGGGAGCGATGGAGAGAGAGGCGACCGCGTTTTCGATGATGTCCACCTCCATCCGAGCGCTCGCGCCCTCGGCGCTTGCGACCAGGCGCGCCCGACCGGGAGAGACGGCGGTCAGGATGCCTCCCTCGTCGATGGTCGCGACGGACGGCGTGTCGCTGGTCCAGGTGAGCGTCGCGTCTTCTCGCGGATCGCGGCGGGAATCTCGCGCGGTGGCGGTTAGCTTCACCAGGCCACCGACCACCACCGGTCCGCCGAGAGGTACAATCTCGATGGTTTCGATAGGCGACGGCTTGACGTAGACCGTCGCGTATCCGGTCTTGCCTTGGATGACCGCCCCCACGCGCACCTTCCCGGCGCGATGAAGTGTCAGCGTGCCGTGCTCGATGGCACCGAGATCCCACGGGGCGGCGAACCAAGTGCTCGGTTCCAAGTCCATGAGAGCCCCGCTCTTGTCCCGTGCCAGGGCATGGAACCTGATTTCTTCTCCGACCTCGGCTTCCACTTCGAAGGGGCTGATCTCGACGGTCGCGACGGTGGGACCGGCGCTCACGGACTGCCGTGGTCCGGCAGCGCGCGCGGCGGGCATTGTTGAGATGAAGAGGATGGTGAGTGCACCCGTCAAGAAGATTGCCGGGAATCGGAACGGCGAAGAATCTACCGGATAGCCTTTCATGGATCCTCCCGAAAATCGTGGCCGACCGGATCGGTCGTCGAGGCTGCCGGAGCATTCTTCCACCGAGAGGGTGTCGTTGTCGAGAGCACGCCGTCGCGCGGCGGCAAGCGTGGACATCAAAGGATGACTCCAAATAGTAGGAACATAAGGAAGCTTAGGACCGCCACCATCAAGGCGTAGGGAAGCTGCGTTCTCACGTGGTCGATGTGATCGGAGCCGGCCGCCATGGAGCTGATGATGGTCGTGTCCGAGATGGGTGAGCAATGGTCTCCAAAAACGCCGCCGCTCAGGACCGCGGCAACGGCCAAGGGAACGTGTAGCCCCAACAGATCTGCCAGGGGGACGGCGATAGGCGACATGATGGCGAAAGTTCCCCAAGACGTGCCGGTAGAGAAAGCGATGAAACCCGACAGCAGGAACAGAACCGCGGGCACCACGGCCGGGCTCAGGATGCCCTCCGCCACGCCAGCCACGTAGCGACCGGTACCGAGCTCGAGACAGGTCGCGCCCAAGGCGAAGGCGAACATCATGAGGAGGGCAAGGGGCATCAGACCTCCTACACCCTTCAGGAAGAGCTCCGTCAGCTCTCCGAACCCAAAGAGGCGTTGCCACCAATACATCGAACCGGCGATGGCGATCGCGCTCAGCACGGCCCACAGCACCGCGGTCGCTCCACTGCCGGCCATGAGATTCCCTTCGCCGGTGATCCAGAGGCCGACCGGCATCATCACCACCATGACTCCGAGCGGAACGAGCATGTTGAGCGCGCGAGGCGTGAGACCTGGTTTGGGCGGGAGGCTCAGGACTTCGGTGGAGACGAGCGGCGCGGCACCGTCGCGGATGACCTTTCCCGTTTCGCGAGCGCGGCGTTCCGCCTCCGCCATCGGACCCCAGTCCGAGCCCGAGATCGCGACGTAGACGACATAGCCCACGGCCAGGAGGGAATAGAAGTTGAGCGGGATTGCCAAGAGGAGCACGTTCACCGGGCTCGCCACGTTCTGGCTCGCGAGCAGAGCGATGACGTAAGCACCCCAGCCGTTCATGGGAATCAGCATACAGATCGGCGCCGAGGTCGAATCACACACGTAGGCGAGCTTCTCTCGTGAAAGCCTGAAGCGATCGAACAGAGGGCGGGCGATGGCTCCAGTAACCAGACAGGTGATGTTGGACTCGACGAAGATGCAACAACCGATCGCCGTCGCGAGACGCTGCGCGCCTCTTGCGGATCCCACGTAGCCACGCTCGGTGATCCAGTCGATGAATCCGGCCACGCCTCCCGAACGCTGCGTCAAGGCGAGGAGCGCCCCGACCGCAGCACTGAAGGCAATCACCTTCGTATTGTCCTCGCTCTTGAAGACGTCGATACAGGCCTGGATGGCATCGCGCAGGCCGGTGATCGCATTGCCGGCATCGATGACCGTCCATCCCAACCAAATCCCCGCGAAGAGCGACGGATAGACTTGCTTCGTCCACAGAGCCATGAGGATGGCGACCAAGGGAGGGAGAAGACTCGTCCAGCTCGGATCTTCCATGGCGCATCGGACGATATTTCGTCGTGGGGTGCTTTGCAAGGCGGGATTTCTGCTTGAGCGCGCCGTCCCGTAATTGATACACTCCCGAGTTACTTGCCGACGCGGAACGAGGCGAGGTTCAGGCTTGTTCGATCACGCATCACGCCATGTCGCCCTCCTGTGTTCGCTCGTGCTCGTTCTTTCGTTCGACTCCTTGGCGATGGGGCAGACCGGCCGCATCGACGGCGAGGTCCTGAGCTCCGCGGGCGATCCCCTTCCCAGTGTCACGATCACGCTCTACGCGTCCGGTAACGTCACGACCCGGGTCGCCGTTTCCGACGAATCGGGGCGGTTCGAGTTTGCCGAGCTCCCTCCGGCCATCTACACCCCCGTCGCCGTCCTGCCGGGCTTCGAGCACTTCATTCACTCGCCGATCCGACTCGGGGAGGGGGAGACCGTGAGTATCCACATCAATCTGCGGCTGGCCTATTCCGAGGTCGTCAGCATCGAGGAGCTGGCGCTCACCCAGAGCAACGAGCCGATCACGGAGCAGAAATTCAGTAGCAACATTCTCGAGGTCTTGCCTCTTCCCAGTGACCGGTTTCAAGAGGCCATGCCGTTGTTACCGGGCGTCGTCCGTGGGCCGGGCGGAAGAATCAACTTCAACGGTACTCGCTCGGCTCAGAGCATGCTGTTGGTGAACGGTTCGAACGCGACCGACCCCCTGACCGGGGAGTTCGCTTTCGAGCTCCCTCTGAGAGCAGTCGACACCGTGGAGGTCCATTCCATCCCCTACTCGGCGGAGTTCGGAAATGTCACCGCGGCGGTGGCCAACGTCGTGACGCGGGC
>Ga0214472_10004429_pt1 | contig 14822 bp, 11 predicted proteins | sample RVTome_6_FD_207662 | JGI IMG/M metagenome (GOLD analysis project Ga0214472, IMG submission 207662) | Soil microbial communities from uranium-contaminated site in the Upper Colorado River Basin, Wyoming, United States - RVT140D175 | ecosystem: Environmental > Terrestrial > Soil > Contaminated >...
TTTGCGTCGTCGGCGCCTTCGTGAACGAGGCGCAGTGGGAGAATCTGGTCATTCTCGTGGTCCTGAGCGCCATCGGCTATGGGCTGCTGCGCGCCGACTGGCCGCGGGCGCCGTTCGTTATCGGGCTGGTGCTCGGCCCGATCGCCGAGGAATCTCTGCACAAGGCGCTCGCGCTCTGGGGGCCGGGGTTCTTCCTGCGGCCGCTGTCGCTCGTTCTCATCGCGCTGATCGCGCTGACCATCGGCTGGGCCGTCTACACGGGTCGCCGCCAGAGCCTTGCCATCGGCACCGGCGCAGTGGCAAAGTAGCGGCGCTACGGGTCCGACTAACATCGAAACGCAGAGGAGGGACCATGCCGATGCCTATGACGAAATCACTTTTGCCGCTGGCGCTCGGCGCCATCGCCGCCGTCGTGCTCGCCGCGCCGGCCGCCGCCCAGACCGGCGCCGATTTCTATAAAGGCAAGACGGTCACCTACATCGTCGCCACGTCGGCGGGGGGCGGCTACGACGCCTACGGCCGGCTGGTCGCGGATTTCATGCAAAAGCACCTCCTCGGCTCGACCTTCGTCGTGCGCAACATGCCGGGCGCGGGCCACCTGATCGGGACCAACGCGATCTACAACTCCAAGCCGGACGGCCTGACGATCGGCACCTTCAATACGGGGCTGATCTACAACCAATTGATCGGCCTGAAAGGCGCGCGCTTCGACCTGACCCGGATGTCGTGGATCGGCAAGGCGGCGTCCGATCCGCGGGTCTTCGTCATTCACGCCGAGTCGCCGATCAAGAGCTTCAAGGACCTGCGGGAAAGCAGGCAGACCGTAAACTTCGCCACCTCCGGCATCGGCAGCGCTTCCTACGTCGAGACGAAGATCCTGGCGGACGCGTTGAGCCTGCCGGTCAAGATCATCGCCGGCTACAGCGGCACCGAGGACATGATGGCGATGCGCCGCAACGAGATTACCGGCATCATCGGCTCGCGCTCCTCGTTCGAGGATTTCGTCAAGAACGGCTACGGCAGGTTGATCGCCCAGATCGGCGGCGGCCAGAAGGATGTGCCGCAGCTTGCCAGCCTCATCACCGACCCCGAGGGCAGGGCGTTCGTCGCGCTGATTCAATCGCAGGGCGACCTCGCGCGGCTGACCGCCGGCCCGCCGGGAATTCCGCCCGACCGCCTGGAGGCGCTGCGCACCGCGTACGGCAAAGCGTTCGAGGACCAGGAGCTTCGGGCGCGCGCCGAAAAGCTGGGCCGGCCCATCGATCCCGCGGTCGGCGAGGAAGTCGCGACGTTGGTGCGCGAGGCGCTGAACCAGACGCCGAAGACCGTGGCGCTCCTCGCCGCAGCGCTCGAGGCGAAAGCGCCGACGCTGAAGGCGTCCGGGCCGCTCGTCGAAGTGCAGAAGAAAGGTCGCGTGATCGTGTTCGCCGGGCCTGACGGGAAGAACGTCAAGGCCGAGCCGAGCGGCTCGCGCACCAAGATCACGATCGCGGGCAAGGAGGCGAAGCGCGGCGATCTCAAGGCCGGGATGAATTGCGAAATCAACTACAAGCCCGGCGGCGAAAACGAGCCGACGACGATCGACTGCAAGTAAGCGCCGCCGTTCAGTGGTCGACAAGCCGCAAACAACGCCGGCGCCCGCGAAGCCCGGGGAGCGCTGGGCCTCCGACGTCATCGTCGATCTTCTGCACCGCTACGCTCTGCCGTACGCCGCGCTCAATCCCGGCGCGAGCTTCCGCGGCCTGCACGACTCGATCGTCAACTACGGCGGCGAGAATCCGGCCATGATGCTGTGCCAGCACGAAGAGACGGCGGTGCAGATCGCCCACGGCTACGCGAAGGCGAGCGGCAGGCCGATGGTCGCGATTCTGCACAACCTCGTGGGTCTGCTGCACGCGAACATGGCCGTCTACTACGCGTACGTCGACCGCGTCCCGATATTCATCATCGGCGCCACCGGGCCGATGGACGAGACCAAGCGCCGGCCGCGGATCGACTGGATCCACTCGGCGCAGTCGCAAGGCGCCGCGGTCCGCGACTACACCAAGTGGGACTACCAGCCGGCGACGATCGACGGCGTGCCCGAGGCGTTCGCGCGCGCGTACTCGGTGATGATGACCGAGCCGCGCGGGCCGATCTACATGTGCTACGACGCGTGGCTGCAGGAGCAGAAGCTCGACCATGACGTCCCGCTGCCGCCGCAACACTTCATGCAAGTGCCGGCGCTCCTCGCGCCGGACCCCGATGCCTTGGCAAGGGCCGCCGACACGCTCGCCGCGGCGCAACGGCCGGTGATACTCGCCGAGTACGTCGGCCGCGATCCCAAGGGCTTCCATGCGCTGGTTGCGCTTGCCGAGACGCTGGGCGCTCCGGTCTACGACCTGAACCAGCGCCTGAACTTCCCCAGCCGGCACCCGCTCAATCTCAGCCTGTCGAAAGACGTGTTCCGCGACGCCGACATCGTGTTGTGTCTCGACGTGCGCGACTGGGAACGCCCGACGACCACGCTCACCAGCACGACGCGCCAGCTCGCGAGCCTGGTGCCCGCCGGCTGCCGCTGGATCGACATCGGTTTCGGCGACCTCAACCTCTCCGCGTGGGCGATGGATTACCAGAGGCTGCTCTATGCCGATGAGCGCATCCTCGCCGACACCACTGTCGCCGTGCCGGCGCTCGCCCTGCTGTTGAAAGACCGCGTCCGCAAGGACAAGTCGCTCGCAGCGAGCATCGAAAAGCGCGCGGCGCAGTGCGCCACGCGTCACCAGGCGCTGCGCACGAAGTGGGCGCAGGAAGCGAAGCGGGACTGGGACGCGAGCCCGATCACGCTGCCGCGGCTCGCGAGCGAGGTCTGGACGTCGATCCAGGGCGAGGACTGGGTGCTCAGCGCCGGCACGCTCGAAGACTGGGCTCGCAAGCTCTGGGACTTCGACCAGCCGCACCGCCATGCGGGCAAGTCGCTCGGCACGGCGACCCAGCTCGGCATCTCGCTCGGCGTCGCGCTGGCACACCGCGACGCGGGGCGCCTGGTCGTCGACCTGCAGCCCGACGGCGACCTGATGTTCGACGCGGGCGCGCTCTGGGTCGCGGCCAAGCACCGCATCCCGATGCTCGTCGTCATGTACAACAACCGCGCCTATTTCAACGACTGGGAGCACCAGATCCGGATGGCCGGCTTGCGCGGAACGCCGGCCGAGCGCGCCCACATCGGCATGGACCTGGACGATCCGGGGCCGGATTTCGCGGCGCTCGCAAGGTCGATGGGCTGGTACGCGGAAGGCCCGATCGACCGACCCGGAGACGTCGCCGCGGCGCTGAGGCGCGCAATCGAGCGTGTCAAGGCGGGCCAGCCGGCGCTCCTCGACACGATCACGCAGAAGCGATGACGACGCGTGCGAAATTGACTGTCGGCGTGATCGGCGCGGGGCGGATGGGAACCCCCATCATCGGGCACCTCGCCCGCAATGGTTTTCCGACTCAGGCGCATGATGCCGACGCTTCGAGGCGCGGCGCGGTTGCCGAGCGTGGCGCCCTTTGGGTCGGCAACCCGGAAGCGCTCGCCGCGGCATGCGACGTCATCCTCGTCTGCGTGGGCTTCGACCGCGAAGTGCAGCAACTTCTGGGCGACGGCGGCCCGCTGCGCAAGGCGAAGCCGGGAACGATCGTCGCCATCTTGAGCACGATTCTCCCCAAAACCGTGCAAAGGCTCGCCGAGGACGGCAGGAGCGCCGGCCTGCACGTCGTCGATTCGACCGTGTGCCGGGGCGCCGACGCGGCGGACCAGGGCACGCTGCTCTCCTTCGTCGGCGGGAGCCGGGAGATCGTCGCGCGCTTGACGCCGGTGCTTCGCGCCTATTCGGCCGACGTGGTGCACACCGGTGAAGTCGGCACCGCGCAAGTCGCCAAGGCGGTCAACAACATGATCATGTGGGCGTGCCTGGTAGCGGACCATGAAGGCCTCGCTCTCGCCCGGCGCTACGGGCTCGACGTCGAGATGACGCGCAAGGCGCTGCTCACGACGCACGCGACGAACGGCGCGCTCGAGCACTGGGGAAGACAGACCATGGCCTGGGCCGAGGACGACATGGCGATCGTGGCCGAGATGGCGGCCGAGGCCGGGATCACGCTGGCGCAGGCCGACGTGATCCGCGCGATCTGCGGCGCCCTGAAGCCGCGGCGCTACAAGCTCGACTCGTATGGCCGTTGACAGTCCTCGGGATCGGAGCGTACCGTTGCTGCGCATGTTCTGCGCTAGAGGCCGGTGTTCCGCATAAAGGAACGAGCATTCAAAGTGGGCAAGGAATCTCACTACAGCAGCAAGAAAGACCGCGTCTTCGTGCGCGCCATCCAGGGGCAGTACAGCCTCAAGGAGGAGCTCGCGCGCCTGCGCGCGGTGCCGCGCGTGATCAAGGGCCGCGACCTGCTGTTCAACGACGGGCCGCAGTCCTTCAGCAAGCACTTTATCGAGCCCGTCGACGGGGTCGCGCAGACGCTGCACGTGCACCTCGAGGAGTACGGCCCCGGGGGGCGGACCCAGAAGCACGGTCACGTGAACGAGGCGGCGTTCTACATCCTCGACGGCAAGGGCTACGAGATCCACGACGGCGTGCGCTACGACTGGTCGGCCGGCGACGTCGCCATCGTGCACATGAACTGCGTGCACCAGCATTTCAACGCGGACCCCCTCAAGCCCGCGCGCGCGCTCGTGCTCAAGCCCAAGCCGATGATCCTGTTCATGAACATGCTGTTTCAGCAGACCGTCATCCCGCGGCCGAAGGAGCCGACGCCGGAAGGGGCCGGGTTCGTGCCGCGGCACTTCGAGGAGAACTACAACCACGGCGACTGAGGGTCCGTGGTGAAAGGAGCGGCATATGGCCTGGGGTGAATCGAAGGTATGGTTGCGCGGCGGCGCCAGTCAGAAGCTGTATCAGGCGCTGCTGGAGGATGCGGGACAGGCGCCGGTGCGCAACGCCCGGCGCCGCAAGATCATTCATCCGGAGGACATGCCGTGGGAGATGTCGCGCCAGGGGCTGCTCAAGCACCTGATCAACGAGCAGATGAACACGCGCATGGAAACGGTGGATGCCTACATGCAGGTCATCCCGCCGGGAAGCCGCTCGGGGAGGCACCGGCACCTGGCCGAGGAGTGCCTGTACGTGCTGGAAGGGCGAGGGTATGAACTGCACCAGGACTGCGACGTGGAGATCACCGATACCTATCACTGGAAGGCGCAAGCCGAGGTCAAGCGCTACGAGTGGGAGGCGGGGGACGTGATCTACATTCCGCCGAACACGATCCACCAGCACTTCAATGCGAGCGCGGACAAGCCGGTGCGGCTGATCTCGGCGATCAACCGCATCTACCGGTTGAGCGGCCTGAACGATCTCGAGCAGCTGGAGGACGCGCCCGAGTACGATCCGGAGATCGTGCTCAACGCGGATCGGGTGCAGCAGTACCTCGCGAGAAGGGTCAAGGAACCCGCATAACCCGGTCCATGATGACTCAGGAACAGAACGAAGCCCTCACTCGCGCCGGCCCGGGCACGCTGATCGGCGAGCTCTTCCGACGCTACTGGCTTCCGGCGCTCCACGACTGGGAGCTGCCCGGGCCCGACTGTCCGCCGGTGAGAGTGAAGCTGCTCGGCGAGCGCCTGATCGCGTTCCGCGATTCGAAGAACCGCCTCGGGCTGATCGACGAGTTCTGCGCGCATCGCGGCGTGTCGCTGTGGTTCGGCCGGAACGAGGACTGCGGGCTGCGCTGCCCCTACCACGGATGGAAGTATGACGTCACCGGCCAGTGCGTCGATCTGCCCTCCGAGGGCGACAACGGCCCCCTGCGCAAGCGCATCAAGCTGAAGTCGTATCCGTGCATTGAGTCGGGCGGCGTGATCTGGACCTATATGGGTCCGCCGGATCTGAGACCGGAGCCGCCCGCGTTCGAATGGGTGAGCGTGCCGCCGGAGCGGCGCTACGTCTCGAAGCGCTTCCAGGAGTGCAACTACCTGCAGGCGCTGGAAGGCGGCATCGACTCCTCGCACGTGAGCTTCCTGCACTCGGGCGCGCTGAAGACCGATCCGCTGTTCGTCGGCAGCAAGGGTAACGAGTACAACGTCCAGGACCTGAAGCCGCACTTCGAGGTGGTCGAGTTCGAGGGCGGTCTGCTGATCGGCGCGCGCAGGAGCGCCGCGCGCGGCCACTACTACTGGCGCATCACGCCGTGGATCATGCCCACGCACACCATCATTCCGCCGCGCGCGGGGCACCCGCTCGGCGCGCACGTGTGGGTGCCGATCGACGACGAGAGCACCTGGGCCTGGAGCATCAACTACCATCCCAGGCGCGCGCTCACCGAGACCGAGCTGAGCGCGATGAAGGGCGGCAAGGGCATCCATGTCCAATACGTTCCCGGCACGTTCATACCGCTGCAGAACAAGCGCAACGATTACCTGATGGACCGTGCCGCGCAGAAGTCCGGCAGCCACTACTCCGGCGTCGAGGGCATCGCGATGCAGGACGCCTCGCTGCAGGAGTCGATGGGCCCGATCCAGGACCGCACGCGCGAAAATCTCTGCCCCACGGACCGCGGCATCGTCATGGCGCGCCGCCTGCTGCTGCAGGCCGCCGAGTCGAACCGCGCCGGCAAGCGCGTTCCGGGCCTCGATCCGGCGGAGCAACGCGTGCGCTCCTGCGCGATCGAGCTCCCCCGCGACCAGCATTTCAAGGATCACGCACGGCACGGTCTGTTTGCGCCGCTCGATACCGACCCGGTCACCGTTTGAAGCGGTGAGCCGTGTCGAAGCTGCGCCTGACCTTATCCTGCGGGAACTACGACCGCGTCCGGGCTCTCGCTGACGGCCGGGTGCGCCCCGAGGGCATCGACCTCAACTTCCTCGATCTGCCGGTGGAAGAGACCTTCTTCCGGATGCTTCGCCACCGCGAGTTCGATCTTGCCGAGCTCTCGCTCTCGTCCTACGGCGTGTCGCTGTTCCGCGAGCCCAGCCCTTTCGTCGCCATCCCGATCTTTCCATCGCGCTCTTTCCGCCACTCGGGCATCTTCGTTTCGGCGAAGAGCGGCATCCGGGAACCCCGGGACCTGACGGGGAAACGCATCGGCACGCCCGAGTATCAGTTGACCGCGGCGGTGTGGATCCGCGGCATCCTGCAGGACGAGTACGGCGTCAAGCCGGACGCCTGCGAGTACTGGAGCGGGGGCCAGGAACAGCCCGGACGCGAAGAGAAGCAGAAGCTGGACCTGCCGCCGCAGTTCAAGCTGCGCCCTATCGGCCCGGACCAGACCCTGTCGCAGATGCTCGCCGCGGGCGAAATCGACGCCCTCCACGGTCCGCGCATGCCCTCGACCCTGCACACCCGGCCCGACAAGGTGAAGCGGCTGTTCGAAAACTACGTCGAGGTCGAGCGCGCCTATTACCGCAAGACCGGGATCTTCCCCATCATGCACGTCATCGCCCTCCGGCGCGAGGTGTACGAGCGGAACCGATGGATCGCGATGTCGCTCACCAAGGCGTTCGTCGAGGCGAAGCGGATCTGTTACGAGGAACTGTACGAAACCGCGGCGCTGCGCACCATGCTGCCCTGGATGATCGCCGAGATCGAGTCGTTGCGCCGCGACATGGGCGACGATTGGTGGTCCTACGGCCACCCGCCCAACCGCCACGTGCTGGACACCTTCCTGCGCTACCACCACGAGCAGGGACTGTCCAGGCGCCGGCTGCAGCCCGAAGAGCTGTTCGCGCCGGAGACGCTGGAAGCGTTCAAGATCTGATAAAGCCGGGCCCGCGGCGCACGCCGCCCGCTACACCGACGGAATGACGTCCTTCAACGCGGGGAACCAATCTCCCAGCACGGAATTCGGCCACGGCAGGGACAAAAGCCGATCGAAGATAAACCAGCTCGCGAGCGTCATTGCCAGCGCGCAAGCCAGCGTGAGTCCCCACCGCTCGCGGCCTTCGACGCGCATGTAGGCGATGACGAACATCATGACGGTCGGCAACATGCCTGCCAGGGCGGTGGCTCCAAGGAAAGCGAGCAACCAGCCCAGATAGCCGAGCGCCCGCCGCATGATGAGCGTGGGCTCCAGGTCCTGGTCCTGGGCCTGGATGTCGAGATGGAGCGCCTTCTTGAGGTCGCTTTCGATGCCCTCGCCAGCGCCGCCCGCGCTTGCCTTGCGGAACGTATAGTTCAGACCGCTTATCGTCGCGAACATCAGCGCGGCGATGCCCACGGTCAACGGTACGATCCGGGCGCTCAAATTCCAGCTCGTGGCTTGATAGACCATGGTCCCGATCAAGGCGATTAACCCCAAATAAAACAGAGTCTGAATATCGAATCCCGGCCGGGAAAACTTCGTGACCAAGCCGCGCGCGCCGCCAGCCGCCTCGAATTCGCGCAGGAGCGGGCGCGCAAGTCCGATCAACGAAATGACGAACATGATCATCACCACCGGCCGCCACAACCAGTCGGTGCCATAGCGCTCGACCGAGATAAACAGATAACGCTCGACAATGCCGCCGAGCACCACGCCCAGAATCACCGGCGGACGCGGCCAGCGCATGCGCTTCATGACCCAGCCGAGAACGCCGAAAAACAACAGGGTGAATAAGTCACCCCAGTGGCGCGACCCCTGGAACGCCCCGATGAAAACCACGCTCAATATCAACGGCACAATAATCGCAAACCGGATCGCGGCGATCTTGGCGAACTGGTTGCTGAACATGAAGCAGATGCCGGCGCCGAGGATATTGGCCAGCGCGACGCTCCACACCATGGAATAGGTCACGCTCAGATTCCTGGTCAGCATGTCGGGGCCCGGAACGAGCCCGTGGATCATGAACGCACCGAGCAGGATGGCCATGGACGCGCTTCCCGGGACGCCGAAGGCGATCGTCGGGACCAGCGCGCCGCCCTCCTTTGCGTTGTTAGACCCCTCTGACGCGATCACGCCCCGGATGTCGCCCTTGCCGAACGTCTCGGACGCGCCCTTCTCGGTGCGTGCCGCGTGACCGTAAGCGACCCAATCGATAATTGCGGCGCCGATGCCGGGAACGGCGCCCAGCGCCGCTCCCAGCCAGGATACCCGGATCACCAGCCACCAGTTGCGCAAGGTATCCTTGACACCCTGCCACTGCCCGGCCCGGGTATCCGGCCGTCCATCGGCGGCGATGCTCCGACGGGCAATGGCAAGATCGGCGATTTCGGGGATCGCGAACAGGCCGAGCGTTACCGGCACCAGCGACAGACCGTCCCACAGGTACAGCGTGTCCAGCGTCCAGCGCAAGGTGCCTGTCTGCGGATCGGAACCGATCATCGCCACCATCAATCCGAAACCTGCCGCTGTCAGCCCGCGCAGAGGCGTGCCGCCGCTGAGCACGGCAACCATCGAAAGACCGAAAACAGCAAAGGCGAGAAGTTCGGGCGAACCCAGATAGAGCATGACCGGTCGCAGGACGGGGACGCTGATGCCGAGCAGCAAAGCGCCGAAGAGCCCTCCCAGCAGCGACGCCGAGTACGCGGCGCCGAGGGCGCGACCCGCTTGCCCCTGCTTGGCCAGGGGATGACCGTCGAGAATCGTCGCCGCCGAGCCCACGGTACCGGGTACGCCGAACAGGATCGCCGGGATGGTGTCCGACGTCGCGGTGACCGATCCCATGCCAAGCAAAAACGCGAACGCCGAGAAGGCGTCCATATTGAAGGTAAACGGCAGCAATAACGCCATGCCGATAATGCCGCCGAGGCCGGGTATCACGCCCAGCGCGAGCCCGACGAGCACCCCGCAAGCGAGAAAAAACAGGCGCATCGGATCAAGCATGATCAGCAGCGCCGATCCCGCCATGTGGAGCATGTTCACTTCCATCGCACTGTCTATCCCCTGGTTGCCGTCGTACGGCCAGTGCGACGATAACTACTTACAGGATATGTCTTTCGCCTCCGATCCGTCGCCCGTATAGCTGATGTCGCACACCAGGCCGGCCTTGATGGCCTTGCGCGAGCTGTCCTTGCCGCCGACGGTGATTTTGGTGCGCGAACCGCTGACTTTCGCCTTGTGCGTCTTGTCCTTGACCTTGAACTGGATTTCCCGGCCGCCGTCCTCGACGGCGGCGATCGTTCCGCTGACCGTGGTCAGCGAAACCTCCTTCTTCGATATCTGGGTCTTGCTCTCGCTGGTGACCGCCTCCTGCGCCAAAGCGATGGCACGCGCAGAACTGCCGTAGACTCTCTCGACCAGTCTGCTCATCTCCTCCCCCGATACGGGCGTTATCTCCAGATCCTGTTTCTGGGTATCGGCGACGAATTGCGGGTCCTTCATCGTCGCCATGAATCCGTCGCGCAGGGCCTTGAGCCGCTCGGCCGGAATTCCGGGCGGGGCGGTGAACGGACGGCCCATCACTTGGCGGGAAAAGATCACTTCCATCGCCTTGAGATCGTCCGGGTCCCGGGTGAATTCCGTGATCAGCGGAATGTGCGCCAGCTCCGGATGTTTTTCCAGGGATATCTGCACCAGGATTCTGGCCTTTTTCTGCTCGATCCAGTCGGCATTGCGCGATTTGAGGCTCGACCAGGAATACCCGCAACGGCCTTCGACTTCACCGCGCTCCATGGCGAGATTCACGTCGGTTCCCCCCGGGTAACCGGTGATCAGCTTGAGCTTGGTGCCGATGACGTTGTTCAGAACCTTCGGGAATATGTCGGTATCCGCGCCGGGACCGGTTCCGCCGACCACCATCCCCCGGGTCAACAGATCGTTGAACGTGTTGACCGGCGTCGTGTGCCAGGCGACGCAAACGCTGACCTCGTTATTGGCGCTGCCGATCCAATCGAACTTTCGCGCTTCGAATTTCGCCTTCTTGTTGCCGAGCAGCGGTTCCATGGCCATCCCGCGGGCAAATATGCCGACGACGGTCCCGTCTTTCGGCAGGACGTTGTACAGCTCGTTGGCCAGTATCAGGCTTCCGGCCCCGGGCCGGTTCTTGACGACGAAATTGGGATGACCCGGAATATGATTACCCCAGTACCGCGCCACGGTGCGCGCGTACGTATCGTATCCTCCCCCCGCGCTAAAACCGACGTACAGGGTAATGTTCCTGCCCTTGTAGAAATCCTCCACGGAGTCGGCCGCCGCCGGTCCCGCGAGCGATGCGCCGATCAGCGCTGCCGCTGCGCCGAGCCAGGTTAATGCAAGACGTGAAACTTTCATGTGTGCCCTCCTTCATTTGCACCACGAACCAGTCCGGTCAATAGCTCACGTTGACGTTTTTGACCTGCGTATAGCTCAGCAGCTCATCGGTCGAATGTTCCCGGCCGATGCCGCTTTGCTTGAAACCGCCGAACGGAGCGCCTTTGAATCGCGTGCCGCCGTGCCCGTTGATCCACACGTAACCGGCCTCGATCCTGTCGGCCAGGTCCATGGCGGTGGAAATGTCGTTGGTCCAGACGTTCGCGCATAAGCCGTATTCCACGCCGTTGACTTCGCGCAGCATGGCGTCGCGGTCGTTCCACGACAACACGCCCATGACCGGACCGAAGATTTCTTCCTGTTCGATTTTCATGCCGTGCCGCACGTCGTCGAACACGGTCGGCTCGATGAAGTAGCCTTTGCGTAGCGCCGGGTCGACCGGATGCCTGCCGCCGAAGACGAGCCGGGCGCCTTCGGCCTTGCCCGACGCGATGTACGCCATCACTTCGTTGTAGTGTTCGCGCGTAATGACCGGGCCCATTTGCGTGTCTTCCCGGTCGGCAAGGCCGACCCGGATCCGCGCCACACGCTCGAGCACGGCCTCGAGAAATTCGTCATGAATCGACCGGTGCACGAAGACGCGGGAGTTCGAGCCGCAGGACTGGCCCTGCGAGCGCGTGAAATTCATGCCGGCGACCGCGGCGGCGGCGGCCTTGGCGACGTCCACGTCCGGGAAAACGATCAGCGGATTCTTCCCGCCCAATTCCAGGCTCACGGATTTTATTCCGGCGTCGCGCACGATGGCGCGCCCCGTTTCGACGCCGCCGGTGAAGGCGACACGACGCACGTCCGGGTGACGCACCAGGGGCGCGCCGCAATTCGGTCCATCGCCCGTGACGATGTTCAGCACTCCGGGCGGCAGGCATTCCTGGGCCAGTCTGCCCAGCAGCAACGCCGACAGCGGCGTTTGCTCGGCGGGTTTCAGCACGACGGTATTGCCGGCTACGAGCGGTGCCGCGATCTTTCCGGCCGCGAAGGAAATCGGGTGATTGAAAGGAAGGATGCGCCCAACGACGCCGTAAGGCTGTCGGCGCGTGTAGTCGAGTCCGCCGCCCGGCGTCGGAATGGTTTCGCCCTTCAACTCCATGCCCAGGCCGCAGAAAAAATCAAGCAATCCGGCGCCTTTTTTCGCGTCGTCGACCATGGCCAGATAGGGATTGCCGCTGTCCAACGCGTCCAACATGCCGAATTCCTCGGCCCGGCCGCGCACCGCCTCCGCCAGGGACCGCAGCCGCTGCGCGCGTTCGTCCACGTGCATTGCGCTCCATGCCGGGAACGCCTGCAGCGCCGCTTCCACGGCACGCTCGATATCCTCGGCGTTACCGTCGGGAACGTCGGCGAGCGGCATGTCAAGCGAGGGATTGAGTGTCGTGCGGCGTTTGCCGGACGCGCTCTCGAACCATTCGCCGCCGACCATCATTTTCCAGCCGTGCGTCTCGCGCTCGGCCATTTTCAAAAGCGGCACCTCTCGAATTGGAACCGCGCTCATACGGTTGCCTCCTCGATGCATGAGCTCAAGTCTTGCGAGTCTTGGGGACGGCCACCGTCGCCACCGCGATCGCCATGAAAATTGCGAGCGCGTAAAATACCCATTGCGGCTCCCCCGAGTCCATAATATATCCGAACATGAGGGGTGCCAGGGCCCCGCCCAGCGCGATCCCGGCGGAAACGAAACCGAACACCTTCCCCGTCTGCCCCTTGGGGGAAACCGCGCGCACCATCATGTCGCGCGCGGGACGAATGATCCCCTGCATCAATCCGGCGAGCGCCAGGATCCCGACCAGCAATACCAGGGGCAGGGAGACCGTCGCCACCAACAGGACGATCAAACCCGTCAGGATGAATGCCACGGCAGCCACGACGTCGTGCCGCCGGGTACGGTCCGAGATCGCGCCCCCGACCAGAATGCCCGCCGCGCTGGCGAAGAGGTATCCAGTCAGCGCCGAACTGGCGACCGCGAGCGGGGTATCGTGCAGGCCGACCAGCGCGGCCACGGAAAAAGACTGCATGCCGGTCGACGTCATCGACGTCATCGCGAAGAACAGGAAAAACAACAGCATCGGCTTCGAAAGCAACATGCGCAAGCCGTCCTGTCCGCGGCGGTCGGACGGCGGCGAACCGCCTGCGGGACTTTTCTTCCATCGGGGAATCGCGTCGTCGTGAAGACTGCTCCATTGGGTCGCCAGAACGAACACGGTTGCGATTCCGATCGAGCCTGCGATCGCGAGCGCCGCCCGCCAGCTCCACAACGTGGCGAGAAAAATGATGGCCACCGGCCCCAGGGCCGATCCGAGATGGCCGGCGAAAGTATGAATACTGAAGGCGCGTCCCATGCGTGACGGGTCGAGGGACGAGCTCATGATTGCGTAATCGGCCGGATGAAACACGCTGTGCCCCAGGCCTGCGACCATCATGAGCAACAACAGCACCGGGTACGACGACGTGAAGCCCACCAGACCGAATCCAAGCGCCATCAGCACGAGCCCGGCGGTCAGGAAAACGCGCGCACCGACACGATCGACCAGGAATCCGACGGGCACCTGCGCGATTCCGGAGGTGGCGTAGACCATGGTCATGACGAGGCCCAGCGCCGCGTAGCCGACGCCGAATTCCTCCTTGAGAAAGGGAAACAGCGGCGGCAGGGTCAGGAAATAAAAGTGGCTCAAAAAGTGTCCGCTGCAGATCAAGCCGAGAATTCTGGCGTCCTGCCTGGCCGGTAGACGGATTACCGCCACGTCGCGACCCCTTCGTTGAAAATCACCGCGTCGCGTCGGGCACCCGTCGGCGCGCGCCCAGGCGCTGCAGGGCGGCGATCAGCGGCGACCAGAACAGGCCGAGGAGCGTCAGCAGGAAGAACAGCAGGCAGATCGGGCTCTCGAAGAAGCGCAGCCAGTTGTTGTCGAAGATGATCATCGACTGCGACAGCGACTCCTCGACCAGCCGGCCGAGGATCAGGCCCATCACCAGCGGCGCCGCCCCGAAGCCGTGGCGCTGCATGACGAAACCGACGAGCCCGGCGACCAGCATGATCCAGACATCGGAGATCGAGGACGCGGCCGAATAGGCGCCGACCATCGAGAACACGAACACCGCGGGCCATAGCAGCGTGCGCGGGATCAGCGTGATGCGCGAGAAGATCTTGGCGCCGCCCAGCCCGATCGCGAAGAACATCAGGTTGGCGATCAGCATCGCCGCGAAGATGACGTACACGAACTCCGGCGTGTCGCTGAGCATCCGCGGGCCGGGACGCACGCCGTGCGCGATCAATGCGGCAAGGATGACGGCCGCCGTGGCGCTGCCCGGAATGCCGAGCGCGAGCGTCGGCACCATGGCGCCGCCGGTGGCGGCATTGTTCGCCGCTTCGGGCCCGGCGATGCCCTCGATCGCGCCCTTGCCGAACTCGGCCTTGTCCTTCGAGAAGCGCCTGGCCTCGTTGTAGCCGACGATGGCCGCGACGGTGGAGCCCTCGGCGGGCAGGATGCCGATGAAGGTGCCGATGCAAGACGAGCGCAGCAGGGTCCAGCGCACCTTCAGGAAATCCGCCTTGCTCGGCAGCTTGATGACGATCGAGGTGA
>Ga0214472_10004430_pt1 | contig 14821 bp, 12 predicted proteins | sample RVTome_6_FD_207662 | JGI IMG/M metagenome (GOLD analysis project Ga0214472, IMG submission 207662) | Soil microbial communities from uranium-contaminated site in the Upper Colorado River Basin, Wyoming, United States - RVT140D175 | ecosystem: Environmental > Terrestrial > Soil > Contaminated >...
GAACAATCAGAACTTTAGCGGATTGGCTTTTACGTGCATCCCTCTGATGCACAACGCCCTAAACCAATTTAGAAAGAGCTGGTTCGCAAGTTGCGAAGTGTATGTGGAAATACAACCGCAGTCAATTACTTTTACGCTTGACTGAGTGCCCTCGGCTCTTCGAGCCGACCAACTTTCATCCCCCAGCTCACGCAAGGGGACTTCCCGTTGGAGCAAGTTAAGCCAAGGGAATCTACGATGGTCGCGGTAGGCATTTTCGGCGTCACCCTAGTCGTGGCGGTATTGCTCTCTGGTTTGGCTGGACGGAGTGTGCTGTCGCTTGCGGTGTTGTTTTTAGGGGTTGGATTTATCAGCGGAGATGGCATGCTCGGTGCCATTTCTTTTGATCAAAGCAATAAAGTGATGGCAAGATTCGCTGAGTTTGCCCTGTTTAGCGTTCTTTTTACCGATGGCATGCGAGTGGGGTTGCGAGAGCTTGCCGCCACGTGGCATTTGCCAGGCCGCGCCCTGCTGCTGGGGATGCCCTTAACCTTGATAGGCACGGCAGCTTTAGCATATCTTATGGCGGGCTTGTCATGGGCTGAAGCCTTGCTGGTAGGGGCAGTGCTCAGTCCCACGGATCCCGTGTTTGCCGCGGCCATTGTTGGACGTGAAGAAGTCCCTGCACGCCTGCGTCGTCTCTTAAATGTAGAAAGCGGCTTAAACGATGGCTTGGCCTTGCCTGTGGTGCTTGCCATGCTCGTGGCGGTGGGGGCCCGAGAAGGGAGTATGGCCATCGTGCTCGGCGAAATTGTCTTAGGCATTGCTTTGGGCGTGGCGATTCCATGGATGGCGATTCGCCTCGAACAGACCCGATTCTTTTCGGCGGCACGTATCTATGAGCCGTTGCATGCCTTCGCAGTCGGTCTTGTGGTGTTGGCGCTCGCCTCGCTTACGCATGCCAATGAATTTCTCGCGGCATTTGCAGCCGGAGTGACCATGGCGACGGTCGGTCCGCAGCTTCAAGAAGCCTTCCACGAGTTTGGTGAGATCGTCACCGAACTTCTCAAATTGGCCGCGTTGCTGGTTTTTGGCGCGTTGATATCATTCGAGTTTCTTACTCATGCAACGAGCTTAGCTGGCTTTTTCTTTGCCATCATGGTGTTGGTCGTGGTGCGTCCGTTGGCCTTAGGCCTGGCGTTGCTGGGGAGTGCTCTAAACTGGCGTGAGCGGGTGGCCGCGGCTTGGTTCGGCCCTAAGGGCTTCGCGTCGGTGGTGCTTGGGCTGATGATCTGGAACACCCGTATTCCTAGGCGGGATGAACTCTTTCATATGATCGCACTAGTGATTGTCATGTCGATCACCGCCCACTCGTCGACGGATATTCTCATTGCCCGTTGGTTTCAACGCGGCAAGGAGTAATATAGCCCCCCGGTTTGAGTGGTAGTAGATGTTGTATGTTCAGAGGATAGGAAATTGTTGTGGTCTAATTTGGGTTGGGTGACGGAGACCATTATAGGTCAGGAACGTCACAGGAGAGGGTAGAAAAAGACAAGCATAAGGATGGATAGAATGGAACGGATACTTGGTAAATTGGCCCCATCTCTATGTCTTGCTCCGCATCGTTGTGGGGCTCTTGTTTGCCTGCCATGGCGCGCAAAAGCTCTTTGGTCTCTTTGGGGGCGTTGGCGAGCAACCCGGCGCGGCGGTCACATGGTTATCTTTGATAGGGCTAGCAGGATTCATCGAGCTAGTCGGTGGACTGCTGATCGCCCTGGGAGTGCTGGTAAGCTATACGGCTTTTATCGCCAGCGGAGAGATGGCGTTTGCCTACTTCATGGGGCATGCACCACGCGGATTTTGGCCAATCGAGAACGGCGATGAGTTGCCCCGTGCTTTACTGCTTCACGTTCCTCTATATTGCGGCGAGAGGGGCTGGCAGATGGAGCCTCGGCGGCTCGCGAGCGCTCTCGAGCCCGCCCCGCATGGCGGGCGCTGAACCGACATCCATACGGACGCCATAAGATGCCAGGACTCCAATGGGAGGAGCCACGATGACCGACCAGATGCAAAGACTTTCCCCTCGGCAAGGCGAAGTGGACACCTGTACGTCAGACGACCTCGTCGAAAAAAAGGCGCTCGTTAACCCAAAGATCATCATGCTGCTCGGCACTGTTGCTGCGAAGCCCCTCCCCCTTCGCAAGATGAGAGGGTTACCAACCTTTCCTCAATGCGAACCCCATCTAGCCTCCTTAATGAGAATGGTCATCATGGTTACTGTCGAATTCGAGAGGTAGAGCCGGATGGACAGGCAATCGATCAGGAGATAGTGAGTATGGCGTTTCGGATACTTATCGACGAATCAGTTGAAGAGGCAGTAAAGCGGATTGCCCGCGAGCAGATCGACAACGCGATTGACGAGATCAACAACGAGGCACTGGAGCGCCACGAAGTAGTGCATCAGGTTCGTAAGCGGTGCAAAAAGATACGCGGTCTCGTGCGCTTGGTGCGACCGCAATTCGAAGGCACTTATAGCCGTGAAAACGCCTGGTATCGCGATTCGGCCCGACGGCTGTCCGACGTTCGCGATGCTCAATCGATCATCGCCACGTTCGACAAGCTGCTCGAGCACTTTCAAGACCCAATCGATCGCGTAGCATTCTCTCCGATTCGTCAGCAGTTGACGGATCGCCAGCAGCAAGTCGCCGAAGACGAGAGAGACCTCCGAGAGCGGCTTGACGCCTTTATCGAGCGCATGCACGAGGGGCGGGAACGTGTGGCGGCGTGGCGGCTGAGCGACAAGGGCTTCAATGCCATACAAGGGGGCTTGACAGAGACTTATGCCCGGGGCTATACAGCGAAGACTAAAGCCTATCAGAAGCTCAGCGCCAAGACCTTTCACGAGTGGCGCAAACAGGCCAAGTATCACTGGTACCACATGCGGTTGCTGCGGCCCGCTTGGCCAGGTCCCATGCAAGCGCGGTGCGAAGCAGCCAGCTTGTTATCCGATTATTTGGGCGACGACCACGATTTGTCCATTCTGCGCGAGACGCTGGTGAAGCATCCCGCCGATTTCGGCGGCGAAGAGACCATCCAAGCCGTGCTCGGACTGATTACCCAGCGGCAGGTCGAGCTGCGAGCCCGGGCCAAACGGCTCGGCGCTCGACTCTACGCGGAAACACCAAAGCGATTTGCCAAGCGGCTCCACGGTTATTGGAATGCGTGGCGAAGTGATGTAGAAACTGACCCGCAGACAACACACAAGCCCGAGTAGGTCACCAGGTAGCTGTCGGCCAGAACAGCGCGTCATGAGTTGAGGGACTCTCTCGGCGGCTTCTCACTCAGCCCTGTTTCTCAAGTGGGGACCAGGTGGAGCGCCAGGCACGGTGGGCACGCCACAGGACGACTTTGAGTACCCCTGCTGTGGGGACAGCCAGGATGATGCCGCTCAACCCGAACAGGGTACCCCCGACCATAATAGATACCATGACGACGACTGGATGCAGGCCAGTTTCCCTACCTATAATCCGGGGTCCTAAGTAGACGCCTTCTAGCAGTTGCCCGCCGCAGTATAGCAGGAGGACCCCAAGCGCTCGCCAGATGTTTGCCTCCTCAATCAACGACAGCAGCAGAGCCGGCACCAAACCCACGACAGCGCTCATGTACGGTACCATATTGGCCAAGCCGGAAATCACCCCGAGCAGCCCCCCTATGGGCACACCCAGTAGTGACAGGCCAATGGCGTACAACGCCGCCAGGATGATGGAGATGGTGAACTGGCCCCGGAGAAAGCCCCCGACGACGTGGTCCAACTCCGCCAGCCAGTCGTCGACGACGGGTCGCCAAGCGGGCGGCAGGGCGGCATAGAAGCGTTCTTCCAGCCGGTTGAAATCACGCAGTAAATAGAAGGCAAATACCGGTACGAATACAATACTCACAATGCCGATGATGAAGTTGCCGATACCAGCAAACATGGTGCTAAAGACACTGAGCACCGGCTGGCCAAAACCGGAAACGTTCGACCGCAGAGCTGCCCATGCTTGGGTCGCATAGCTCGTGAGACTATTTTGATCCAATGGCAGACCGACGCGTTCCAGCAGCGGGACGATATGCTGCAGCAACCATTGTTCCCACTCTGGTGCCCGGCTGGCGAGCTGACGCGCCTGAGATTGTAACTGTGGCATGAGAACCAGGACGAAGAAAAACAAACCTAACCCGCCAGCCAGAATGAGCAGAGCGATGGTCAGTGTACGGGGCAGCCCCCAACGCTCCATGTAATCGACCAGAGGAGACAGAACGTAAGCGATAAAAAAGCTCACACTGAGCAGCACCACGATGCCCCACGTCAGGTATAGAAAACCGACAACCACAACCGCTGCTAGACCCCAGCCTATCCACCTATATAGAAGTGGCATGGAGACGTCCCTGTTAGAGCGGGGTGCCGTGATCACGCGGTCGCTCTTGCTAACGGCAGAGGGCTCCCCGTGATACCTACGACCTTTTGTTTCCGAGGGTTAAGCCCCATAGTTATCACTGTATCGCGGCGTCGATCCTCCTGGTCGCACACGTACACATCGTGCCGGTGGAGATTGAGAGAGATGCTGAGCCTGGGAAAGCAGTCGGTCGAGAATATTGCCAGTTCCTGTAACATTTTGATGATTTCGATGCCTCCTCTCCGCGGGTACACAGGTGACGTCAAGTGTACTATACGGGGCAGGTATAGGCCACTCCCTAGTTAGGCGATTCATGGGCAAGCTCTGTGCTGGAGGGCTTTATTATTATAGATGCACCTTGAATGAATCGGCAGGTCGTGGGTGACTTCGTCATCAATGACTCAGGTCCTGGCAGTGGCGGCATTGGGTCCGGGGGTAGCACGACCGACTCGAGACCATGTCCTGCATCACCCTAACGATGTTTTCGCAGCGAGCCTTGCTCACCAAGGTTAGCCCCGTGGGATAGAAGTTCTTCCTGCACCTCATGAACATGTACATCCCGGGGGAGTTTTCCCTGTTTTGCTGCAAGCGCTGCGCAGACGCCTGCGGCATGGCCCGTCGCCATGGCAACTGGCATGACGCGGTAAGAAGAATGGGCTTCATGCGTACCCGAAATACACCTGCCGGAAACGACGAGGTTATCGACCCGCTGGGGGAGGAGCGAACGCAGCGGAATGTCGTAGGCTTCGCCCGGCGGTACTCTTTTAAGAAGCGTACCGCTTCCCTTTGGGTTATGAATCCTGCACCTCGGGGAAATACCAGGCCGAGCGCGCGCAGCGAGCCTCATCCCAGCGCTTCCTGGCTGAGGCTCGCACCCTACATTTACCATTACCTTGCCGCGATCATGCCCTTCCGGCTTTCCCTCGAAGATGAAAGACGGGTAATGTTTTGTCCTGTACAGTGGTCAAGGTTATAGTATAGGACTATAGAAAGTCTTCATGAAGGAATCTGCAGTCGCCCAACCAGAGTGCCCCTTACCCAAGTTTTTGTCCGACAATAGCGTTGACCACCTTGCCCTCGGCGCGTCCTTTCACCTGGGGCATCACTGCTTTCATGACATTGCCCATATCCTTCTTACCAGAGGCACCGGTAGCCGTGATGGCCTGCTCAACCAACTCGGCGATCTCGTCTTCGGAGAGCTGGGCGGGCTGATAGGCACGATAGACATGCAACTGAAATGTCTCTTGAGCCACCAGATCATCGCGCCCCCCCTTTTGAAACTGCTCGATGGCCTCTTGGCGCTGTTTCACCAGCCTCCCGATGACATTGAGGACGTCTTCATCCATGGGCTCACGCCGCTCGTTGATCCCGACATTTTTAATTTCCGCATGCAGAAATCGCAGCGCCAACAATTTGTCTTTTTCTCTGCTTCGCATCGCCGTTTTGATATCGTCGAGCAGTTGATCGAGAAGTTCTGATGCCATCTGTAAGTCCCTCTTGTGTCTACAGGTTCATGAGCTTTGAGTCTGACGTGCGGCTATGCCAATATACTGACAGTTGAGTTTGCAAAATGTTCACTAGAAAAAGCAACCGAAAATGGACGATTTATCGATGATCGGTTTGACGCTCATCATTGGCCGGCGCACCCCGGACAACGATGTCCTACTCCCGAGCCGTCTGTTGTTTATTTCTATACAACCCCATTGAAATTCTGCGGCATGGCTGTCAAACTTTCGGTAGTCGACATTCAACACGTGTTCCAATGAGGTGTTACCATGCCGGGCTGGGAGGATGAGCACGAAGGCGGAGTGGTGACCGAAACCCAAAAAACGGTCAAAAAACCACCGCTTTACAAGGTTTTATTGCACAATGACGACTACACCACGATGGAGTTTGTCGTCTATATCCTGGAATCGGTCTTTCACAAATCCGAGACGGATGCGGTCCACGTTATGTTGGCGGTGCACCAAAAAGGTCTTGGCATTGCGGGCGTCTATACTTATGAAATCGCCGAGGCCAAAATCGACAAAGTCTCCCAATTGGCCAAGGCCCATGACTTTCCGCTCCTGTGTACACTGGAAGAGGAATAGATTGAGACGGTTATGCTAACACAAGAGTTACAACAGACGATTAATCGGGCCGCGTATGAGGCGATGGAACGCCGTCATGAATACCTGACCTTGGAGCACCTCCTCTACGCCCTCATCGATGATCGGATGGGCTATGACGTGTTGCGCAATTGCGGTGGCGATCTCCCGGGGCTGAAGCGAGAACTCGAACAATTCCTGACCGAGAGTATGGAGCCGCTGCCTGCTAACATCGAATTCACCCCTGATCACACGGCGGCATTTGAGCGGGTGTTCGAACGCGCCCTGATTCAGACGCAGGGCTCGGGTCAAGCCACCATCAATGCCGCGAATATCCTCATCGCCCTGTATCAGGAGCGCCGCTCACATGCGGTGTATCTCCTCGAAAAACAAGGCATCAGCCGGCTGGACATCCTCAACTATGTGGCGCATGGCATCAGCAAATTCGACTCGGACATCGACACCATGGACGGCGATGAAGAGCCGATGATCATCGGCGATGAAGACGAAGACACCCCGCCACCCCGCAATGCCCTGGAAGCCTTTACGGTCAATTTGATCGAGCGCGCCGAAGCCAACAAGATCGACCCGCTCATCGGCCGGGATATGGAGATTAAACGCACCATCCACGTGCTCTGCCGGCGCCGCAAAAACAATCCGGTTTACGTGGGCGAACCGGGGGTGGGAAAAACCGCCATTGCCGAGGGCCTGGCCCTGAAGATTCAACGAGGTGAAGTGCCCAATGCGCTCCTGGGTACCGAGGTCTACGCCCTCGATATGGGGGCGCTGTTGGCCGGCACGAAATACCGCGGCCAATTTGAACAGCGCCTTAAGGCAGTGATCAAAGAATTGCAAGAAAAGCCAGGGGTTATCTTGTTCATCGATGAAATCCACACGATCGTGAAGGCTGGCGCCGTGGAGGGCGGCTCGATGGATGCATCGAACCTTCTCAAGCCAGCCCTAGCCAGTGGCGAGCTGCGCTGTATTGGCTCGACCACCTACCCGGAATTTAAAGCGTCGTTTGAGCGTGACAAGGCGCTGGGCCGTCGGTTCCAAAAAATCGAGGTACACGAGCCTACGATTCCGGACACGATTGAGATTTTACAGGGCCTCAAGCGCTATTACGAAGCGCATCATGGCGTGACGTACGACGACGATGCCATTGTCGCCGCGGCCGAACTGGCGGGCAAACATATCAACGACCGCTTTTTGCCGGACAAAGCGATCGATGTCATGGATGAGGCCGGGGCAGCGGTTAAATTGATGGAGGAGGCGGAGCGACCGGAGCGCCGCGTGACCCTTCACGATATCGAGCAGGTGGTGGCGAGCACAGCCAAGATTCCGCCCAAATCGGTCTCCCATTCGGACAAAGAGCGCCTGCAGAATCTGGATCAAGAACTCAAAGCGGTGCTCTACGGCCAAAACCACGCGGTGGAGCAAGTGGTGCGGGCTATCAAATTATCGCGATCGGGACTGGGCAGCCCCACCAAGCCGGTGGGCTCGTTTTTGTTCACCGGACCCACCGGCGTGGGCAAAACCGAATTGGCTAAGCAGCTGGCACATGTGCTCGGGGTAGAATTTCTGCGCTTTGACATGAGCGAGTACATGGAAAAGCACACCGTCTCCCGCCTCATCGGCGCGCCCCCGGGCTATGTCGGCTTTGATCAAGGCGGGCTCCTGACCGACGCGATCAATAAAACACCGCATTCCGTCCTGGTGTTCGACGAGATTGAAAAAGCGCACCCGGATGTGTTCAATATTTTGTTGCAGGTCATGGATCACGCCACGTTAACGGACAACAATGGCAAAAAGGCGGACTTCCGCAATGTCATCCTGATCATGACGACCAATGCCGGGGCGCGGGAAATGACCAATGCGGATATCGGTTTTCGCACCGCAGCTGAGGGAGTGCCGGGCGGCAATGGCCAAAGCAAGAGCATGGGCAAGGCAAAAAGTGCGATCGAGCGGACGTTTAGCCCGGAGTTCCGCAACCGCCTCGATGCCTGGATTCAGTTCAACCCACTGGAAATGGTGCATGTAGAGCGAGTGGTGGACAAGTTTGTCGGTGAGCTGCGAGAGCAACTGGTGGACAAAAACGTCACCATCGAGCTGACCGAGACGGCGCGGCAGTGGCTGGCGCGCCAGGGTTTTGATTCGCTGTATGGCGCCCGTCCTATGGCGCGACTGATTCAGCAAAAGATTCGTGAACCTCTGGCGGAAGCCATCTTGTTTGGCGAGCTTCAAGGCGGTGGCACGGCCGTGGCAGAGATACGCGATGACGATGTGGTGTTGATGTTTAGTGCAGCCGAGGTTGCCTGATAGGCATGAGACGCCGAGGACCAGGGGCACAAACTTAGCAATGGGGTCGATCATTGGATTTGTAGGTGACGAGCAGCCTTCTCCTTAGTTCGCATCGTCGTAGACGGGGGATAGCTCATGAAGTCAGTCAGTGGCCCGCCTGTGCGGGTTCACACGACTTGCAAAGCCGCCCCCGTGACCTGCATTATCCGAGAAGGTCAATCGGAACCGAGCGCCCTCTTGCACCTGCCTACAATGCCAAATATCCACCATCTACAACCAGCTCCGTGCCGGTGATGTACGACGCCTCATCCGAGGCCAAGAACAGGACCGCATACCCCACTTCTTCACGGCGCCCCTCGCGTCCCATCGGCACCTGGGCTAACATTTTCGCACGCATCTCCGGCGCTGCCGACAACACCGATGTCGTCATCGCCGGCATAATCCCAGGGTGCACCGAATTGACCCGAATACCGGCTTTGGCATATTGCACCGCCGCCGACTTGGTCATGATCCGCACTGCGCCTTTGGAGGCGTTGTACGCCATGTGAATTCCTTCTTGGCCGGCAAACCCCGAGATCGACGAAATATTCACGATCGCTCCGCCCCCGTTGCGCTGCATTTCGGGGATAGCGTGTTTCATACCGAGAAACACCCCTTTGGCATTGATCGCCATCACCAGGTCCCACGCCTCGGTGCTCAGGGTGTCGGGCTGATACGTGCCACTAATACCCGCATTGTTGACCAAAATGTCCAGCTTCCCATACACCGACACCGCCGTTTTGACCGTCTCTTGCCAATCGTCCTCCCTAGTCACATCGATCTGCGCAAACCGCGCTTCGCCCCCGGCCGCAACAATGGCATCGACCACCTTCTGGCCCCCGTCAACCGACATGTCTGCCACGATGACTTTGGCCCCTTCTTTGGCAAACAAGTGCGCCTCCACTTCGCCCATACCGTTTGCACTCCCGGTGACGATCGCCACCTTCCCCGCTAATCGCATCCCTGCTCCTCCTCGCTATCTTCTGATGCTTGCATCACGCCGTTTCGGCCGTGCTGGTGACCACCTCTTGCGACACCACATCGAGATCGAAGTCGTACAACTTGGCCGTATTGAGCCCCACCACCTTGGCCCGCTCATCCTCCGGCACCCCTTGGAGAATCTCATCCAGCACCTCACGAGATCTGGGAAACGTCGACTCACTATGCGGATAATCCGAACCCCACATCATGTTGTCGACGCCGATCACATCCCGCAGCCGCACGCCGATGCCGTCCTCTTGAAAGCTGAGCACGACGTTTTGATAATAGAAATCACTCGGCTGCATCTGATTCTTAAACCGATATGACGCCTCTTCGTGGCGTTCGCGGTAGCAGTAGTCCATATTGGTCAACACATACGGCACCCACGACAGCTCAAACTCTACAATCGCCAGCCGGAGCTTGGGATAGCGTTCGAACACCCCGGCAAAGATCATGTCGCACATCGAGATCGCCGGCAAAAACGCTTTGGTGGCCCGGCGGCTGGCGTCGTGCAGGGTTCTCGTGTAGGACCCAGTCGGCTTGCCCTCACGCTTGGTGGCGGTGTGCAGGCTAAGCGGCATGTTGAGGTCTTGAGCGGCAGCCCAGAACGGCTCGTACTCGGGCTCCAGATAGCGTCTGGCCTCGAACGGATACTCCGCGATCATCGCCCCGCAGAGCCCCATTTTAGCCGCGCGCTCCATCTCTCGGATCCCTGACTGCACGTCGTCCAGGCTGATCATGGCCAGTCCCTTGAGACGCTGCGGATTGGTGTGGCAGAATTCGGCCAGCCAGTCGTTGTAGGTGCGGAAAATGGCCTCCTGAAGTTGCGTATCCTCCACCTTGAAATAAAACAGACCCTGAGAGGGATACAGCACCTCGCCCGAAACGCCATCGATCTTCATATCCACCATGTGCTGCTCGGGGTCGTAGCCGCCGGTGTGTACGTCTTCAAACCTGGCGTGGTCGGAGATCGTCTCGGGTGCCTCAAAACGCGCTCCGGCATTGGAGATGAGACCGATACCGGCCAGGGTCTGGCCGTCTTCAATGACAATGTGGTCGGCCTCGCCCACCCGCTGCATGCGTGGCGCCCGCTCTCTAAAGGCCCCGTCAATGCGCGTGGTCCACAGATCCGGGGGCTCGAATACGTGGGAGTCGGATGAGATAATGATGTCGTTCGCCATGTTTACTCCTTTTCCGTGACCTAAAACGTCCTGAGTTGCGTGGTGTGCTTACCCACTTTTATCTTAACAGAAATGCTGCCAGGTCTGTAGCCCAGATGGGCTCTTGCTCATCCCGTTGCACGCCCTGCCGCGTGCCCATGCCCACATCAAGGAAAAAATCTTGCATCTCGACAACGGCTATATCGCGGTCAACCGAGCGATGGTGGCCAGGGTGACACAAGCCTCCACTTAAATCCGCCGTCCTTCGCCATGTGGCCACTCACCAGGCGGAAGCGGTAAAATAGTATGGGACGTTCGTCGTTTTGCGTGAGCAGGTCACCATGTTCAATCAAAGACCTGCTCCCATCCTTCTTGTGGGAGGTGTAGCATGATTCCCCAAAAGATGCGATCGCTGTTGGATACCTACTTCCCGAAAGGGATGTTGCAACATCGGGTAGCCAGACAACGTGGTCAATGTCATCTAGAGCTCAATCATCGCGATGAAAAGCTCTTGAACCAGCTCGGTATTGCCTCAGACGAATTAGGACCATTTCTGGTAGTGCTGATGTGGGATGAGGCAAGCGATCTTGAAATCGGCGGCTATCTGGTCGTCGACAACCTGTCGATGGGTGCGCCAACGATCGGCGGCATCCGCATGTTGCCCTCGCTAGCCCTGCTCGATGTGTATAATCTGGCCCGCGGCATGACCCTCAAAAGCGGAGCCGCGAATCTGCCGCACGGCGGCGGCAAATCCGGTATTGTGGTGCCGGACCGCCAGCTCTCAGCGGCAGAGCATGAGCAAATCATACGTGGCTTTGCCCGTCTTCTCAAGCGTTACCAACACCTCTACGTCCCCGGACCGGATGTTGGCACTAACGATAACGATATGAAAACCATCGCCATTGAAAACGGTCTGGACGCGGCGATGTCAAAACCCGCCGTGATGGGAGGTACTCCCATCGATGCACTGGGCGCGGCAGCCGGCGGCGTCATCACCGCCCTCGAAGTGCTGTTAAATATCATGCCCCGGCTCAAGGTGTTACCGCAGTTTAGCCACATGGTGATCCCCTCAAAAGACGAGGTCACCGTGTTGTTCCAGGGCTTCGGGGCGGTGGGGGCCAACGCGGCTAAAATATTAAAAGAGCGCCTGCCCGAGGCTAAAACCGTCGGCCTTAGCGATGCCGAGGGCTACCTGTACGATCCCGCTGGCCTGCCGGTGGACGAGCTGTTTAGCGCCTGGCAGCAGCACGGCCTGGTCACGGTGGCGCATTTTCAACAAGTGCTTGCCAATCAGGGTCGGTACGCGCGCACCAAGTTTTCCACAGACAGCAATAACTTGTTGCGCGAAAAGGCATTTTGCCTGGTACCGGCAGCCCCGGTGTTCAATTACCTCGGCGTGGAGCCGCCGGAAGCGGCGAGCATGACCATCGACGGCATGGGGCAGTGGCAGGTGATCATCGAAGCCGCCAATACCTACTCGCCCGACCCGAACCGCCGCGCCCAGCGCACGCGCATGGAACAACGGGTGTATTTGGAAAAGGGCATTCTCATTGCCAATGATTATCTGGTGAATTCCGGCGGCGTCATTTTTGCCGCGCAAGATCATCTCATCCCCACCCCGGCGCATTTGCAACTGCCCGAGCACATGCTCGGCAATCGCGAGGCGGTGGACGAATGGCTGCACGAACACGCAGCGGCATTCGAGGCTTTGTCGGCCCAGCGCCAGGCTGCAGGTGAGGCCTGGCGCGAGGATGTGATACGCACCAACATGGTCGAACTGATTACCCTGCTGGCGGCCAATCCCGCCATGCTTCCCTCACAGGCGGCAGAGCGCGTCAGTTTGCGACGCTTGACCGAGCGCGAAAAAATCCGCACCGCCAGGGATATGATGATACCGGTGGCGAGCGTCAAGTTTGATGCTCCGATTCAGGAAGCCGCCGCCAAGATTGTCGAGGGCGATGTCAATTTGGCCGTGGTGCTGGGGCCGGACGACAAACTGGCCGGGGTCATTACGGCCTGGGATCTGACCCAGGCCATCGCCCGTGCGACGTCGTTAGCCGACATGCGGGTGGATCATCTGATGGTCCGCCAATCGATAGCCGTGGCGCCCCATCACACCGTCTTGCAGGTGCTGAACCAGCTCGAAGGACACCGCGTTTCAGCCGTGCCGGTGGTAGAAGATGGGCACGTGCTAGGGATGATCAATGCCGATCTGCTGGCCCACTGGTATCTGCCACATCTGTTGAAAGCGGATTAACGTCCTGCGGCAATGCGGAATGTGGTATAACCCATCCTATCGATGAAGCCACCGGTGCAAAGGGAGTGACACCATGAATTTCCGCATCACTGAGGAACACCGCCGCTTGCAAGAGCGCTGCAAGCATCTGGCTGCCGATTTTGCCACGCGGGCGGCGGCGCACGACCGCGATGCCAGCCACCCGCTGGAAAACTACGAGATTCTGCGCCGCGAAGGTTTTTATGCTCTCAATGTGCCCAAAGACCTGGGGGGTAGCGGCGTCGGTCTTCTGGGCCATACCCTCGCGTTTGAAGCCCTGGCCCAGGGCTGTCAGGCCACTGCTCTGGCCTTCAATATGCACCTGTCCATCATCGGCCCACTCATGGAGAGCCCCGAAGTCTCTCAAGCGGTCAAGCGGCGCGTTGCCGATCTGGTCGTCCACGACAAGGCCTTGATTGCCGGCAACTTCTCGGAAACCTCAAGCACCGCCCTGATCGGGGCCCACACCCCGGAATCGCGAGGCAAACGCAATCCGGGCGGCGGCTATGACCTCAATGGCCGCAAAATGTTCGCCTCCATGCTGTCCGCCGCCGACTACGTGGCCGCGTTTGTCTATCCGGACGAGGCCACCGCGCCAACTGCCGGCTTACTGGTGCTGATCCCCCAGGACGCACCCGGGCGCCAGGTGGATGCCAATTGGGACACGATGGGCATGCGGGCCACCCGCAGCGATTCCCTCATCATGGAGAACTGCCATGTGGACGAGGACGCTGTGCTCTTGTGCACAGATGACATCCGCCCGTTTCGGACCCACGCCTCGAACTGGCTGTGGGGCTCGTACACGGCGGTGTACTTAGGTGTTGGTGCCGCCGCCTACACGGCGATCAAAGAGGCCATGCACCACCGCCATCCACGCGGTTTTAACCAGTCCCTCGCCCACCACCCGGATGTACGCCGCAAAGTCGCGGAGATGAGTGTTGACCTGGAAGCGGCGCGGCTCATGACCTATCACTCGGCGTGGTTGAGCGACCAGCAGGGGCCGACGCCGGAGACGCTCGCCGCCCTGTTTCGGGCCAAGTATATGGTCGGCGAGGCGGTGAGCCGGATCACCCGCGCCGCCCTCTCTCTGGGCGGGGCGCATGCGCTGTTTAAAACCTCGCCTATCGAGCGGCTCTTTCGCGACGGGGCAGTGGCGCCCATGCAGTTTCCACCGAGCGATTTTTGTCTGTCAAATATTGGAGTACTAGAGTTGGGGTTGGATATAGAGGAGCTGCTGCCGCCACTGAAGCGGGCGTGATTGCCTGTGGTATCATGCTGAGTCTATCCTTCCTTCGCTTGCAGTACTCCATCCAGAACGCGCAGCGTTTGGGTGGGGGTGAAGCAAGCGGGCGGCCAAAGCCGCCGTCAACTCAGTCAAGCGTAAAAAGTATTGACTTGGGTTGTACTTCAATATATAGTGCCTCCCACAATACGATCAGGTCAGGCTTGGAGGCTGAAAGTGCCACTCGCTGTTATACCTGATGCGGCTCTTAGAAAATGTAATTTGCCGGTTGTGCATGATAGGCATGCACGTAAAAGTTACACCGTACAGAGAGAAACATGGGT
>Ga0214472_10004431_pt1 | contig 14819 bp, 12 predicted proteins | sample RVTome_6_FD_207662 | JGI IMG/M metagenome (GOLD analysis project Ga0214472, IMG submission 207662) | Soil microbial communities from uranium-contaminated site in the Upper Colorado River Basin, Wyoming, United States - RVT140D175 | ecosystem: Environmental > Terrestrial > Soil > Contaminated >...
AGATATTGTTGGCAATCTTTCTGCACAGTCCCACCGACTATATCATCTGGGCAGTGCGAAACTCTCCCGTTCCAATCTTGCGCGCATTAACGAAGGGAAACCTCATACTTTGTACGAGGGACTATTCGGTAAATTGCTGGCACGTTGTCAAAATATGGCTCCCGAGCATAATTTCCGCTTCAAAAACCCGCTTTATTCTCTGGATGCAACCACCATGGATCTCTGCCTGTCTGCCTTTCCGTGAGCAGATTTCCGCTCAACCTAAAGGGGTGGTCAAGCTTCATGTTGGCCTGAATCATGCGGGCTATCTACCTGAGTTTGTCACCATCACAGAGGGAAAGACGCATGATGTGGTCGTGGGTAGAACCCTTGAGTTCACCCAAGGAAGTATGGTGGTCATCGACAAGGCGTATACGGACTATGCATGGTATAAGCAACTGACAGAAAAGGGAATTTACTTTGTCGCGCGCCTAAAGAGCAATACCCGATACCGTATTGTGGAGAGACGGGACGTGCTGAGCAATGTTATTACCGATCAGGATGGACTTGTTAAACTAGCTGAGATGCAGGATATGAAACCTGCTTATGACTCTGCAACATTGATTGTAAATCCAGTGCTCTTTGGAACAGGATTAAAGGTAAAAAGTATTGAGGCGCTTGGGTATTCCAAACCGCTGGATACAACTTCCGTTGGAGCGGAAGGATTGGAATATGGGGTCGATAGTGCCTTTTATATGAAAGATTCCCGGTTAATTTGCTTTACGCAATCATTGAAATGCTTATGCAACTGGAGACCGCGCGAGAATTGACTGATAATGCCTATGAATTTGCACCTAACTGAAATAATGGATGTTCAAGAGAGCTTGAGAGCATACTTGTTATGAAGTGATATGATAAAAATACATGGACTTAAGATATATAAATATGCTTAAAGACATTACGGATTTTATTTGATACGTGATGTTCGATGATTTTAAAAAGAGAGATCTTAGATAATTTGTTTGGTAAATGTTGAGCTAAACTATCATAAAATTTGTAGTCTAGAAATAATTCAAGTTTTTTTTGTGCGATGGTATCTAGTATTTGTGCAATAATCGGAGAATCTTGAGCAAAATCTATCAGGCCATCCTCATTATCAAGTGCAATATTTAACCCTCTTTCTTCGATAATATTTTCCTTGTTTGGATTCCATAAATGATATAGCAACTTAATAAATGATTTCACTTCGTGGTGTTCTGTTTGGCATCTATAATCATGGGTTGCAATGATTGTTGGTCCATAATCTATATATCGAATATTCCCTTTACTATTAACCATAAATGAATTAATAGGATCGGCTACGCATTGCTCAACTTCCTTAAGTAAATATGCCTGCGTTCTGCACATTGCACCGCAGAGTGCAAGTTTAATATCCATTGTTCTTCTTATAAGATAATTTGGTATATTGTATAGCTTTTCATATGGATATTTAATGGCGACTATAAGGGGACCTTTGACAATCAATGATATTGGATACATGGTATTAACTGTATGTGCATTGAGATTTTTTGAAAGGTTAATTAAATCATCATGAGGACTTTTTGCGGGTATCCTCAGCAATCCCCCCATGCCTTTGTAATTAATATGTTCCACTTCGTGTGGATAAAACTTTTTTAATACCCACTTTTTATTTTGTTTGTCAGTTACCAGGTATACGGCACCTTCCCATCCTGCACCAAGATACTTATGAACGGTATATCCAAGAACAAATTTTTTATTGGCGAGTTTCTTCCTTCTGACTTCAATTAATGTTGTAGCCAGTTCTAATAATTTTTCTGCGGAAGAGTGTTGAGAATCAAGCGATATTGCACGCCGAAAATATACTCTGGCATGTTCTGCAAAGCCTTTATCTAGAAAGGCCTTACCGAGTAAAAAATAGGCTTCGGTAAGTTTTGTATCTTCAGCAATTGCATTGCGGAAATACCGAATCGCACTATATATGTCCTTCTTGAGTAAACGTTCATTTCCATCAATAAGATAATTCATTGCATTACTACGAGACATATACTGATTGATTACCTCTGCACAGCAGAATCATTTTTGAATAATTTTAATCGTTAATAAATGCTGGAGTATATTCTTAATGATATAAAGCATATTTTATTCCATTTTAATTAACATGAAATTTATCAATGATATATGTATAAATGGGTGTTATTTTAAGTCAGGATTAATATAAAGATGTTAAAAATTTCGACGCCTGAAATTACAATTCCAGGAGAAACAAGCTAGGGTGACGGATAGATAATAAATTGCGGATGAAACAATTTTTAGACAAGCAATGCCGATAATGCACAAAGCCTTACTTCAGTTTTTGCAAGTATCCAGCCTTGGAGATTAATAATTTCATTTAATTCGAAATCCTTCTGTAATTGTTGTGTAATCTCTTTTCGAAGTTTAATTGTACTTGTAGAGTCAATATCAATGGTCATTAAATGTTGTGATGTAGATATGAGTTTAACCAATAAATTAATATTTGCTTCTTCTGGTGTGATCTGCAGGTATTCTCTGCCCAGTATTTTTGCGCTATCGAGATCTCTTAAAGTTGCTAATAGCTTCAGTGCTTCAGTGTTATCATTCTGCATCCTTGCTAGAGCAGGCCTAAATCCTGCTAATCCAATGATTCCCACACAAGCAACAATTGTGCGTAATATAAGTCGTCTTGTCATGTAAACAGTCTTGATCATATCATGAGCTCTTTAATATGATCAGATAGACGTAATGATAGCGCTAAAATTGTCAGGGTTGGATTCGCTGCGCCATATGTGGGAAATACAGAGCTACCTGCAATAAATAAGTTATCTGTCCCATGTAATTTACAATTTTCGTCTACCACCCCGTATTTTGGGTTTATATGCATTCGGGTTGTTCCCATATGATGTAATCCGGGTGTAATGCTTTTTTCTGGCGGCCAAACCGAATCCTCATCAAGCTCAATCTTCATTCTTCCAAGATTCAGGCGCCCCAGTTCCGTGCCAATAATCTTTAATGTGCGTAAAAGACTCATTTGCTCGTCTTGCCCTATACGCCAATCAAGCACGATTTTTCTTTGGTCAAGTCTATCTGTTTCATCACCAAGAAATACACGGCTATCGGGATTGGGAATCAATTCAGTCCACGCACCGAATCTGATTACCTGACTGTCAGATGTAATATAATCAAATTCACCGTCACCGCTTAGATCTTTAAATACCCTTTGTATTTTATCCAGGAAGTCTTCATTTGTTGTTAAGCGGGCTTTTAATGCTTTCAATGCTGAAGGCTGTATGTGAACACGTGTCGATAATAATTTTTCGCGTCGCCGGATACCAAGTGAGGGAGTCAGATAACCGTTAATGACTGAACCGGATACACTATAGCCTTTTTGGTATAAGTCAATTGATCTGTTTTTGTTGTTTAATATAATAAATCCCAGATTGCTGATATAGGGATGGTCGGCAAAATATCTCCCCACCAAATCATTTTGATTTCCCAAGCCTGATTTTTGCGTTTTGTTTGATAACAACAATAATCTTGCGTTTTCAATACCGCCTAATGCCAGCACATATATTTTGGCATGTACGGATAATCTGGTCCCTGTCAGACAGACCACCTGAATCCTTTTAACCCGGGAGGCAGTATCATTCGTTTCAATATTCGTGGCATTGGCATTGAGATAAACATTAACATTCTCAGCCTTGTCCAGTTCATCATGATATACATCACCAAACCGGGTAGGGGGGCTACGATGTAACATGCCTGTGACAACGTATTTACCGTCGAAAGGGATGTGTTTGTCATTGCCGCTTTCCCAATCTTCCACGTTATATGAAAACTTGCCAAGCTGGACAACCGGGTGCGCGCGTTTGTAGAAAGGCATGAGATCTGCTTTTTCGAACGGCCATCCACTGCCATCTACCCATTCACGTGATTCAAAATCATCTTCATTCAGTGGCAGGCATACACCTCCCCAATGATTTGTTGTGCCGCCGAAATATCGCAATCGAGACGCAGATAATGACCAGTACTCTACACCGATATTTTTGCCTTCATAGAGAGCCTGGGTTTCAGAATTGTTTTCCATATCGCCGCTTTCAAGTACACATATATCAAGCTTTGATCTTGATAATTCACGGGCCATGGTAATGCCGGCGGCACCGGCACCAATAATACAAATATCAGCCTTTATATTGGTCTTATCAGGTAGTTTTCGTGTATCTATCAACATTTATACACTATGTTTTTGCTAATAAAATATATATTCAATTAATCAAGTTATTCTGAGTCTTTGCAGAATATTACCGTAGAATTTCTTTGTTCTTAGTTTGCACTTAATGCAGTAAAACCACAGTATATGTATCAGCCACTGACCGTTTACATACGTTACGGAACCATATTCCAGATATTCTTTTGGGGTTTGGATTTCATACTGTTTTTTAATTTCCAGCCATTTTTGTTCTCTTGCCTTTTTACCTTGTAATTTATCTATTTCCCGTTTGCCGCCTTTTTCCCACGCAGGAGGATTGTGGCACGCTATTGCGTCTATAATCGCAACTTTATTCTGATTGATTTCCGGCTTTATCGTATAAAGAAACCACCAGTCAATCCCCCAGCCGACCAGTATAGGATCATAGACTTTCATAAATGTATCAAGCTTGTCTTTTCGAAATAATGGACAGGTTACCTCTATAAAATTCGTATATCTTAAAAAAGTAAATGGCTTAACCCTGTTAATGGGGTGACTTATCTTGCTGGTTAAATCAAAAGCAGGTTGTAGTACCCATATATCATATTTTTCTCTGATCTCAAATAAACGGCTAATAGAAGATGCATTGATTATAATATCATCATCCATGACAAGTATTGCTTGATACTGGTCTAATATATTTTTCCATTTTTGATAAACATAATGCAGGTTCGGAAACTTCCCCCCTCTTCTTATATTGTAATGATCACTAATATCTTTGTAACGATTTTCCTGATTACCATAGTATGTTACCCATAAATCAAAATTTTGGTTTCCCGTCAGCCAGGTATCTATATTTGAATGGTCGCCTACCGATGTATATACTAGATAATTTGACCTGTGTACCCCGGTTTCTGTCTTGTTTTGATGATGAGTTGAATGTTGAAGCATTGTTATAGTTCTGTGATAAAAACTGCTTACTTGTGATATTTTACAAATCAATGTATCACCGGTATATCATATTGAGTGAACAGGTTTGTGATTTTAATTCCACAGCGATAATTTTGAAATATAGCATTTATTTCACTGACCTGGGCAGGATATATTTTGCCTCACAGTGCGCTAAATCCCTAAGCAGAACTTTAAATAAAAAATGAAATATAATCATAAAGTTGATTGAATCTCAATAAACCAGATTTATTCCATATTTTATGAAGTTATACTTACAATGATAGAGAAATGGTGAATATGAAATTGGCATATCTGATATTGGTCCATAATGCCCCTCACCATCTTTCACGATTGATTAACAGACTTGATGGTCCGAATGTGGTGTTCCTAATCCATATAGACAAGAAATCGGATATTGGACCTTTTATAAATGCGGTTAAAAAAGCTGACAATATTCACTTCATCAAGAATCGCATCAATATTTATTGGAGAGGTTATAGTATTGTTAAAGCAACGTTAGAGTTGATGAAGGCGGCGCAAAAATATCATGCCAACTATAATATATTATTAAGCGGATCAGATTACCCCATTAAATCCAACCGATATATTCATAATTTTCTGGGAAAATCAGAACTTGAATACATCAGCTTTTTCCGGTTTTCTGATAGACCTGCGTGGATGAAAAAAGTGGAACAGTATCATTATTTGGATTCCAGGCTGACAAACCCTTTTGGATATCACAAGACTGCATGGAGATATCGTTGGTTGCAAATGAAATCAGCTCAATTGCTGCCTAAACGAAAATTTATTAAGAATATGATTCCTTATGGAGGGTCGGAATGGTGGATGATTACTGATCGCTGTGTGAAATATATTTTAGAATTTATTGAAAATAACAAGCATTTTGTCAATTTTTTCAAGTACACTGATGCGCCGGATGAGTTGGTATTTCAGACAATTATTATGAATTCATCGTTTGCCCGGAATGTAATCAACTGGGAACATTATCAAAATAAAATCGAGAGAGAGAAGCTTCACGCTACCTGGCCTTGTCCCGCTTCTGTTTATAATTACAGATATATTGATTGGAGCAGAGAGCGAAGTAACGGTCCCGGTCATCCAGTTGTGCTTGATGAGAGAGACTTTGAGGCATTGATTGCGTCACATTGTTTATTTGCAAGAAAATTTGATCCAATCAGAAGCAAGGTAGTATTGGATCTAATTGATAGCTATATAGATAAGGAGAATAGATTGTTAAATAATATTCCTGACATAATGGATACCCAGCCGGATATCCTCCGAACAACCCTCGAACAATAATTACTTTTGTAATTAAGGTATCTGATTATAAATTATTTTAATAGATTGTTTGCCATGACTGGTAAGTATGTTGATTACATATAATGTATATAAGTTTGTCGAATGAACTATAATTCTTTAAAAAGAATTATTAATCGTATGTTTGGTACTTTTAGTATCGATTCTAGGGGGTATTCCACTTCAATAGAGGGCGCGCATATTAGCGAACATGCACTTGAAACTGCAAAAATCATCAGAGGAGTTGAACGGTCACCTGCAATCATAATTCACGGGGCAATGCCAAGGTCAGGGACAGTTTATACTGGGGAATTATTGAGGTTGCATCCGGAGCTATACGCATACCCTAACGATATTTGGGAAGTTCCCTTTCTTGAATTGACTGGTGATCTCATAGATTTCCAGAATCATTTTTTTCATGCGTATCGTCAGAATAAGTCAAAAATTGGTAATCATGATTTTTTACCATTATTCGGATCATCGTTAATTTCTTACCTGTATTCATATGTACCGACTGGCCGTAGAATGCTGTTAAAAATACCGGATGTTCAATACCTGAATTTTTTCAACCTGGTATTTCCTTATGAAAATATTTTGTTGCTATTACGTGATGGAAGGGATGCGGTTAGCTCGACCATTAGAACCTGGCCTGAAAACAGTTTTTCAAATGTATGCAGGCTATGGGATTATAGTGCAAGGATGATTTTAAATTATAAATTAGAATGTACCGGCATGGCGAATAGGTGCTTTACCACAAAATATGAAGATGTTGTGCGCGCGCCTGAAACTTTTGTAAAAGACATATGTAAGTGTTATGGATTGAATAATGAGGTATATCCATATGATAAAATTAATGAGATATCTATACGAGGGTCATCAGCGATAAAAAGCGACGGTAGAGTTACATGGAAGGCAGTTGAAAAACCAAAGAATTTTAGTTCTGTAGGCCGTTGGCAAGATTGGAGTGTGAGGCAAAAAAAGATTTTCAAGAAATTAGCAGGACAGACTCTTATTGATGCAGGCTATAGTAATAATCATGATTGGTAATACTTATGTGTTTATTGATTTGCAGTTGATTAAAGTAGATATTGTAACCCGCTGAGAAAATTATATGAATAGGCTCTGATATTATTGAATTATATATAGCATTATATTGCCTCATATTGCCTCCCTGATAATTTCCATATTCTTGATGATAATAATTTGATAATTTTTATTAATGCAGAATCAAATCGCTGTATTCAGGGATATATATTTTGGAAACACTGTCTAGATGAGTTTGCCACATCATCAATATCCAATTAATATCATTGCCAGGCGGATGAGGCATCATGCCAAGGCGTCGGGCTATGACCGACTGACAGATTACCTGGATGGAGATATTATTTATCCGATTACCGAGTGGAGATTTCATCAACGGGCTATTGCTCGTGTCGGGAATTACTTCATCAGGCATTCAGGCTCCCGGTGGTATCATCGTGACAGCTTTTTATGTGAGCTAGGCGCCGCCAGAAAATGGCTTCATGGCAGGGGCCAGATTTTCCATTTTCTCTATGGCGAGAACTTATACCGGTATCTTGGAAATATGAAGTCACTGGGTATCCGGAATGCGATCGTGTGTACTTATCATACACCTGCGGAGAAATTCAATCAGATTATTACCGACAAGAAACCGATAAAGCGACTGGATGCGGTTATTACAGTTTCATCAATACAGCAGGAGATGTTTACAGACTTCATTGCCCCCGGGCGAGTCCATTTTATTCCACACGGCATAGACGTTGAATTTTTCAGACCACCGGAAAACTCAATCCGTGGTGATGTATGTAAATGTTTGTGCGTAGGTTCTCATTTAAGAGATTTTGACGCACTTGCTTCGGCAGCGAAGGCATTGCAGGGCAAAAACATCGAGTTTACTGTGGTTACATCTGCTGCCCACCACGGGAAGTTTGCAGGCCTTGATAATGTAAAGTTATTAAGTGGCATAGATGACAACCAGCTTTTATCGATATACCAGTCGAGCGATATATTTGTCATGCCGGTAACGGATTGTACCGCCAATAATGCCTTGCTTGAGGCGATGGCGTGTGGGTTACCAATAATCGCGACAGATCTCGTTGGGATAAGAGACTATATAAGCGAAGAATCAGCGATATTAACAAGAAAAGGAGATGCGCGGTCGTTAGCTGATGCAATTGAATACCTATATAGTAATAAGGCTAGGAGGCAAGGTATGGCGAGCGCAAGTAGAGATCATGCATTAAACTTCGGATGGGAAAAGATTGCTGCACAAGTAATGGATATCTATGAGGAGTTAAGCGGTTAATTAAAGAGATAGGAAAGACAGATTAATTGTATTCTTGTCATTCCCGCGCAAGCGGGCATCCAGAAAATTCGAGTACCTGGATGCCCGCCTGCGCTGGCATGACGGATAAGATAGAGATTCCGATACTTATTGAAATGAGTTGATGTGATAAAACCAAAGTTAAATATTGTCTTATACGTAAATAGCTTTTTACCTTCTTTAGGTGGGCGGGAATTTGTCATTCATTATCTTGCCAACGCGTATTCAAAATTGGGTCATAAAGTCAGAGTTGTCGGGCCGGCGGGGTTTCTGAAACATCGGCATCTTGATTTTGGCTATCCTGTCCACAGGTGGCCTACATTACGTGGGTTGTTTTCCGGGCAAGTAAGGATGACGCACCTGTATCTTGATGCCGCCATATGGGGGTGTGATATTGTGCATGCCCATAATACTTATCCTACTGGTTATTCAGCCGCACGCTTGAAACGGTTTAAAAATTATCCATTGGTGATCACGCCTCATGGTGCTGATATCCAGACCATACCGGAAATAGGTTATGGATTGATGCTCAATCCGGGTTTGAAAAAGAAAATAATATATGCACTGGATAATGCGGAGCTTATAACCGCGATCAGTATAAAGATAAAAGAGGTGCTGATTGAGGCCGGCGCAGTGGAGGAAATTGTCCGCCTGGTTCCAAATGGAGTGGATGTTGAAAGATACAATCGTCCTGTAACGCAGAACATCAGGGAATGGTTAGGACTTGGCCCGGAGGCGCGATTGATTGTCACTATCGGCAGGTATAATCCACGTAAAGGACAAGAATACATAATAAGCGCCATGCCAAAAATCCTTGAAAATGTGCATCAGGCAAGACTGGTAATTGTTGGTGAAAATACTGAGGTGTTGAAGCCATTGATCAAGGAACTGGGTCTGGAGGATAAAGTGGTGCTTACCGGCGGAATCAAACCATCCATGTCTATTCTAAACCGCGCTGTCAATCTTTCCGGGAACAGGGATGAGCCGGACTATCTTGCAGAGTTACTTTGTAGTAGCGATCTCTATGTTTCGGCTGGTACGGATGATAATTCAGAGGGCTTGTCACTGGCAGTTTTAGAGGCAATGGGTGCCAAATTACCCATAGTTGCTACCGATATTTCAGGCAATAAGGATGTAGTTGCCAACGGGAAGAATGGATTTCTGGTAAAACCCTCAGATGAAGGATCATTGGCGGAAGCCATTGTTCAGGTGCTTACGCAAGATCACATCCGCAAGGATATGAGCAATGAAGCATATCATGTGGCATTGCAATATGACTGGATCAATATCGCTCAACGATACATAGATGTATATCACGAGGCCATCGAAAAGAGACAAAAAAACTGACAGCAGGGGCAGGTGCATATATTGCGTTATCTGGATTTACCTGTTGTAAATTCATCACTGTATTTTGTTCCAAGAGATTGGGAATTAATAATCAATTTGAAGTAAGGAATTCTTAATGTGTGGCATTGCTGGATTTTGTGATTTTCGTAAGAAGTCGACTCAAGACGAATTAAGGCAAATGACGGATGTTTTATGGCATCGTGGTCCGGATAGTTCCGGTTATGAATTCTACCCCTTGAATAATGCGCATATCGGGTTGGGGCATCGGCGTCTATCAATCATTGATTTGTCAGAAAAAGCGGCACAGCCATTAAAGGACGAGAGTGGTGGTTATGTAATCACATTCAATGGTGAAATATATAACTACAAAGAGATCAGGGCGGAACTGGAGCGGGAGGGATATAAATTTTTCAGTTCATCCGATACAGAAGTCTTGCTAAAGGCATTTATAAGATGGGGGGTTGATGCAGTACATAAGCTAATAGGGATGTTTGCATTCGTTATATATGACAAAACCAATGAGAAATTATATTTATTCAGAGACAGGGCGGGAGTAAAACCTCTTCATTATTATTACAAAGATGGTTTGTTTTTGTTTTCGTCAGAGCTCAAATCATTTTGCCAGCATCCCGCATTCGATAAAAAAATAAGTAAGGAGGCGCTGCCTTTATATTTCAAATTTGGTTATGTGCCCACGCCACTGACAATATTCGAAAACACCCATAAGGTGAAACCAGGCCATTACATGATTTTTGATACAGGTTCAGGGACGCTGGCCGAGAAGAAATATTGGGATGTTTATGATTATTACAATAGGCCGACGCTCGATATAAGCGAGCAAGATGCTATAGAACAAATGGAGGCGTTGCTAAAATCAGCGACCATGTATCGCATGGTCTCTGATGTACCGGTGGGGGTATTTTTAAGCAGCGGCTATGACAGCACCGCTGTTGCCTCGATACTGCAAGCGAACTCAACCGAAAGAATCAGAACTTTTACGATTGGCTTCACTGAGAAGCGATATAACGAAGCAAACGAGGCGAAGGCTATTGCAAATTATATAGGCACGGATCATACCGAGTACTATTGTTCTGAAAATGACGCAAAGGAAATGATCAAGAAACTGCCGCTTTATTATGATGAGCCCTTTGTTGATACGTCGGCCATACCTACGATGCTTGTCAGCAAGCTGGCCAGAGAGAAAGTAACTGTAGCATTATCCGCGGATGGCGGTGATGAGACATTCAGTGGCTATCGTCACGTAGAATCCAGAATAAGATTACACAGGCGAATCGCACGAACACCATTATGGGCCAGGAATTTGATCATTAAAATATCAGATTTAATGCATAAGCCGACAAGGTCATATAACGGGTATAACAGATATATTATGGTCTTGATAAACCAGCTCTGGAAGTTAAATAACCGATTAGCTAGTGATGAAATCATAAATATTATCCTGCAGGGGAAGATTGCAAATTATCGTATATATCGCCTGCTGAATTCCTTGCCAAATCCGGAAAAAACCAATTTCTCGAATTTTAGTAATTTGAGAAAAGATATAGACGATATAAATAAATGCCTGGCCATCGATTACCAGAATAATATGGTTGACGATATGCTGACCAAGGTCGACCGTGCCACCATGTCTGCGAGCCTCGAAGGCCGGGAGCCCTTGCTTGATCATAGAATTGTAGAATTTGCCGCGCGCTTGCCTGTACCTTATAAATGTAAAAACGGAGTCAGAAAACGGATACTAAGAAATATTGTTCATAAGTATGTCCCGGAAAATATGATGGATAGACCGAAGAAAGGCTTTGGGGTGCCGATCTATAAATGGTTGAGGGAAGATTTATCGCAATTGATTTTTTACTATCTGGATGAGTCAAAATTAAATGAGCATCACCTTTTCAATACGAGCTATGTTTTGTATTTGAGGGATAGGTACATGAAAGATGGTTCTGAATATGGCATGGTGTGGTCTATATTGGTATTTCAGATGTGGTATCAAAGGTGGATCAGTGGGGAAACCCATATACTTGAATAACAGAGCGCAAAGACATTAGACAGATATACGATGAAAAAAAGAACAATACTCATGATTTCACCCACCCCGACCCATCCTCACACGGCTGGGAACAGGGCGCGCATCAGTGTGCTGATGACGATGCTTCGTGACATGGGGCATGATGTTCACTTTCTGCACGTCCGGCGGGAAAGAGGCGATGACGCCATGATGCGCCATGCATGGGGCGAGGGATACATCTCAACGCCATACAAAAAACCATCGTCAAGACTGCAGAAATACAAACGCAGGTTATGCGGATATTATAATACAGATGCGCGTTATACCTATGGCATCGATGAATGGTATGACCCGGCATTGGATGAAACGCTCAGGACGCTTGATCAGAGATTGAAATTTGATACCGTTATTGTGGAATATGTCTTTTTTTCAAAGGCATTGAAATATTTTGGTAAAGATGTGCTTAAAATCATTGATACACATGATGCGTTTACAAACAGGCATCGGCATTATCTTGAAAGGGGCGAGCAACCCAGATGGTTCTCCACCACTGCCGGAGAGGAGGGCAGAGGATTCGATCGTGCCGATGTGATCATTGCAATAACGGATAAGGAAAAAGATGCTTTTTCAAAGATCACGAAAAGACCTGTAATTACAGTAGGACATATGGTACCTCTTCATAAACCGGACAAAAGCGCTGATGCAGCAGGCAAGATCCTGTTCGTAGCATCGAATAATGATATCAATGTGCATGGCGTGGAACACTTTCTAGACAGTATATTCCCCAAGGTCAGGCAGTCTGTGCCGGGGGCAGAGCTTGTACTTGTGGGCTCGGTATGTGATGCAATACTGGATCAGGATGGCCTGATCAAACTGGGGAGAGTAGAGGATCTGAAAGAGGTATACGACTCGGCGCTGCTTGTTATTAATCCGGTTCTTATAAATACCGGTTTAAGTATCAAAAATATAGAAGCCTTGGGATACTCCAAACCGCTGGTGACATTAAGAGCTGGTATTGGTGGATTTAATGATAGTTCTGAGACTGCATTTTTAGTAGCGGAAAATACGGATGATTTTGTAAATAAAATAATTAATGTTCTCACAAATGCTGAAATTTCCAGAAATCTTTCTAAAAATGCGTACGAATATGCATCTCAATGGAATCGAAAGGTATCAGTTCAGCTTGAACAAGTATTGAACTGATTGCTGTTTATATTTCTACACAAGCCCCTGTTTAAGAAAGCCTTCATTTCTCTCGAAGACTTCTTCACGAGTACTGCCGCATAACAACCCGAACAACATCGGTCGGGCATTCGGTCGAATTGACAAGGTAGGATTGTAGATGTTTGTCGGGATTAAATATCCCTGGTGAACGGCATTTCGTGCAGTTTTGATCAAATCCTCATATGTCCCCTGGCATTCCCAGCCATGTAACAGTATTTCAGATTTTCCGATATGTTTTACGATACTATCGTATATGAGGAGCGGAACCGTAGAGGCGTTATAACGAAAGTTAAGGTCAAACACCTTTACGGAACCATCATCCAATACAGCCATATCGAAACCTGCAAATCCGACATATCCCCGTGATACGGCCTTTTTCATGACATCGTAACCGGCCTTGACTGCTGGATCTGGAGCAATGATGTCCCGGCCAAGCCAGTTACCATACTGCTCCCCTCTATCATCTATTATTTGCTCAGAGGCGCCTGCATAGAATATTTCACCATTCATCGATGCTGCGTAACTCATGCAGTAGTTGCTTTTTATTTTCATAAAATCTTCAACAACGACCTTGAAGCAATCACTAAAATAACTGGCTGCAATCTTAATGTCATCGAGAGTATTGCATATCATGATGTCTACGCCGCCACCGCTACTTTCGTCGGTAACCGCCTTGATCACGATAGGGAACTGACGGTAATTTGCCAATTCTTGCAATAAGGTTGAAGTCGGCACGATTTTCCGCTGTGGAACATGCTCGAAAGACACCAGTTCAGGGAGGCTTTCCTTGTTATTCAGATACGACAGGGTTGCCGGGTTAACCAGACAGCATTCAGGTGCTATCTCATCGACAGGGTATACATGCTGGGTGACCATCTTCCATCCTTGTTTAATCAACCTCTGTGTTTGCCTGATGTGATCGCGTTCATCACTGAATCGATGAATTTTTGCAGAGAACTTATGCCCCGCCTCATGAAGAAGTTGTATACTTTCGTCCGGGTTTGCATCCTGGTTAAACAGGATTGGCATACCCCCCATGCTGACCAGCAGGTTGCCGGTCACCGCGTCAGCCCTGGCCGGATCGTCCTTGAATACCCAGTTTGTAGCTCTTGCGGATACCCGGGCATTAAAAATATAGCCGGGCCCGCATAGATCCAGCAGAGTGATTTTTGGTAAAATAGCCATCGTTTATAACGATATTATTTGGGGACCCCGATTTAATTTCCTGTTGTCATTCCCACTCAAGTCCACTACTGTCCGGAATAAATCTCCCCAACCCGAATGGCACTTACTTAAGCTCCTTTGATCGAGAATACAGCACTTGAGTAACATAAGGCGCAACCAGTAGCCCGCATGCAGCGACAGCGAAATGCGGGGGAAACGGCCGACAAGGCCATTCATCCCTG
>Ga0214472_10004432_pt1 | contig 14817 bp, 10 predicted proteins | sample RVTome_6_FD_207662 | JGI IMG/M metagenome (GOLD analysis project Ga0214472, IMG submission 207662) | Soil microbial communities from uranium-contaminated site in the Upper Colorado River Basin, Wyoming, United States - RVT140D175 | ecosystem: Environmental > Terrestrial > Soil > Contaminated >...
CGAAAGATGCACCAGGGTACGGGCCGCGGTATCGTAGAGAAAGACAAAATGTTCGTCCGGCACCCGCAGCCGGGGCGTGTCGGCCATGACCTCCTCCCACCCCGCGGCCGCGCCGCCGGCGGGCCGGGTCACCGTCTCTTCCGGGGGCAGGGGAATGGTGAGACGGATTTCCCGGCCCTCCGAAGCGGCCGCGCCATCGAAAAAGGCCGCCGCCGTGGCCATGCCGATGGGACAGGCGACGCCGTCCGCCTCCGCCGCCCGGTCCAGGTGGGCGCTGACGTCGCCCTTTTTGTAGGTGGAAAAGACCATCCCGGCCGGGGCCGGTGCCATGCGCACCTCGACCTCGTTGTTCACCAGCCAGCCGGCTCGGCCGCCCAGGACGGCGATCGTTTCGATGAACTGCACCCCTTCCGGATTGTAGGGTCGCAGGGCCGCGATCAGCCGCCCCCCGCCCCCCCCTTCCAGGGTGGCCCGCAGGGAGAGATGCGGCCGGCCGGCAAGGAGTTCCAGGCTGACCCGGCTCTCGATGGTGACCCCGCCGCGGGTAGCCCGCGAGGTCACGATGCGGTTCGTCCCGTCCGTCAGAACCTGATGGATGGCGGGCAGTTTGGAAGGAAAAAGGGTCGAGCCGTCCTCCGCCTGAAACCACCAGTCGATGGACCAGCCGTCGTGAAGCGGCGTGACCAGGCCGCCCGGATCCACGATGGGATAGAGGGCCAGGTCCGGCAGCCCCACGGCGGTCCAGTTGCGGTGGGTCAGATTGACATGGGAAAAGGAAAAGGCGCGGGGAATGAACCCCGGGTCTTCCGGGTTGAACTGCCGTTCCACCCAGAAGGGCCAGACCCAGTCGAGGTTATGCTGGATGGCCCTGGTGTTGATCAGCCCCCGGGCATGAAAGGCGATGCCGGCCCGCAGCAGTTCGATGGGCTCCTGAACCTCGGACGGCTCGGCGAACTGCCGCAGCCGGGCCATGAAACCGATGGGATCGAGAAAACCGTAACGCCGGGCCGCGCTACGCAGCAAAAATTTCCAGGGGAAAATTTTGGATATCAATCGAAACCCCTTAAATAAACGTCTGGAGGCGACGTAAACGTTCAGCAGTGCCCCAGATGTGCGCAAGCGGCACGGCGAGCTGTAGCGGTCCTACGTGAGCCGGGCCGGTGGCGCGCAGATGGGGTGCTGCTGGACGTTTACGGATCAATCCGGCACCAGCCAGGTGTAGATTTTGTGATCCTTATCCAAGGCCTCGGTGGAGACGACCCCCGGTTTCGGCAGCCCGGCGATCTTCCAGGCCCGCATGGGATCGATGAATTTCTCGCGCACGCACTCCCGGGGTTGGTGGATGTTTTTGCAGACATAGTTCAGGATGGGAAAGGCGCTGAATTTCTTGTAATACTCCCGCATGAAATGGAGAATGGCCATATTCTCCTTGGGCAGTTTCTGACCTTCGCGTTCCGCCAGACCGCAGGCCACTTTTTCATTCCAGTCTTCCATGTTGACCAGAAAACCGTCATTGTCCACCTCGAAACTGACCCCGGCATGTTTCACTATCGGCATGATCGACCTCCATATTGTTAATGGTTACCGCAGTTGATTCCCGGAACCGGAGATGCAAAAAGATTGCCAGCCCGTCGGCCTTTGAGTTCATTGCCGGAAAAGTCGTAGGGTGGGCACGGTTTTTGTGCCCACGCGGATCAATGGCCGCCACCCGCAACCGCGTACGCAACAAAAAACGTTGCGCACCCTACCAACCGCCGTGGCACCGGTATCGTTGGTTCCGGCCTGCCGATTCCCAACCTCCGGGACAGATCCTGTCTAACGGGAAAGGAGGCCTTACGGTTCGATGGGCGCCCTTTCCAAGACCGATGGGACGGATGGGACATATAGGACATATGGCTCACCGCCCCCGGTAACCGTTCACCGAGTGGGAACTTCTGACTGATTGGAGACGTTTTGTGGCATCGAAATCGAAATCGGCTTTTCAGGCCGTTTTTTTCCGATCCCGATCCCGATCCCGATCCCGATCCCGATTGCGATTCCGATTCCGATTCCGATCCCGATTGCGATTGCGATTCCGATTCCGATCTTTTGTCCCGGCATGCAGTGCTGCTGAACGCTTACCCGCCCCATCCCTCGCCTCGCCCCTCATCCCTCGTCCCTCGTCCTTCGCCTCGCCCCTCATCCCCCCCGGAACCGCACATCCGCGACCACCGGCAGGTGGTCCGAGGCCTTCCGCGCCTCGTCCTGGTCGGAAATGGTGGCCCGCAGGGTTTCGAAATGGGAGGAAACAAAAATATAATCCAGGCGCAGAAAAGGATAATTGGCCGGAAAGGTGGCCGGTTCCCGGCCGGACCGGGCCACGGTGCCGGCCATCGAGACATCGGTCAGCCGCGTTGCCAGGTTCCGGTAAATCGGCGACCGGGGGCCGGCATTCAGATCGGCGCAGACGATCATCGGCCGGTTGCCGGCCGGCCGCAGGGTTGCCAGCAGGGCCTCGCCCTGGAGCCGTCGCTCCGCCGGCGTCAGACCGAGATGGGTGTTGAGCAGATGGAGCCGGCCGGCCGGTCCCTCCACCTCGACCCACATGAAACCGCGCCGTTCCCGGCCGGCATGGGCGCTGCCCCGGCTTAAAAAGCCATATTTCACCTCGCGCAGGGGGAAACGGCTCAACACCGCCAGGCCGTAATGGCCGCCGTCCATGGCCAGCACGGGAAAAAACAGACTGTGCATTTCCAGGTCCAGGGCGATGATCGCGGCCTGATCCTGCCCGCGGGTGCGCTCCATTCCCTGATCCACCTCCTGCAAGGCCACGATGTCCGGCCGCAGATTGTGCAGCACCCTGGCGATGCGATGCGGCGCCAGATGGCCGTCCAGGGTCAGGCAACTGTGGACATTGTAGGTCACTACCCGGATGGAGGGATTTTCCTCCAGGGAACCCGGCCGGGGGCCGCGATTACTGAGCCGCGCCTCCAGCCCCCAACGGATTTTCCGGCCCAGGTCCATGGGACGGAGATACGGCAGGGAACCGGCCAGATCCGGCGGCAGCAGCACGAATCCCCGGGTCTCCTCGCAACCCGGTCCGCCATGGGCCCCGTTTTCCGCGGCAAAGGTGATTGGCCGGCACCCGGGTTGCCAGCCGGAAATAACGAAATCGCCGCTGTCCGCATGGCGGCACAGACCATGCAGATCCGCCGCCACCTCCAGGAGAAAGGGATGGTCTCCTCCCAGCAGTTCGGCCTCGCCTTCCAGCAGATCGAAGGTGCCGAGCCGATTCACCCCATAGACCCGGTGACCGTCGGCAAAGAGGACCAGCGGGATATCGGCCCGGGCCACGAGTTGCCGCGCATACATCAGTTTGTCCGGCAAGGATAGGGGCTTGGGCAGGTAGATATGGCCCAGGGGGCCCATGGCCGTGAGCACGATCCGGCCGGCCGTCGATTCTTCCTCTTCCCCTTCCCCTTCCGCTTCCGCCCGTCCCGCTCCGCCCGACCCGTCGGCGCTCTTCAGGAGCATGGCGCGGCCCCGTCTATAGAGATAGGCCAGGGGACCTTCCCACGCCAGGAGATCCCGGGAAAACTCGGCCAGGGGCCCGACGGCAAAGACCTCCATGATACGCAGATGCAGGGGGGTCTCATGAAGATCGCCGTCAGAAATCGCGGATTCCTGGCCGTGATCGGCGTAGATCGCCATCCGGTAATCCCGGCAGTTGGCCGCGCGGGCCGAACGGTAAATGTCCCGGATCGTGCCGTCGATGCCCTTCAGGGCCCAGTGGGCGAAATAGGACGAAGGGCCGCGGCGATGGGCCTGCTCGTCATACCCGACGAAATTGGCATGGATGATCTTCACCCCCCTGACGATATCCATCTTCACATGAAAACGGATCAATTCCCGGAGCACGATGCAGACCCCGACCCGGGTAAAAACGAATTTCAATTCCCGGCCCAGATCGTGCCGGGCGATCAGGCCGCGGCAGAAATCGACGATCGCCAGCAGGAATTCGAGGATTCCCAAACCCGCGATGCGCAGCAATTTGCCCAGGTGGATCAGGGCCAGCAACAGGAGCCGGCGACGCCGGAACTCCCGGAACAGGGACTGGGGACTCAACCCCTCGATGCAGAAATGGGTCTCCGGCGCGCCGCCGGAGAAAATATCCGAATAAGCGGTGCCGTCTCGCAACAGGGGCTCGCCCTGTCCGGCCAACCGGGCCACGACCTCTTCGGCGCATTCCGCCTCGTACATGACGCACTGCCGGCCCGTGGCCCGGTGGACATAATGAAAAGAGGGAACCGCCGTTTTAACGCCGTGGAAGAGTTCGGCCTGCACCGCCGGAGTGGCGGACGGCATGCCGGAGTAAAAGGGTTTGGCGACGAATTTCTGTTTGTCGATCAGGGATTTCAAAAACGGCAGCCGTCCTTCCGCCAGGGCCCGCCGGAACTGGCGGTGGGAAAGGCCGTCGATCTGCAGCACGATCATGCCCGGTTTCCCGGCCACGCCGACGGGACAGCTCCGGCGGAGAATCCTCACCCCCCACCAGCCATGGCTGAAAAAAGTCCGGGCGCGGCGCCGCAAGGTTTCGAAACGCACGATCATCGCGGACCTCGATCACCGCCGGCCCGGGATCGCCGGCCGAAATATCTTTTCCGCAGCCAGGGGAAGGCGAGGCCGAAGAACAACAGGGCCAGCAGGAGATAGATGAAGGGATGGGACGTTTGTTTCAGGGCCTTGCCGAAAACCACCAGGGGAATGCCCATGATCACCTGCGTGGTCCAGCCGATCAGAAAATATCGCCATAACGAATAACCGCTCAGGGCCAGCAGGTAATTTTTCACGGCATAGGGAACCCCGGGGACGAGCATGAAGACCACGGCGAAGCGTGGCGATCTTCCGAGCGGCAGGTCGGGGGCGGTGTTTTCCAGGCGGAGCAGGCGGTCGATGCGCCCCTTCAGCAGGGAATGAGTGATGCCGTAGGTGGCCAGCAGATGAACCGCCATAGTGATCGCGGCGACCAGCAAACCGGCCGCGGCCCCGAATTTAACCCCGGCCAGCACCAGAAACAGCACAATGGAGACCCCGAATACCGGCAGGACCAGCATGAAGAGGATGAAGAGAAAGGGGCCGGTCTCCGGATTGATCCAGAGGGCCAGCCAGCCGGAGGGGTCATGAAACAGGAACAGATAGCTCAACCCCAGGGCGAGCGCCGTGCTAACCGCGGCCAGGAATAAATAATTACGCCTCATTGCCTCCGCCCGGTCCCGGCTGTGCCCACTCGGCAGCGGCTCATATCAGAAAATAATCGAAATCGAAATCGAAATCGGGATCGGTATCCGTTCCCACGCTCTTGCGTGGGAACGGATACCGGGACGCTCCCGCGTCTCGGCGGGGCGACCCTGCCCATTGGGAAATATACACCAAGGGAAAAAGGAAAATCCCTGGCGGCAGGGTGGTGGCAATTGGGACGCAGGAGCGTCCTCAAGCGCGTTCCCACGCAGGAGCGTGGGAACGAGAGAAAGCCGGCGGCGATTTCGACCGCGATTTCGATTTCGATTTCGATTTCGCTGAAAGCATCCCTCCATCACTGTTCAAACACCAGAAATTCGGCCTTCAGCCCCATTTTTTCGAGAATCGCCCCGATATCCTCCACAAAGGGGTCCGGACCGCAGACATAATAATATTGCTCCAGATCCTTAAGCTCTTGTTCGAGAAAGTCGCGATCCACATGGCGGCTGTCGTATCCCGGCCCGCTTTTGCGGGTACAGGTGAAGATACTGCGGTCGCCGAAATAGTGACGCAGCTCCTTTTCGCAGATCACATCGGCCGGGGTCTTGTTGGAATAGACGAGGAATTGCTTTTCGAGTTCGCCCCGGGCCGCAAGCTGCCGGAAGATGGCCAGAAAAGGGGTAAGGCCGGCACCCGCGGCGATGAAGGTCCCGGGACCCCGGTAATTGATGGTGCCGAAGGGTTCGCCCAGCAACACACCGTCACCGGGTCGCAGGGTGTGCAGCTTGTGGGTCACGCCAAGGTGGTCGCCATACCGCTTGATGGTGAATTCCAGTACCCGGTCGGTGGCCAGACAGGTGGGGGTAAAGGGCCGCCCCTCCTCGTCGCGCCACTTCTCCCGGTCGATGATCAGTTCCACCCCCTGGCCGGGCACAAAGGAAAAACCGGCCGGCTTTTCAAGAATGAACCGCTTCACATCATGGGTGACGAACTCGGTCATCAGAATGGTGCTCCGAAATGTCATGACTCATCTCCTTTCATTCGATGTTCGATGTTCGTCATCGACCAAGGCAGGCACGGGGGCCTGCCCCTACGGTCCATCGTCCACCGGTTTTTGTTTTTCGTTCGACGTTCGACGTTCGACGTTCGACGCTTGATGTTCGATGTTCGATGTTTTTCTCGTTCCTCGCCATCCGTGGTATCACCCACCCGGGCGAACGCGGTTCGCCCCTACGCACCACAGTCCACCGTTTTTTGTTTTCCATTCGACGTTCGACGTTGGACGTTCGATGTTCGATGTTCATGTTTTTCTCGTCCCTCGTCCCTCGTCACTCGTCCCTCATCACTCGCCCACTTCCGTCTTCTTCTTCCTTCTCCCTCCCCCCCTCTTCTTCCCCGCCTTCTCCACCTTCGCCAGAATCTCCTCGACCTCCGCGCCGCTCAGGGTCTCCCGTTCCAGCAGCGCCTCGGCCACCGCCTCCAGCTTGTCCCGGCCGGCGGACAGCAGGTCATGGGCCTTTCCTTCCATCTCCTTGACCAGTTTGACGATTTCATTGTCGATCTGCTGGGCCGTGTGGTCGCTGAAATTTCTTTCCTGGGTAATCTCCCGGCCCAGAAAAGGATGTTCCTCGCCCGGCGGAAAGATCGCCGGACCGAACTGCTCGCTCATGCCCAACCTGGAGATCATGCGGCGGGCCAGATCCGTGGCCTTTTTGAGGTCATCGGCGCCGCCGGTGGTGATGTCGTTGAAAACGATCTTTTCGGCCACCCGCCCGCCCATAAGAATACCCAGCCGGTTCAAAAGATCGGTGCGGCTCCAGTTATGCCGATCCTCGCCCGGGAGTTGCTGGGTGGCTCCCAGGGCCCGGGCCCGGGGGATGATCGACACCTTCTTGAGGGGGTCCGCTCCGGGCAGCAGCATGGCCATCAGGGCATGACCCGCCTCGTGATAGGCCACGATTTTCCGGTCATTCTCATTGATCAGCTCCTCGCGTTCGAGACCGAGCATGACCTTGTCGATGGCGCGGTCGAACTCCTGGTCGCCGATCTTGTCCTTGTTCTCGCGCGCCGCCAGAAGGGCGGCCTCATTGGCCAGGTTTTCGAGGTCGGCCCCCGAAAAGCCGACCGTCCTTCGGGCCACGTCATCCAGATTGACATCATCGGCCAGGGGCATCTTTCGGGTGTGGATACCCAGAATCTTGGCGCGGGCCTCCTTCATGGGCGCGTCCAGATAGATCTGGCGGTCGAAGCGTCCCGGCCGGACCAGGGCCGGATCCAGGACGTCCGGCCGGTTGGTGGCGGCCATGATCACCACGGCTTCGTGGTGGCTGAAGCCGTCCATTTCCGAAAGTATCTGGTTCAGGGTCTGCTCCCGTTCGTCATGGCCGCCGCCCAGGCCGGTGCCCCGCACCCGGCCCACGGCATCGATCTCGTCGATGAAGATGATGGACGGCGCATCCTTCTTGGCGTTGGCGAACATATCCCGCACCCGGGCGGCCCCCACGCCGACGAACATTTCGATGAACTCGGAACCGCTGATCGAAAAAAACGGCACAGCGGCCTCGCCGGCCGTGGCCCGGGCCAACAGGGTCTTGCCGCTGCCGGGCGGTCCGGCCAGCAGCAGGCCGCGCGGCAGCTTGCCGCCGAGCTTCTGAAATTTGCCGGGTTCCTTCAGAAAGGCGATGATCTCTTCCAGCTCTTTTTTGGCATTGTCCAGCCCGGCGACATCCGCCATGGTGACATCGGTTTTCGACTTGCTGTAACGCTTGGCCTTGGATTTGCCGAAGCCGAAAGGGCCGCCGCCCATCCCGTCTCCGCCGAATCGCTCCCGCAATTTCCGGTTGAAATAGATAAAAAACCCGATGATCAGCACCCAGGGCAGCAGGCTGACCATGATGGTGACGAAGGTAGACTGTTCGGCGGACCTGACCGTGACCTTTACCCGGTTTTCCTCCAGCAGCGGCAGAAGGCCGGGATCGGCGAAGTCCGGCACCCTGGAGGTGAAACTCCGCCGGCCCGCCTCGGCCATCGGCCCCTCGGCGTCTGTCGAGTCGGCCGTTTCCAGGACGCCGGTGATTCGGTTGCCTTGAATGACGACTTCCTGAATCCTCTGCCGGCCGGCCAGTTCCTTGAATTCGGTATAGGGGAGGTCGCTGGACGGGGGTGGGGCCATCGACCTGAAGAAAAGACTGAGCAGAAGCCAAAAAACAAAAAACCACAGCAGATTCGACCAGTTCAATTGAAACGGCGGAGTTTGGGGCTGCTTCTCCTGGTTTTCCTTGCCTTCTGCCATCAAATTACCGATAAATTATTTTTTATTTCAAAAATTCAACTAGATAATGAAATGAAAGGGAAAAGATAACTTCCGTGGCGACCACCATGTTAACCTTCCTCCCGATGAATGAATCCCCATAACCAAAAGAACCTCTCCCGGTTCAGGAAGACGTCCTGGACATCGCTTCCCGGTTCAGGATATTCCAGGCCACCTCGCCCACGCGGTCGGCATTCTCGTCGATGTAGCACAGAAAACGGGGCCTGAGCCGATGGGCCAGGGCAATGGTCTCGGCGGTTTCGTCCGGAACGATGAGGATGAGATTGCAATCGATCAGATAATCCCCCATGGCCGCCAACTCCCGCAGTTCCAGATGGTCGGCGGGACAGAGAATGACCAGGGACGGTTCACGGCCGGATTGCCGGAATCGTTCCCGCAACTCCCGGCTGTGACGCAGATGTTCGAATTCCACCTCCCCGAGGCCGGCTTCCCGGATCGCCTCGAACAATTTCCGCGGTAGATTGAACTCCCGGCTGGCGTAAAACAGGATATTCATCCTTTCAGTTCTCCGCTTGGGCCGGATACCTTCAGACCCGGTAAGACTCCACTATCCCGGCAAAGGCCTCTCGATCGAAAGAGCGCTCCACCAAGGGACCCTGCGCAAGCATCGGCAATTGCTGTTCGAAGGTCTTTTTCTCCTTTTCGAACAAAACCCCGACCGGGATCCGGTCGCCGAATTCCATGGCCTTGACAAGGGCCTGCGCTAAATCGGCGCGATCGTAATCCGCCTCCAATTCCCGGCAACGTTCCTTGTACCAGGCAAAGGTGTTGACGGGATTGAAGGAGACACAAGGCTGCATGATATCGACCAGGGCCGTGCCCTTGTACCGGATGGCCCGGGCGATGAGGTCGGCCAGCTCTTCGGTTCGGCCGGCGAGCCCCCGGGCCACGAACCCGGCCCCCAGGATCAGGGCCGTGGCCAGGGGCGGAAAGGGGGTGGAGAGGACGCCATGCGGCTGGGCCTTGGTCTTCATCTCGGCCAGGGAAGTGGGACTCGCCTGCCCCTTGGTCAGGCCGTAAACCTGATTGTCGTGCACCAGGATGGTGATATCGAGATTGCGGCGCACCGCGGCCAGAAAGTGGTTGCCGCCCTCGCCGTACATGCAGCCGTCGCCGCTTTCGACGATCACGGTCAACTCATGGTTGGCGAGCTTGGCCCCAATGGCCGGCGGCAACGACCTGCCGTGCAGCCCGTTGAACACGTTGCCGTTCAGATAATGCGGCGTCTTGGCCGCCTGGCCGATGCCGGAGACGAACAGCACCTGGTGAGGGGCCAGATCGCACCGCACCAGGGCAATCTTCAGCGCCTCCAGAATCTGAAAATTGCCGCACCCCGGACACCAGGCGGTCTCGTATTCCCCGTAATCCTCTATTTTGACCATGTATTCCTCCTTTCACGTCATCGCGACGCAACTTCTCAATAAATGCGGGTTGGAGCCATCGAAATCGGGATCGAAATCGAGATCGAGCAGTAAAGACGATTTCGATTTCGATTTCGATTTGGAAAACCTACAACCCCCATGCCTCTTCCACCAGTTATTGAGAAGTTACCGAGCACAAAGCTAACATCATGAAATGAATATATTTTTTTCTTTGCGTCCTTTGCGTCCTTTGCGTCCTTTGCATCCTTTGCGAGCTTTGCGAGAGAGTAAGGTTTTTGCGGAACCATCGAGGTTCAAGGTGTTCAAATCAAAAATCAAACTTCAAAAATCAAAAATCCCTCACCCCTCACCCCCTCATCCCATCTTCTCCAGTCTCTCCAGGATATACTCCGCGGTAAACGGCAGGCCGTCGTAGCGGCCGATGACCGCGTGGGGCTGAAAACCGGTTTCCCGTCTGAGCAGCCGGGCGAACTGGCCGATGGCGTTGCCCTCCACCACCACCACCTTCCGGGCGCTCCGCAGGCGGTCGATGAACATCGACTCCATCAAAGGCCAGACCTGGCAAAAATGGAGGGTGGCCACGGATTGCTTTTTTTCCTGTCGCAGGGCCCGGGCCGTCTGCAGCACGGCCCCGCGCGTGGAACCCCAGCAGACCAGGAGCAGATCGGCCTTGCCTTCCCCCTCGTATTCCGGGATGATCACCTGCTTTTTCAGGATGGCGAGTTTCTTGAGTCGTTTTTCCACCATGGAGACGCGGATCGACAGGTCCTCGGTGATGTGGCCGTCCTCGTAATGTTCGTCGCTGTCCGCCACCACCAGATGTTCGGATCGGCCGGGCAGCAGACGGGGCGAGACGCCGCTTTCGGTGAATGCGTAGCGCTGGTAGGGAAGCTTTCCCGGATCCGCCTTGCCGCCGGCCACGACCGGGTGGGGTTCGGGCAGGCGGGCCGGGACGAAATCCTGGAGCGAATCGGCAAGGTACTGATCGGTGAGGATAAAGACCGGTCCCTGGGTTTCCTCGGCCAGGTTAAAGGCCTTCTGGGTCAGACGGAAACAATCCACCGCCGAAGCCGGGGCCAGCACGGCCCGGGGAAATTCCCCGTGGCCGGCATGGAGCACGAATTCCAGGTCCCCCTGCTCCGTCCGGGTGGGCAGACCGGTGGCCGGGCCGGGCCGCTGCCCCACCACCAGCACCAGGGGGGTCTCGGTCATGGCCGCCAGGCTGACCCCTTCGCTCATCAGGGCAAAACCGCCGCCCGAGGTGGCGACCATGCTCGGGGCTCCGGCGAAAGAGGCGCCGATGGCCATGTTGACCGCGGCAATTTCGTCTTCCGCCTGTTCCACCACCACCCGCAGACGGTCGGCATGGGCAATGACCGTGAGAATAACGGAGGTGGCCGGGGTCATCGGATAAAAAGAACAAAAGGAGAGGCCGGCCGAGAGGGCGCCCAGGGCGATGGCGTCGTTGCAGGTCATAAGGAGACGCTTCTCCTTGGCAGTGGTTTCAGGCAGCCCTGGAAAGGAAACGGGCCGCCGCTCCCCGGTCCACTCGTACCCCTTGGCCAGGGCCTGCCGGTTTTCCTCCCGGATCTTGTCGCTCTTTTTACTGAACCACTTGTCCACGATCTCCAGCGCCACGGCCTGGTCGATGCCCAGCAGGGCGCCGGCCACGCCCAGGGCCGCGATGTTCAGGTACCGTTTACCGGCCAGATCGCCGAAAGGCACCCGCAGAAAACCATCGCCCTCTTGGCCGAATTTTTCGTCAACCACCATCAGCCCATCCGGGTTGAGTTCCTCCCGGTGCAGGGTGACGCTTTCCCCGTTGAAAGCGACCAGCAGATCGATGCGCGCCGAGGGCGCCAGCGGCCTGTCGATCCCGCATTGGATCGAAAAGGTATTATGGCCGCCGCGGATCCGGGAATGATAGGTCTGGCTGGTCAGAATCGCATAACCGCCCTTGACCAGAACCTCGCTGAGCATCTGGCCGCATGTCTGCAACCCCTGTCCGGCCTCGCCACCTATGCAGATATGGAACGATCTTGATTTCATTGGCCCCTCTAGCGTCGAAATTGGAGGTGATGCACAAATCCGGCACCCAGCCGCGGGAAAGAAGTAACTTCGTAACTTTTCAATAAATGCGGGTTGGAACCATCGAAATCGAAATCGAAATCGGGATCGGGATCGAAATCGGGATCGAGCAGTAAAGACGATTTCGATTTGGAAAACGTGCAACCCCGATGCCTCTCCCACCAGTTATTGAGAAGTTACGGAAAGAACTGTCAAGGGTGCTTAACCACTCGGTAACAAGATTCATGCCAGCCGGGACCGTAGGGGCCGGAGTTGCCTGGCAAGGCAGTGGTAATCAAAGTTTTGCAGGCGGGATGCACAAACCGCCCCGGCCGGAACCCGTCCCGCTTTCGCCCCTCACGTCCTGCAACACAGGATAAAATCCTGAAAATCGGGACGAATCGGGAACAGCGAACCGGCTGAGATGGCGAAAAAATCGCGGTCGTTCGGCCGGCCTCCTCGTCACGCCCCGCCCACCACCCGTGAATTAAACAGTGGCCAACCATCTCGGCCCGATGGCACGTTTCTTGATTCATCCCGACCGAGACGTCGCGTAGACATCTTGATGAACTCGCAACGAACAATTTTTCCGGACCCGACATTTCGATTTCGATAACGATTTCGATTTCGATTTCGATTCTTTATCCCGGCAGGCGGTGCTGCTGAACTTTTACGACACCCGAGGACTGCGCCATGAAACAGGAAGAATTGCACCAGGCGGTGGCCCTGGCCGAACGGCTGCGACACGTATTTATCCTGACCGTGGACCCGGAAGGCATGCCGCATCTGGCCGCGGCCGACAATCTGACCCTGGCCCCCGACGGCCGGGTCAGGGTTTCCGGCTGGTTCTGCCCCGGCACGGTCAACAATCTGCTGGCCGGGGACCGCATATCCCTGGTGGTTTGGGACCAGGCGACCGATAGCGGGTACCAGCTTCTCGGCCGGGCCGGGAAACCGCGGGAGGTCGCCGTGTTGGACGGCTACCTGCCGGAAGAAAACGCATCGCCTCCCATTCCGCAGATCAATCGCGAAGTCGCGATCCGGGTCGTCAAAATCCTGGCCTTCAGCCACGGACCGCACTACGATGTCGAAATGGATTGATCAACTTTCAAATCGGAAAACCCATGCGGAAAACCAAGATCATCTGCACCATCGGCCCGAAAACCGCCGCCTTCGACACCCTGAAAAAGCTGGCCGACCTGGGCATGAACGTGGCCCGCCTCAATATGTCCCACGGCACCAGGGAATGGCACGGGAAGTTGATCCGCGACCTGAAGCGGATCAACAAGAAATTCGGCCGCTCCCTCGCCATCATGCTGGACACCAGGGGGGCCGAGGTCCGCACCGGCGACGTCAAGCAGGACATGACCCTGAAAACCGGGGACATCCTCACCCTGACCACCCGGCGCCAGGCGGAACTGGAACCCTTCTGCGTCGAGGTCAGCCACGACGGCTTCATCACCGAGGTGGAACTGGGCGACATCATCCTGGTGGACGGCGGCATGATCAGCCTGCTGGTCAGGGAGATCAACCGCACCGACGTGCGGTGCGAATGTCTGGACGACGGGGTTCTCACCTCGCGGCGGCATCTCAACATCCGGGGCAAGAGCGCCGATCTGCCCGCCATCACCGAGCAGGACTGGCGGGACATCGATTTCGGCATCGAGCAGCGCGTTGATTTCATCGCCCTGTCCTTTGTCCGCGGGGCCGAATCGATCCTGCAATTGCAGGAATATCTCCGGCAACGGCAGGCCCCCATCGATATCATCGCCAAGATCGAGAGCGCGGCGTCGATTCCCCGGCTCGCGGAAATCATCGCGGCCAGCGACGGCATCATGATCGCCCGCGGCGACCTGGGCGCCGAACTGCCATATGAAGAGGTGCCCCTGCTCCAGGACGACATCACCGCCCGCTGCCGGGCCGCCGGCAAGCCGGTGGTGGTGGCCACCCACATGCTGGAGTCGATGATCGTCAATCCGACCCCGACCCGGGCCGAGGTGACCGACATCACCCACGCCATCCAGCAGGGGGCCGACGCCATCATGCTTTCCGGCGAAACCGCCACCGGCCGTCATCCTTTCAAGGCCTTGGAAGTCATGGACGCGGTGGCCCGTCGCATCGAGGCCCATCTGGCCGCGAATCCGGCCATGCGGGTCATCGACGACCGGATATTGCGCTGCCCGACCCTCGCCGCGGAAGAAGAGTCGCCGTTTGCAGGCGGCAAAAGGGGCAACCGCTCCCGGCCGTCATCCAAAGAGGAAATTTCCCGTAGCGCCGCCATCCTGGGCAACAATCTGGGGGCGGCCGGCACCCTGGTCATCACCCGGCGGGGTCTGATGGCCGCCCTGCTTTCCCGTTGCCGGCCGGTCACGCCGATCTTCGCCTTCACCAACACCACCCATGTCCGGCGGCGGCTGGGTATTTATTGGGGAGTCCACCCCCTGATGGTGAAACTCTCCAGTGAACCGGAAATTTCCATCCAGCGGGCCATCGAACAGTTGCTGCGGCGCAACCTGGTCAAACCCGGCGACCGGATCATCGTCCTCTCCGACATCCTGGCCGGCGGCAAATTCGTCGAGACCGTCCAAGTGCGGATCATCTGAAGCGATTTGGTTTTTCTTGACGTCCCCGGACGAAAAGATTAATAAGGCATACCACAAAGTGGTATTGAAAGGCTGCTGGCGCGGCTTGGCGCCGCGCGGTAACTTCTCAATAAGTGGTGGAAGAGGCATGGGGGTGGCTCGTTTTCCAAATCGAAAACGAAATCGAAATCGAAATCGTCTTTACTGCTCGATCCCGATTTCGATTTCGATTTCGATG
>Ga0214472_10004433_pt1 | contig 14815 bp, 12 predicted proteins | sample RVTome_6_FD_207662 | JGI IMG/M metagenome (GOLD analysis project Ga0214472, IMG submission 207662) | Soil microbial communities from uranium-contaminated site in the Upper Colorado River Basin, Wyoming, United States - RVT140D175 | ecosystem: Environmental > Terrestrial > Soil > Contaminated >...
TTCCGGCAGTGTCGCCACCTGCAGGCCCAGCGCCGCGAGCCGCGGCTGCATGACGGCGCGGCCCGGCAGCAGGGCGCCGAAGGGGTGGGTCGCCCCGGCCTTGTCCACCACCGTCTCGAAGAGGCTCATCATGCCGCCGCACTCGGCCAGCAGCGGGCGGTCGGCCGCCGCGTGGGCGCGCAGCGCGGACCAGAAATCGCGGTTGGCGGCGAGCCGCGCGCCGTGCAGTTCCGGGTAGCCGCCGGGCAGCCACACCGCGTCGCACGGCGGCAAGGCGTCGCCCGCGAGCGGCGCGAAGAAGGCGAGGCGCGCCCCGAGCGCGCGCAGGGCGTCGACGTTGGCCGGGTAGATGAAGCCGTAGGCGGCGTCGCGCGCGACGGCGATGGTGCGCCCGGCGAGCAGCGGCGCGACGGCCGGCGCCGCCGCCGGCGCGAAGTCGACCGCGGGCGGCAGCGCCGCGGCGCCGGTGGCGGCGAGCGCGTCGGCCATGCGGTCGAGGCGCGTCACGAGATCGCTGATCTCGTCGGCCTGCAGCAGGCCCAGGTGGCGTTCGGGCAGCGCGGCCGAGGCATCGCGCGCGAGCGCGCCGTACCAGCGCATGCCCGCCGGCAGCGCCGCGCGGAGCATGTCGGCGTGGCGCGGGCTGCCCACGTGATTGGCAAGCACGCCGGAGAACGGCAGATCCGGCTGGTAGTGGGCGAGGCCGTGGGCCACCGCGCCGAAGGTCTGGGCCATGGCGCGTGCATCGATCACCGCCATCACCGGCACCCCGAAGCGGCGCGCGATGTCGGCCCCCGACGGGGCACCGTCGTAGAGGCCCATCACCCCTTCGATGAGGATCAGCTCGGCGTCCTGCGCCGCCCGATGCAATCGCCACGCCGCATCCGCCTCGCCGCACATGCCCAGGTCGAGGTTGTACACCGGTGCGCCGCTCGCCACCGCGTGGATCTGCGGATCGAGAAAATCCGGCCCGCACTTGAACACCCGCACCCGCCGCCCGGCGCGTGCATGCAGTCGCGCGAGCGCGGCGGTGACGGTGGTCTTGCCCTGGCCCGAAGCGGGCGCGGCGATGAACAGCGCCGGACAGCGCACGGCCCGCGTCACTCCCCCGTTTCCTTCTTCGCCTCGCTCGCATGCACCGCGGTGCACCCGGCGTGCGGGGCATGCGGCACGCCCGCCTGCGCCTGCGGCGCAAACCACGCCAGGCGCGGATACAGCCCCACCACGCCGCCGACGAAGGTGAGCGCGGGCGGGCGGATGTCGGCTTCGGCGACGCGTGCGGCCAGCGTGGCCAGATCGGCCACCACCTGGCGCTGCGCCTGCGTGGTGCCGCGCTCGATGACGCCCGCCGGCGTGTCGGGCGGCAGACCGTGGGCGACCAGCTGGCGGCAGATCTCGTCCAGGCGCGAGACGCCCATGTAGATCACCAGCGTCTGCCCCGGGCGCGCCAGCATCGGCCAGTCGAGGTCGAGCGCGCCGTCCTTGAGGAAGCCGGTGGTGAACACCACCGAGCGGGCGTAATCGCGGTGCGTGAGCGGGATGCCGGCGTAGGCGGCGATGCCGGCCGCGGCGGTCACGCCGGGCACCACCTCGACGGTGATACCGGCGTCCACCAGCGCCTCCATCTCCTCGCCGCCGCGGCCGAAGATGAACGGATCGCCGCCCTTGAGGCGCACCACCCGCTTGCCGGCGCGCGCGAGCCGCACCAGCAGGGCGTTGATGTCCTCCTGCGGCAGGGTATGGTCGGCGGCCTTCTTGCCCACATAGTGGCGCTCGGCGCCGGGCGGCGCGAGCTCGACGATGGCCGGACTCACCAGGTTGTCGAACACCACCGCGTCCGCCCCGGCGATGAGGCGCGCGCCGCGCAGCGTCAGCAGCTCGGGGTCGCCGGGGCCGGCGCCGACGAGATAGACATGCCCGGCGGCGGGACCGGGACGGGCGGTGGCGAGATCGGGTAGCGGCATGGGCGTCTCGTGAAAGGAAGGGGCTCGGAGCGGCCGGCGGCGCGTATTCACACGGCACGACAAGTCAGAATTCGAGGCCGGGCATCGCCTTCACCCCGGCGGCGAAGGCATGCTTGACCGGGCCCATGTCGGTGACCGTATCGGCCGCCGCCACGAGCTCCGGCGGGGCGGCGCGACCGGTCACGATCACATGCTGGTGCGGCGCGCGCGCGGCCAGGTCGGCGAGCACCTGCTCAACCTCAAGATAGCGGTACTTGAGCGCGATGTTGAGCTCGTCGAGCACCACCAGTCCGACCGCCGGGTCGTCCAGCAGGGCGCGCGCCTGCGCCCAGGCGGCCTCGGCGGCGGCGACGTCGCGTGCGCGATCCTGGGTGTCCCACGTGAAGCCCTCGCCCATCACGTGCCACGCGACGCCCGGCTGGCGCCGGAAGAAAGCCTCCTCGCCGGTGTCCGAGCGGCCCTTGATGAACTGCACCACGCCCACCCGCATGCCGTGGCCCAGGGCCCGTGCGAGCACGCCGAAGGCGGCGCTCGACTTGCCCTTGCCGTTGCCGGTGTTGACCACCAGCACGCCGCGCTCGATCTGCGCCGCGGCGATTTTTTCGTCCACCACCGCCTTCTTGCGCTGCATGCGCGCGGCGTGGCGGGTGTCCTTGTCCGTCGATTCGGTCATTTCACTCACTCCGGAAGAAAGATCGCCCGACCGTCGCCGTCGATGCGCCGGATCGGATGATTGAAGGCCTGGCTCAACAGCCCGGCCTGCAGGACGTCTTCGCGCGCGCCGGCCACCACCCCGCCGCGCCCGTCGAGCAGGATCACGTGGTCGGCGAAGCGCGCCGCGAGGTTGATGTCGTGCAGCACCATCACCACCCCGCGCCCGGCGCGCGCAAGGCCCGCGAAGAGCTCGAGCACCGCGACCTGGTAGTGCAGGTCGAGGTGATTGGTCGGCTCGTCGAGCAGGAGCAGCCGCGGGGCCTGGGTGAGCAGCGCGGCGATGGCCACGCGCTGGCGCTCGCCGCCGGACAGCGTAAGGATGTCGCGGGTGGCCATGTCCTGCAGCCCCACCTCGGCCAGCGCCGCGCGCGCGATGCGTTCGTCCTCCGGCCCTTCCCAGCCCCAGCGGCCGAGATGCGGATGGCGCCCAACGAGCGCGGTCTCCAGCACCGACGCCGAAAAATAGTCCGGCTGCTGCTGCGCGAGCAGCCCGCGAAAACGTGCCGCGGCGCCGCTGTCCCACGCGGCGTAGGGGCGACCGCCCAGCCGCACCGTGCCCACCGACGGTTCGCGCAGCCCCGCCAGGGTATGCACCAGCGTCGTCTTGCCCGCCCCGTTGGGACCCAGCAGCACGAGGCACTCGCCCGCGGCCAGGCGCAGGCTGAACTCGCAACACAGCCAGCGCGCGCCCACCCGCAGCGCCAGGCGATCGGCTTCGAGCAGGGTGGAATCGTGATTCGCGCCGGGCATGTCAGCGCGGGTGACGCGAGAGCAGGAACAGGAACACCGGCACCCCGATGAGCGCGGTGAGCACCCCGACTGGCAGCTGCACCGGGGCCATCACCGTGCGCGCCGCGGTGTCGGCCAGCGTGAGCAGCGTCCCGCCGGCGAGCAGCGCCGCCGGCAGCAGCACGCGCTGGTCGTTGCCGACCAGAAAACGCACCAGGTGCGGCACGATGAGGCCGACGAAGCCGACCGAGCCGACCAGGGTCACCGCGGTGGCGGTGAGCAGCGAGGCGAGCAGGTAGAGCAGCAGGCGCAGGCGCTCGACGCGCACTCCGAGCGCACGCGCGGTGACTTCGCCGCGCGCGAGCACGTTGAGATCGCGCGCGAATGGCAGCACCGCGGCGAGCCCCGCCACCAGCACCGCGACCGCCGGCCACGGCCGGCCCGCCCCCGAGGCGTCGCCCATCAGCCAGAACAACATGGAACGCACCCGCACGTCGGGGGCGAGCGACAGCATCAGCGTCACCGCCGCGCCGCAGCCGGCGGCGACGATGACGCCGGTGAGGAGCAGCCGCGTCTGGGTCCACGACCCGTCGCCGTGCGCCAGCCCGAACACCAGCAGCATCGCCGCGAGCGCCCCGCCCAGCGCCGCGCCGTCCACCAGCCACGGCGCGAGCCCGAGCAGCATCGCGCACAGCGCCCCCACCGCCGCCCCGCCGGAGATCCCCAGCACGTAGGGATCGGCGAGCGGATTGCGCAACAACACCTGCATCAGCGCGCCGGCGGTGGCGAGCAGGCCGCCGCAGGCGAACACCGCCACCGCGCGCGGCAGGCGCAGCTCGCGCACGACGTCGGCGGCCATGCCCGAGGCATTGCCGAAGAGGGCGCGCAGGACCTCTGCAGGTGAGACTGGGAGGTCACCGGCCGACAAGGCCCACCCGACCGAGAAACACGCCGCGACGGTCAATGCCGCGACAACGGGCACGATCCCACGAGCGGCAAGCAAGTCGGCAGGCTCCGTCGGTTGCGATCGGGCGTCAGAACGACAACTTCGCGCCGACCTTCCAGGTCCGCACGAAATTGACAGGATAGATCGCGTCGTCACGGACCCAGACGCCGTTCTCGTACTCGAACAGATTGCTCACCGCGGCGTAGAGTTCGAGATCCTTCAGGCGATGGCGATAGGCGAGGTCGGTCGATTGATACTCGCGCTGCCGCTGCGCGTTGTTGTTGTCGAAGTCGTTCGCAGCCCACGCCTTGCTGCGCCAGCTATGCGTCAGATGCAGGTCGCCTTGCTCGCCAACCTGCACGTTGAGACCCACCACCACATTGTGGCGCGGTACGCCGGGCAGCTCCTTGCCGTCGAACGCGCCGGCCCCGTCGTTATCGCGGTCGATGAGCGCGCGCGTCCACGTGTAGTTCAGCACGCCGGTCAGCTTCGATGCGATGCGCCACGTGTCCTGCACTTCGAGCCCGTACTTGTGCGATTTGTCGATGTTCGTGTTCGTGAACGTGAACGGCTCAAAGAATATCTCGTCCTCGAGGTCCACATGGAACACGCTGAGTTTGAGCCGGTTCGCCGCCACCCTGTGGTTCAGGCCGAGCGTCACGGTGCGCGCCTTGGCGGGCTCGATGAAGCCGTTGAAGTTCGTCACACCGGTGAAGAAGTCGGTGACGAAGAAGCGGTCGATGTCGGGCGCCTGGAACGAACGATTGTAGTTACCGAAAACCGAGAGCGCTTCGTCGAGCTGATAGTTCGCGCCGATGTCCCACGACGAGAGCTCGTCGTCGGCCTTCAGCCGCGCACCCGAATCGGGATCGAATTCGTACTCGACCCGTTCGCGCCGCGCACCGGCGGACAACGAGAGTTGCCCGAGTTCGTATTGGCCCTGCGCGAACCACCCCAGGTTGCGCTTGAAGGTCTCGCTCACGCTGTCCTTGCGCACGCCGTCGAAGGACTGCACTCCGGCGGTCACGGACAGGGCGTCGCCGAGAAACTGAACCGCGAGCTCGTCGGACACATAGCGATAGTCCGACATGAAGGCGAAGCTCACGAACTCGGACATCTTGTCCTCGTCGTGATGCCGTGCCGACAGCCGCCAGGCGCGGGTCAGCTCGTATTCGGCGCCCACGCCCCAATAGTCGCTCTCGAACTTCTGGTGCGTGTACGGCGTGCCGTCGTTTTGCGCCGGGTCGTCGCGGAACTGCGCCAGCGTGAGCGAACCGGGGTAGCGGGTATCGATGCGCGCGCTGCCCGCATCGAGCGTCAGCTTCAGGGCGTCGACGGGCTTGGCCGATGCCGCGGCGCGCCAGGTATCGGCAAAGAAGGCGTCCCGGTGGCCGGTCGGGTCCTTGTCGCTAATGCCGCCGGTTTCACTGTGGTCGACGGTTGCCGACACCGCGAAACGGTCGCGCACGAGCCCGGCATTGGCGGTCGCGCCGATCGCCTCGTGGTTGCCGGCATTGATCTCGATGCTCGCACCGGTGCGCGGCTTGGTGTAGACCTGGATGGAACCAGCCGTGGCGCCATCGCCGTAGATCACCGAGCCGCTGCCCTTCGCGATTTCGATGCGGTCGATATCGGCGAGCGGGATCGCACCCAGCAGCTGCGGCACGAGGTCGATGTTGTTGAGTCGACGACCATCGAGCGAAATCACGACGTTCTGGAACCCGTCGGACGCGCCGTAGCCGCGCATATTGATACTCGGCGTGAAGCGGTTGCCGAAATAGGGCGACAGCTGAATCGAAGTCTGCCGCGCGAGATACTCGACCAGCGTCGTCGCGCCGGAGCGCTCGATGTCGCGTCGCGTATGCACCTCCGACGCGTAGGTCGCGGCAACGTCCGGGGTGTCGATGCGGGTCGCAGAAACGATGATGGTTTCACCGTTGCTTTCGTCGGCGGCGAGTGCGCTCGGGGCGAACGGAAATGCAGCGGCAACCGCGACGGCGATCGCGGACGAGTGGATGTTCATGGGGTCTCTCCCTGCGCCATGGGCAGCGTCCCCGCGCACCATGGTCGTGTTTCATCAGGAAGCGCAGAAGGGGGGAGAACGATGAGAGCAGGAGCGACCGCGCCCGTCGCCGCCACCCCGCGGCACTTCAGCCAAGTCGCGTTCGGGCCGGTATCCGGGCTCGTGGCTGGCCGGGGTTCCGTTGCGGAACCAGCCGGACCGGTCGCATCGCCTTCCCGGACTCCTCGTCCAGTGGCGGTTGGATGCGCCTTGCGTCCACTTACCGTTGCGGGGGCAGCACAGGCGTTGCGGTGGCGGCATGAGAATGCCGCGCGCGCACCTGTTTCCCGTTTAACCCTGGGCGCTGTTACGCCGTCGGGCACCTCGAACACGTCGCACCCGGATTTCGGGTGCGGGGCGGATAATAGCGCGTTCCTCCACTTTGCGCTGCGAAAAATCCGCGTAATTCCAAAGACATGCCCACACACCTCATCCTCGGCGGGGCCCGTTCCGGCAAGAGCCGCCACGCCGAAAGCCTGGCCGCGGCGAGCGGCCTGCCGGTCACCGTGATCGTCACCGCCGAGGCGCTCGACCCCGAGATGGCGGCGCGCATCCGCCGCCATCGCGCCGATCGCCCAGCGAACTGGCAGACCGTCGAAGCGCCGCTGGCGCTGGCGGCGGCGCTGGCGCGCGAGGCGGCGGCCGGCCGCTGCGTGATCGTCGACTGCCTGACCCTGTGGCTGAGCAACCTGATGGCGGGGGCGGAGGATTTGCCCGAGCCGCTCGACGCGGGCGCGCTCCCGCGCCTACAGACCGAACGCGAGGCATTGCTCGCCACGCTGCCCGAACTGCCCGGACAGGTCCTGCTGGTGGCCAACGAGGTGGGGCTGGGGCTGGTGCCCGAGACCGCGCTGGGGCGGCTGTTCCGCGACGAGGCGGGGCGGCTCAACCAGGCCGTGGCCGCGCAGTGCGAGCGGGTGAGTTTCGTGGCCGCCGGCCTGCCCCTCGCGCTCAAGGGGTGAATCGCCCCGCCCGGCGGGCCGGGGAAATGCGGGCGGTTGAGACTTTGTCCCGCATTCGGCGCGACTTTTCCTACGCGTGCGCGGCACCGCCCCATAGAATGGATCCGGTCGGAATGGATGGGGAGTGGGCCTGGAATGGTAGCGGGTACGCGACGTTGCGATATGGCCGGAAGGCTGCGGTTCGCCCTGGTCGAGTGGATCGCGGCGGCGGTCCTCGCGCTGGTCCTGATCGCCCCCGCGCCGGCGCGCGCCGATGAATCCGATATCGCGCTCGATGCGGCGCATGCGGCAGGCTCGATCGACCTCGCGCGGCAGGTGCGGATCCTGATCGATCCCGAGCGCAAGTACACCGTCGACGAAGTGCGCGCCGACGCGCTGGCCGAGCGCTTCGAGGCCCCCGCCGACATCCCCGGCGACCTCAATTTCGGCTACACCGACGCAGCCTACTGGCTGCGCTTCAAGGTCCGGCTGGCCGACGACGCGGCCGGGGGCGATTTCGCGCACTGGTTCCTGGAGGTCGCCTACCCCTCGCTCGATCGGGTGGAGGTCTATGTCGGCGCCGCCCGTGAGCCCGTCGTGGCGGGCGACCGGCAGCCCTTCGCGCAGCGCCCGCTGGCCCATCGCAACCTGGTGTTCCCGCTCGCGCTGCCTGCCGGGGAGAGCACCACCGTGCTGGTGCGCGTGCACTCCGAGGGCTCGCTCACCGTTCCGCTCGCGCTGTGGCACGAAGCCGCGCTGGCGGACCACGACCGCAAGACCTACGCGGCGCTCGCCATGTATTACGGCGCGCTCGCCGCGCTGCTGCTCTACAACCTGCTGCTGTTCATCGCCGTTCGCGACCGCAGCTACCTCGACTACGTGCTGTTCGTGCTGACCATGGCGATCGGGCAGCTCTCGCTCAACGGCTTCGGCAATCAGTTCGTATGGCCCGCTGCCACCCTGTGGGGACATCTCGCGCTGCCCGCGGGATTCGGAATGTGCGGGGTGTTCGCCGCGCTGTTCACGCGCACCTTCCTCGCCACCCGGCGCAACGCGCCGCGGTTCGACCTGCTGCTGCGCGGGGCGGCGGCGCTGTTCGCGGCCGGCGTCGCGGCGCTGTTCGTGCTGCCCTACCGTTACGGCGCCGCCTCCATTTCCGTCGTCGCCCCGCTCTTCGCGTTTCTCGCCGTGGCGTGCGGCGTGCGCTGCCGCCAGCTGCGGGTGCCCGGGGCGGGCCTGTACATCGCGGCGTGGAGCCTGATGCTGATCGGCACCGCCCTGCTGGGCGCGCGCAATCACGGCTGGCTGCCGACCAACGCCTTCACCAGCTATGCGATGCAGATCGGCTCGGCGCTGGAGATGCTGCTGCTGTCGTTCGCGCTCGCCGAGCGCATCAACAGCCTGCGGCGCGAGCGCGCCCACGCCCAGGCCGAGACGCTGTCGGCCAACCGGCGCATGGTCGAGGCGCTGCAGCAATCGGAGCACACCCTCGCCCAGCAGGTCGCGCAGCGCACGCGCGAGCTGGAGGCTTCCAACAAACGCCTGCAGGAAAGCGAGCAGCGCCTGCGCCACCTTGCACACCACGACCCGCTCACCGGACTGGCCAACCGCCTGCTGCTCGACGATCGCATCGGCCAGGCGATCACCCGCTCCAAGCGCCACAACTGCCGCACCGCCGTGCTGCTGGTGGATCTGGACGCGTTCAAGCCGGTCAATGACAGCTACGGCCACGCCGTCGGCGACCAGCTGCTGAGCGCCGTCGCCGGGCGCCTGCGCGGTGTGGTGCGGGCCGAGGACACCGTGGCGCGGCTCGGCGGCGACGAGTTCGTGATCGTCCTCGAGGACGTGTTCGAGCCCGACGATGTCAAGCGGGTCAGCGCCGCCGTGGTCAAGGAGCTCGCGCGCCCGTTCCAGGTGAGCGAGCGCAGCGTGGTCATCGGCGCGACGGTGGGCTTCGCCTTGTTCCCCGAGGACGGCGCCGACGGGGAGACGCTGCTCAAGTTCGCCGACAAGGCCATGTACCGCAACAAGGAGCGGGTGCGCCAGACCGCGGCGCCCGCCGCGGCCCGCGCCGCCGGCGCGCTCTAGGAGCCTGTCGGGCCTTGGGCGGCGGAGCGGCGTGCTAACATCCGCACCCTTTCCGTCGCCGTCCCGCCTCCATGGAATTCCACATCAGCGCGCCCGATCGGACGCTCGCCGCCGCCCTCCAGCAGCGCATTGACCAGAAGACCAAGCCGGCCGGCGCCCTCGGCCGTCTCGAAGCGCTGGCGCTACAGATCGGCCTCGTCCAGCAGACCGTCGCACCGCATCTGCACCACCCGCACCTGCTCGTCTGTGCCGGCGATCACGGCGCGGCGCGCGCCGGCGTGTCCGCGTTTCCGCAGGAAGTGACGTGGCAGATGGTCGAAAACTTTCTCGCCGGCGGGGCCGCGATCAACGTGTTCTGCCGCCAGCTCGCGCTCGGCCTTTCGGTGGTCGATTGCGGGGTCAATCACGACTTCGGCCGGCGCACCGGCCTGATCGACGCCAAGGTCGCGCACGGCACCGCGAACTACCTCGAAGCGCCGGCGATGAGCGCGGCGCAGCGTGACGAGGCGCTCAAGCGCGGGCGCGAGCTCGCGCATGCGCTGGCCGGCAATGGCTGCAACGTGGTGGGCTTCGGCGAGATGGGTATCGGCAACACGGCCTCCGCCTCGCTGCTCACCCACTGCCTCACCGGCGCCGATCTCGCCACCGTCATCGGCCGCGGCACCGGACTCGACGACGCCGGCCTCGCGCGCAAGCGCGTCCTGCTCGGCGAAGCGCTCGCGCGCGGCGGGCGCCGCTCCGATCCGCGCGCCGCGCTGGACGAGTACGGCGGCTTCGAGATCGCGGTGATGGCCGGCGCCATGCTCGGTGCCGCGGAGCGGCGCATGGTGCTGCTGATCGACGGCTTCATCGTCACCGCCGCGCTGCTCGTGGCGCACGCCATCGAACCCGCCATCCTGCCGTACTGCGTGTTCGCGCACCGCTCGCGCGAACCGGGCCACGCCGCGCAGCTCGCCCACCTGGGCGTCGAGCCGCTGATGGATCTCGATCTGCGTCTGGGCGAAGGTACCGGCGCGGCGCTCGCCTTCCCGCTGGTGCAGGCGGCCGTGAATTTCCTCGCCGAGATGGCGAGCTTCGAGTCGGCCGGAGTGAGCGACAAGAGCGCCTGATGCGCTATCAGCTCGAACTGTTCTTCACCGCGCTGGGCTTCTTCACCCGCCTGCCGGTGCCCGCCTGGGTGCCGTGGTCGCCCGAACGGCTCAACCACGCCGCCCGCTACTTCCCGCTGGTGGGCTGGGTGGTGGGCGCGATCGGGGCGGCGAGCTTCCTCGCCTTCGCCGTCGTGCTGCCGCCCGCGCTGGCGGTGCTGCTGTCGATGGCGGTGACGCTGCGTGCGACCGGCGCCTTCCACGAGGACGGCTGGGCCGATGCCTGCGACGGGCTGGGCGGCGGCTGGAACAAGACGCAGGCGCTGGCGATCATGAAGGACTCGCGCATCGGCAGCTACGGCACCGCCGGCCTCACCCTGATGCTGCTCGCCAAGGCCGTCGCGCTGGTCGAGCTCGGGCGCCACGGCGGCATGCACGCGGCGGTGGCACTGCTGGTGGCGCACCCGCTGTCGCGGCTCGCCTCGACCAGCCTGATCCACACCCTCGAATACGTGCGCGACGACGCCGACGCCAAGTCGAAACCGCTCGCACGGCGCCTGTCCGCCACCGAGCTCGCGGTGGCCTGCGCCTTCGGCGCGGCACCGCTGCTGCTGCTCGCGCCGCTCGCCGCGCTGCTGACCGTGCTCGCGACCGCCGCGGTGACGCTGTGGGCCGCGCGCCTCTTCGTGCGCCGCCTCGGCGGCTACACCGGCGACTGCCTCGGTGCCGCGCAGCAGGGCAGCGAGCTCGCCTGCTATCTCGGAATGCTCGCAGCGTGGAACTTCATCTGATCCGCCACCCCCGCCCGGACGTGGCGCCCGGCATCTGCTACGGCCAGTCCGACGTCGGTCTGGCCGAATCGGCCGCCACCGTGGCCACCCGCCTGCGCCCGCTGCTGCCGGACGCGTTCGCCCTGCACGCGAGCCCGCTCGCCCGCGCGCGGCTGCTGGCGCAGGAATTGGGAACGCCGGTGTTCGACGATCGCATCAAGGAGATGCACTTCGGGGCGTGGGAATTGCAGCCTTTCGCGGGCATCGGCGCCGCCATGGACGCCTGGGCGGCCGATCCGCTGGGCTTTCGCGCCCCCGGAGGGGAATCCGCGCGCGACATGGCGCGCCGCGCGCTGCACTGGCTCGACGAGCGCCTCGCGGCGCCCGCACCCCCCGCGCTGGTGGTGGTCGCCCACGGCGGGCCGCTGCGCGCCATCGCCGGCCACCTGCTCGGTTTGCCCGCCGAGCGCTGGCTCGGACTCGACTTCGCCTGCGGCCACGTCACCCGGATCGACGTCGAAACCTGGGGCAACACCCTCAAGTGGTTCAACCGCTGAGCGCGGCGCGCCGCCTACGCGCGCGGCCTTCATGGGATAATCGCTGACTTTTCAACGCGCAGGCCCTTCATCCCGTCCATGCTGCTCCCCCTGCCCGATTTTTCCACCGGCCGCGTCGTCGTGGTCGGCGACGTCATGCTCGACCGCTACTGGCACGGCTCCACCACCCGCATCTCGCCCGAAGCCCCGGTGCCGGTGGTGAAGGTCGAGGGCGACGAGTTCCGCGCCGGCGGCGCCGGCAACGTGGCGCTCAACGCCGCCTCGCTCGGCTGCGCGGCCGAATTGGTCGGACTGGTGGGGCGCGACGAGGCCGCCCGCCTGCTGCGCGCGCAACTGGAAGCGGGCGGGGTGGCGTGCCGCCTGCTTGAGGCGCCGCAGCACCCGACCATCACCAAGCTGCGCATCATCAGCCGCCACCAGCAGCTCATCCGTCTCGACTTCGAGGACAACTTCGCGGTGCTCGAGAGCGCCGGCATCGAACAGGCCTTCGAGGGCGCGGTGGCAGGCGGCGGCGCGGTGGTGCTGTCCGACTACGGCAAGGGTACGCTGTCCCAGGTCGGCAGCCTGATCCGCGTCGCGCGCGAACAGCGGGTGCCGATCGTGGTCGACCCCAAGGGCGTCGATTTCGGCCGCTACTGCGGGGCGACCGTGATCACCCCCAACCTGACCGAGTTCGAGGCGGTGGTCGGGCATTGCGCCGACGAGGCGACGCTGGTCGCGCGCGGCGAGGCGCTGCGCGACGCGCTCGACCTGGAAGCCTTGCTCATCACGCGCAGCGAACGCGGCATGATCCTGCTGCAGCGCGGACAGCCGACGCTCGACCTGCCCACCCGCGCGCGCGACGTGTTCGACGTGACCGGTGCGGGCGACACGGTGGTGGCGGTGCTGGGTGCGGGGCTCGCCTGCGGGCTGTCGCTGGCCGAGGCGACCGCGCTCGCCAACGTCGCCGCCGGGGTGGTGGTGGGCAAGCTCGGTACGGCAACGGTGAGCGTCGCCGAGCTCGAAGCCGCGACGCGCACCGATCCCGCTTCCGGCCCGTCCGCCCCCGGCCCGGCGCATTCTCAGGAGAAATCATGATCATCGTCACCGGCGGCGCCGGCTTCATCGGCAGCAACATCGTGCACGGGCTCAACGCCCGCGGCATCAGCGACATCCTGGTGGTCGACGACCTCGGCGACGGGCGCAAGTGTCTCAACCTGGCCGACGCCGACATCCGCGACTACGCGGACAAGGACGATTTCCTGCGCCGCATCCAGGCCGGGGAAGACTTCGGCCCGGTCGAGGCGGTGTTCCACCAGGGGGCGTGCTCGTCCACCACCGAGTGGGACGGGCGCTTCGTGATGGCGGTGAACTACGAGTACACCAAGGCGCTGCTCGCCTGGTGCACGGCCCGCAAGACGCCCTTCCTGTACGCCTCGTCGGCCTCGGTGTACGGCATGGGGCCGACCTTCCGCGAGGCGCGCGAATTCGAGCGCCCGCTCAACATGTACGCCTACTCGAAGTTCCTGTTCGACTGCCACCTGCGCCCGCAGCTGCCGACGCTCGGCAGCCAGGTGGCGGGATTGCGCTACTTCAACGTGTACGGCCCGCGCGAGCAGCACAAGGGCAGCATGGCGAGCGTCGCGTGGCACTTCCACCACCAGCTGAACGAGAGCGGGCGGCTGCGCCTGTTCGAAGGCTGCGACGGCTACGGACCGGGCGAGCAGCAACGCGACTTCATCCACGTCGACGACGTCGTGGCGGTAAACCTGTGGCTCTTCGACAACCCGCAGGTGTCGGGCATCTTCAACGTCGGCACCGGCCGCGCGCAGAGCTTCAACGAGGTCGCGCGCGCCGCCATCAACTGGCACAAGGGCGGCGGCGGCGGGATCGACTACATCCCCTTCCCGGAGCACCTCAAGGGGCGCTACCAGAGCTTCACCGAGGCCGACATGGGCGCGCTGCGCGCCGCCGGCTACGAGCGCCCGTTCATGCCGGTCGAGGACGGCGTGCCGCGCTACATGGAATGGCTCGCGCGCCGCGGGTGATACCGGCGATGCGCCGGATCCTGGTGGTGGGCCCGTCGTGGGTGGGGGACATGGTGATGGCGCAAAGCCTCTTCATGACCCTCAAGGCCGCCGGCCCGTGCGCCATCGACGTGCTCGCGCCGGGCTGGTCGCTGCCCATCCTCGCGCGCATGCCCGAAGTGCGCCAAGGCATCGCGATGCCGCTCGGCCACGGCCAGTTCGAGCTCGCCACCCGCTGGCGCCTCGGGCGCACGCTGGCCCGCGGCGGCTACGACCAGGCGATCGTGCTCCCCGGCTCGCTCAAGTCGGCGCTCGCCCCGTTCTTCGCCGGCATCGGCCGGCGCACCGCGTTCCGCGGCGAGATGCGCTACGGCCTGGTGAACGACATGCGCCCGCTCGACAAGGCGGCGCTGCCGATGACCGTACAACGCTTCGTCACCCTCGGCCTGCCCGCCGGCAAGCCGTTGCCGCACCCGCTGCCGCGCCCGCGGCTGGTCGCCGACGCGGCCAACCAGGCACGCCTGCGCGCCGCCCACGGGCTGAGCGCCGAGCGTCCGGCGGTGGCGTTCATGCCCGGCGCCGAATACGGACCGGCCAAGCAGTGGCCGCTGCCCCACTTCGCCGCGCTCGCGCGCGAACTGGTCGCGCGCGGCCACCGGGTGTGGGTGCTCGGTGGCGGCAAGGACGCCGCCGCGGGGGCGCAGATCGCCGCCGAGGCGGGCTCGGGCGTCGTCAACCTGTGCGGCCGCACCGAGCTGGGCGATGCGGTCGACCTCCTCGCGCTCGCCGCCGCCGCGGTCACCAACGATTCCGGCCTGATGCACGTGGCCGCCGCGCTCGACCGGCCGCTGGTCGCGGTGTACGGCTCGTCCACGCCGGATCACACGCCGCCCCTGACCGACCGCGTCGCGGTGCGCTACCTGCGCCTGGAGTGCTCGCCCTGCTTCGAG